>Ga0306920_100010284_pt1 | contig 12549 bp, 13 predicted proteins | sample flu12Cox44000170_FD_204666 | JGI IMG/M metagenome (GOLD analysis project Ga0306920, IMG submission 204666) | Lab enrichment of tropical soil microbial communities from Luquillo Experimental Forest, Puerto Rico - flux4day.12C.oxic.44.000.170 (v2)... | ecosystem: Environmental > Terrestrial >...
ACGGGTGTTAGGATCCCCTCATGAATTCGACGCCGGCGACACGGCAAGGTCGTGCCACGAAGGAGCGAATCGTGCGAGCCGCCGCGGAGTTGATCGCCGAGCGCGGCGCCGCCGGCACCAGCCTCGACGATGTGATCGCCGCCACCGGCGCCAGCAAGAGCCAGCTCTACCACTACTTCGGGGACAAGCGCGGCCTCGTCGCGGCGGTGATCGACCACCAGTGCGCCGCCGTGCTCGGCCTGCAGGCTCAGGCGCTGGCCTCGGTGTCCGACTGGGAGGACCTCGAGCGCTGGGCCGACACGATGGTCACCATCGTGCAGGAGCACGGCGCGCATGGCGGGTGCCCCATCGGCACGCTGGCGGCGGCGCTCTCGGATGTCGATGAGCGCCTGCGGACCAGGCTGAGCGAGGCGTTTCAGGCGTGGCGCGACGCGATCCGCGGCGCGCTGCTGCGACTCGCGGAGAACGGGCTGATCGCCGAAGACGCCGACCTCGACGCGCTGACCACGGTCGTCCTGTCAGCGGTCCAGGGCGGGCTGCTTCTCACCAAGACCTCGCGCGATGTCGGCCAGTTGCGCACCGTCCTGAACGGTGTGATCGCTCAACTGCAGGCAAACGCGCCTAAAGGTCGAGCACGAGATCGGTCCGCGGCTCCGAGCAGCAGACGAGCACCCGGTCCGCGGAAGGCGGCTCGAGCGGCTCCAGCAGGTAGTTCACCTCGCCGCTGACCAGCCCGCTCTCGCAGTTGTGACAGACGCCCGTTCGGCACCCGAAGCCGACCGGAACGTCGCAGGCCTCCGCGAAATCCAGCAGGGTCCGAAACGCCGGATCCCACCGTACTGACAGGTTGCTGCGGCTGAACAGGACCAGCGCCCCGGTTCCCGGTGTTCCGGCCGGCCGATGGGGCGGCCGGAACACGTGGTCGGAGAATCCGGATCGGTACACGTCGCGAGCGCCGAAGAGCTCCGTTCTCACCCGGTCGGGCGTCACGCCGCGCGCTGTCAGCGCTGCCGCCATCCCGTCCATGAACGACTCCGGCCCGCAGATGTAGAAGTCGGCGTCGACGGGGACGCCCGCCGCCTCGAGGTGCTCACCCGACAACCGCCCAGTCACGTCGTAGCCCTCGTCACCGGCCTCAGGCGCACTGTAGGCGATGAACCGTCGGCCGTGCGGCAGCGACGCGAGCAGCTCAGCCGCCTCCTCGCGAAACGAGTGCTCGGCTTTGTTGCGCGCGCCGTAGATCCACCAGACCTCACGACCCGAGCGCTCCGCGGCGAGCGCCTGGAGCATCGCCATCACCGGTGTCGCCCCCACTCCGGCGCTGATCAGCGCCACCGGACGTTCTCCCGGCTGCAGGATGAAGGTGCCACGGGGAGCCGCCACGTCGAGACGGTCACCGCTGGTGAGTCGCGTGCAGAGGAACCCGCTGGCCACGCCGTGGGGCTCGCGTTTGACGCTGATCCGGTAGCGGCCGGGAACGGGTGGACCGGACAGCGAGTAGTTGCGGGTGACCGGAGTCGCGTCGGGCCCGGGCCGCAAGCGAACGGTGATGAATTGGCCTGGCGCTCCCGGTGGCGCGGGCTCGCCGTCGACGGGCTCGAGCGCGATCGAGATCACCTCTTCGCTCTCGGCATGGAGCGATCGAACCACGAGCGGCCGGAAGCCCGGCCACGCCGGCTTCGGCTCCACGGCCGGTCCGCGCTCGCCCGGCGCGGATTCGCGCTCCAGCAGCTCCTGGAACGAGCCTTTCCAGCCTTCGCTGAGGGCCGGGATCTGGAGCGCCCGCTCGAGCTGGCGGCGCGAGCGGCGCGGTAGGTAGAGCAGCGCGTCGATATCCGCCACCGTCATGCCCTCCGGTCCATCGGCCAGCTTGACGATCTCCTGCCCGGCCTCCACCACCCCCTCCTCCAGCACTCGCAGGTAGAAACCGGGCCGGTGGTGGGACACGAGCAGAGCCGGCATCCGCGGTTCCTCCAGGCGGATGCCGACCCGGTAGCAGGTCACGCGGGGTTGGGTGACCTCGAACACGGCGCTGCCGATGCGGTAGTGGTCCCCCACGCACACCTCGTCGTCGGGCAACCCCTCGACCGTGAAGTTCTCCCCGAACTGGCCGTATGTGAAGTCGTCGCGACCCAGCTGCTCCTGCCAGTAACGGTAGGCCTCGATCTGATAGACGAACACCGCGCGGTGCTCTCCCCCGTGGGCGAGCCGGTCCGCCTGATCGTCACCCTCGATGTTGATCCGGCTGACGCGCCGCGGCCCCTGCACCGGGTCCTTGAAGATCGCGGTGGTCACCTCGCGGCCGTTCCACGAGATGCGCCGCGGCACGCCGACGTTGACGGAAAGGAGCCGCATTGATACGGAACACTAGGCCCCGCGGACCACCAGCTTGCCGGCCGCCTGACTCGACTCCATCACCCGATGCGCCTCGGCGATCTCCTCGAAGGCGAACACGCGCGAGGGCTTCGCCTGGTAGACGCCGTCCTGCACCTTCTCGACGATCTCCTGGAACGGGATCGACGACAGCGGAAAGGCTTCGCTGCCCACCTCGAAGCTCCCGAAGAAACTGAATTGCACCCCGCTCGGCAGCTCGAAGGCCGGCTGGAAGCTCTCCACCGGGCCGAGCCCGCCCAGGAAACCGGCCTGGCACACGCGGCCCCTGACCGCGGCCGCCTGCAGCGAGTCGCGCAGCACGCTGTTTCCTACCAGGTCGAGCACCCGGTCGACTCCGCCCGGGACCAGCGTGCGGACCTGTCCCGCTATCTCGCCGGTATCGATCACGACCTCATGCGCGCCGATCGAACGCAGCAGCTCCGTCCTGTCCTCGCGCCGGGTGGTTCCGATCACCCTGGCGCCGAGATCGGCTGCGATGTTGACAGCCGCCTGGCCCAGCGCAGATGTGGCGCCACGGACCAGCAAGGAGTGGTCGGGCTGGAGCTCGAGATTCCCGTGCAGAGCCAGCCACGCCGTGGCATAGCTCTCGGGAACGGCGGCCAGGTCCGCCCAGTCCAGCGACGTCTCGATCGGGGACACGTTGGTGGCCGGCGCGACCGTGTACTCGGCGTAGCTGCCGTTGCGCACGCGGCCCAGGCCGCCCATGATCGCCACCACCTTGGCCCCCTCGGCCAGCGCGCCGGCGGGATCCGCGGCCACCGTGCCCACCGCCTCGATCCCGCTGATCGGGGTCGCCTCCGGCCACTCTCCTTTGCGCATGTGAGTCTCGGCGTGGTTGATCCCGAACGCCTTGACCCTGATCAGTATCTCCCCGTCGCTCGGGACCGGCTCGGCCACCTCCTGGATCCGCAGGACGTCGGGTCCGCCGGGCTCGGTGATCACCATCGCGCGCATCATCGACCTTCCTTTCCGTCGGCCCCACCCGGACGAATTTGAGTGATAGTTCAATAACGCGGCGGACCATACCAGAACGCACGCTCAAAAACATTACGAGGCGGTGACGGCGGCGACGCGGCTACAGGGCGAGCAGCCGGGCGGCGGTTTCCGCCAGGGCCGTTGCGTCGGGCAGCACCGCCGTCGCACGGGCGGGGTCCTGGCCGGTCCGGTCCCGGTCGATCCAGATCGACGGCACACCGAGGTCGGACGCCGGGACGATGTCGTGGACCCAGCTGCACGCGGCGTGCACCCAGTGCTCGGGCGCGGGGTCGCGGCGACGCCGGAACTCCTGGAAGTGGCCGTGACTTGGCTTGTAGCTCTTGACTGCCTGGGCCGTCACGACCTCGTCAATCGCCACCGGAAATCGCATCTCGGTGGTGCGCCACAGGTCGTCGTCGCAGTTGGTCAGGATCGCCACCTGGACTCCTTGCGCGCGCAGACCCTCGAGCGCGGCAGGCACGTCGGCGAAAAACGGGAGCGCGGGCCAGGCGTCGGCGAGCACGTTTTCCTCGGGGCACGGGACCCCGGCGCTGTCAGCCGCCAGGCGAAGTCCCTCGGCCAGCACCTCGCGGTACGGCCGGTACGAGGCCTGTTGCACGTCGAGCTCGAGCCGGTAGTACGCCTCCAGAACGGCCTCGGTGCGGTCGGCGAAGACGGGCGCGAGGGCCCCGCGCATGCCCGTGCGCCAGTCGATGAGCGTGCCGTAGCAGTCGAAGCTGATCCAGGTGCCAGTGCTGTTCATCGCGACCTGTCGAGGTTCATCACGGTTTTCCGGGAGCGTGCACGAAGCTGAGCGTCCGCTGCGCCGCCTTCTCTATCGCGATCACGAAGCAGACCCGGTCCGGACCGCGACGGGGAAAGGGAGCGCCGGTGTATTTATAGGAGATCGGGTCCATGTAGCGGCAATTCTCATCCGGTCGGACCTCGACGACGCGGCCTTGAATCGCTGCCATCCGATACGGGTTCGCGATGTCGGTCACCGACAGCGCCACTCGGGGGTCGCGTCGCATGTCCTTGGCCTTCCAGATCGCGTCGGACGTGCAGACCAGGATGAACTCGTCCTCCAGACCGACCCAGACAACCCAGTTGCGCGGCGATCCGTCGGCGCGGAGGGTCGAGAGGTGAACGTAATTGGGCGCCTCCAGAAGCTCTCGGACCTGTGGCGGTATCGGCACCGGCACCGGTTCGTCCTCAGCCGAGATCGGCGAAAGCCGAGTCGACGATCGTCTCGAGCACCTTGCGTCCGGGATCGGTCTTGCCGACCACCATCAGCCCCATCCCGGTCGCCATCAGCTGCGTCGCCTTGGCCCGTGGCTTGATGTGCGACGGGATCTCGCCTCGTCGCTTGGCGTTGCGCAGGGCCCGCTCGGCGTTTCGCTCGAGCCGCCGCATGTGGCCGCGGACCAGCTCCCCCACCTCCGAGTCCACGGCCGCCAGCTCCATCGCCGAGTTCACCATCAGGCACCCCATCCGCCCCTCGGGCCGGGTCAGGTCGTCGACCAGTCCGTCGAAGTACGCGCGCAGCTCGGCCAGGCCGGCCCCCGGCCGCTCCAGCGCGCCCAGCTTCTCCGGGACCACCAGGGTCGAATACCGGCGAAGCGACTCAAGGAACAGGCCGCGCTTCCCGCCCGGGAACGCGTTGTACAGGCTGCCCGGGCGCACCCCGGTAAGGTCGACGAGATCATCGACCGATGTCTCGCGGTAGCCCCGAGTCCAGAAGGCGTGCATCGAGCGATCAAGCACTTCGTCAGGGTCGAACTGGCGCGGTCTGGCCACTCACTCCACAGTAGCGTAACGAGCGCTCAACAACACGTGGTGACGCGCACCCACCGGGTGAGCGATCCTGGTCGCGGATCGGGGCTCACCGAGCGCTCCCCTCGCGCGCGTGCCGGTGGGCGCCGGCCACCCGCGCCTCGCGCTCCCGGTAGTCGGCCACGGTCCGCATGGCCTTGCCGGTCCCGGTGACCCGGTTCATCGCCGGACCGAGGCCGGGAAAGCGATCCATCGAGGCGCGCAACAGCTTCCCGGGCCCCGGGAGCACCGTCAGCTCGGCCTTGTCCTTGCGGATCGCCCGCACGGTGAGCTTGCCGATCTTGGCCGGCGAGACGAGGCCGACCGGCGGGAGCTTGAGCCCGACCTCCTCGGCGGTCCGCGCGCCGAGTCCGGCCTCCCCCACCGGTCCAAGGATCAGGCTCGAGGCGCTCACTCCCTGGCTGCGGTAGTCCGCGCGCAGCACGCGCGTGAACCCGATCAGCCCGTCCTTGGCGGCCGCGTATGCCTCGCTGTACGGAAACGACAACCGCCCGGCCATCGACGAGACGTTCACCACGTGGCCGCGACCTCGCTCGAGCATTCCCGGAAGGACGAGCCTGGTCAGCAGGACGACGCTGCTCAGATTCAGCTCCAGGGTCGCCTGGAGCTCATCCTCGGTCAGGTTGTGGAACTGGCGCTGGAGGTCGCCCCCGGCGTTGTTGACCAGTACGTCGACGGGTCCCAGCCGGCGCTCCACAACCTCGATCAGCCTGCGGCGCTGCTCTGTTGAGGTGATGTCTGCCGGGAATGCCACCACCGTTGCGCCGGAGCCCGCCAACCTCCTGGCATTGGCTTCGAGCTCCGGCTCGCTGCGGGCGACGAGTGCCACCCCGGCGCCTCGGCCGACCAGCGCCTCGGCGATGTAGGGGCCGATTCCCCTCGAGCCGCCGGTGACTACCGCGGTGGCGCCGGTGAGATCGAATTTGGCCATCTTGCGTCTCCTCACGGTTGGGTTTGCGACCGTCCGGCGCCTCGCGCTGCCGGGGTCACTTCAATCGACGTACGAGCCGCCAGGCGACGTACGGCGAGGCGGCGATGACCGCCACCACGAGGCCGACGGCCGCCAGCGGGAGCACGACCACGGCGAGAACCACGGCGGTTAGGGCCAGGGTCGGAATGACACCCGGAATCAGCCCCACCCACGCGAGCGCAATGCTCGTGCCGGCGCCCACGTGCCTGAAGTGGTCGGATATCTCGGTCCTGCGGTCCATCTCAGCTGACCGCGGAGCGCGAGAACACGCGGATCGAGATCGCCATGAGCACTGCCGCCCACAGCGCGATCACGGCCAGGCTGAGCCACGCCTCGGTGGTGACGCTGTGCATGCCCCAGATGTCGTGGAGTCCCTTGCCGCCGGGATCGATGAACCCGTAGCGCATGAGCGCCAGAGCGTGGGTGAGCGGAAACACCTTGGCGATCGCCGTGAGCACCGCCGGCATCGCGGTGATCGGGAACAGCGCGCCGGCAAAGAAGAACGGCAGGATCGCCACCGCCGGCGTGGCGCCGATGTAGTCCTCCTCCTTGGTCACCCTGGCCGCGAGCGTTTCGGCCACGGCGTACATGAACACCGTGAACAGCAGCGCCGAAGCGACGAACCAGGCGACGCCGGCGCCCGTGATGTGAAACGCCCCGCCCCGGATCGCCGACAGACCGATCAGCACCGCGACCTGGAGCGCGGCCAACCCGATCGCCACGATCAGGTTGCCCAGCACCAGGTAGGCGCGCGGAACGGGAGCGGCCAGCAGCTCGCGCTGCGCGCCCGAATGCCGGTCGACCAGCACGCTCAAGCCCGCGAAGATGCAGCTCAGCGGGATTACCAGGCCGACTGCGCCGACCCCGACGAACGAGGTGTAGTCGATGTGAGAGTGCAGGCCGCCGGTGGCGACCTTGAGCGCCGGCGCCACGATGAGCGCCAGCAGTGCCGGTCCGAGCAGCGGGACCGCGATCTGGCGGGGTGTCTTGGAGGTCAGCGACGCCCGGCGACCTGCCAGCGTGAGCAGCACGCTGGCGGTTCGCGCACGACCCGGTGCGCGCAGGGCGATCGAGGGGGCTTCTGCGATCGCAGACATTGAGGTCTCCTTGTCGATCGGGGGATGGGGGTGGTGTGGTTCAGGCGGCGATGCGCTCGCCGGTCAGATGCAGGTAGACGTCGTCGAGGGTCGGGCTCCGGGTGGCGATCTCCGATACGCGAAGTTGCTCGCCGTCGATCACCGCCAGAGCGTCGGTCGGTGGGTGCTCGTGGAGCGGCACGGTCACTCGCGCGCCGACGGCGAAGGCATCGCTGCCGGCGACACCCCGGTCGCGCAGGGCGGCGATCGCCGCGTCGGCGCTGCCGCTCACCCGGAATTCGAGGATCTCGCGGCCGAAGCCGGCCAGCAGCGCGGCCGGGCTGTCCAGCCCGACGATCGTGCCCTGATGGATGATCGCCACCCGGTCGCATAGCCGCTGGGCCTCGTCCAAGTAATGAGTGGTGAGCACGATCGTCATCTCCTGGCGTGTCCGCAGACCCGCGATGACGTCGAGCAACTCGTGCCGGATGCGTGGATCGAGCCCGACCGTCGGCTCGTCGAGGAACAGGACTCGCGGGTCGGAGACGAGCGCGCGGGCGATCTCCAGCCGGCGCCGCTGACCACCGCTGTAGCTCGCGACCGGCCGGTCGATGAGCTCGGTGAGTCCCACGGCGTCGACCAGCTCGCCGATCCGGCCAGCCGCCGTCCCCGCCCCTACGCCCCACAGCCGCGCGTGCAGCTCGAGGTTGGCCCGGCCGCTCAACGGGCGGTCGACGACCGCATCCTGGAACACCACGCTGCTCACGCCCCGGGCGAGCAGAGGCTGGCTTGTCACGTCGTAGCCGGCCAGGCGTGCCGTGCCTGAGGTGGGGACCACCGTGGTGGTCAGCATCCCGATCGTGGTCGACTTGCCGGCCCCGTTGGGCCCCAGCAGCCCGAACACCTCGCCGGCGCGTACCTCGAAGTCGATCCCTTTGACCGCCTCCACCCCGCCCGGATACGTCTTGCGCAGCGCGGCAACGGCCACGGCGGGCACGCCCGCCGGCCCGACCAGGCCGTCGATGCTCCGGAGCACGGCGCTCCGCCCGCGTCGTTCGATGCTCGGAAGATCGGCGCCGAGCGCGGCTGCATCGGGGTCGGGTCGCTCTTTGCGATTGAACACGTGCACTTGTCACGTCTCCCTTCCTGTTGATATCGTCGTCGTCACGTGACGATACAGTTATGTAACGCTACACACAAGTGACGTAATATGAACAATTCCGAAACCGATGCGGATCTCGGCCGGTCCGGCCCCCACGGCCTCGCCCCGGCGTCGGGGTCATCTGCGAGACTTGCCGCGATGCCGGCGCGTGCTCGACCTGAGGCCGAACCGGTCGACCCCGTCCGCGCCCGGGCCGCCGGACGACCTCTGGACGAGAACGTCGACGCCGCGATCCTCGATACCGCGTGGCGGCTGCTGCTGAGGGAGGGTTACGCGCGGATGTCGATCGCCCGCGTGGCCGAGGAGGCCCGCGTGGGCCGTCCAGCGATCTACCGCCGCTACCGTGACAAGTCAGAGCTTGTCGCCGCGGTCCTGGCCGACAAGCAGTCGCGCACCCAGCCGATCGACACCGGGAGCGCGCGGGGCGACCTCATCGCCCATCTCGAGTTCGCGCGGCGCCGGTTCGCGGTCGAGCTCGCCGGCACCATGATCGTCGAGGGCCGCAAGCATCCCGAGCTGCTCGAGGGCTTCCGCCAGGGGATGCTTCAGCCACGAATGGCGGACATCGTCGTTGCCCTCGAGCGCGGCAAGCAGCGCGGCGAAGTCCGCGCCGACCTCGATTCCGAGATTGCCGTCCACGCCCTGATGGGCGCGTTCATGTTCTACCGGATCGCCGAGGGCCAACCGAAGAAGGGCTGGGCCGAGCACGTCGTTGACCAGCTCTGGCCCGCGTTCGCCGCCTGAGGCCACACCGCGAGAAGCGGCGACCCCTCGGGCCCGGCGGCGGTCCGGGCTGGTTTAGGATCAGGCCCTCAATCAACCCAGAAGAGGAGGAGCGGCGATGGCAACGCGAGACGGCAGCGGCGAGTGGCGCGGTGATCTGCAGAGTGGCGCCGGCACGGTATCCGTCGCCAGCGGGCTGTTCCGCGACGGCAACTACTCGTTCGCCAGCCGCTTCGAGGAAGGAACCGGGACCAATCCCGAGGAGCTGATCGCCGCCGCTCACGCCGGCTGCTTCTCGATGGCCCTGAGCAACATCCTCGCCAGCGATGGCCACGTGCCGGAGTCCGTGAGCACCACCGCCAAGGTCCACCTGCGATTTGTCGACGACGCGCCGACCATCGCCCAGATCGACCTCGTAACGGAGGGCCGCGTCCCCGGCATTGACCAGGACCAGTTCGCCGGCTACGCCGAGCAGGCGAAGGCGGGTTGCCCGGTGTCGCGCGCGTTGGCCAGCGTCGGCGAGATCACGCTCGACGCGCGGCTCACCGGCTGACCGCCGAACGAACCCCGCGCAAGTACGGCTCCAGAAGGTCTGGGCGGTTCAGCGGGGCGCGGGTGGCCAGATAGCCGTCGGGCCGGACGAGGAGCAACTGCCCCGCCAACGCGTCGTACCGGCGATGCACCCACAGGCCGGGATCGACAACCGATCTGGAGTCGATCGCCTCTCCGCCGATGACGATCGTCGTCACCATTCGGTCCCACGACTCAAGTCGCGCGATCGCCGCGCGCACCGGCTCGGGGTCGGCGGGCGTACCGGCGAGGATCAGCAGCGTGTGCTCCGGCGCGCTGAGCAGATCGAGCGTGCAAACCGGCCTGCCGTCGCGCTCAAGTCCCGACACCGCCGGTAGTCGGTCTCCCGGCGCAATGCCGCCACGCGCAGGTCGGCGCGCGGGTGCCGCCAGCGGGCCGCCGCGATACGTGTGGGAGAGCTGTGACAGGCGCTTCGCGTAACGACGCTGGGCAGCCGGCCTGGCGATCACGATCGGCAGAACCTGATCTCGCAGGAAGCGTTTGCCACGCGAGGGCATCGAGAACGTCCTCACGAGCCCGTCCGTGAGCGCCAGGACGCTGGTCGCGATCGGTACGCGCTCGGCCTGATAGCTGTCTAGCAGCGCTGGGGGCGCTTCGCCGTGGGCGACCAGCGCGAGCTTCCAGCCGAGGTTGAACGCGTCGTGCAGCCCCGTATTCAGACCCTGGCCGCCGGCCGGGCTGTGGACGTGAGCGGCATCGCCCGCGATCAGCACCCGCCCGCTCCGCATGGTCGCCGTCGAGCGCAGGTAGCAGCGAAACGCCGCGAGCAGCGTCGGGTCGCTCAGCCGCATTCCCCTCGGGCCGCGCTGCGCGACCAGCCGTTCAATTTCCGCCATGTCGGGCGCGCGGCGCGCGGATCCCCGATTCGGGACTTGCGCGAGGAACAGTCGCCAGCGCTCGGAGGACAGCGGGAACATCGCCAGGACCGCACCGGTCTGCGCGAAGACGTGGAAACGGTCACTTCGCAGCGGCCAGTCGGTCTTTGCCTCCGCCATCAGCCAGTCCTGCCCGTAGTCCTCGCCCTCGAACGAGAGCCCGAGACGGCGTCGCACGATGCTGTGCACTCCGTCGCAGCCGACGACCCATTCTGCGTGCAGGGCACGCTCCCGCTCGTCGGCGGGTCCGGCAATGACCACCTGGGCGCCGGCCGCATCGTGGCGCACATCGACAACGTCGACGCCCCGCTCGACGCTCACGCCGAGGCGCTCGAGTCGCTCATCGAGGATCCGCTGCGTCTGTTCCTGAGACAGGGTGAGCAGAAACGGATAGGGCGTGTCCAGGCCGCCGAAACGAACCTCAGCCCGGCGCCGGCCCCGCAGGTGGAAGATCGTGCCACCGACCGGATGGCCCAGCGCGAGGAACTCCTCGACGATCCCCAGCTGGTGCATGACCTCAAGTGTCCTGGCGTGGATTCCGATCGCCCGTGTTTCGTTCGGGCGCGAGAGCCGCTTGTCCAGCACCCGCACTTTCACACCGCGGCGCGCCAGCTCAATCGCCAGCATCACCCCGGTTGGTCCCGCGCCGACGATCACCACCTCATCCATTACCGTCATCTCCCCCGTTGCGCTTCTATGTCGTCCTGTACGGACTTGCGCGCAATCCGGTTCGCCGGTTGTTCGCGGGCTAGCTAAGCGGCATACAGTGGGGCCGTGGAGAAGCTGCTCGAACGTGAGCGCGAGCTTGCGGTGCTGGAGGAGTTGGTGCAGCGTGGCGGCGTCGTCCTGGTCGAGGGCAGGGCGGGCATCGGCAAGAGTGCGCTGCTGGAGGCCGCGTCTCGGCGCGCGGCCACGGTTGGCCGCGAGGTTTTGCGCGCCCGTGGCTCGGAGCTCGAGTCAGGGTTTGCGTTCGGGGTGGTGCGCCAGTTGTTCGAGCGGCGCCTGGCGACCGCTCCGGAGGCCGAGCGCGATGAGCTGCTGTCCGGCTCGGCGGGCGCTGTGCGATCGCTGCTGTTGGGGGAGGTGCGCGAGCCATCGGCGTTCGATACGTCGTTCGCGGTCTTGCACGGGCTCTATTGGCTCACCGTCAACCTGGCGGACGGCCGGCCGCTGCTGATCGCCGTGGATGACGCGCAGTGGGCGGATGAGCCGTCGCTGCGCTGGCTTGCTCACCTGGTTACCCGGCTCGACGGGCCGGCGGTGGCCGTCCTGGTCGCGCTTCGTCCTGTCCAGCCGGTGCTCATCGGAGGCTCGCTCCAGGTGTTACGCGATGAGGCGCAGAGGGTCGTTCGCCTCGGGCCGTTGAGCGAACGGGCAGTCGGCATGGTCGTTCGCGGCATGCTCGGGCCGAGCGTGAGTGGTGAGGTGTGCGCCGCGGTGTGGGCGGCAAGCGGCGGCAATCCCCTCTACCTGACCGAGGTTGTCCGGGCGGCTCGGTCGGGGGGCCGGCCGCCCGCGGAGCTCGATCCGGCCGAGTTGGCGGCCGGGGGGCGCGAGGAAATGGCGCGGCGTGTGCTGGCCGGAGTGCGGGGGCTGCATCCAGGCGCATTGCCGTTCGCGCAGGCGCTCGCGGTTCTCGGGGACGGCTGCGAGCTGCGTCACGGGGCAGCAATCGCTGGCGTGGACGTATCCGAGGCGATCTCGCTGGCGGCCGCGTTCGTGCAACTGGAGGTGTTGGCGGACGATGCTCCTCCGCGGTTCGTTCATCCGGTGGTTCGCGAAGCGGTTGAGGCGTCGTTGGCGAGCGATGCGCGCGACGCGCAGCACCGCTCCGCGGCCGGGCTGCTGCATTCGGACCGGGCCCCGCCGGGTCAGGTCGCGGCGCACCTGATCGGCGCGAGGCCGATCGGCGATGTATGGGTGGTGGATCGGCTGCGGGACGCGGCGGGG
>Ga0306920_100010287_pt1 | contig 12548 bp, 9 predicted proteins | sample flu12Cox44000170_FD_204666 | JGI IMG/M metagenome (GOLD analysis project Ga0306920, IMG submission 204666) | Lab enrichment of tropical soil microbial communities from Luquillo Experimental Forest, Puerto Rico - flux4day.12C.oxic.44.000.170 (v2)... | ecosystem: Environmental > Terrestrial >...
GCGAAATACTTCGCCAGATCGGAGGCAGTGCTGACAACGCCGCCGGCGGGTGTAACCGCATTTTCGGTGTAGTCGCCGGGAATGACCAGACGCCTCCCGAGCAGCAGCTCGCCGGTGTGACCGCGCGCGAATGGCACACGGTCTGGGATCGGCATATCCGGTTTAGTTTCCGCCAAGCCTGCGGCCTCGATGATTTCGCGCTTGATCCAGGTGCAGTAGGGCTCGCCGGTGATCGCCTCAATTGCGAGGCCGAGGAGTCCAAAACCGTGGTTTGAGTATTTGTGCCGTGTATTCGGCTCGATCACCGGCGCATCCTGGAGGTCGGCCATCAGCTGATCGACGGTCGGGAATGGACGGCGATCCTCGAAGAACCCGGCGTCGGCGCCATCGCGCACGATGCCGGCGCTGTGGGAGAGGATCTGGCTGAATGTTGCTGCGGCTATCTGCGGGTGCAGGCCTTTCACATATTCGCCGATCGGGTCGTCCAGGCGCAGTTTGCCGGCCTCGCGCAATTTCATGATGCCGGCCGCCGTGAAGGCCTTCGAGTGTGAGGCAACGCGGAAACGGTGGCGCGGGGTCAATACTTCGCCGGCCGCCAGATCAGCAGAGCCATATGCCCGCTCAAGGGCGATTTGATCGCGGTGCATAACAACCGCGATGCAGCCGGGAAGGCGGGACATCCGCATCTGGAATTCGAGCCAGGATGCAGTGTAATCGCAGCCTCGCAGTAACCATTCATCCATTTGTGGATCTCTCAGTGACTTACACCGGCAACGCGTCGATGGCGGCGGGGTCGAATTCGTAGAGCCAGCGCAATGCGTCGGGAGAACGGTCGCCGGCGCGGGCCCACTCGGCGTCGCGCGCCTGTTGCGCTGGGCCATCGGGCATATGGAAGCGAATCTTGTTGGCGCGCGACATCTGCTGCAGCCGCGTGACGCGCGGCAGGCGCCGCCGCTCGTAATGGCGCAATGCCTCGCCCGGGTCGGCAAAGGCGCGAAGGCATGCGGCCAGCGCGGCGCCGTCCTCGATCGCCATTGCCGCGCCCTGACCCATGAACGGGTACATCGGGTGGCAGGCGTCGCCCAGTAGCGTCGTGCGGCCGACCGACCAGCGCGGCAGCGGGTCGCGGTCGAACAGCGCCCAGATGAAGCAGGTTTCGGCCGCAGCAATAATGGTCCGGACTTGCTCGTGCCAGCCGGCAAAAGCGGCGAGCGCGCGGGCGACAGTGGCACGGTCGGTCCAGTCCTCGCGGTTCCAGCGGTCGTGCTCGGTCCATCCAACGAAATTGAGCAGCCGCCCGCGCGATACGAAATAATGCACGAAATGGCCGCCAGGGCCGACCCAGGACTGGTTGCCCAGCTCGAGCCCGAGGCCGGCGATGCGCTCGACCGGCACCAGACCGCGATAGGCGACGCAGCCGGCAAAGCCCGGTTCCTCCTCGCCGAACAGCGCGGCGCGCACCGCCGATTGGATGCCGTCGGCACCGACCAGCACATCGGCTGCAATTGTGGCGCCGTTGTCGAAATGCGCCTCGCCGCGGTCGCTGCGGTTGGTCGCACCGACCAGCCGATGCCCGAGGTGGATGCGCTCCGGCGGAAATGCCGCGGCAATGACGTCCAGTAGGTCGGCGCGATGAATTGTCATGTGCGGCGCGCCGTAGAGTTCTTCGCACAGCGGATTGAGCGGCGCCCGCTGCAATGTGCGACCGTCCTGCCAGCGCCGTTGATGGGTGCCGAGCGGGCGAATGCCCTCGCGGTCGAGGCCCGGGCTGAGGCCGAGGCGACGCAGCACGCGCGTCGCATTGGGGGCCATGTTGATGCCGCCGCCGACTTCGGTCAGCTCCGGCGCCTGCTCGTAGACATGGGCGTCGAACCCGGCCTGGCGCAGCGCTACTGCAGCGGTGAGGCCGCCGATGCCGCCGCCAATCACCGCCACGCGCAAAGTCACTCCCACCCCCGCAGAAGCGTTTGTCAAAGATGGATTGCAGAACGGTCGAGCGTGCTTCGAGACGCGCCCTTTAGGCGCTCCTCAGCATGAGGTGGTTTCTTTATAGCAAGAAGAAAGGCCCTCATCCTGAGGAGGCCGCGCAGCGGCAGTCCCGAAGGACGCACCGAGGCTCTTCCAGCCGGCTAGGCACGGCCCCAGAGACGCTTGGAGGCGATCTCGGCGCCTTCGGCCATCGCGCGCAGCTTTTTGAACGAGATGTCGGGATCGAGCTTGCCGTAGCCGGCGAAGGTGCCAAAACCGCAATCGGTGCCGGCAATGACGCGCTCGCGCCCGACGATGTCGGCGAAGCGGCAGATTCGCTGCGCGACGAGTTCGGGATGCTCGACATAATTGGTCGAGGTGTCGAGGACGCCCGGGACGAGGACCTTGTCGTCGGGCAGCTTGGTTTCCTGCCAGACCGTCCATTCATGCTCGTGCCGCGGGTTGGCGGCTTCGACGACGAGCGCCTGAGGTTTTGCTTTGACGAGGATCGGGGCGACCTTCGCGAAGGCGATGTCGTGGTCGTGTGGGCCTTCGTAATTGCCCCAGCAGATGTGGATCCGTGCCCGGTCCGCCGGAACATTGCGCAATGCGTGGTTCAATGCCTCGACATGGAAAGCGGCGCGCTTCAGGAAATCCCCTTCGCTGAGCTCTTGAAACGAGGTGTGGTGCGCCATTGCCAGATCGGGGCAATCGAGCTGTAGCACAAAGCCGGCATTGACGATCGCCTCGTACTCCTCCTGCATCGCCGCGGCGATCGCTTCGACATAAGCCTCGTGCGTCGGGTAGTGCCGGTTGGTCTGAAACACCGGCACCAGGCCCGGAGAGGCAGCGGTCATGAATCCCTCGGCGACCTGAACCTGGGCGAGGGCGTCGCGCAGATTGGCAAGGTCCTTCTGTAATGCCTCGCGGTCCTTCACCGCCACCGGGCCGATGCAGACGGCGCGTCTGGCGACATTGGCGCCCGTCATCCGCTCATAGGCGGCGAGAAAGTTCGGATGATCCCGCGTATCGAGCCGCGGTTTGGCGGGCTCGTGGCCGCCGAAGCCGGAAAGCCGGTCGGCGATATAGGTTGAGTAGCCGGGCTTCGACATCTCGCCGTCATTGACGATGTCGACGCCGGTCTGGGCCTGACGGCGGACGATGTCGACGACCGCCTGCCGCACCAGACGATCGAGTTCCGCTGAGTCGTAGGCTTCGCCCTGATCCTTGCGCACTAATACCTGCTTCAGCTCGGGCGGGCGCGGCAGGCTGCCGACATGCGTCGTCAGAATGCGGTCTTGGCTCGACTTCATCGGCTTTCTCCCGGGTTTTAAAAACGGATGTCGGTCGGCGGCAGGCCGAATTCGGAGCGGCTGAACACAAAGGCGGCGCGCTCGGGATTGTTGCCGGCATGCGCTCGCATGGCGTGCACATCGCGCCAGGCGCGCTGTATCGGGTTGTCGAGAAATATGCCGCGGCCGCCGCTCGCCTCGAACAGCCGGTCGACGGCCTTGACGCTCCAGTCGACGGCCTTGCCTGAATCCCATTTGCAGCGGGCGCGCAAGGGCAGCGGAATTTCCTCTCCGGCCCGAGCAAGCCGCATCATCTCGGCAAAATTGCCGAGCAGCCGATCCCGCGAAGCGCCGATCTCGGCGGCGGCCTCCGCCAGCCGGTATTGCACAAACGGATCCTCGACGACCCGCGACTGGTCGCGGACATTGACGCGCCTGCGCGCCTGCTCGCGGAACGCCTCCAGAGCCCCCAGCGCCGCGCCGATCGCAGGAGCGGTAATGCCGTTCGCAAAAACCAGGCCGAAGGGCAGCCGGTAGAGCGGCGCATCGTTTACCGCGGTGCCGGGATGATTGAGATGAAACGCATCGAGATAGGAATGGGTGCGGTACTCCGGCACAAACGCGTCTTCGACGACGAGGTCCTTGCTGCCGGTGGCGCACAGGCCCATCACATGCCAGTTGTCGTCGATGACGTAATCACGGCGCGGCACGAGAAAGACCCGCGCATCGGGCGGTTGACCCTCCTTCGCCGGCGGCGCGATGCCGCCGAGCACCGCCCATTGGCAGAAGTCGCAGCCGCTCGAGAACGACCAGCGCCCGCTCAGCCGGTATCCGCCATCGACCCGCTCGGACGTGCCTGTCGGCGCCAGCGAGGTGGAAAGCTGCACGCTGTCGTCCTCGCCCCACACATCCTCCTGCGCCTGCGGCGGAAAGATCGCGAGGTGCCAGTTGTGGACGCCGATCACGCCGAGGATCCACGCGCTCGATCCGCATACGGTGCCGACTTCCATGACCGCCCGGTAGAAGACGTCGGGGTCGAGCTCATAGCCGCTGTAGCGCCGAGGCTGCAGCGCGCGAAAGAGCCCGGCGTCCTGGAAGTCGGCAAAGGTCTCGTCGGGAAGCCGTCGCAGCTGTTCTGCAGCGGGCGCGCGCTCGCGCAATACCGGCAGCAAATCACGCACCCGTTCCAGATAGGCTTCAGGTCTCAAGGTGCCTTAACCTCATGCTGTCGTCCTGGCGGAGGCCGGGACCCACCCATCCGTGGTCTCGGGCGCTTCCGGGTAGATCCCGGCCTGCGCCAGGCCTGCGCCGGGATGACGATCAACCCAATGGCCCTTGGAAGACCTGGTCGACATAGGTGTCGGAGAGCGGCTCGAGTACCTCTGGCCAATCGCCGTTGATGGGGCGTCGTTCGGCGGCGGGCCGGACCCGGCCGTCCCAGCCGATCTGCTCCATGTAGTAATAGAGCTGGATGCAATGGCCGTCGGGGTCGAGCGCGAAGGCCGAATAGTCGATGCCGGGATACAGTTCCGGCGGGATCGCGTCGACAAACCTGACGCCATGCGACTTCAGGAACGCGACGGCCTGACGCAATTGCGCGTAGCTGCCCAACTCGACCCCGAACGACATGCAGGTCGAGCGCTCATTGAGGCCGAGCGTGCGCCGCAATTCCTTCGGGAACAGCCCGAGGCTGTGATGCTCGGCGCCGCAGCGCAGGAAAACGCAGCGAGCGCCGCGGTAGACCGCTTCCTCGCTGCGCACAAACCCGAGGCGCTCGGTATAGAAACGCTCGGCGTGGTCCACGTCCTCGACGAACAGACAGACCGGACCGATCTTCGTGATCTTGAACGGCCGCGGCAGCAACACTCCTTCGACGTCATAGCGCGCGCCGTTGGGCGGCGTCGGGCGATGCCCGGAGAAGACGTCGATGCCCTTCTGCTGCGCTTCGGCGACTTCGGCCGCCTCGGACATCTGAGGCAAGGACGGCTTCTCGTTGAAGCCGCGGTAATACATGTCGCGCGGCTTGCTGAGCTGGTTCCAGCCGACTTGCTCGATGCCGTAATAGAATTCGTTGGTGTGGCCGTCGGGATCGTACACATACACATGCCAGTTGCTGCCCGGCATGTCCCGGCCGACGCGCTGGATGCGGACCTGCTGCTCCTCGAAGTAGGTGTGTGCGTCGACGATCTCCTTGAGGCTGCCGCACTGCCAGGTGATCTGATTGATTGTGACTTCGGGCGCGAATTTGCGGTCGGCGCGGTGGTCCATCACCTTCTTGGGGAACAGCACAAAGGCGTGGTGGTCGGTCCCGTACCGCATGAAATAGCCGTGCGGGTCGCCGACATCGGCATCCTTTGGAAACCATGGTGCCCGCGAGAAATCGAGGGTGTCCGAGGCCGTAAAGCCGAGCAAGTCGCCATAAAACTCGCGGCCCTCGGGCAGCTTCTCGACATTGAACCCGAAATGGCCGAGGCGGCGGATCTTGAACGGCCGTGGCAGATAGACTCCGCCGACATTGTACCGCTGGGTTGCGACTGACATTGCTGGCTCCCTCCTCTCGAGCTAGCCGGCTATTGGCTCGGTTGCTCGGATTGCATCTGGATGTAGTTTTCGCGCCCGATCTTGTCGATCAGCTCCAATTGCGTCTCAAGGAAATCGACGTGCTCCTCTTCGCCCTTCAGGATTGCGCTGAACAGGTCGCGGGTGACGAAGTCGTTGACACGCTCGCAATAAGGGATCGCCTCCCGCAGCTCCGGCATCGCCAATTGCTCGAGCCGCAGATCGCATTCCAGGACCTCGGGCACACTCTTGCCGATCAAGAGCCTGTCAAACTCCAGGCGAGGTTCTCCGCCCAGAAACAGAAGCCGTTTGATCAGCAAGTCCGCGTGTTTCATTTCATCGACGGACTCCTCGTATTCGCGCGCCCCGAGCTTGACGACGCCCCAATGGTCGAGGACCCGAGAATGCAGGAAGTACTGGTTGATGGCGGTCATCTCGTTCCGCAGCACGGCGTTGAGGTGCTGTATGACGGTCGCGTCGCCTTGCATGTTCGGCCTCCCTAATTCCCGCCCACCGCATCCGGAGAGGATGCAAACCCGGTCATGCCCCGATGTCAACGGCCTCGCCGAGCCCGTTGCGCCCGACGCAAGTCAGATCGCTTCGCGAGAACACCGTTGCGGGCTATCCTGACCCGCGATGGATACTACAAGGCGTAACCGTGCGGAGCGGCGGCTGGCGGCGATCCTGGCAGCCGATGTCGCCGGCTATTCGCGTCTTATCGGCGCTGACGAAGAAGGAACTCTGAACCGCCTACGGTCGATCCGGGCCGAAGTGATCGACCCGGCGATTGCTGCGCATCGCGGCCGGCTGGTCAAGACCACCGGCGACGGGTTCCTGATCGAATTCGCCAGCGTCGTCGACGCACTCCGTTGCGCGGCCGACGCGCAGCGGGCGATGGCCGGCCGCAACGCCGGGATTGCCGAAGCGGAGCGGATCGAGTTGCGCATCGGCATCCACCAGGGCGATATCGTCGTCGATGATGGCGACATCTTGGGTGATGGGGTCAACGTCGCGGCGCGGCTCGAGGCACTTGCCGATCCGGGCGGGATTTGCGTCTCCGCTCGGGTCCAGGAGGACGCGGCAGGCCGGCTCGACCTCGCCTTCGAGGATTTGGGCGAGCAGAGGCTCAAAAACATTGCTCGTCCGGTACGAGTATTTCGGGTGCAACCCGAAAGCCCCGTCCCTAGCCCTCCCCCGCAAGCGGGGGAGGGAAGGGTGGGGGTGGCCGACCCGCCTGCGCTTACCCTTCCTGATAAACCGTCGATTGCGGTGTTGCCGTTCCAGAACATCAGCGGCGACTCCGAGCAGGAAGTTTTCGCCGATGGTATGGTCGAGGACATCACCACCGCGTTATCGAAGCTTCGCTGGTTCTTTGTCATCGCGCGCAATTCGAGCTTTGCCTATAAGGGCCGCGCGGTCGATGTAAAGCAGGTCGGCCGCGAGCTCGGCGTGCGTTACGTCCTCGAAGGCAGTGTCCGTAAGGGCGGTAACCGGCTGAGGATCACGGCTCAGCTGATCGAGGCCGAAACCGGCAATCACGTCTGGGCCGAACGCTACGACCGTGATGTCGGGGACATCTTCGCGGTGCAGGACGAGATCACTGAACGGGTCGTCGCGGCGATCGAGCCGGAGCTTTACGCGGCGGAGGACATCCGCAGCCAGCGCAAGCCGCCGGACAGCCTCGATGCTTGGGAGTGTGTGATCCGCGCCTTGGCCGCCATTGGACGGGGCACGCAGGACGCGAATACCGAAGCCGAACGGCTATGCCGAAGCGCGATCGCCATCGCGCCCGGCTATGCTCAAGCGCACAGCCTGCTTGCCTGGGCGATATTGCGACGTTCGCTTTCGTCCGGCGACACACGAACGGTAATGGCTGAAACGGAAGCCGAAACACAGATCGCACTCTCCTTGGACGACCGCGACCCCTGGGCACATTTAGTGCAAGCCATGTCGCTGCGCCGATCGCGACGCTTTGGCGAGGCCGAGCGCTCAGCGCGCCGAGCATTAATGCTGAACCCGAACTTGGCACTGGGCCACGCCGATCTGGCAATCTCCCTTGCTCATCAGCGGAACCAGGGGGCCATAGACAGCGCCGAGCATGCGCTGCGGCTGAGCCCACACGATCGGAACGTGGTTAGCGAAGCATCTCTTGCTCTGACGGTTGTCCACTTCAGTGCCGAGCGTTATCCGGAATGCACCACTTGGGCGCGCACTTTCACCGAGAAGAGTCCAGGACATCTCGCGGGACATTTCTTCCTAGCCGCAGCGCTCGCGATGGAGGGCGATTTGACTGCGGCAAGCGAGGCTCGTGAGACACTGTTGCGCCTGAGGCCAGGCTTCTCGCTTGCCTGGATGAAGGAGAATTTGCCGCCGACCGGAGAACTTGCAGAGAAGCTGCGCGAAGGCTTGCGTAGAGCCGGTGTTCCGGAATGAACGGCCAAGGGCGAGATCGCGCGGAGCGGCGGCTGGCGGCGATCCTGGCGGCCGATGTCGCCGGTTATTCGCGGCTCATCGGGGCTGACGAAGAAGGAACCCTCAACCGCTTGCGGGCCATCCGAACCGAAGTGATCGAACCGACGATCGCAGGGTATCGCGGCCGGCTGGTCAAGACCACCGGCGACGGGTTCCTCGTCGAATTCGCCAGCGTCGTCGATGCCGTGCGCTGCGCGGCCGAAGCGCAACAGGCGATGGCCAGCCGCAATGCCGGGGTCGCCGAAGCGGAGCGCATCGAGCTGCGCATTGGCATCCATCAGGGCGACATCGTCGTCGAGGATGGCGACAACCTTGGTGACGGGGTCAACGTCGCCGCCCGGCTCGAGGCTCTGGCAGAGCCAGGCGGGATTTGCGTGTCCGCGCGGGTTCAGGAGGATGCGGCCGAAAGGCTCGACGTCGCCTTTACGGATCTGGGCGAGCAGAGTCTCAAAAACATCGCGCGGGCGATCCGGGTGTATCGGGTCGGACCGCACAAGGCCTCGATTCCGCCGACGCAGGCGCCCCTGCCACTTCCCGCCAAGCCGTCGATCGCGGTCCTACCGTTCCAGAACATGTCAGGCGATCCCGACCAGGAAGTCTTCGCCGACGGCATGGTCGAGGACATCACCACCGCGCTGTCAAAGCTCCGGTGGTTCTTTGTCATCGCGCGCAATTCGAGCTTTGCCTACAAAGGCCGCGCGGTCGATATAAAGCAGGTCGGCCGCGAGCTTGGCGTGCGGTATGTCCTTGAGGGCAGTGTGCGCAAGGGCGGCAACCGGTTGCGCATCACCGCACAGCTGGTCGAGGCGGAAACCGGCAACCATGTGTGGGCCGAGCGTTACGATCGCGACATCGGCGACATCTTCACGGTGCAGGACGAGATCACCGAGCGCGTCGTGGCGGCGATCGAGCCCGAGCTTTATGCGGCCGAGCACATCCGCAGCCAGCGCAAGCCGCCGGAAAGCCTCGATGCCTGGGAGTGCATCATCCGCGCGCTCGCCTATGTTGGGCAAAGCACCCGCGCCGGAGGTGAGGAAGCAGAGGCCCTGTGCCGACGCGCCATTGCGATCGCACCCGGCTATGGACAAGCCCACAGCTTGCTAGCCTGGGTGATCTTGCGGCGCATCGCGCCGTCACAGCTCGACGCCGTTCTGCCCGAGGCGACCGCTGAGGCCCGTACCGCACTTCGTCTAGATGAGCGCGATCACTTGGCGCATATTGTCCAAGGGTCAGTGCTGTTCCGCACGCGCCGTCACGAAGAGGCAGAGCGCTCGTACCGGCGAGCGTTAGAGTGCAATCCAAACTCCGCTCTCGCCCATGCGGCCCTCGGATACGCGCTTGCGGCCCAGGGTAAGTATGAGGAATCGATCGAGAACGCCAACCGCGCGTTAAGCTTGAGCCCGGGCAACTCCTTAGCGGAAGCTCAAGCTGCACACGTGATTGTCTTTGCCCGATTTGGCACCCGCGAGTATTTGGCCTCGGACACCGCAGCCCGCGAGATGCTACAGCGGTACCCGGAATATCTTCCAGCGTACTATGTGCTGATCGCCGCATCGGCGATGCAGGGAAAGGTGGATGCGGTCGCGATGGCGCTTGCCGATGTTCTCCGACTGCAGCCGGAACTCTCGCTGGCTTGGTTTCATAAGAACATGCCGTGGGACGGTGAGATCGGCGAGCGCCTGTTCCAAAGCTGGCGCGCGGCTGGGGTACCAGAAGAATGACCGGTGTGGGTTAATAGGAGGATCAGCATGAGCCAAGCACTCGAAGGCATTCGCGTCATCGATTTCACCCACGACCAGGCGGGCCCGTCCTGCACGCAGATGCTGGCCTGGCTCGGCGCCGATGTGATCAAGATCGAGCGCCCGCCGCATGGCGATCGGGCGCGGCGGCTGTGGAACGCCGACAACCCGAACCTCGACAGCTATTTCTTTCTGCTGCTCAACAGCAACAAGCGCAGCACGGTGATCAATCTGCGCGCCGAGGAGGGCAAGGAGATCGCCCGCCGCCTGATCAAAGAAGCCGACATCGTCGCCGAGAACCTCGGGCCCGGTGTGATGGACCGGCTGGGGCTCGGCTATGAGGCAGTCAAAGCGCTCAACCCCCGCATCATCTACGCTTCGGTCAAGGGCTTTGGGTCGTACGGCCCCTATAGCGGGTTCAAGTGCTTTGAGCCGGTCGCGCAGGCGACCTCGGGGGCCATGAGTGTGACCGGCGAGGCGGGCGGACCGCCATTGGTCAACGGCGCCAATATCGGCGATTCCGGCACCGGCATGCATCTGACGATCGCGATCCTCGCCGCCCTCGTGCAGCGCCACAATACCGGCCGCGGCCAGCTCGTCGAGGTCGCGATGCAGGAGGCGGTATTGAACCTGACCCGCGTCAAATACACACAGACCCTGGCGAACGGGACGCCGCTCGAGCGTACCGGCAACCGCCCGGCTACCGGCGGCTGGTCCGACCTCCTGCGGTGCGCCGGCAATGGCTCGGACGACTATGTCTACATCACGATCCCGCCCGGCAATCCGGAGATGTTCGAGGCAATGACCGAGGTCATGGAGCGCCCCGATCTGCGCACCGACGAGCGGTTTGCGACACCCCCGGCGCGGGCTCGCAACGGTGCGGCGTTGACCGCCGAGATCGAGCGCTGGACCGGGACGCGCGAGAAGCGCGAGGTCATGAAGGCCTTTGCCGGTCGGGGCATCGTCTGCGGTGCCGTGCTCGACACGGCCGAGGTGCTGGCTGACCCGCATCTGCGCGAGCGCGAGACGATTTTTGACCTCGAGCACCCGACACGCGGGCGGTTCTCGGTGATCGGTTGTCCCGTGCGGTTATCCGACTCGCCGGTCACTGCCAACCGCGCGCCGCTCAAAGGCGAGCACACCGATGACGTATTGCGGACGCTCGCCGGTTACACGCCGGACGAAATCCGTCGGCTGCGCGAAAAGAATGTCATCTGAGACACGGGCGCCATCAAGTCGGAGGTTATGAGCAATGAACACCCCGATTACAGCACCCTTCCGCGCCGACCATGTCGGCAGTCTGCTGCGCCCGCCGGAACTGTTGCGGGCGAGAGCCGAGCATCAAGCCGGCCGCCTTTCGGCCGGGGAATTGCGCCGCGTCGAAGACGAGGCGATACGTGACACGGCGCGAATGCAGCGGGAGATCGGTCTTCAGGGGGTCACTGACGGAGAGTTTCGCCGCGGTTCCTGGCACATGGATTTCCTCTATCAGATCGGCGGCGTCGCGAAGACCGACCAGACGTTGCGCATCCAGTTCAGAAACGACGCCGGCCCGGTCGAGGCCGCGCTCGGAGCGTTTCGCATCGGCGGCAAGCTGTCCTTCGACAAGACCATCTTTGCCGAGGATTTCGCCTATCTGAAATCGGTCGCACCCGCCGGCACGGTCGCGAAGCTGACGATTCCCTCACCGTCGATGCTGCATTACCGCGGCGGGCGCGCGGTGATCGATCCGGCCGCCTATCCCGATATGGACGCCTTCTGGCACGACCTTGCCGAAGTCTACAGGAAGGAGATCGCCGGCCTGGCGGCGCTCGGCTGCACTTATCTACAGCTCGACGACACCAGCCTCGCCTATCTCAACGATCCGGCGCAGCGCGCCTATGTAACAAGCATCGGCGGCGACGGCGACAAACAGCACCTGATCAACATTCGCCTCATCAACCAGGCGCTCGCCGGCAAGCCAGAGGGAATGACCGTGTGCACGCATATGTGCCGCGGCAATTTCCGCTCGTCGTGGGTCGCCGAGGGGGGCTATGACCACGTCGCCGAGGCGTTGTTCGGCGAGCTCGCGGTCGACGGCTTCTTTCTCGAATACGACGACGCGCGCTCGGGCGGGTTCGCGCCGTTGCGCTTTGTGCCGCGCGGCAACAAGCGGGTGGTCCTGGGCCTCGTGACCAGCAAGCGGCCAGCGCTCGAAAGCAAGGACGATCTCAAGCGCCGGATCGACGAGGCGGCGAAATATGTGCCGCTCGACCAGCTCTGCCTCAGCCCGCAATGCGGCTTCTCGTCGACCGTCGATGGCAACGCGCTGACGATCGACGAGCAGAAGGCCAAGCTCCGCCTCGTTGTCGAAACCGCCCGCGAAGTCTGGGCTGACTGACCATTCCTCGGAGATTGTCGCGCTCGCCCCACGCTACCGATTACCGGCGCTTTACAGGGGTTGAAGCGCCTGTACCCAACTACGGCATTGTGCTTGCGGATCGCATTCCGCCGCCATACTTCCGATCATGTTCCGCCG
>Ga0306920_100010288_pt1 | contig 12548 bp, 8 predicted proteins | sample flu12Cox44000170_FD_204666 | JGI IMG/M metagenome (GOLD analysis project Ga0306920, IMG submission 204666) | Lab enrichment of tropical soil microbial communities from Luquillo Experimental Forest, Puerto Rico - flux4day.12C.oxic.44.000.170 (v2)... | ecosystem: Environmental > Terrestrial >...
GCGCTGCGATGGGCGGCGGGGCAAAGTTTGGCAGGGGGATCCCCAACAGTTTCGCGGCCCCAAGGTCCTGGGCAGTGCTCGAGTCCAGAAAGAAGGTGGAACTTGTCCCCAAGCCGACCAACTGGAGGCCGTCAAGGATGGCGAAGTCGCCATCTCCCAGGATCCCGGTGAGCGACGGTAGGATCCCGGCGAGCGCCGGCGGGATCGCCTGGCCCGACACCGCAGAAACCGCCTGCGACACCGGGCGTGAGGCGGCGGCGCTGGCGTTGGCTAGGGTGACGGCGGCGCCCTGCGCAGCTTGTCCGGCGGGGTTGGTGGTTTGTGCCGGAGGGGTGAACGGCGTCAACTTTGCCGCCGCCGCCGAGCTGGTGGCGTAGCCGGACATCGCGGCGGCGTCCTGGGCCCAATACTCGGCGTATTGCGCTTCGGTGGCCGCGATCGCCGCGGTGTTCTGGCCGAGGAAGTTCGTCGCTATCAGCGCGCGCAGCTGAGCACGGTTGGCGGTGATTGCCGGTGGGGGCACCGTCATCGCATGTGCCTGCTCATAGGCCGCCGCGGCCGCCCGAGCCTGCATGGCCGTCTGCTTTGTCTGCTCGGCCGTCGTGTGCAGCCAACCCATATAGTGGGCGGCGGCGGCTGTCATCGCCTCCGAAGCGGGGCCGCGCCACTGAAAGGTCGTCAGGCCTTTAAGCACCGATTCATAGGTCTCGGCCGTGATGTCCAACTCCCCGGCCAGCAAGTCCCAGCTTCCCGCGGCGGCTAAAAGCGAGCCCGCCCCGGGGCCGGCGTACATTCGGACAGAGTTGATCTCCGGCGGCAAAAAAATGAAATCCATTGTGTCACATCTCCTTAGTTGGCGTATGTGGTGAACCGCGCCGCGATCGGCGTGTACACCTCGTCGGACCCGTCGCATTAGCGGTGGCCATGAAAATGTGGGTATGTCCTTGTCCGTATTGGAGATTCAGGACAACTGAGTCAGGTGATATGGCGGCCCGCGGCCGAATGGGAACCGCCATCGTCTACCGATTCTGGGCAAGCCTTGCACCAGTTGAATCGTTGGCGGTGCGTGCGCACGGACTATCACGGGCGACCTTCGGTTACCGCTGTCCCAAAGCTCACAACTCGCAGCTACGGACGGGTTCAATCTTAAGTGAATCCATGGCTGCGGTTAGATTAATTTTTGATGAATTGGAATATTCCCCGCAAATGAAATCGGTAGGGCGAAATGGGATAGTCCCTACACACACCCACTTGTAAAACCACGCCTGCGACACCCCCGGTGCCCGGCACGACACCGCATGCGCGATACCGTGCTCTGCCCTCCGGGCAGCGATCACGGCGGCCAGGCTCACCGCCGCATCGCTTCCTTGACCCAGAGGGCCGCCGAGCGCTCGAGCACATCGCGCTCCATCGCCAGCTCCGCGTTCTCGTTGCGCAGCCGGTTGAGCTCATCGCGTTCGCTCTCACTCAACGGGCCCTCGCCGTCCCGAGCACGCAGGTCCAGATTCACCCACCGACCCAGCGTGTCCTGGTGCAGGCCCTGCGCCCGAGCCACCTGCGCGATCGGCCGACCCGTCTCCCGGACGATCCGAACCGCGCCCTCCCGGAACTCCTGTTCAAAATTTCGCCGTTCCATCGCCATCACTTCCTCAAAGGCGACGTCTCTACGGTACGAAGGAGAAGCCCACACACCATTAGGTGATCGTCATCGTGGGTGTTCTCCTGACGTGTGAAGGGTTGCTCAGCTGCTGGCTTACCGGACGCAGTCGATGATGGATGTTGTGCCGACCGACCTGAAATAGCTCACAGTCCCGCCTTTCTTAAGAAAACGGAGTCGGTTATCCGACGGCAATTGGGCGGGGCATGACGGTGAGGTGAACGCCGTATCGGGGACCAGGAAAGCGTGTGCCCTGTCCGGCAGTAGCCGCCATCGGCATCCCGGGTATGCCGGGCGTGCCGGCCGGCCCACTTTCGGCGGCGGCGCCGAAGCCGCTGCCCGGCAATGAGGTGGCGATAGACCGCGTCGCCGGCGCCGCCGCGGCCCAGCTCTGCGGCGCCGACAACGCCCCGACCAAGGTGGCCCGACCCATACCGGCCGACACGCCGCCGCTCAGAGCGGCCGACGCCGCGCCCCCGCCCAGGCCTGAGCCCGGCGCCGGAAGGACTCCGCTGGCCGGGTTTGCCAGCGCCGGCAGTAAGTGCAGGGTCAAGTCGGAATCGGTAATCTCGACATTTCTCATTGATGAGATCGAGCTGTTAGTCACAGAGCTTAGGTCCAAAAGCCCAAAGTCGAAAAAATCGCCCAAGGAAGTTAACGACGGCGGGTCCGCGGCCGCCCCGGGCGATGCGAGCCCCCGCAGCGCGGTGGTTATCGCCGAGATCATCGACTGCGCGTTGGTCGCGGCCGACGTGCCTCTGGCCTGGGCGACGGCGGCGCCCTGCGCAGCTTGCCCGGCCGGGTTGGTGTTGTGGGCCGGAGCGGTGAACGGGGTCAGCGTCGACGCGCTCGCCGAGGAGGCGGCATAGCTGTACATGGCGGCCGCATCCTGGGCCCACATTTCGCCGTAGTGGGTCTCGGTGACCGCGATCGCCGGCGTGTTTTGCCCCAGGAAGTTCGTCGCGACGAGTGCCGCCAGCAGGCTACGGTTGGCCGCGATCACCGGCGGCGGCACCGTCATCGCAAACGCCGCCGCGTAGGCGCCCGCGGCCGCCTTGGCCAGCGCGGCGGTCTGCTCGGCTTGGGTGGCAGTGCCCGTCAGCCACGCCGCATAGGGGGCGGCCGCGGCGGCCATCGACGCCGCCGACGGACCCGTCCACGACCCTTCCAATTCCGAGATCACCGAGGAGTAGGAGGCCGCCGTCGAGTGCAATTGGGCGGCCAGCCCTTCCCAGGCCACCGCGGCGGCCAGCATCGGCCCCGAGCCGGGACCGAAATACATCTTGGCGGAGTTGATCTCCGGTGGTAACGCCCCGAAATCCATTGCTAGAACATTCATTTCTACAACCTCCATTTTCTCAACTGGCCGCGATCGCATTCGCGGCCTCGCTGGCCGCATACGAACCGCCGCTGATCGCGATGGTGGACACAAACATGTCGTGAATCGCCATAGCTTGGGCGCTGACGGCCTGATACATGCGCGCGTGCGCGGCGAACTGCACCGCGGTCAGCGCCGATACCTCGTCGGCAGCGGCGGGAACCATCCCTGTGGTCGGGGCTGTCGCGGCCGCATTTCCGGCGCTCATCGCTGAGCCGATGCTCTGCAAGTTGCCGGCCGCCGTGGCTAGCAGTTCGGGTTCGATGATGACAAATGACATGGACTTCTCCTTCAGGGAAACAGACCGGCCCGGACACGGTGTCCGGCCGGGGTGGTGTCAGGGCATGCGACAGGCACGCCCGCGATGGATAGGGTTGCTCCTCCTTTCCGGCTATCTGAATCGACGTGCGTCCTAATCACCTGACGCACCGTCACCGGACGGGTATTCACCGAGTCCGGCACGCGTATCCCCGGCCTGCGGGCTAGGTGAGCAGCGCAGCCCCACCCAGCTCACCGCCCTGCCGCTGTTCGGGCTGCAACCTAACGGCTTCACCGACACCTACCTTTGTGCGCTCATCGACCTTTGTGCGCTCATCGCCGCCCTGCGCGGCGTGGTCGCCGAGACGATCACCACAGGCCAGATCGCCTGCGACCCGCGGCGGCTGCGCAGCCCCGGCGTGATCAACCGGATTCCGCACACCCACAGGACTGGCCCACCTCGCGGACCACGGCACCTCACCACCACTGCGCGAAGCCGCCCGCGCATAGCAGACCGCGCTCGAAAACCTCAGCCACACAACCGGACTCACCGCCAAATCCCAAAACGCCAATTCGAGGACCCAGAGTGCAAGCGAATGCGTACAGAACCAATAGGAGAGTTTGCGCGACCTGGTGAAGTCGAAGCCCAGCGCGGTGACCACGACGATGAGCAGAACAAACAGTTCGAAGCTCACAAGGAATTATCGGCCGCGGCGAAGTTGTATTTCATCCAATCGGGCGAAAAATCCGCCGACTGAGTGGTCCGCGGGTTCGATCTGACCTGGCAGGTCAGCGACAGGATCGAGACGTGGCCAGTTTCGCGCAGTGAATCGAAGGTGCGTCGCCGGCATTGCGGCCTGGGGCGGGGCGGATCTGCCGCCGGTCTCACTTGTAGAGAAACAAGACAAGCACTCGCCGACACTTCTCCGACCTGTCAGCCCAGTTCGCCGTGTCTCATTTTCTGTCTCACACCGTGTGTCTCAGATCTTCGCTGTCGGCTGGTTGGGGCCGAGTTGTCCCATTAACGGCTATCCGGACGTTACCCAGACCTTTTGCCCGCGTTGGTGTCACCCAGCCGGTCGCCCAACTTGGCGACAATCGCTGCCCCTGACCGGACGACCAACGCGTCATCCGTTGTCGACCGACGACGTCACTGTCCAGGGGCAGGCCGGGTAATTTTCATGTCCAACACGACGGCGAATTCTCAAGCGAAATGCTGATCTCGAATTCGATCGCCGAGCGTATCGAAAGTATCGAATCCCCAATTCCGCTGTGCGGAGAAATGAGTGAACCGCGGTTACGGCCTACCTGATTGTCATCGCATTTATGCTGTCGATCCTTTTCCCGCTGTTCGTCCCAGTGAGCGTCACGCTCGCGCCGTTCGTAAGCAGGGGCGTCCGACGCACCGTCAAAGGCATCGCCAACGGCCAGCAGAGGTTGGGAGGGTCATCGGCCGACAGAGTGCCGCCGTCCAGCCGGCCGTTCAGTAGCACATTGCGAATGGATTCGGTGCAACTGGCGCCGCTCGCGCACGTCCGACCTTCGGCCTACGCTACCGCCTCGTCCGGTCTTCGGCCTACGCTATTGCTGGCTGCCTACGCTATTGCTAGGAGACTTAGATGACGTCCACGCGCCGCTCGGGCCGCGAGCGGCCCATCAAGACGTCCCGGCCCATGCCCGACTCGAAGTCCGTGCACGGGAACGCCAGGCATGAACGGGCGCCGCAGGGGTGGATCGGACAACTTGTCGCGAGCCGCGTCGCCGGCGCGATGCCTCAGGGCGGCCCCAACGAGCGGTTCATGCGTTACGTGCAGAACCCGATGTGGAACTTCTTGTGCGACCACTACTTTCGGCTGGAGATCGATGGCTGGCACCGGATCCCCGACGAGCCGTCGCTGCTGATCGGCATCCACTCTGGTGGTGCGCTGACGATGGACGCCTGGACGTTGGTGCATTCCTGGTATCGCCACTTCGAAGGCCGTCGGATTCTGCGCGGCACCGCCCACGACGTGCTGATGGCCGCGCCGCTGCTCGGCGACTATTTCAAGGCGGTCGGCGTGATCCCGGCGTCGCGTCAGGGTGTGACCGCCGCCTTGGCGGCAGGCCACGACGTGATCGTGTGGCCGGGCGGCGAGCAGGACGCGATGCGGCACTGGCGCCACCGCGACAAGGCGATGCTGTTCGGCCGCAAGGGATTTGTCCGCCAGGCCATCCGCTCCGGGGTTCCGATCGTCCCGGTGGCGACGGTGGGCGGCCACGACACCGTCTTCGTGCTCTCCGAAGGTCGGTTCATCGCCCGCTGGACCGGACTGGGCAAGCGGCTGCGCGGCGCGACCATGCCCATCATCGCGGGCTTTCCGTTTCCGCTGGCAGTCGAGATCCTGCCCGCGCACCTGCCGCTGCCGGCGAAGATCCGCACCGAGTTCCTGGATCCGATCCGGGTCGACACCGACCCGGCGCGCGCCGACGACACCGACTACGTCGACAACATCTACGACCAGGTCGAGGGCGCGATCCAGGACGAGATGGATCGGCTGGCCACGCGCCGCAGCTTCCCGGTGCTGGGGTGATCGGCGATGCGCCAGCTCACCGGCCTCGACGCCCAGTTCCTCGCTGCTCAGGACGGGCGCATTCACGGCCAGGTTTCGGCGCTGGTCCCTGATCGCGCAGCTTGAAGCGGAGCTGACCGAGCTGCGCGGCCTTCTCGACTCCCGCACCCCTACCCGCGCCGCCACCACCGAGATGAAGGAGACACCAAAGTGACCAACCTCGCCTGCAACCTGATTGCGGCCGCCCGCCGCCACCCCGACAGGGTGGCGCTGCGCCTCGACGAAATCGAAATCCGCTACACCGGGCTGGACGCCGCGAGCGCCCGGCTTGCCGGTCTGCTGGTTGCCCGCGGAGTGTGTCCCGGCGACCGGGTCGGCGTCATGCTGCCCAACGTCCCCTACTTCGCCATCGCGTACTACGGCGTGCTGCGGGCGGGCGGCGTGGTGGTGCCGATGAACGTCCTGCTCAAGGAACGCGAGACCAGCTTCTACTTGTCGGACCCGCAAGCCAAAGCGGTCATCGCGTGGCACGAGTTCGCGCCGGCCGCGCAGGCCGGTGCGGACGCTGCCGGCGCCGAATGCATCGTGGTCACCCCGGGTGACTTCGAGGAGCTGATCGGCACGGCCGAGCCGCTCGGCGAGCCCGCCGCGCGCGAGGACGACGACACCGCGGTGATCCTCTACACGTCGGGTACCACCGGCACCCCGAAGGGCGCCGAGCTGACCCACGCCAACCTGCGGCGCAACGTCGCCGCCGTGGTCGAGATTCTGCAGCTCACCCCCGATGACGTGATCCTGGGCGCCCTGCCGCTGTTTCACGCGTTCGGCCAGGTGGCCGGGCTGAACGCCGCGGTCGCCGCCGGCGCTTGCCTGTCCCTGATCCCGCGCTTTGATCCGGTCAAGGCGCTCAAGATCATCGAACGCGACCACGTGACCGTCTTCGAGGGCGTCCCAACGATGTTCGCCGCGATGCTGCACAGCGAGGAGCGCCCCGACACGGGTTCGCTGCGGCTGTGCGTCTCGGGCGGGGCCGCGATGCCGGTCGAGGTGATGCGCGGCTTCGAAGACACCTTCGGCTGCATGGTGCTGGAGGGCTACGGCCTCAGCGAGACCTCGCCGGCGGCGTCGTTCAACCACCCCGACCGGGAACGCAAACCCGGCTCGATCGGCACACCGATCGCCGGCGTCGAGATGAAGCTGATCGATGTGAGTGAGGACGGTCTCGGCGAGATCGCCATCCGCGGCCACAACATCATGAAGGGCTACTGGAACCGGCCGGATGCGACCGCCGCGGCGATCGACGCCGACGGCTGGTTCCACACCGGCGACGTGGCGCGCGTCGACGAGGACGGATACTTCTTCATCGTCGACCGCACCAAAGACATGATCATCCGGGGCGGCTACAACGTGTACCCGCGCGAGATCGAGGAAGTCCTCTACGAGCATCCCGCCGTCCGCGAGGCGGCCGTCGTCCGCATCCCCGACGACGTACTCGGCGAGGAGGTGGGCGCTGCGATCGCGTTGGTGCCCGGCGCCGAAGCCGACGCCGCGGCCATCCGCGACTTCGTCAAGGAACGCGTCGCCGGCTACAAATACCCACGCCGGATCTGGTTCATCGACGAGCTGCCCAAGGGCCCGACCGGCAAAATCCAGAAGCGCGACATCACGATTCCGGCGGAGCCGTGATGACCAAGTTCGCGCTGATCCCGCCCCAGAAGGGCGTCACAGGTTCCACGCTCGACGTCACAACCGCGCGCTAACAACCACAGGAGACGAAACCATGACGAGCACCGTATCCAACCCAGCGAGCCAGCGCGGGGACGGCAAAGCACAGATCGCCGTTGAGAACCCAGCCACCGGCGAGGTCATCGGCCATGTGCCCGACATGACGGCGGCAGAGGTCGCCGAACTGGCGCGCCGGGCCCGCGCGGCGCAACCAGGTTGGGAGGCACTCGATTTTGAGGGCCGCGGACGCGTCCTGCGGCGCATGCAGCGTTGGCTGGTCGACAACGCGGAGAAGGTGATCAACACCATCTGCTCGGAAACGGGCAAGGCCTACGAGGACGCACAGATTGCCGAACTCGCCTACGGTGCTTCGGCTTTCGGGTTCTGGGCCGACAAAGCGCCGCGCTACCTGGCCGATGAGAAGATCCACTCCTCGTCGATCTTCGTCAAGGGCAAACGCCTGGTGCTGCGGTATCGCCCGTTAGGGCTCATCGGCGTCATCGGCCCGTGGAACTACCCGCTGACGAACTCGTTCGGCGACTGCATTCCGGCGCTAGCGGCCGGCAACAGCGTGATCCTCAAACCCTCCGAGATCACCCCGTTGACGTCTCTGCTGCTCGCCGCGGCTCTCGTCGAATGTGGCCTGCCCGACGGCGTTTTCGCGGTGGCGACCGGGCGCGGCGCCACCGGCGCGGCGGTGCTCGACGAAGTGGACATGGTGATGTTCACGGGTTCGACCGCCACCGGCCGCAAGGTCGGCGTCCGCTGTGCCGAACGGCTGATCCCCGCATCGCTCGAGCTGGGCGGCAAGGATCCGATGATCGTGCTCGCCGATGCCAACATCGAACGCGCCGCCAACCACGCCGCCTACTACTCAATGTTCAACTGCGGGCAGACCTGCATCTCGATCGAGCGCTGCTACGTCGAGGCGCCCATCTACGACGACTTCGTCAACCGGGTAACGCAAAAGGTCCGCGCCATCCGTCAGGGCGTGCCCAGCGGGCCCGGCAGCATCGATGTCGGATCGCTGACGTTCCCACCGCAAGTCGAGACGGTGGAGCGCCACGTCGAAGAGGCGCGCGAACATGGTGCGACAGTGCTCACCGGCGGGCACCGCGGACGCACCAACGGCTACTGGTTCGAACCGACCGTGCTGGTCGACGTCAACCACGACATGGCGTGCATGCGCGAAGAAACCTTCGGCCCAACGCTTCCCATCATGAAGGTCGCCGACGCCGAGGAGGCGATACGGCTGGCCAACGACTCCGAATACGGGCTGAGCGCCGCGGTGTTCTCCGGCGACATTGCCCGTGGCGAGGCTGTCGCCCGGCGCGTGAACGCTGGGGCGGTCACCGTCAACGACGCCCTGGTGAACTACGCCGCGCTTGAGCTGCCCATGGGCGGCGCCAAACCAGGCTCCGGCGTCGGCTACCGCCACGGCCCCGGCGGCATCCGCAAGTACTGCCGCCACCAGTCACTGCTCATCTCGCGGTTCAACCCTCGGCGCGACGTTCACATGTACCCCTACAACGCCCGGCGAACACGGCTCATGGGAAGACTGTTGGCCGTCCTGAATCGGGGCCTTCGACTCAGCTGAGCACGGCCGCGCCGTACCAGTCGCAGGGGAGTAGCGCCACTTCGACGTCGAGTCGATCGTCGGCGATCGGTCGGCCCCGGCGTTCGGCGCGCGCCGAACGCGATATTTCACGAGTTGACATGAAGGTGGAGCTCCTCGGCGGCCGTTTTGTAGCTTGAGCCGTGCACAGGAACGCTCGCAGGGTTTCGCGAAGCCGTCCGTCGCTATCCGAGGAGAAGGCGAGCGGGCCGAGCACTTCACCGACCTATACGCGGGCCGCACCAACGTTGCCCCCCAGCAGCCCCGCCATAGAGCTCGGGATCGCTGGCTGCGGTGACCCGGCGCGCGGTCGCGCCCGATGCGGTCGCGACGGTGTAGGCATCCTGCGCCCGCTGATGCGAACGGCGGAAGCGCTCAACGACTACGTCACATGGCGACTGGCTGGTTTATGCCGGGTCGGCGGGATATCTAGTCGATTGCTAAGTAGGCGGCGGCTTCTCTTTCGAGATCGGGGTACGCTTCTTTGCTGACGTCGAACCCGACGCCTTGGATTGTTCCGCCGGTGAAGACTCCTGGGTACTGGTATTGCGGGGAGACGGCGTCGCCACTGTCGTACCCGATGCACAACCGAGTGCCGGAGAGGCTGAATAGGCCGATCTGCGCGCGCATCGGACCCTTGTTCTCCGGTTTGTCATCGACGTAGAGCGTTGTGGTGCCGAGGGATTCGCCGTTTTGGCCGGCGCTTTCACGGGTGAACTCCATGCCGAGGGAATGCTTGCCCGGCGTGAGTGGGCCAGAAACGAAGTCTTGTTCGGGTTTGATACCAAGAAAATTGTAGACGTAGTGCAGCTTGCCGTCCTTGATAAACAGGGCATGTCCACCGAATCGGGAGCCGTGGGCGAAGATCACGCCCTGGGCGTCGTTGCCGATGTCGACGTTGGCGATGATCTTGTAGGAGCGCCCGCGGATGTTGACCGCCACGCCCTCGGGAACGCCGGCGGTGTTTGGGAAGTAGACATAGCGGTCCCGCGGAGGCTCGAACGACGGCCGCGGGACGGCGATCAATTCGATCGGCTTGCGGTCATCCAACGGCAGCACGAAATTGTCCTTGGCCTCCTGATTCCACAGGTCGATCAACTCCTTGAGCTTGTCGGGCTGCTGATCGGCGAGGTTCTTGGACTCCGAGCGGTCCTCATCGACGTGGAAGAGCTCCCACTTGTCCTGATCAAAATGGCCGTGGCCACTGGTTGGTGCATGCAAGGCGGAGGCTTTCCAACCGTCCTGCCAGATGCCGCGAGTACCCAGCATGGCGTAGTACTGGCGCTTCTTGGTGGTGGGTGCATCGGCGGCGTCGAAGCTGTACCGCATCGACACGCCATTGAGCGGATACTGCTTGATGCCGCGATACTCCTCGGGCATTTTCAGGCCCGCCACATCCAGGATGGTTGGCACCACGTCGGTGGCGTGGTGGTACTGATTGCGCACCTGGCCTTTGGCCTTAATGCCTTTGGGCCAGGAGATCACCATCGGGTCACAGGTTCCGCCGGAGAACTGCGAGTAGCGCTTGAACATCTGAAACGGCGTGGAGAACGCGACCGCCCACCCCGTCGGAAAGTGGTTGTAGGTGTTGGGAGTGCCCAGCACGTCGAGATACTTCATGTTCTCCGCGAGATCGTCGGGGAAGCCGTTGAAGAATTTGTTCTCGTTGACCGAACCGTTGGGCGTGCCCTCTCCGGAAGCGCCGTTATCGGCGCAGTAGAAGATGATCGTGTTGTCCAGTTGGTTAGTCGTTTGCAGGTAGTCGATGATGCGGCCGACTTGGGCGTCGGTGAATTCGGAGAACCCCGCATACACCTCGGCAAACCGGGAGAACAACCGCTTCTCATCGGCGTTGAGGGAATTCCACGGCCGCACCGCGTCCAACGGGTTCGCCACATCGGCGGGCAGCGGATTGATGGGCGTCAGGGCGGTGCCTTTCGGCAGGACGCCCTTGTCGATCATGCGGGTCAGCACCCACTCCCGATACGCCTCATAGCCGTCGTCGAACTGGCCCTTGTACTTGTCGGCCCACTCGGTGGGGACGTGATGCGGCGCGTGGTTGGCGCCCGGGTTAAACCACATGTACCAGGGCTTGGACGGGTTGGACGACCGCTGATCGCGCAGCATCCGAAGCGCCTGATCGGTCAGGTCTATCGACAGGTGATAGCCCTGCTCCGGCAGGGAGGGCTGCTCGATGAGCCGGTTGTCCTCCACCAGATCCGGATACCACTGGTTGGTTTCGCCGCCGAAGAACCCATAGAAACGGTCGAAGCCCTTCTGCACCGGCCACTCCGATTTGGTGCCCCCACTGGAGATGTCCTCCACGGGCGTTTGGTGGCTCTTGCCCACCCAGAACGTGCTGTAGCCGTTGTCCTGCAGCACCTGAGCGACCGTCGCGCACTGAGCCGGCAGACGGGCCGCCGCGCCAGGAAAGCCGGTCGATCCCTCGGTAATCGAGGCGAAGCGATTCACGTGGTGATTGCGGCCAGTCAAGATGCAGGACCGGCTGGGCGAGCACAGCGCCGTGGTGTGCCACTGCGAGTACATCAGGCCGTTGTCGGCCAGGCGCTGCAGCACCGGCATGTTGATACGCCCGCCGAAGGGCGACCACGCCGCCAGTCCGGTGTCGTCGTAGAGCACCACCAACACATTGGGCGCACCGTCTGGGGCGTGCTTAAGCTCAAACGGGCCCCAGTCCGGTTTGGAGTCGCGAACGTCGAGTTCGATCTTGCCGTTGAACCCCTCGTTGATCCCGGTGCCGTAACCTGGTGGGCCGGCCTTGCTGCCGGTGTTGCTGCTGCTGCATCCTTCCACCACGGCGGGAAGCGCTGCGGCTCCTACTCCGGCGGCGGCAAAACCGCCCAGCGCCTTACGCCTGGAGAACTTCCCTCGCTTGTGTTCATCGCCGGCCACGGATTCGCTCGACACAGGCTCCTGCTCGTTTGACGGGTTCATACACGGAAGTATCCGTTAAACCTCTAAGCAGGTCTAGGGGTTTGGCCGTCCTCGGTTCCTCCACGTCGGCCAGAGCCACGGCGCAATCCGGCGGCGGTCGCTCCGGCGGATCGCACCTACGGCAATAGCCAGCGGCACTGCGCCGGTCCCGGCCGCAGGTAAGACATTGGGCACCATCAAGTTCGTTATCGGACGAAAAACTCAATGCCATTCGAAAGTCGTTGATCTGAACCGATAGCGGGGTTCACGCGGCCGGCCCGTCATCCGCTTGGGTGTCGGGCCGACTGCTGTCCGTCAGCGGTCAAGCGTGCGGCGCGAGTATCGGCTGCCCTCTTGGTCACCGCACGATGCTAGGCGCTGACGGGATGGGCGGAGATCCAGTCGAGCAGCAGGTCGGCTACCGCGTCGGGC
>Ga0306920_100010289_pt1 | contig 12546 bp, 10 predicted proteins | sample flu12Cox44000170_FD_204666 | JGI IMG/M metagenome (GOLD analysis project Ga0306920, IMG submission 204666) | Lab enrichment of tropical soil microbial communities from Luquillo Experimental Forest, Puerto Rico - flux4day.12C.oxic.44.000.170 (v2)... | ecosystem: Environmental > Terrestrial >...
GCTGTGCTACCGAGTAGCCCCGACCGGATTTGAACCGGCGCTACCGCCTTGAGAGGGCGGCGTCCTAGGCCGCTAGACGACGGGGCCAGCGACTGCACGGTAGCGCACCAGTGGGAGCGACGCCAAACCGGCCCGGTCCCGCGGCTCCCGGGCCGCCCGCAGCGCCGGTCGCAGGCGCGAGAGCATGCCCGGAACCGGGGTATCTTTCCTTTATGTTGTGGTTCATCGTCTTCTTGCTCATTGTGGGCTTGATCGCAGGGGCCATCGCCCGGCTGGTGGTACCCGGCCGGGACCCGATGGGCGTGCTTGGGACCATGGGTCTCGGGGTCGTGGGTTCCTTTGTCGGGGGTTTCCTGGAGAACCTGGTGTTTCTCCACAGCGTGTCGCTGTTCGCGCTGCACCCGGCGGGCATCTTCGGCTCGATCATCGGCTCCATCATCGTCCTGCTGATCTCGCGGGTCTTCGGCAAGCGCCGCGTCCGCCGCGCCTGACGCGGGCCGGGACTGCCGATACCGCCGGCCCCGGACCAGGGCGGGCGGGCGCGCACCAGTCGCCTGGCTGGCGTGTGCGCGAAACCCCGGGCGTGTGCGCGAAACCCCACGGCCGGCGCTTGCACCAAAAAGCGCGCCCCAGAGCGGGCGCGCTTGTGCGCTACGAACATGCGTTGAGCTGGGGTACCAGGACTCGAACCTAGACTAACGGGGCCAGAACCCGTCGGGCTGCCAATTACCCCATACCCCACCGGACCGGGCCTGCCGGCCCGCTCGCGCCTGTGCAGTGTAGCCGAAACCGTGACCGCCCCCCAAAGCGATCCCGGGCACCGGCCACGGCAAATTACGCCGGGGGCGAGGCCATCGCACGTGCCTGGGCCAGCCGGCGCATCGTCCGGTCCCGCCCGAGCAGTTCGATCGACTGGAACAGCGGTGGCGATACCCGCCGCCCGGTCACCGCGACCCGCACCGGGGCGAACGCGACCTTCGGCTTCAAGCCCAGTTCGTCGAGCAGCGCGGCCCGCAGGGCATCCTCGATCTCGCCGTGCGCCCACTGGTCCACCCCGGCGAGCGCCTTCTCCGCGGCCACGAGCACCTCGGCGGACGCGGGCGTGAATACTATGGCGGCCTCATCCGGGTCGACCTTGAAGCCAGCCCCGTCCACGAACAGGAACGCGAGCATCCCCACCGCCTCGCTGAGCTTGCCGATCCGCGGCTGGATCAGCGGGGCAGCGGCCGCGATCAGTTCCGCCTCACCGGCCGACGGAGGGTCGGCGACCAGCTCTGCCCGGGCGAGGAACGGCGTGATCCGGGCGGCGAGGTCGCCCGGATCCAGCGCCCTGATCTTGTCGCCGTTGATCGCCTCGAGCTTGCGCATGTCGAACTGGGCGGCGTTCTTGTTGACCCTGGCCAGGTCGAACTCGGCGGCCATCTCGGCCAGCGTGAACTCCTCCCGGTTCTCCCCGGGCGACCAGCCGAGCAGCGCCAGGTAGTTGCAGATCGCCTCGGGCAGGAAGCCCTGCTCGCGGTACCAGTTGATGGAGACCACGCCGTTGCGCTTGGACAGCTTCTGGCCGTTCGGGCCGAGCACGAAAGGCAGGTGGGCGAAGACCGGGACCTGGTCGTCGGTCACGCCCATCGCGTGGTAGACCGCGATCTGCCGGGGCGTGGATGACAGCAGGTCGTCACCGCGCACCACGTGGGTGATCTTCATGAGCACGTCGTCGACCGCGACCGCGAGCGTGTACAGCGGCGCGCCGCCGGCCCTGGCCAGCACGAAGTCCGGCACGTGCGCGTGATCGAAGGTGACCTCGCCGCGGATCAGGTCGGTGAACGTGGTCGAGCCCTCGGGCATCCGGAACCTGACCACCGGCCGGCGGCCCTCCGCCCGGTAGGCCGCGACCTGGTCGGCGGTGAGGACGCGGCAGTGCCCGTCGTACCCGCTCGGCCCGCCGGCCTGCCGCGCCGCCTGCCGCCGCGCTTGGAGTTCCTCCGGCGTGCAGTAGCAGTAATAGGCATGCCCGTCGGCCAGGAACTTGGCCAGCCACTCGGCGTAGATGTCCAGCCGCTGGCTCTGCTGGTAGGGCCCACACGTGCCACCCACACCGGGCCCCTCGTCCCAGTCAAGCCCGAGCCAGCGCAGCGTCTCCTGCGCGGAGGCGATGTACTCCGGCTTCACCCTGGTGGCATCGGTGTCCTCGATGCGCAGCACGAACACCCCGCCGGTGGCACGGGCGAACGCCCAGTCGTACAGCGCGGTGCGGATGTTGCCCAGGTGCAGGTCACCGCTGGGTGAGGGGGCGAACCGCACCCGCACCTGACCGCGGTCCCGGCCGGCCCCGCCGTGCTCAGTCACCTTGCTCCACCCTGTTCGTCAGGGTGCCGATCTGCTCGATCGACACCGATACCTCATCGCCGTACCCCAGCAACGCGCCGCCGTCGCCGGCCGGTGCACCGGCCAGCAGCACGTCGCCGGGCAGCAGCGTCATCACGTTACTCGCGGACGCGACCAGCGCCGCCACGTCCGGGCCGGGCGCTGGCACCTTGGCCCGCTGGCGCACCTGCCCGTTCACCGACGTCACCAGTTCCAGGCTGGCCTGGCCGGCATCGGTCTCGATCCACGGCCCCAGCGGGCAGAACGTGTCGAACCCCTTGGCCCGCGCCCACTGGCCATCGAGCTCGCTCAGGTCGGCCGCGGTGACGTCGAGTGCGCAGGCGTAGCCGAAGATCACCGCGGCGGCCTGCTCCGGTGTCAGCTGGCGGCACAGCCGGCCGATGACAACGGCCAACTCACCCGAGGCCTCCAGGCGCTGCGTCAGCGCCGGGTACCATATCGCGTCCGACGGCCCGCAGACGGCGGTGGACGGCTTGAGATACATAACGGAACGGCCCGCCAGCCCGTCATCCGCTGGCCCGCCCGCCCCGGGGTGCCCCGGCGCGAAACCGACCACCTTGCTGGGCAGCACCGGAGCCAGCAGCCTGACCTCATCGAGCAGATACGTGGTGCCGGTGAGCTGGATTCCGCCCCCGCCACCGCCGAACGGGTGCCCGGCGAGTTCGGCGATGACCTCACCGCCCGCCGCGGGCCCGGCCCGGGCGGTGCCCACCAGCCCGTAAGAAACCTCGTCGCCCGCGGCGAACCTGGTGATGCGCACGCCTCATCCCGGCACTCTGCTAGTCCTGGCCCCACCACCCCGCCCTATTGCCGGTACCCCTCCACCTCGCTGACCGGCCGCACCTGCGCGTCCGACGGATCCTCGCCGAACTCCCGGCGGGCCCGCCGCTGGCGCAACAGGTCCCAGCACTGGTCGAGGGCGGCCTCGGCGGCGGCCAGTTGCCGGTGCTCGTCGTCGGTGGTCATCTGACCGGCGGCGAGCTTGGCGCGCAGCTCGTGCTCGGTCTTAATGAGATCGTCGATGTGCGCCAAGATCTCCTTGTCGTCCATGCGCTCCACCGTATCGCCAGCCCGCGCGGCTATCGGCCCATGGATCGCCACACGCAGGCCGCGGCGTGACCGTGGTCACTCGCACCTGGTGATCGTGGCGTTGTTCCCGTTGATCTGGTCGTAGTCGCCGCCGTACTTGTTGATGTCGCCGTTGCCGCCGGAGAACTGCCAGGCCAGCTGGCACCGGGCGGGCGCGTTGGCGAAGAACAGCGCGGTGGCGTACGGGTTGGACCAGCCGGACGGGAACGCGACGTGGGTCGATTCCTCGGTGAAGGTCCACTCCGCCGTGGTCTTCAGCGTGAAACCGGAGCCGAAGATGCCGCTCCACGAGCCGTACCCGCCGCCGCCGGCCGAGTACACCGCCGGCGCGTAGGCCGAGTTGGCCTCGACGTAGTTGCGGAAACCCTGGAACGTGGCGAAGTCCACCGCCGCGGGGATGCTGCTCCCGCTCTGCGTCTGGGTGCACGGCCCGGTCCAGATGGTGTTCCAGCCGTTCTCGTCGGGCGGTGCCCCGGCGTTCTCGACGTCCTCGACCACGTACGGGAGGCTGTAGGCGTTGCCGAGAGCGTGCGTGATCATTTGCTTGGCCTGGGCGGCGCCCCAGGACTTGGCCTCGGCCGTGGTGCCGTCGTAGCCCGGATCCCGCCCGGGCCCGGCCGCGAACCAGTAGGGCGCCGCGCCGAGCCCGTCGCCGGCGGTGGCGTTGGCCTGTGCCGCGTTGTAGTTGCTCTGCAGCCAGTTGCGGCCGGTGCTGCACTTCTGCCAGTTCGCCCAGGATCCGGCCTCGCCGACGTAGGCGCCGTAGTTGCCCTCCGTGCCGTTGGAGCAGACGCCGTTGGGCTCAAGGTAAGGCACGCTGGAGTGGCAGCGGAGCGGGAAGGCGCTGTCGGTGCCGTACACATACCCGGCCGGGCTGTCCCCGGGCGCGGCGGTCATAGTGGTCAGCGCCGCGCGGGTGACGGCGAGCGCCGTTCCAGCCGTTCCGGCCGGGCTGGCCGGCAGGAACGGCAGGATACGCGGGGCTCCGCAGATCTGCGCCGCAGCGGGAGTCGGGACCCGCACGGCGGGGCCAAGGGCCAGCGGCCCGGGGTAGAGTTCCGCGGCCGTCAGCCGCTGGCAGGTCCCGGTGCCCGCCGCGACCACCGCGACCGACACCGAGGTGCCCGGCCGCAGTGTCAGGGCCGGCCGCTGGCTGCTGCCGCGCACGTAAGTCGTGATCTCCGGCCGGGCGGCCCGGTCCGCGGCGGCCGAGGAGAACACCTTCGCGACCGGGTGCTGGCCGCCGGTCTCATCCAGCCGCACCGTGGGCCAGACCTCGCTCAGCGTGCACGGCGGCCCGGCGGTGCGCAGCCGCAGCACCGCGAGGAAACCGTTGCGCCCGGCGCGCTGCGTGGTGGCAAGGCTCCCGCGCAGCGCCGCGGCCCGGCAGGCGGGCGGCTCGGCGGCGGCCGACGCGGCGAACGGCGGCGGCACGGTGGAGGCGCTCATGGCCTTGATGTCCCGCTGCAGCGCGGCGAGCGGATAGAACGGGGACAGCACGAGCGGCCCGCCCAGGCACGGGACGAAGACCCCGTGCGGCGCGGGCACGGCGGCCGTGCTCGCGGAGCCGGGCAGCCGCACCGCGAGCGTCCAGGACATGGTGCAGCCGCGCAGCTCGTCCGCGGACATCGCGGTGACCACGGCGGCATCCCCGGGCGCCAGGATGACCTGCCGCTCGGGCACCGTGGCGAGGTTGCTGAACGTGGCGTCGCGCACCGCCATCGGCACGGCCCGCCCGCCCGTGGCCCTGGCCGTGATCACCGGCCAGCCGCGCAGCGAGCACGACACCGTGCCGGTGTTGCGCAGCACGATGTTCCACGACTGCTTGTCCATCCCCCGCTGCGGATCACCGGGGATCTGTTCCGGGACGCTGACCCGGAGCTGGGCCGGTCCGCACGCGCCCGGCCCACCGGCCCCAGGCAGGCCGGCGGTACGGACCGCTGCCCCCGCCGGCACGGTACCGGCGGTCAGCGCCACGGCGGCGCACAGGCAGGCCGCTCCGGTCCATATACCAGCGCCGATCCTCCTCATCGCGGCACCCTTGCCCTTCCATCCGGCATGTCCGGTCGGTGGTGCATGGCGGGAAAGACGTAAAGCATTGCACCTTCCAGACATGACCACGCCTAGCGGAAGGAAAGGGTTGCCCCGGGCGCAGCAAAGGAAAGGGGCGCCCTGCTAGCCCGGGGAGCGACCCCCGGAACCCCCCGGTGGCCCCGGCCCGGTTCCTCCGTCACCGGGCCGGGGCCGGCGGCCTTAGTCCTCGGTGTCGCGTTCGCCGGGCTGGTAGCCCGCGCGCAGCAGGGCGTAGGTGACGGCCTCCTCCAGCGCGTGCCAGGACGCGGCGATGATGTTCTCATCCACCCCGACCGTGCTCCAGGTGCCATCCGCCGCGCCGGTGCCGTCACCGGACTCGATGAGCACCCGGGTCACCGCGCCGGTGCCGTGCGAGTTTTCCAGGATGCGGACCTTGTAGTCGGCCAGCTCCAGCATGGCCAGCTCGGGGTAGAGCCGCTCCAGAGCCAGCCGCAGGGCGTTGTCCAGCGCGTTGACCGGGCCGTTGCCCTCGCCGGTGGCGACGATCCGCTCGCCCTTGGCGTTGAGCTTCACCGTGGCCTCGCTGACTACCGCGGCGTCGGCACGGCGCTCGACGATCACCCGCCAGGACTCCACCTCGAAGTGCCGCAGCCGCTCCCCGGCCAGCTCGTCGCGCAGCAGCAGCTCGAACGACGCGTCCGCGGCCTCGAAGGTGTAGCCGCGGGCCTCGAGGTCCTTGACCCGTTCCACCACCCTGCCCGCTCGTCCCTCGGCCGACAGGTCGTACCCGAGCTGCCTGCCCTTGATCTCCACCGAGGCCCGGCCGGCCATGTCGGACACCAGCATCCGCATGTCGTTGCCGACCAGGGCCGGGTCAACATGCTGATAGAACATCGGGTCGACCTTGACCGCCGAGGCGTGCAGCCCGGCCTTGTGCGCGAACGCGGAGAACCCGACATAAGGCTGGTGCGTGTTCGGGGTGACGTTGGTGACCTCGCTGATCGCGTGCGCGACCCGGCTCATCTCGGCCAGGCACCCGGGTGGGAGCACCTCGCGGCCCCGCTTGAGCTGCAGGCCCGCGACCACGCTGAACAGGTTGGCGTTGCCGGCCCGCTCCCCGTAGCCGTTGGCCGTGCCCTGGACGTGGGTGACCCCGGCCTCTACCGCGGTCAGCGTGTTCGCCACGGCGCAGGCGGTGTCGTCATGGCAGTGGATGCCAAGCCGCGCCCCGCTCGCCGCGGCGACCGCCGTGACCACCTCGCCGAGTTCGGCGGGCAGCATGCCCCCGTTGGTGTCGCACAGCGCGACCACTTCGGCGCCGGCCTCGGCGGCCACCCGGACCACCTCAAGCGCGTAGGCGGGGTTGGAGCGGTAGCCGTCGAAGAAGTGCTCGGCGTCGAGGAACACCCGCTGGCCCCCGGCCGCCAGGTGCCGCACCGTGTCGGCGATCATGGCGAGGTTCTCTTCCAGCGTGGTCCGCAGCGCCGCGGTGACGTGCCGGTCGTGGCTCTTGGCGACCAGCGTCACGACCGGGGCGCCGGACTCGCGCAGCGCCGCCACCTGCGGGTCGTCGGCGGTCACCGCACCCGGGCGCCGGGTCGAGCCGAAGGCCGCCAGGGTGGCGTGGGCGAGCTGGAGTTCGGTGCGGGCCCGCCGGAAGAACTCGGTGTCCTTGGGAATCGCGCCGGGCCAGCCGCCCTCGATGAAGCCGACGCCGAATTCGTCCAGGCGCCGCGCGATGGCCAGCTTGTCCGCGACGGTCAGGGACAGGCCCTCCTGCTGGGCGCCGTCGCGCAGCGTGGTGTCGTAGACGTGGAAACTGTCGTCGGGCATTGGAACAACCGTTCTGTCTGGGACCGCGCCCCGGCCGGACAAAGCAAAAGACCCCTCGCGGGATGCGAGAGGTCTGCGCGCCGGCGGGTGCGGGCCTGGCGAAACTACGGGCCTGCTAGGTGCCGGCGCGCCTGCCGATAATGATCCGGCCGCACGTCACGCACCTAGTCTGGCACATGCAATGCGCAGCGGCGAAACGCATGTCTCACCATTCGAGACGGTACTAGCCCGGGGGAGCGACCCCCCGGAACCCCCCGACGGCTAGCGGCTCTCGTGACTCCGTCACGAGAGCCGCTGCCCTGGTGGTTGAGGCCCTGGTGGTTGAGGCCTTGGTCCTCGGCTGCACTAGCCAATGTCGCGCCGGATCGTGGTCCGGCTGGCCGCTACGAGCATGGCCACCGCGTAGCCGGTCAGCACCACCCCGGCCACTGCGGGCGTCAGCACACCCGGGTCTGGCGGGTTGGTGAGGCCGATGGACGCGCCGACCGGGAACCACTTCTCCAGGCTGGGTGCCACGTTGCCCAAGGTGATCACCTCGACGAACAGCGCCCATCCGGTAGCCGCGACGATCGCGCCGACGGTGTTGCGGGTGATGGCGCCGAGGGCGACGCCGAGCATCCCGAAGCAGGCGCCGGCGATGACCGTGCCGAGGTACATCCGGCCGACCGCCGCGGGCAGGTGGTGGAATCCGTGTGCCGCCAGCACCCCGGTGACGGTGCCGAGGCCCAGGCCGAAGACCACGGCGGCGAACACCGCGCCGAACAGGGCGATGACGGCTACCTTGACCGCGAACAGCCGGGCTCGCTGCGGGGTGGTGAGCAGGGCCGGGATGATGGTCCGGTGCCGGAACTCACTGCCCGCGGCGAGGATGCCGAGGATCAGCATGGCCATCACGACGACCGGCCCGAACTTGAGCATCTGATAGGTCTCCGTGATGCTGCCCATGGCGTGCTGGCCGGGGTGGCCCGCCACCGCGGCGTCGATGAGGACGCTGCCTACGGCGACCACGGCCGCGATGGCGACGGTGACCGGAACTGCGCGGGTGGTGAAGAGCTTCCTGACTTCTGCGCGTGCGAGCCGCACGATGGCGTTCATGCCGTAACCTCCTGGGTTTTGCTGACCGGATCGGGGAAGCGCTGCGGTGCTCATGCCGCCACCTCCTGCTTGTCGTTCACCAGATCGAAGAAGAGGGTTTCGAGGTCCTCGTCGTGCCGGGACAGTTCGAGGATGGGCAAGCCGGCCCCGGCCGCGGCCAGGCCGATCGCGTCGCCGTCGGCGCCGCGGGCCTCCACGGTGGTGCCGTCCACCAGGCGGACCTGGATTCCGGCGGCCAGCAGCACGTCGGCGAGCCTGGTCGAGTCGGTGGTGCGGGCCCGGACCACCGAGCTGCGCCCGGTCAGGTCGGCCAGCGTGGTCTCGGCGACGAGGCGGCCATTGGCGAGGACGACGACCTCGTCCACGGTCTGGGCCACTTCGGTCAGCAGGTGGCTGGAGACCAGCACGGTCCTGCCTTCGGTGGCCAGCGACCGCAGCAGGCCGCGCATCCACCGGATCCCCTCCGGGTCGAGTCCGTTCAACGGCTCGTCCAGGATGATCACGCCGGGGTCGCCGAGCAGGGCGCCGGCCAGGCTGAGCCGCTGGCGCATGCCCATCGAGTAGCCGCCGACCCGGCGGCCCGCGGCGTCGGCAAGCCCGACCTGGTCCAGCACCTCGCCGACCCGGCGGTGCGGGATGCCGGCCGCCGTGGCGATGACCTTGAGGTGCTGGGTGGCGCTGCGGCCGGGGTGGAAGGTGTTACTGTCCAGCGCGGCGCCGACCTGGCGCAGCGGGTCGGGCAGCCGGCGGTATTCGGCCCCGCCGATCGTGGCCGAGCCGGCCGTCGGGGCGGCCAGGCCGAGCAGGATCTTCAAGGTGGTGGTCTTCCCGGCGCCGTTCGGGCCGAGGAAGCCGGTGACCTTGCCCGGGTGGACGTCGAAGGACAGATCGTCCACCGCGAGGACCGGGCCATAGCGCTTGGTCAGGTGACTGACGCTGATGACGGACATGTGCGGAACCTCCGGGAGTGGTGAGCCGGTGAGCTCGTGGTTTGTCACGTCTCAACCCTCGTCGCGGCAGGGCTCCGCGTCGTCGGCCCGCAGGTCCCATTCCGCGGTCACCCCGTGGCGGGCATCGGGCGGGGCCGGTGCACCCCGGGGCTGGCCGCGCGGGCTGCGCCTCCAGGGTTACGCCTGCAGGGGTAGCGCGGCGGGTCGCCCTGCAGGCTGACGCCACCGGCCGGCCAGCCAGCTACGGTGATCTCGTGCTGCGGTCAGTCGGGCAGCGTTTGCGCCACCCCGGTCCCTTGGCGATAGACGGGTTCATCGCCCTCGTCCTGCTCGCCTCCATGGTCGACGAGCTCGCCCGGCGGACGCACCTGGTGGCAGGGCAGCAGGCGGCCACGCCGCAGGCTTATCTTCTCTCGGTGCTCATGCTGGCGCCGCTGGTCACTCACCGGAAGTGGCCGCTCCCCTCGCTCGCGGTCTGCCTGGCCGCGTTTCTGCTCTACGCCCCTGGGCGGTACACCGCCTACCCGGGGATTGCGCTGTTCGCCATGGTCTACGGCATCACGCTGCACGGCACCAGGCGGCAGTCGCTGATCGCGCTGGTCTCCTGCGCCGCGGCGATGGCCGTGGGGATCGGCCTGCAGCCCGGGGGGGTGGGCACCTACGGCACCTGGGTATCGAGCGAACTCGGCATCGCCATCGCGTGGATCGTGGCGGAGAGCCTGCGCAACCGCCGGGCCCGCTGGGCCGAGCTGAACGCCAGAGCCGAGCGCCTGGAGCGCGAGCGGGAGGCCGAGGCGCGCCGGGCGGTGACCGAGGAGCGGCTGCGCATCGCCAGGGAACTGCACGACGTGGTCGCGCACTCGATGAGCGTTATCGCGGTGCAGTCGGCGGTCGGCGGCCACGTGATGGACACCCAGCCGGAGGAGGCCAGGCACGCGCTTGCGGCCATCGAGGCGACGAGCCGGTCCGCGCTGACCGAGATGCGCAGGCTGCTCGGTGTCCTGCGCCAGGACGGCGAGCCGGCCGGCAGCCTGGTCCCGGCGCCGGGGCTGGCCGACCTGGCGCCGCTGGTGGCCCAGGTCGGCGAGGCCGGGCTGAAGGTGTGGGTCCAGGTGGACGGGGAGCGCGGGCCGGTGCCGCCCGGGGTGGACCTGTCCGCCTACCGGATCATCCAGGAGGCGCTGACCAACGTGATCAAGCACGCGGCGGCGGCAACCGCATGCGTCAAGGTCAGCTACGAGAAGGGCGCGGTGGCCTTGGAAATCACCGACAACGGGCCCGGCAGGAAGAACGGCAGGCACGAGTCCGGGCCGGGCCGGCCGGACGGGTCGCGAGCCGATGCCGTAACCTCCCCCATCAGCACCGGGCACGGGATCATCGGCATGCGCGAGCGCGTCGCGGTGTTCGGCGGGGAGTTCGCCGCTGGGCCCAGGGACGCCGGCGGCTTCCGGGTGTTCGCCCGGCTCCCGATGCCGGAGGTGACCGGTTGATCAGGGTGGTCGTGGCCGACGATCAGGCGCTGGTGCGCGGCGGCTTCCGGGTACTTGTCGACTCGGCGCCCGACCTTGAGGTCGTGGGCGAGGCGAGCGACGGCACCGAGGCGGTCGAACTGGCCCGCGCGCAGCGGCCTGACGTGATGCTCATGGACATCCGGATGCCCCGTATGGACGGCCTGGAGGCGACCCGGCTGATCTGCGGGGCTACCGACACCGAGGCCGTGCGGGTGCTCATCCTCACCACTTTCGACCTCGACGAGTACGTCTACGCGGCGCTGCGCGCGGGGGCGAGCGGGTTCCTGCTGAAGGACACCCCGCCCACCGACCTGCTCGCCGGTATCCGGGTGGTGGCCGCCGGGGACGCCCTGCTGGCCCCGAGCGTCACCCGGCAGCTCATCGGCGAGTTCGCGCGCCGCCCGGAGAGCGACCGCCCGCCGCCCGCCACCCTGGAGGTGCTCACCGACCGGGAGCGGGAGGTGCTGACGCTTGTCGCCCGTGGCTGGTCCAACGCGGAGATCGCGGAACGGCTCTACCTGTCCGCCGCCACCGCCAAGACCCACGTGGGCAGGCTGCTGATGAAGCTGCAGGCCCGCGACCGCACCCAACTGGTCGTGATCGCCTACGAAACGGGCCTGGTCACCCCCGGCATCCCGCCGCCCCGCTAGGCCACATTAATTCCTTTTCGGCGCTGTGCCGCTTTATGGGCCATCATCTGCCTCCCCCAGTTCGCGCAGGTCGGCGGCCAGGTTGGCGGCGGAGGCCAGCGTGTCGGGGTGGTCCTGGCCCAGGATGCGGCGGCGGCGGTCGAGAGTGTCGTGGTCCAGGTCGCGGGCGGCCTGTAGGTCGCCTAGCGCGCGCAGGTCATGAGCCAGGTTGTAAGCGGAGTTCAGGGTGTCGGGGTGGTCCTGGCCCACGATGCGGCGGCGGCGGTCCAGAGTGTCCTGGTTCAGGTCGTGGGCGGCCTGGACCTCGCCGAGCGCGCGCAGGTCGTGGGCCAGGGTGGTGGCGGAGGACAACGTGCTGCGGTGGTCGTGGCCCCGGACGCGGCGGTGGCGGGCCAGGGTGTCTTGGTTCAGGTCGCGGGCGGCCTGTACGTCGCCTAGCTTGCGCAGGTTGATGGCCAGGTTGTGGGCGGAGTAGAGGGTATCGAGGTGGTCGTGGCCCAGGACGCGGCGGCGGCGGGTAAGAGTGTCTTGGTTCAGGTCACGTGATTCGGCGTGGCGGCCCATCTCCAGCAGCGCCCGGGCGAGGAAGTGCGCGGCCGTCAGCGTGTGCTCGTGGTCCTCGCCGAGCCGGTCGTGCCACTGCTGGCGAAGACCGCTGGCCAGATCATGGGCTGTGCGGATATCGCCCCGCTCGAGCAGGTACCAGCAGGTGTGGCCGGCCAGCTCGCGCAGGGCGGGGGTGTCGGTGGCGGCCAGGTCGGCGGCCAGCACGTGCGGCGTCAGCCGTGCCCACCGGGGCCAGGTGGCCGGATTCGGCATGTCGCCGGGGTCGCTGGCGGCCAGCAGCGCCTCGGCGCGTTTGCGGGTGGCAGTGGCCTGGGCGGGGGTGAGCCGGTCGCGGAGGATGGCCTGGGTGAGCCGGTGCATCTGCAGCCCGCGGTGATCGATGCGGGCCAGCGACTGCCTCGTTAGATGTGCCAGGGTCTGCCGCCAGGCCAG
>Ga0306920_100010290_pt1 | contig 12546 bp, 11 predicted proteins | sample flu12Cox44000170_FD_204666 | JGI IMG/M metagenome (GOLD analysis project Ga0306920, IMG submission 204666) | Lab enrichment of tropical soil microbial communities from Luquillo Experimental Forest, Puerto Rico - flux4day.12C.oxic.44.000.170 (v2)... | ecosystem: Environmental > Terrestrial >...
GCCAGGAACAAGCCTTCTCCTTCGAAAAATCCAATCTCGGTATCGTCGACTTTCAACCGCTCTTCATCGTGGCGAGCCCCCGTCTTCGGGAGCGGCTGATAGAACAGGTCGAAATCCTTGTGCACTTCCTCGATTACCGGCTCCAGACAGCGGGCGCAAACCATCTCGATCTTAGTTTCCAGATCGCCGGCGATGCGAATCTGGCCTTCCAAAAGCTCCGCCGTGGCATTTACCTCGAGAGGCTCGGCTTGCCTGACTTCACTGCTCCCGTAATCGATACTGCCTGGCGCGTAGCTTTTCCGGATGCGTACCTTGCGGACGGCAAGCTCCTTGACGTCGAGGAACATATCGGATGCGCCTCCGGCGCTTACGCTCATGCCTTTCTATTATTTCGGCACTTTAGATGCAAGTCAAGAAAGTGGCCGGTCGCCGGCAAGCCTTGGCGCTTCAATGTTAATTGCGCTTCCTAGTACTACCTTGGCGATTTCCCTTGGCGGCCCCTATCCGACGACTCCGGTCAGCGGTTCCCGCAGATACTTGCTCATCACCCGGACATAGTCCGGGAATGCCACTTCAGGCTCTGCAATATCGGGGTGCCACATCTTTTCCCATTCGAAACAATAGTAACCGGCGTACCCAAGGTGGCCGCCGGACTGGATCTTTTGGAGCGCTTGGACTTGACGCTCGACAGGCACATCGCCGGTCCCGGTCAGCACGTATTTTCTTCCCTGGCCGTCCGGTACCGAATCCTTTAAGTGCGTATGCCGGATCCAGGGTGCCAGTTCCGCCACGGTTTCTTCCGGCAGCTCGTGTCCGCTTACGAACGTGTGGTGCGCGTCCCAGAGGAGCGCCACGTTCCTCGACCGCGTACGGCTCAAGACCTCCTTCAGCGTCGGTGAGTCGACGAAATCACCGTGGGATTCGATCAACACGGTTACGCCCCGCGGCTCGGCGTACTCGCCCAACTGATGAAGCCCGTCGGAAACCCGCAAGATCACTTCTTCGCGAGGTCCTTTGATTTCGTTGCCGAACACGCGCACGTAAGGCACTTCGAGCGCGGAAGCTAGGTCAATGAACCGCTGGGCATCGGCAAGTTGCTTCGCGCGTTCGGCTGGATCCGCGATGTGCATCTGCGCCGAAGCGCCCAGGTCGGAAATCTTGAGCCCGTGATCGGAAACCTCCTTTTTACTTTGCGCGATCTTCCCCGGCAGGAACTCCGGGCGCATAGGCAAATCCATGTTTCCCATCAACCCGCGTAGCTCAATCGCCACAAACCCGTTGGTTTGAGCGAAAGTCAGGATTTTCATCCAGTCCCAGGCGGGGCAGCCCAGGGTCGAAAACGCCAGCGGCAATTTGGCTTCGCTGGTCCAGCTCCATCGGCTCGCGAGACCCGCGGACACCCCCGCCGCCAGGAAATTCCGTCGTGTGAGTAAGTTCATGCTTCTTGAATCACCCTCAAGAGCCCTTCCATAGATTCGCGACTCGACTCTGCTTTGTTCTTTGCCGTGTTCAAATAGTGGGTCTCCAGCGACAGGGTTCCGTGGTACCCGTCGTTGATTAAAGCGCGAAATTGGCCGAGATAGTCGATTTTCCCGCTGCCAATCGGCTTCCAGATTGCTTCGCCTCCGTTAGGATTCGGGGCCGCATCTTTCAAATGCATATGCCAGATGCGCTTTTTGTCCAATGGCTCGTAGCCATTCGGAAATGGCGTTTCTCCCGCTGCGTAAGCATTCCCGGGATCCCAGTTCAATCCCAGGGTCGGCGATTTCACCGCGCTGAGCATGGCTGCGCTTTCTGCTCCCGTGGCCACGTTGCAGGAAAACTCGTTTTCCAGCAGCAGGCGGATGTTTTCCCGTTGGGCAATCGCCGCAGTTTCTTCCAATTCCCTGGCCACGCGGTCAAACACCGTCAAGGGTTGAGCAACGCGCAAGAATGCGAAGATTCGTACCTTATCGGTTCCGAAATCCTTGGCGCGCTTTATCGCTTTTTCCAGGATGCCCTGCTGCGCGCCGAAATCACTCTGTAGCGGGTCACTTTTCCCGGTATCGAAATTCGACTGCGTTCCCGGCAACAAGGTCTTGAAAAAGGGCGAATCCACCACCGACACTTTCATCTGGTGTTTCGCCAGAAGATCCTTAGCGTGCTTCACGTCATCCTCGGTCAAGTCGATCACGTACTTATTCCACAGAAACCGTAGTTCCACCCAGCTCAACCCAAAGCTTCTTGCCCACTGCAAGGCGTTCTCGAAGCCCTGTGAAACTTCGTCGGTAATCACCCCAAGTTCGAATCGTTGCAACTCGGCGGTCCAAGCCGGTAAGGCCCTCATCGTTCCGAACATCGCACCATTCGCCAAGAACTCTCTTCGTCGCATAGATCCCTTCGGTCGGACTCATCCTAGTGTCCGCTCCAATTCGCGTCAATCGGGAAGAAACTCGTTGATACCGTTTCGCATCCCATATCCGCTCGCTGCCGGACGAACGTGCTAACATTCGGCGCTTATCCGATTTCTACGGAGCTACTGATGAATGCCCGCTCTCGAATTTTTTCCCTGTTCGCCGTGGTTTGTTTCGCGGCGCTCCCGCTCCTGGCCAGCACGAAATTCGTTCAGCGCTGGGTGCTCACCGGTGTTCCTATCCCGCAATTCCACAAAATGCTGGTTGCCGCGGTGATGGAGAACTACATCGTGCGGCAGGAATTCGAAGACACCATGAAGACGCAGCTTGCGAAATATGGGGTCGAGGGGGTTCAGAGTTACCTTGTCCTTCCGCCGAAAAACGAAATGATGGAAGGCGAGCTTCGGCAACGTATCCGGGAAAGCACTCTCGACAGCGTACTCGTCGTTCGTCCCAAGGCGGTGCGAACAGAATCGGAAGAGGTGGTGACGGGAGGGGTGTACGTGCCACCGCCCGGATACTATTCTTTCTGGCCGTATTGGAACACGGTGATGGGCACGTTCGTGCCGACCAGTTCTTATACGAAAGAGAACGTTATCGTGCGTGTAGAGTGCAACCTCTACGATACAAAAAGCGAGAAACTGGTTTGGAACGGCGAAAGCGACACCGTTTATTCGAAAGATTTCGAAAAGCTGGGCAAGAATTATGCCAAATCCCTGATCGACCAGCTCAAGAGAGACAAGGTTCTGAGGAAAAAATGGCCCCAACCGCCGAGTGACTAGCGGCGAAGTACCAGGCAACTGGCAATCATGTCGTGAAGCGCCTGGCGGCGTTCGGTGAACCCGGCCATGATGTACCCGATGCCCATCGTCAAGCCGGTCACAAACTTCGCAAAGAAGCGCCCACTCGCACGCCCGAAGGTGACGCGATTCCCGGAAAGGTCCGTGACATAGAGACCCAGAGCCTGCTTGCCCCAGGTGGCCTGTCTTTCGCCGCTTTCGAGATAGGCGTAATACAGCCACTGCACAAGCCCTGCAACGACGCTGATAAGGATCAACACGGTTAGCAGGCCGCCGATTTGTCCAGGCTCGAATGGTTCACCGCGCTGGCGGAGTAAAGCGTCGATCAGCGCAGCCCCGCCAAGCAAAAAGAAAAATGGCACAAGCAATGCGGCGGTGAACACGCCTAGAATGATCCGGTCAATCAGGTAAGCGACAAAACGCAGCCAAAAACCTGCATAAACGACGTTTGTCGCATACGCAATTGCGCCGACGCCGGCATGAGGTGACACAAATCCTGGAGGCGCCGTTGCCGCCGCTAAAGCGCGCGTAACCGGCGCACCACAGACCTGACAAAACGCCGCGTCCCCCGCGATTGCTGCACCGCATCTCGAACAGAACACAATCCGCCTCCTCCGTCGAGTCCATCGGTTGGTACCGCGCCGTTATTCTCCAACAGATTTGCCACGGTGGGTAGGGACTTATTCGCAGCCTTCCTTACGGTATTGCAGAAGACGTCGCTGGGCCTCTGCGCTTCCCTTACGAGCGGCCGCGGTCAGCAAAATGAGTGTCTGATCACAATTCTGGATAACGCCTCGCCCGCGCCAGTACATTTCCGCGAGTTCCAACTCCGCGTTGGAATTGCCTTTTTCCACGGCGATCCAGAGCAAGCGCAGCGCTTCCGGAGCGTCGACGTTGGCGTTTTTCCCATGAAGGATTTGCATCGCTTGCGCGTATTCGGTCTGGCCCAACTCGGAATTCGACGGGGACGACACCCCGGAAAGCGGTGTTACGGTCGATGACGAATTGGGGGCACCTGCACCGGCCCTTTCGGCGGCGTTGTCGTTGCCCGACAAGGACGAGGGTGGCCCCGGGGAAGCTTCGGATTGTTGTTGTGGGGACGAAGCGGCAGACGCACTCGACGGTGTCTCGGCCGGCGAGGGGAGGCTGTGCGGAGCCTCCGCCGGCAATTGCGGAACCGGGGTTGACGGTCCTTGCGTCTGTTCGGCGTGGCCTTGCGCAATGCCACCCATGGCTTCGCCCAACCAGATCAGCCCCTGCCCGACATTGCGATGAAACACGTACAGCCCGGCGAGCATCGCGATGATCATCATGACGGTGATAGCGCTCGAAAGCGACAGCCGCTCCGTCCAGGGCTCCTCGACTGCCGGCGCGGCATTCCATGACGCGAGGGTCTCGACCGGGCCCATGTGCGTCTGCGGCTGCGGCGTCTGTGCTCTCCTGGGCTGCATCAGAATCGCCGAGATATCCGGCAGAGGGTGTTCCGGCATGGCAGGACTTGGTTCTTGTGCCGGTGGCGTTTCGACGAGTGTCGGCTTCCAATGTCCTTTCCCGGAAGAGATTTCGCGCGGTGGCGGCGAGGGGCGCTCCTGCCGAGAAATCGGTTCAACGACTTTGGGGGTCAAGGTTAGCCGCGGAAGCGCGGGCGCCGCTGGCGGTTCGAACGGCTCTTCGCTTGGCTCGCTCTCCGGGGGATGAAGTGGTTCGTCCGGGAGCTCCGACGGACTCGCAGGCTCGGCTGATACGCCCGCCACATCCGTGGACCCCGAGATGGTCTCGTGGTGCGCCTTTGCCACTGTGTCGGTCGTCGCCTGCTTCGTCGGCGGTTCGAAGGGATGCATACCCTCCGGGCGTGGGGGCACGGAATACATTTCCTGGCGAAGTTGTTCGAGGGTTGGTGTTTCCGGCGGCTCCGCCTTTTCCTCGGATTCCCGTTTCGGGAGCACATCCGGCCGGGTCATCCAATCGAGGATCTGGTCGCGCGCCTGCTCGGAAACACTAATGAATTGCACACCCGCGACGCGTCCGCCTTCTTCAACCCACAAAATGTGGCCTTCGCCAGCAACCTTCACATCCTCGTTGAGGGAGAAGGAGAAGGGTGTGTTTTCACCGGCGAGCACCGGCATCATCGCGCGAACCGCAAAACCCTCGATGGAGAGGTCGCGCATCATCCCGCCATTGCCATGGGCCAACTCCACGTAGACAAGGCTGAGGGGCCGCTTGCGCGGTGTCCGCCGGTGTTCGCCGTGCTCCAGGTTGCTCATCCACCAGCATTCTAGCGCGCTCGCGCGTTCTTTCGATAGACAGGCATCCCTGTACACGCGAAACGGAAACGATGGCACCTGGCAACCAAATCCTTTGCATCTTGACTGTTGCCGGACCGCGGAGCTCCCCAGGTGTCCGGTTCCCACGCTTCTCCGAGTCATGCGCCTCGCTGTCCTACGTCACAATGAACTGGCCATTTTCACGCGGAGTGGTACGATTCTGAGTGATTTCCCACCGCCCGAAATCCCTTGCCGCGCTGTGCTGGCAAAAACTTCCTGAGTCAAAAAGGAGCGCCGCCTATGCGTTGGACACCTGGCGGAACCAGTGGGGATATCGAGGATCGTCGCGACGAAGGCGGCGGTGGCGGAGGATTTGGCTTTGGCGGAATGCGGCTGGGGATCGGCGGTATCGTCATTCTTTTCATTCTCAGCCTGGTCTTCAAAACTGACTTCTTCGCGCTTCTGTCCGGTGGAGGGCCGGCTACGCCGGGCCCCGGGGTAGCGAGCGAGCCCAATGTCGCAAGAGACGAAGCCGAAAAGCCACTCGTCCAGTTCGTCTCATTCGTCCTCGACGACACGCAAAAAACCTGGGAGCAGGTTTTACCGGAGCAAGCCGGCACTCCGTATCGGCACGCCAAGCTGGTACTGTTTCGTGATTCGACCCAGTCTGGCTGTGGTGGCGCCGAATCCGCCACCGGTCCCTTCTACTGCCCTGCCGACGAGAAGGTCTACATCGATCTTTCGTTTTACGACGAGTTAAAACGCCGCTTCGGCGCTTCGGGTGAATTCGCGCAAGCCTACGTGCTGGCGCACGAAATCGGGCATCATGTGCAAAAGCTGCTGGGTGTCGAGGGCAAGGTTCATCGCCTTCAAGAACAGAACCCCAGCATAGCGAACCCTCTTTCAGTGAAATTGGAATTGCAAGCCGATTGCCTGGCTGGGGTGTGGGCACATTCCACGCAACAGCGCGGCTTGATCGATCCGAGCGATGTGCAGTCCGCACTGGGCGCGGCCGCGGCGGTCGGCGATGACCACATCCAACAGATGGCTCGAGGACACGTACAACCTGAAACCTTTACGCATGGTTCTTCCCAGCAGCGCATGGACTGGTTTAATCGAGGCCTGAATTCGGGTTCGATTTCCGCTTGCAACACATTCGCGCAATGATTCGAATCCCCCGGGCCGCTAGCGGATGGCTACGAATTCGGCGGAATCCTCATCCCCGGCACGCCGGGGTCTCTTGCTTTCTCCACCGCCGTCTTGGCCGCTCGGGCTTTTTCCGGGTCGATCCACGAATCCTGGGTCACCAACGTCGTTTGCGTGGGTAGCGCTACGACGGCGCCCGCACGGTCGATCGCTTCCATAATCGAGAAAAGCAGGGCTTCCTGCGTTTTCAGATAGGTGTTGAATTCGCCTTCGAGAATGTAGCAAAAAATCTCCACCTCGATGGCATAATCGGAAAAACGAACGAATCGCACCCGCGATGAGGCATCTTCCACCTTCGGATTTTCGAGCAGCAAATCGCGAATTTCATCGAGGACATACCGGACGTGGTCGGGCGAGAGATCGTAGCGAAGACGAATCACCTGCTGGCAGAGAAATTTGTCGCGGAACCGCAAGTTTTCGAGGGTCGTCGAAGCCATAATCCCATTGGGAATTGACAATACCGTGCGCTCCGCGGTCCGCAGCCGCGTGGATCGCAGTCCGATATCTTCGACCGTGCCGGTTTGATTGTTGACCTTGCATACGTCTCCGACCACCACGACCTTATCAAACAGGATCGAAACACCTCCAAACACATTCTCAAAGGTCTTCTGTGCACCCAGGCCCAAGGCCAACCCGCCGATCCCCACGCCGGCCAAGGCCGGCGTCACATCCACGCCCAACGTCCTCAACACAATCAGAATCACAAATAGAAAGATCACAATTTCCGTAAATCGCCGGATGAGCGAAACGATCGACCGTTCCGCGAACATCCCGCGATTTCCGAGGCTCGCCCCGATGCGCTGAGAAATCGCTCGCGTGATCCGGGTCAGAATCCAGTAAAACGCGATGGCGAACAGGATGAGGACGATTCTGCGGTAATACAGCCGGTACAGAATTGAGGTCCCGATGTACGCGACAAACCGGTAGTGCAAGTAAATGGAGACCGCCAGGGTTATCGGGTCCGGCTTCAAAAACGGCTGCGCCGGAGGGAGGGTTTCGCCAGGTCGGCGGGCTTTCCATCGCAGCGCTGCTTGAACCAAAAAGGTGATAACGCGGCCCAGGAACAAGGCGATCGGAGCAAAAATGATAAAGGCGAGCCATTGCCAGACCGGCATAGCCAAAAAACGGCTTTCGACCAGGACCTTGGGAATCTTTGTTTGCAGAGCAGGATACTTAAGCTGTTCGTAAACCTGGGGAACCTTATCGAGTGTTCTCCGAGAAACATACCAGAGCTTCTGCCCCTGCTCATTTTCGATGCGCGTCAGATCAATCGGAAAGTCCTCGCTCAGTCCGTGAATGACGTCAATCCGCTCCTGATCGGGAGGCAGACCGTCATCCAGCCGTCCGAAGGGACTACTGCTGACAAAATCAAGCGGGCCGCTGAACTTCACAGCGCTGAAATTCACACTGAGAATGGTGAAGAGCTGAGAAGCAAGTTCCTGTTCATCCTCGAGAGCAGGACGGTGCCGTCCGCTGGCCGGTTGAAAGTACTGAACGGCGAGGTCATAGCGCTCTTCGCCCGCAGCCTTGATAAAGCCCAAAATGCATCCACGGGGGGTCTCGCGTTTTAGTGGGTCGGGCGGGATGGCGGATGATTCGGGAGCAGCCGCCACCGTCGTGGACAAGCCGGGAATCTGGCAGTGGGCGTGCGGACCGAAAAACAGCAAAAGCACAAACAGCAAAAGAAGCGAAGAATAGCGGCGTAAAACCATTTTTCCGTCTCCGGATGAGACCCTCATTCTAGTTGCTGATTGCGCATGAGGGAAGGCAAGGCAGCCGCCGAACTCCCCAAGTGCTCCTGATGCTGCCGCAAAAGAAATTGGTCGGTCATCCCGGCAATATAGTCACAAACGACGAGGTGCCTGGGGTTTTCGCGGGTCATTTCTTCGTATGACTCCGGCATCGAGTGCGGCTGGTTCAGGAAGTACAAGAACAACTCGTCCAGGCAACGTATCGAGCGTTCGCAATCTTCGGTAATGAGCGGATGATTGTATACGTGCGCAAACAAGAATCGCTTGAGTTGGGCATTTTGTTCGCGCGCGGATTCACTGAAACGAGCAAGGCGGAACGGCGCTCGCCGCACATCTTCGGCGGTCGACACGCCCGAGCTTTCGACCCGCCGTTGCGTGGTGGCAATCAGGTCCGTGGCGAGCAAGTCCAGCACCTGCCGCAACACTTCGTTAAACTTTAGCGTGGTTTTGGCTTGCGGACTCCGCCGGTCCACCTCGGCGTATAACCTCCCGAAGAGCTGCACCTCCTGGCAAAGCGCCTCGACGTCCAGGAGATTCGCCTCCAGCGCGTCATCGAGGTCAGCCGTGTTGTAGGCGATCTCGTCGACCCAGTCGATAAGCTGGGATTCCAGCGGCGGGCGCAACTCCAACAGGTATTCGGCCAATTCCGGGTGCTCCGTTGCGTGGTAATCTCTGGAATGTTTGATGATGCCTTCTCGCACTTCGAAGGTGAGATTCAAACCCTGGAAAGCGATATAGCGGTGCTCAAAGTGCTCTACAATCCGTAAAGCGTGAAGGTTGTGGTTAAAGTGCCCGCCGTGGGCGCGCATCAATTCGTCCAGTTTGCGCTCCCCGGCGTGACCGAAGGGTGGATGGCCGATATCGTGGACCAAAGAGAGCGCCTCGACCAATTCGCTGTTCAAGGCCAGTGCTCCGGCGACCGTCCGGGCGATCTGCGACACCTCCAAGGTATGCGTCAATCGGTTGCGGAAATGGTCGGAAAATCGCGCGGTAAAAACCTGGGTTTTGGCTTCTAAGCGGCGGAAGGCGCGCGCGTGGATGACGCGGTCGCGGTCACGGGCAAACTCACTTCGATAAGCGTGGGCAGGAACCGGAAAGCGCCGGCCGCGCGAACTCTCGGAGCGCATGGCCCACGGCGCGAAAGTACGCTGCGACTCGATGGACGAAACCTCCGGGAAAAGTTCGCGAACCCGTGCCTCAGGATTTCGGCGTCAACAGGTCCAGCCCGCGGTCGGCCTGATCGGCCACGGCGGTGTTCGGGTAATCCTTCTTCAACTGCTCGTAGATTCCCGTAGCTTGCTTGGGATCGGTTTGACTAAGGACGCTGGCCAGTTCCAACAGAACCATCGGCTTCGGGACCAGGACGGATCCTGAAGTCGACAGCGCGCGGAGCGTTTTGACGGCGTCGTCTTTTTTTCCGCTTCTTTCGTCGATCAGTGCCATCTGGTACTGCCCGAGCGCAGCCAGTTCCTTGTCCGAGCCGGCGTGCAATTTCTTCAGTTCTTCCATGGCCTGGTTCAGTTTGTCCAGATCCATCAGGCAAAGGGCCGCATAGTAACGCGCCAACTTCCCCGGATTCGTGTGCGGATATTGCGAAGCCACGGCATTGAATTTCGAGAGCGCATCCTGCGAACGCTGCGCCGGGTCGGAATACGTGACATCCCCTGGCAGCGTTGGCTGACCAGGCACGTTCAGAGGCGCATTGTAGATCTTCATGGCCTCGTCCAGCGCGATCTGTGCCTGACCGGAGCGCCGTTCCGAATACACTTTCCAGCCAAGGTATCCCGCAGCCACGAAAATGATCACCAGCAATGCGATGGTGGCTAATCGGGTATGCGACAGCAGGGCCTCGGCCCCGTGTTGAAAGGTCTCGCGGACCTTGTCCTGTTTCAGTTCTTTTCGCGAAATATGCTCGGCCACTTCGATTCTCCTGGCTCGGGATTAAACTTCCATGCTAGCACAGGTGAAAGCGCCGCCGGCAAAGCGGCGAGTAACCGTTGCCGCAAGTACCTCTCACGCCGCCCACTCGCCCGGTTCCCGCCGTGCTAGCTTGACAGTATGCAGACCGGTTGTATCCATTGCGGGCAACAACATCTGCTGAACGATTCTGTCGTGGCGGAACACTCGAAAGTCCAGTTCCGTTGCACCAAATGCGGGAAGACCACCATCGTCGAAGTTCGCAAGCGCGTCGACGAAACCGTGGTGATCTCCCCGATGCCCTCCTTCGCGCGGGCGGACTCCTCCACCGCGCCCCTGCATCTACCTCCCGCTGCCGAGGGGTTGCGGCTTCCCGAAGATGCCCACATCGTTCTTACCGTCACCGAAGGACCCGGCAAAGGTGAATCTCTGGTCTTGAAGGCGCCGCGTCTGGTCATTGGGCGAAAGGGCGCAGACCTTGCCCTGAATGACCCTGAGGTGTCGCGCCACCACTGCGTGCTCGAGGTCCGGGATCGTCTGGTTAACCTGAAGGATCTCGATTCCACGAATGGCACTTTCTTCGAGAACGAACGCGCGCGTGCGGCGGTCTTAAGGGACGGCGCCAGTTTTCGCGTTGGCAGCACCACGCTGCAGCTCACCTTCCAGCCCAGATAATCGACGCCAGCTCGCGCAGCACCCCGATCCACCGGGGTTTTCTCCTTACCTTCGCGCCAGGCCCTCCGGGTAAGCACTAACTTCTGTCTCGTGAGATACTGTCGCGGGTATCGACCAGGCGCCGAGATGAATCGTCTGAGCGTGTGCATCGTCGCACAGAACGAGCAGGAAAACCTACCACGACTCCTGCAGTCTGCTCAGCCGGTCGCCGACGAAATCGTGGTTGTCGATGGTGGCAGTACGGACCGCACGCAGGAAATTGCCCAGGCGGCGGGCGCAAAGGTTTTCTTTCGTCCGTTTACCAATCACGCAGAGCAGAAGAATTACGCGGCGTCCCGGGCCGTGAATGACTGGATTTTTCTTCTCGATGCCGATGAAGAGTTAAGCCCTCAACTGAGCGATTCGGTTCAGCAGTGGAAATGCCGGGCACCGGAGTTCGCAGTATACGAAATGTCTCGTCTCACGTGGTATCTCGGCGGGTGGATTCGCCACTCGCGGTGGTATCCGGATTGGCAACGCCGCCTCTATCGCCGCGATTTTGCCATTTTCAGTGGGGTGATTCATTCCGCGCTTCGCTACGACGGGCCTGTGGGCCGTTTGCGGGGCGACCTCCTGCACTACACCATTCGCACTTTCCCCGAGCATGAAGCCAAGCTTGAAAAGTACACAACGGCGATCGCGCAGGAAATGTTCGACCAGGGCCGCCGTCACTGGCGCTGGGCCATGTGGTTCGCAGCACCTTGGAGTTGGATTCGCCATTTTGTTCTCGGAGCCGGCTTCCTGGACGGCTCCCGGGGCCTGCTCATCGCTAAGATGGCGGCGCGCGGCGTGCACCTGAAATTCCAAAAGCTCGGAAAACTAGTGGAAACCGAGCGAGACGCGAAGCATCGCGGTGCCGCGTGATTCCCTTGATCGTAGACCTCGAGACGGAATGGCGTGGCGGCCAGAATCAGGCTTTGCTGCTGCTCAAGGGTCTCTACGAACGCGGACACGCTGCCGAATTGGTCGCGGCTCACAGTTCATCGTTGAGTCATCGGGCCAAGAAACTCGGCATTTATGTACATTCGGTATCGCGCGGCTTGTTACGCTTTCGTGCCGCGTCCATGATTCGCTCGCTGCTTGCCGATGGCCGCGTCGAACTGGTTCATGCCAACGAAGCGCACGCCGTCACTGCGGCATGGCTCGCCATTTCGAATCGTCATCTGCCGTTTGTCGTTTCTCGCCGAGTGGGTTATCCGCTCGGAAAGTCCTGGATTGCAAAAAAGCGCTACAAGCGGGCTGACTGCATCATCGCAAACTCGCAATGGGTCGCCGATCAAGCGGCGGCTTCCGGTGCGCCGCGCCCGAAACTGCGCGTGGTCTTCGAAGGAGCGGAAATTCCGGCTCCCCTTACTCCGGAGCAACGAGCCGAAGCTCGCCGTCGCTGGAGGATTCCCGAGGGCGCGCCGCTGCTCGGCTGTGTCGGTGTGCTGCTCCCCGACAAGGGACAAGAGTGGCTTATTCGTGCCCTCGCGGAATTACGCAAAGATTTCCCAGAAGC
>Ga0306920_100010291_pt1 | contig 12545 bp, 11 predicted proteins | sample flu12Cox44000170_FD_204666 | JGI IMG/M metagenome (GOLD analysis project Ga0306920, IMG submission 204666) | Lab enrichment of tropical soil microbial communities from Luquillo Experimental Forest, Puerto Rico - flux4day.12C.oxic.44.000.170 (v2)... | ecosystem: Environmental > Terrestrial >...
AGAGAAAGTCTTCGCGACCCTGAAAGGGTCGCGCTACAGATCCGTTGGATCCCATTTGCCTGTCATCGCGGCGTTGATGCAGTCCTCGGTCGACCCGAACCATGCCTGGATGTTCATGATCGCCGGCAGGTAGTGGGCCTGCTTCGCCGAATCGACCGCCGCGACTTTCGTGCCCGGTGGAATCGCCTGCGCAAACGCCGAGCATGTGTCCGTCATCACGACGCCGCCGGCTCTTGTGATGACGTCGATCAGGCCGCGAGTTACGGCCTGCTCCTTCACGGCACGCGAGGTGAAGATCCACAGCGCGGTGTTGGCGCTGATGCGGCGGCCGTCGAGCAGGCGGCTCGCCTCGTCGATCTGTTCCAGCGCCGCATGCGGGCAGCCGAGCATTACGTAGTCGACGTTGGGATCCCTGGCGCTGGAGTTGATCGCCTCGTACGTCTGCTTGCGTTCCGCCATTCCGTACTTGAACGTCTCGATCGGCGTGCGCGCCCCGAAGGCGGCCTCGAGCGTCGGCGCTTCGGGCGTGACGCCGACGATGTGATACAGCTCGATGCCGCCCGAGGATGCCGCGGCCGCGCCGAAATGCTTGTGGCGCACGAGATCGGGCCGGCCGTACCGGCCCGTCAGCACCGGAATGCGCTCCTGGACGACGTCGCCGACGAAATAGCCGAGCATCCCCCAATCCATGACCGACTCGATCGGGATCTCGACGTCGATCCGGTGTGATCCGTAGCGGCATTCGGTCCGATGGAATCCCCAGTCGGGAATCTTCCCCGTCAGCATCGCGGCACTGGTACTCTCGCGCCCTTCGGTGTTGGTGCGCGCGCCAAGCACCGAGTTGCAGTACACCACCGCGGAGCTTTCCATCCATGCGCAGTGCTCGCTCATCGCCGGCGTGTTACCGACGACGTACGGCGTGCAGGTCTTCAGGATCCTCACGCCGCGATCGGCTGCGAACTGCTCTCGATCCTTATATATGTTGAAGACATGCGGCTTGGTGCCGAGCGTTTCCCAGTTGTCGGGATCCGCGCCGCCCTGCAAACAGCAGGTCGAGACCAGCGCCTGCGGCGCTTCGACCAGCTCGTCGGAGTCGAGATCGAAGAACGAAAAGATGGCGTCGTGCTCGCTTGTGCCCTTGTCTTTGTAGTAATTCTGCAGGAACGGGTTCGCCGATCCCGGCACTCCGCAGACATTGTTCGTATCGACGAACCGCTCAGCGCCCAGGGCTTCCGCATAGCGGACGAGCAACTCCATGGCTTTCTGAGTCGCGCGACCGCTCTGACCGTCGAGCATCGATTGTTCGCTATCGGTGAGACGCAACAAGGTTCCAGGTTCCAGGTTCCTGGTTCAAGGTTCTGGGTTCAAGGTTCTGGGTTCCAGGTTCATCGTCCCGCGTCGAACCGCGAACCGAGAACCTTGAACGTAGAACCTGGAACGTGGAACCTCAGGATGACGACCGAGCAGCGAGTTGATCCCGCATGGTGACTGGCGCCATATCGATGCGATAGATTACGTCTTAAATGCCGAAAGCGCTTCGAAGTAATTTCGAGCCTGGCTCGCCGCGCGAGGCTGTCAGGCGCGCGCAGTGGAAAGCCCTCGGACTGACAGACGACGATCTGCTGAAACCGAAAATTGCCGTCGTCAACTCGTCGTCCGAACTGGCGATCTGCTTCAGCCATCTTGACGGCATCGCGAAAACCGTCAAGGAAGCCGTGCGCGATGCCGGCGGCGTGCCGTTTGAGGTTCGAACAGCGGCTCCGAGCGACTTTATCATCAGCGCCGGCGCCAGCGGGGGCTACATGCTCGCCAGCCGCGACCTCATCGTCAACGACATGGAGATCGCGATCGAGGGCGCGCAGCTCGACGGCATGATCTGCCTGTCGTCGTGCGACAAGACGCCGCCCGCGCACCTGATGGCCGCCGGCCGCTTCAACATCCCGACGATCCTCGTGATGTGCGGGTACCAGCCGAGCGGGCACTACGAAGGCCGGCACGTCGACATCGAAGACGTGTTTCTCGGCTCGGTGCAGGCGATGTTCGGCAAGCTCTCGAAAGACACGCTGCGCGGGATGTGCGATCACGCGATCGGCGGTCCCGGCGTTTGCGCCGGGATGGGCACGGCCAACTCGATGCACATCGTCTGCGAAGCGCTCGGAATGGCGCTGCCCGGCGGTGCGCCCGTGCTGGCCAACAGCCCGAAGATGTTCGACGTCGTGCGCCGGGCTGGCCGGCGCATCGTCGCGATGGTGCGCGAGGACCTGAAGCCCCGCGACATCCTGACGCCCGGTTCGTTTCAGAACGCGGCGGCGGCCGTGCTGGCCGTCAGCGGATCGATCAACTGCATCAAGCACTTGCAAGCCACGGCCATTGAGGCAGGCGTCGACGTCGATGTGTTCCAGCTCTTCAACGACCTCGGCGAGAAAGTTCCCGTGTTGAGCGCGGTCGCTCCGAACGGCACCGACACGATCGAGGCGTTCGAGGCCGCCGGCGGGGCGAGAGCCCTCCTGCTGCAGCTCGAGCCGCTGCTCTGCGTCGACGCGCTGACCGTGACGGGCAAAACCGTTCGCGAGAATCTGATCGGCGCCGAAGTGTTCGACGAAGACGTCATCCGGCCGCTCGATCGCCCGTTCTCCGACAAGCCGCCGATTGTCGTGCTGCACGGGTCGCTCGCACCCGAGAGCGCCATCGTCAAGCTCGGCGTGCGCGGACCTGGACGCAAGACGGAGTTCACGGGGTCGGCGGTCGTCTACGAAAACGGACCCGACGCCATCGAGGGTATTCAGAAAGGTGACGTGAAGCCCGGGCACGTGCTCGTCGTCCGCGGCATGGGACCGAAAGGCGGACCCGGCATGGCCGGCCCGGCCTCACGCGTGGTGTTCGCGATCGACTCAGCAGGCCTGAGCGACGAGGTCGCATTCGTGAGCGACGGTCAGCTGTCGGGGCTCTGCCTGAAAGGGATCATGGTGGCGGAGGTCTCGCCAGAGTCCGCGGTCGGCGGGCCGCTGGCGCTTGTCGAGACCGGCGACCGCATCCGGATCGACGTCGACGCGCGCGTGCTCGATCTCGACGTGCCGGAGTCCGAGCTCGCGACCCGGCGATCGCGGCGCGGTGAGCCGGCGCTGCCGAAGTCGAAGGGCTATTTGTCGGTGTATCAGCGCACCGTGCAACCGATGTCCACCGGCGCGGTCCTCATCGAACAGGATTAACCATCTTGGGCCCATCGATGGGCTCATTGCGGCCGCTGCCGCCGGTGTCGCGCGCCGGGAAGCTGACCTCTGATCGGTCCTTCCGCTCCCGCGGCGACTAACAGCTTCTTCCAACGACGGTCAATCACGTCGTGCCCAACGCGATCGTTGTAATCGCGATCGCCGTCAATGACTCTCGCGGGCCTGAAAGGCCCACTCTACAAGAGACCGCGGTCGACCAGCACACGCCAGACCTTCTCGACACCCTCGTCCGGCGTCTCGCGATCGGAGTGAATCGTCACTTCGGGCGCAAGGGGCGGCTCGTAGGGATCCGACACGCCTGTGAAGTGCGGGATCTCCCCTGCTAGCGCCTTCCGGTACAACCCCTTCACATCGCGCGCGATGAGGACGTCGAGCGGACATTCCATGTAGACCTCGACGAATTGCGGAATCCGGCACCGCACCTCGTCGCGGGTCGATCGGTACGGCGAAATCGCCGAGACGATGACGATGACGCCGTTGCGGGAGAGCAGCTCGCAGACGAAGCCGATACGGCGGATGTTCTCGTCGCGATCCTCTTTGCCGTAGCCCAGGCCTTTTGAGAGGTGCGTGCGGACGAGGTCTCCGTCGAGCACTTCCACGCGCGCGCCAAGAGCCCGCAGCCGGCCCTCGAGCAGGCGCGCCGCCGTGGTCTTCCCGGCGGCCGACATCCCGGTAAACCACACGGCGCCGCCCTGATGGATCATCGACCGTTCGTCAGGGCGCGACGTCACAGAATTCGGCGTAAGGAAAATCGGAGCCGAGCTGCTGCAGTTCCCCGATGAAGTGGCGGTCGACCTGACGCTGGCGATCGGCGCTGAGGAGCTCCGACGAGCCGCCCTGCCTGCCCGTGCGTATCATCGAGCCAGGCTTGCGCCACGGCACCACCTGGCCTATCGCGTACTTGTGGTCGTTCTGCTTCATGTAGTCGAACGACGAGAGCCGGCATACCTCGTTGACGAGCTCATCAGACGCGCGGATGTTCAGGAAGTCGGCGACCTTGACGACCGTCCCGCGGAGGTCGCACTTCATCGATTTGAACGACAGCACGAGCACGTTGGGCCGATGGCGCTCGGCCCAGTAGCCGGCAGTGTTCACCGCCCATGACCCGCCGAGCGGAAAACTCGCCGACATGTAGAGATCGAACCACGTGTCGACGGACTGCATGCCGCGGCCGTAGACGCCGTCCCTGACGAACAGGTAGTTCGAGACGAACACGTCCTTCGGATCGCGAAGGACGGCGATGTACCGCGCGTCGTTCGAGTGCGGAAGCAGGTCCCAGTTGAAATGTGTCTTGATCACACGCTTCTGTTCCGGCGATTGCTTCCAGTCGGTCGCTTCCTCGAGCGGGATCGCGTACTTCTTCATGAAGCCCGGCATGATCACGGTGTCGGGCCACGGCACGACCTCGTGCAGGTGGTCGTATTCGCCTTTCCCGTGATAGATGAGCTGGTGTGCGATCTGCATCATCCAGTTCGTGCCGCTCTTTGCGTACGTCATCACGAACACGTCCTGCGGGCCCGGCGTGTAACCGCGGAATGGATTCTTTTCCCTCGTCCGCTTCTCCTGCCGATGGGCCATCGCCCTGAACATCCCGAGCGCACGGCCGCGCCGCTCTTGAAATCGGACGACTCGCCCGAACACCTGCTCTATTCCGATGCCGAAGGCAATCTGCATCGGCAACGCTGGCGGACGTCGTTTGTAAGCCATCTGAGGCGGAGGCATGCTACCGCAGTAGAATCTCGCCGGGAAATGTTTCTGGCCATGCGATGGATGACGACGGTCGCGGGGCTCGTGCTGATCATGGCTGCAGGCGCGTCCAGCCAGCCCGTTGAAGGCGTGGCGACGGTGCCGGGCGCAAACCTGTTCTACGCCGACAGCGGCGGCGGGGGCGTCCCGCTCGTCCTCATGCATGCCGCCACGGGCAGCGTTCGCGCCTGGGAACACCAGACAGCGGCGTTCGCGCGGGCCGGCTATCGCGTCATCGCATTCGATCGCCGCGGCTGGGGCCGAACGATCCCGGTTCCGGACGCCGCGCCGGGGACAGCCGCCGACGATCTGATCGCGCTGATGGACTACCTGCACGTCGAGCGTTTTCATCTCGTCGGCACGGCCGCCGGCGGATTCGTCACGTTCGACGCCGCGCTCTCCTTCCCCTCCCGCCTTCGCAGCATCGTCGTCGCCAACAGCATCGGCGGCGTGCAGGACGAGTCGTTCGTCGAGCTTGGACGCCGGCTGCGCCCGCCGGAGTTCACGGCGATGCCGCCGGAGCTGCGTGAGGTGTCGCCATCGTATCGGGCAGCAAACCGGGACGGCACGAAGCGATGGGTGGAGCTGGAGAAACTGAGCCGGCCGCCCGGCCCCGCCGCTCCGGCACAACCGCTCAAGAACAAGATGACGTTCGCCGCGCTTGAACGTATCACCGTCCCAGTATTGCTGCTGACCGGAGATGCCGACATGTTCGCGCCGCCTCCAGTACTGAAGATGTTTGCCGCGCACATCACACAGGCTGAACCAGTCATCGTTCCGGAGGCTGGCCATTCGACGTACTGGGAACAGCCAGAGGTGTTCAATCGGGTGGTCCTCGAGTTCATCGGGAAACACTGAAACATCTCCACCGCTGAGGACGCAGAGGACGTTGAGGTTCTTTATGAAAACAGTGATTCGCACGGTCGCCTTTTTCCTCGCCTTCGCTCTTGCGACGTCGGCGCGGGCCGCAGATATCAAAGTCTTCTGCACGAACGGTGTGAAGGCCGTCGTCGAAGAGCTGTTGCCGCAGTTCGAACGGACAACCGGCAACAAAGTGGTCATCTCGTACGAGCCGTCGACGCAGATCAAGAAGCGGATCGACGCGGGCGAGCCGTTCGACCTGGCGATGATGACCACCGCGCTCATCGACGCCGAGATCAAGGCAGGCAAGCTGCAGTTCGAGTCGCGGCGGTTCGTCGCGCGGTCCGGCCTCGGCCTCTCGATTCGGTCCGGTGCGAAGAAACCGGACGTCGCGACCGTCGACGCATTCAAGAAAACGCTACTCGGCGCGAAGTCGATCACCTACGCGACGCAGGGCGCCAGCGCGGCGCCGTTCGAAGCGCTGGTGGCGAAGCTCGGCATCGAAAGTCAGGTGAAGCCGAAGTACAACCTGCGCCCGACTGCTTCACAGGTCGGCGAGGCCGTCGCAAGTGGCGCCGCGGAAATCGGTGTCGCTCCGGTCAGCGAGATTCTGCCGGTGAAGGGCGTCGACCTCGTCGGTCCATTCCCGAAGGACGTCCAGAGCTACGTGGAGATTACCGCTGCGGCGGGAACCAGCGCGAAGGAGAAGGAGGCGGCGAACAAGCTGATCGCGTTCATCGTGTCGCCGACGAATGCCGCCTTGATCAAAGCAAAAGGAATGGAACGCTGACGAAGTTAGAAGTTAGAAGTTAGAAGTTAGAAGTGAACTTAGGAAATAGCCGATAAGTGAGAAGAACTTTGCAACAATTGCAATCGGGCGCAGGCGACGCATTGATGCGGTGAAGATCGCGACCAGTTGGTTCGACTCATTCTGTAGCGCAGCCGGCGTGTGGCGCGGGCCGATTCCGCAGATTAGGATCACGCGCAACCACAGATCGGATTCGCGCAGCTCCTTTAACGATCCGCTATTCTTTGCCGCGAATTCCTTCCGAGAGTACGCAGCTCTCGCCTCCTGATATTGAGCGGCTGCGGGCGTTGCGGCTTCCGCGAGCTGCCAGGCAATGTGACGAACAACACCAGGTTCCTTCGACAAATCGCGACAGTAATTGACGACGTCACAGGCGAACTCGAATGTCCGTTCGCCCAAATCGCGCGGCGGTGTTTGCGGCATGAGCCGCTGTAGTGCAACAACCGCGCGTTCTGAGTTCTGAGTTCCGTTCTGAGTTCCGACTTCCAGTTCTAAGTTCTAACTTCTAACTTCTCACTTCTAACTTCAGCGCAGCTTCTGCCCCTGGATCACTGCCTCGGTAGCGAGCAGCGGAACCGCCCAGCAGGCCCATGCCATGATGCCGATGGCCGTCGCGAGAGGAATGCCGGAACCCGTCATCGCCACCTGACCCGCGCGAAATGTGACGAACGCGAACGTCACGACGTAGCTTCGGATCGTCCACTCGCGGTGCTGATCGATCAGACCTTTCCGGATTGCGACGTACGCGAGGCTCGTAGTCGTGATCCACGCGATCGCGAGGAAGAACAGCCCGGATCCGAACACGAGGCCGCCATCGGTTTGAAGAGCCAGACCGATGGCGCCAATCGATCCGATTGTCATGCCGGCAATGTAGAGCAAGCCGAGCTTGCGGTGAATGTGCATCTTCACGTCGTGCAGCCCGAGCCAGAGCTGCACGGGACCCGACAGAAGCGCGATGAGACCGCCCGCAATGTGCACGAGCAGCCATCCCCGACGCGGCCAGTAATTGAACTGGAAGTCCTGGAGCACGTGCCGCGCCGAGTCCTCGGAGCCAAGCATCGCGCGATACGGCAGCGCCGCGACGATGATGAAGAAGACTGCGGCGAGCCCCGCAAGTCCGATGAGCGCCTTTGTGCCAATACCAGGAACGGTTGTCGAGCTGCCCGGAGAAGTGATCATCAGCGCTGCTCTCAGTTCTCAGATGTGAGTTCTAAGTTCTTACTTGATAATGCTCTGCATAACCGCGTTCTCGAACTCCGGCCGCATCTCCCGCACCGGCGTCTGGATCATCATGATCGCGATGAGGTCCTCCTTCGGATCCACCCAGAAGTGCGTGCCGTAGGCGCCACTCCAGCCGAAGCTGCCGTCGGACACGCGCGAGCCGCTTGCGACGGCGCTGTGCACGACGCGAACGCTCAGGCCGAAGCCTTCGCCGGGTACGCGACCCGGAAGGGTGTCGGAGGCGTGCACCGACGCCATGTACGCAATCGTGCGCGGGCTCAGGAGCCGTTTGCCGTTCAGCTCGCCGCCGTTGACGAGCATCTGCGCGAACTTCGCGTATTCCTCGGCGGTGGTGACCAGCCCGCCCGACCCCATGAAGTAGACCTTGCTCTGCATCCCGCCGGGGTTCGGGTTCTTCACCATCTTCCCTTTCGGGTCGAGTTGATAGGGCGTCACCATCCTCGCCTCGAGCTCCGGCGTCGGGTAGAACATGGCGTCTCGGATGCCGAGCGGATCGAACACGCGCTGGCGAAGGAACTGATCGAACGGCTGGCCCGAGGTGATCTCGACGATGCGGCCGAGCGTGTCGAAGCCGGCCTGGGGACTGTAGGTCCAGCGAGAGCCCGGCTGGAATTCGAGCAGGCTCTTCCCGAGGCGCGGGATGTAGTCGGCAAGCGTGTCGGTCGGCTTTCGTGTCAGCCCCGTGCTGCGGATGCTGTCGTTGCTCATCGGCCCGCTCGCAAGACCGGACACGTGCGTCAGCAGATCGCGAATCGTGACTTCGCGTTCCGCCGGCACCGCGTAGTAGCTCAGCTTCGCCGGTTCGTCCGCTCCGGCCGGCGGTCCCTGATGTGGCTGCGCGACGGCCACCTTGAGGTCTTTGAACGATGGGATGTACTTCGACACGGGATCCGTGATGCGGAGCTTGCCCTCCTCCATCATCATCATGATCGCGACGCCGGTGACCGGCTTCGTCATCGACGCGATGCGGAATACCGCGTCCTTCGTCATCGGCTTCTTCGACTCGACGTCGGTCACGCCGGTCGCTTCGAAATGCGCAATGCGACCGTGACGTGCAACCAGCGTCACCCCGCCCGAGATCTCGCCCGCGGCGATATGACGCTTCATCATCTCGGTGATGCGCGCGAGCCGCTCGCTCGACAGCCCGACATCCTCAGGCTTGACGGCGGTCGTTTCGGCTGCCACCCGCAGCACGAGCAACGACATCACCATCACGATCACCTTGGCCAGGACCATCCGGAGTCTCGCGTTCATGAGGATCTCCCTGCGGGCCTGAAAGGCCCGCCCTACTTGTTGCTTCTCGCCTCTTGCTTCTTGCTTCTTGCTTCTTGCTTCTAAGTTCTAAGTTATGGAGTCCCTGCAGGCCCTTTGATGTGTCTGCTGTCCTGCTCGTTCTCCTGACAGATGTACTCCATCAGCTCTTCGGTCGGCCGGAGGCGCCCGTTGAACGTCACCGTGAACGGCGTCGTGTAGTACGTCGGGTCGTCGATCGTCGTCTCGACGACGAGCGCTCCGAGATTCGACCGTGTATACCGTTCAACAGTGTGCAGCTTCTCGCTGTGCGGGTGGCCGCGGAAATCGAACCAGAATTTATCGTTGAACCCGATCGTGTCGACGACGAGCGTCTGGCCCTCGTAGTGGCCGATCGAATGGCCGTACCACGTCGGGTCCGGATCGTCGGGATGCTTGCGGCCGTCGACGAAGATCTGCCGGTAGCTGTGGATGTTGCCTTCGAAGAGCATGAAGATGTGCGTGGGCGTCTGCAGCATGCGCATCGGATACGGCGCCACGCGCGGAACGCCGGTCGGCAGACAGTTGGCTTCGGGATCGTCCTTTGATTGCCGCGACGCCATCAGCGTCTTGCCGGCGTCGTTCAGCGGGATCGAGGTGCCTTTCGGCATCCCCTGAGCGAGATCGCCGACGGGCCCGGCGATCTGCCACACGCCGGAGAAGTCGGGACGGCCGTCGGGCAGCTTCGGCGCCGGACCCTGCGGCGCCTGCGGTCCGCGTCCGCGCCCGGTGGTGAGGCCGCCGGAGCCAGCCGGCGATGTGGGCGCGGCCGGGGGATTCTCGTTCCGCTGCGCCACGACAGGAGCGGCCATCGTCGCAATCGCCGTGGCCACGAGGATTTTTCGCAGATTCATGGTTGATCCTTCGGTAGCGTCCGCCATGCAGCGGACGTCCGGCTTAAGCCGGACGCTACAGGTCCTACAGTTATTGCCGTCCCGTCGCGGGTTGAGCCGGTGCGCCTGGGTCTCCTTCGGGACCGCCCGCCGATCCCGCGAAGACACGTTTGCCGTTCGCGAGCGTCACCATGCGCGCGTTCGCCATCTTCGAGCCGTCCTTGGCCATCGAGCCCTGCACCGTGATCTCGTCGCCGATGTTGAGCGACTTCCGCGTCCAGCCGTTGCGCACCAGCACGTTCGGGCTGGCGAGCTCGAGATTCCAGGTCGACGCGGTGCCATCGGGCTCCTTGACGTCCACGTAGAAACGCGCATGCGGGTTGGTCCACTCGATCCGCGACACGGTGCCTTTCAGCGTGACGGGCTTGTTGGCGTCGTACTCGGCGGCGAACGAATGGTGCGCCAGCACGGGCGCGGCCAAGGCCATCACGGCGACGGCGGTGAACACAGACATTGCTGACATTGCTTTCATTGGCAAAATCCTCGGGGGCATACTAGCGCCGCGCCGTCAGCCTGTAAAGAATGCTGAAACGCGTAAAATACGCCCGCTGATGGAAGGAGTTTGAGGTCATGACGTCCAGATTCGCGGTGATTTTCGCGGGACTCGCGGCGGTGTCGGCGGCGGCGTGCTCGACCCCGACGGCACAGAGCCTGAGCGACGAAGCGCTCGCCGCCATGGGGGGCGCCGACAAAGTGAAGGCCATCAGGACCATTACCATGAAGGACGGAGCCGGCAGACGCGAACAGCTGCTGGAGCCCCGGCATGTCGGCGAGGACGAACCGCCGGCCACGCTGAGCAAGGTGACCGAAATCGTCGACCTTTCGGATGGCCGCGCGTCGATGCACTACGTCATCGACAACGCCGGCTTCATGCAGGATCGCCACGAGGTCATGACGAAGCGCGCGGGCAAGCTCGTCGGCCTCGACTACGTCGGCATGCGGCCGGTGGTCGCGACGACGGTCGACGGGCTGTTCAGCTGGGGTACGCAGAACAATCCCGACATCACACTGCGGCGCAATCTCGTCCCGATTCTGCTCGCCGCCTCGACGTCGACCGCCGTCGCCAGCGACGAGATGTTCGCGGGCAAGATGGCGAAGCACGTGCACGTGCCGATCAAAGCCGGCGAGGACGTCGGGCTCTATTTCGATCCACAGTCGAAGCTGCTCGTCGGCTTCGAGACGACCGACAGCGAAGCGCTGACCGGCGACGTGCCCGCGCAGTACGTGCTCGAGGGCTACAAAGCCGTCGACGGCGTGATGCTGCCGCATAAAATCACGATCACGAAGGGCAACAAGCCGTACTCGATGGTCGAGTACGCCGGAGGCGCCATCAACGCTCCGGACGCGGCGAAGGATTTCGAGATTCCCGACGCCGCCTCGAAGCAGGCCGACGAAGCCATCGCGGCCGGCGTCTTCTCGCCGGTCACGATCGAGAAGATCGCCGACGGCGTCTACTTCGCCCGCGCGTACTCGCACAACAGCCTGGTCGTCGAGTTCCCTCAGTGGCTCGCGGTCGTCGAGGCGCCCTACACCGACGCGCAGACCACGACGCTAGTCCGCGTGCTGACGCAACAGTTCCCCGGCAAGCCGATCAAGTACGCGGCCGTCACGCATCCGCATTCCGATCACATCGGCGGTGCGCGCGGCATGGTAGCCGCCGGCGCGACCCTGCTCGTCGAGAAGGCCCACGAACCGCCGTTGCGCACGCTGATCGAGTCGCACCACACGCATCCGATGGACGATCTCGAAAAACGCCGCAGCGCCAACCAGCCGGTCGGCGCGATCGAGATCTACGAGGGGAAGAAGGTGATCAGCGACGGCAAGCAGCGCCTCGAGTTGTACGCGTTCACCGGATCGCCACACGTCGAGCCGATGGTGCTGGCCTACGTTCCGAACGGGAAGGTCGCGTTCCAGAGCGACCTCTGGTTCCCGGGGACGGGAGCGCCCGCCAATCCGGCGGCGAAACAACTCCTCGAGTCGATGCATGCGCTCAAGATCACCGTCGCGACGAACGCAGGCGGACACGGCGGCGTCGCGCCGGCGGCAGAGCTCGAGAAAGCCGTGGCGGCGATGAAATAGAGGTTGGGATTGGGGATGGGGGATGGGGGATTGGGAGAAGGACGATGAAGAGCATGAAGACATCGACAATCGCTCTGGTGTGTGGACTCGCAGGGCTCGTCGCCGGATTGCTCGTGTCGAACCAGCTGTCCGCGGCGACGACGAGTTACGCGGAGGATCGCGCACAAATTGAAGATCTGCAGGCGAGGTATCTGTTCGCTCGATTTCCACGACCCGCAGTTGTACGCGTCGACGTTCACGCCCGACGGCATCCTTGATTACGGCGAAGGCGACGTCAAAGGCCGCGAGGCGATCATCAAGGTCATCGCCGGCATGCCGGGCAACAGGCCTGCGGCGCCGCCTGAAGACGGCAAGCCCCCGTTGCGCCCTGCGGCCGGCCGTCATCAGATCACGAAC
>Ga0306920_100010294_pt1 | contig 12545 bp, 10 predicted proteins | sample flu12Cox44000170_FD_204666 | JGI IMG/M metagenome (GOLD analysis project Ga0306920, IMG submission 204666) | Lab enrichment of tropical soil microbial communities from Luquillo Experimental Forest, Puerto Rico - flux4day.12C.oxic.44.000.170 (v2)... | ecosystem: Environmental > Terrestrial >...
ACCCTTTGGCGTTCTGCGATTGACCACCGTTCGCTGTGGCGGCCTGCTTGGTGCGCAGGTTCCACAGGTTGGCCAGACGCTCGAGCGCCGCATCGCCCTTCACGGCTTTGAAGGTCTTGCTCGCGTCGTCCTTGTGGCCGGCCTTGAGCTGCGCGATGCCGAGCATCAGGCGGGCATCCGTCTCGTTCTTCACGCCGCTCTTGCCGAGGCCCTTGGAGAGCTGATCCACCGCCTTGTCGTACTGCTCGTAGCCGAGGTAGGCGCGGCCGACCGCGACGTTCTTCTCGCCGGTCGCCGCGGCGTCAGCCTCCTTCTCGAGCTTCGCCAACCCGGCCTGATCCGAGGCGGCGCGCTTCTTCGCGGTGTCGAGCAGGCGTTGCGCCCGGTCCTTGCTGCGCTGGTCGGTGAACACCGTGGGATTCTTGGCCATCGCCTTCTCGAGGACGCGCTGCGCCTCACCGGGTGAGCCGGCATCGAGCGCGAGCTCCGCCATCTCGGTGTAGTCGCTCCCCTCCTTGAGCACATCGGTATCCAGCATCAAGCGGTAGGTCTGCAGCAGAGCCGTCTCGTTGTTGGTGATCTCCTTGCGCATGCCATAGAGCAGCTGTGCCCACTCCTCGGGCTTGGGGTAGTACTGCACCAGCTTTTCCATCGAACGCGTCATGCAAGCCTCGTCCTGCAGTTTCGTGCAGGCGCTGTAGACCAGCTGCAGCGATTCGAGGCTCGGGGTCTGTCCGGCCTTGATCTGGCTGTTGACGATGTCTTCCTCGAACTTGAGGGTGTTCTTCCAGTCGCCCTTGAGGTAATACGACTGTCCGACGATCGTGCGGATCTGATCATCGGCGTAGCCGCCCTGGATCGCGCGATTGCCGAAGGAGACGGCCTTGTCGTAGTTCTTGGTCTGGTAGTTGATCGTGGCGAGCTGCTTGACGAGCGTCGGCTGCTCGGCTTGCGGCGTGAGTCCGCTGTCGAGCTTCGCCTCCATCACCCTGGCCGCTTCCGGATAGTTCTGGGTCTTGATGTACGCGAACGAGAGCATCTCGTCGATGATGTACTGATCCGCGGGGGTCTTGCCGGCGACTCCTTCCGCCGCTTTCAGCTTGGTGATCGCGTCGGGGTACTTCTTCGCCTTGAGATCGTCGTTCGCCTCCTTGAGCGGCTTGGCGAGCGCGGGGCTGTTCTTGGGACCTTTCTCGGCCTTCTCCTCCGCGGCCGTGGAGGTCGCGGGTGTAAGGGCAACGATGAGCGCAACCGCGGCGCCGAGGACGACCGCGGAAATGAATCTGGCAGGGGCCTTCATAGGGTTGGTTCGCATTCCGATTGAAGAATCATTCACTGAACTGGGCCACATTGGTGAAGCCGATCTTCTTCATGTGGTTGTGCTGGGCCGCCGCCAGGACCTTCGCCACGGTGCCGTACCTGGCACGGCGGTCGGGCCGCAGGTGGATCTCCGGCTGGGGGTCCTTCTCGGCTTCGGTGTGGAAGTAGCCTTCGAGCTGATCGAGACTCGCGACCGGCGTGCCGTTCCACACGACCGTGCCGTCGTAGTCGATCTCTAGATCGATCACCTCGGGGTTTACATCGGGCGGCGGCGGCGGAGCGTTCGGGTTCGGCATGTCGAGCTTCACCGCGTGCGTCATGACCGGCAGGGTGACGATGAGCGTCACCAGCAGCACCAGCATCACATCGATCAGCGGCGTCGTGTTGATGTCGCAGAAGGTTGCGCCCGCGCTCGCGCCTGACATTGCCATGGAAGTAAGCTCCTGAAATCCGGATGATCAGCGATAGCCGCGCACGCCGTGGTCCGGCTCGGTGAGGAAGCCGACCTTGACGATGCCGCCACGCTGTATGGCGTACATGACCCGGCCGATGTCCTCGTAGCGGGCGTCCTTGTCGCCGCGAATGTGCAGCTCCGGTTGCGGCTTCCTGACGGCCGCTCCCTCGACGAGCCCGAGCAGCTCGTTGCGGTTCGACACCCTGCGGTCGTTCCAGTAGATGTTGCCTTCCTTGTCGACCGCGACGGTGATGTTCTCCGGCTTGGTCTGGGTCGGAATGTTGACCGCCTTCGGCAGCGCTACCGGCACCGTCTTGGTGATCACCGGAATGGTGATCAGGAAGATGATGAGCAACACCAGCATGACGTCCACCAGCGGCGTCGTGTTGATGTTCGCAATTGCGCCGCCCTCCTCACCACCGACTTGCATTGCCATGTTCGGTCCTCACATCTCCGCTCGATCAACAAAGCGGGGTGCCGAACGGCACCCCTCAGCGGCACCCCGTCCGAGCCTCGCGCGGCCAGTCACCCGACGTTGTGCGCTACCGCCAACCGTTACTTGGTGGGCGACGCCTTGGCTGCCGCCGGCCGCACTCCGCCACCCGCGGCGCCCGCGTCGACGCGCGCACCACTCACCAGGTAGGCGTGCAGATCGCTCGCGAAGTTCCGCAGCGCATCCTGCAGCAGCTTGTTGCGGCCGAGCAGCCAGTTGTAGCCCATGACCGCGGGCACCGCCACGAACAGGCCGATCGCGGTCATGATGAGCGCCTCGCCGACCGGGCCCGCTACCTTGTCGATGCTCGCCTGGCCGGCGATGCCGATGCCGACCAGCGCGTTCAGAATGCCCCACACCGTGCCGAAGAGGCCTACGAACGGTGCGGTCGAGCCTACGGTCGCGAGGAGTCCCAGGCCGTTGTTGAGCTTGCTGTTGACCACATCGACCGCTCGCTGCAGCGACATGGTGATCCACTCGTTGAGATCGATCCGATCGGTCAGGCGGCCGTCGTGGTGCGCCGCAGCCCGCAGGCCGTCCTCGGCGACCGCGCGAAAGTCATCGCCCTTCTTCAGGCGATCGACGCCGTCCTTGATCGAGGGCGCGTTCCAGAACTGCTTCTCGACTGCGCGCGCGGACTTCTTGAGCTTACTCTGGTCCCAGAGCTTCGTGAGCATGACGTACCACGAGGCGAGCGACATGATGAGCAGCAGGACCAGCACCGAGCGCGCGATGATGTCCCCGCTTGCCCACAGCGCGGCCAGGCCGTAAGGATTTGAAACGACGGTGGTGGCTTGGTTTTCCATAGTTGTCCTCGAAACAAGAAAAAGCCGCACTCACTCGGTGCGGCGTTGACTCATTGATGTAGCTTGAAGCGGATCGGGAGCTGCGTGCACTTGGCGACTGGCTTGCCTTCTTCGGTGGCCGGTTTGAATCGTCCCGAGCCCACCTGCGCAACCTTGACCGCCGCCTGATCGAGCCGTTCGTGCCCGGAGCTCTTGTCGACCTTGGGAGGCTCGCTCAACTTGCCATCGGGTCCGACACAGATACCGACGAGCGTCAGGCCCTCTTCGCCCAGGCGGCGCGAGGCGTCGGGATAGTAGTCATCGACGTTGGGAAACCCCTTGCCGAGCCCCACGGCGGTCGCGGCAACTGCCGCCCTCGCGACTGGAGGGGGCTTGTTCTCCGCCACGCGCGCGGTGATCGCGGTCGTCGACGGTCCGACCTCCGGCATCGTGATGTTGATATCGGGCGGCGGCACCTCGACCACCTCTTTGCGCAACTCAGGTGGCGGCGGTGGTGGCGGCTCGACCTTGGTCTTTTCCTCCTGGACGATATCCGTCTGGATCGGAGGAGCGAGCACCTCGATCGCCTTGCGCGCGAGCCCGGTGGCCAGCGCCCACGCGATGAACAGATGCAGCGCGATGATCGCCGCCAGCACCGCAGTGCGGCGGGTGAAGAACTCGGTGTCGTGTACGTAGGCAGCCATGAGTTTCAGTCGCGAAGTTTTCTGAGCATAGTGGGCCGGTGAGCGGCAGCTGACCAGCGTCTTTTTTCGTTGCCCTCACCCGAGGTATTCAGCGCCAACGTCCGCCGCAGTGCTGCCCCTTTTAGCCAGATACATCATCTGCGCGCCCCACATGCCTCATGACGGACGCGGCGGTCTTCGAAAAATCCCCCGGGACGGTACCGCCGCTTGCGCGCAGCGACGATTCCTCGGCAACTGTAACCGCTGCCCTCCTCACTGACAACTCCGGAACAGCCTCAAGAAGTGCGCCGACGTGGCTGTATCGGCTCCGTCACGGCTCCGCGCGAGGCGCTGCCGACGAGGGCGGCGTACTTGGCGAGCGCGCCCGCCTCGGCATACGGTCGAGCCGGTTTCCACGCTGCGCGGCGGCGGCGTAGCTCCGCGGACGGAAGCTCCACGCGGATTTCGCGCCTCACGGCGTCGATAGCGATGCGATCGCCGGTGCGCAGCAGCCCGATCGGGCCCCCGAGGGCCGCTTCCGGCGAGATGTGCCCGACGACGAACCCATGGCTTCCCCCGGAGAAGCGCCCATCGGTGATGAGAGCAACCTGAGCGCCGAGCCCGCGGCCGGTGATCGCGCTCGTCGGGCTCAACATCTCGCGCATGCCCGGTCCGCCGCGCGGCCCTTCACCTCGGATCACCACTACATCACCGGCCTTGACCGTTCCGGTGAGGATTGCGGCGGTGGCGCGCTCCTCGCCCTCGAAGACCCTCGCCCGGCCCTCGAAGCGCTGGCCTTCCTTGCCGGTGATTTTGGCAACGGCCCCCTCCGGGGCGAGGTTGCCGTAAAGAATCACGAGGTGACTGTCTTTCTTGAGCGGAGCCGCAAGCGGATGAACAATGTCTTGTCCACTCATATACATCGGAACGTTTTCCAGATTCTCCTCCAAGGTATGCCCGGTCACCGTGATGCAGCCGGGGTGCAACAGCCCTCCCTGCAGCAGCATCTTCATGAGCGGTTGTATGCCTCCGATCGCCACGAGCTCGGACATGAGGTAACGGCCGCTCGGCTTGAGGTCCGCGAGCACCGGTACTTTGCGCCCGATGCGGGTGAAGTCATCGAGGGTGAGACGCACGCCGGCGTCGTGCGCGATGGCCAGGAGATGCAGTACTGCATTGGTCGAGCCGCCAAGCGCGATCACGACCGTAATGGCGTTCTCGAAGGCGCGGCGGGTGAGGATGTCGCGGGGCTTCAAGCCCTCGCGCACCAGGCGCACGACCGCCTCGCCCGCCCGACGGCTGTCAGCGTGCTTGTCCTCGCCCACGGCCTCCTGCGCCGAGCTCCCCGGTAACGACAAGCCCAAGGCTTCGATGGCGGAGGCCATGGTGTTGGCGGTGTACATCCCGCCGCAGCTCCCCGGTCCCGGAATGGCGGTCCGCTCGATCTCGAGCAGTCCCTCGCCCGAGAGCTTGCCCGCCGCATGTGCGCCCACGGCCTCGAACACCGAAATGATGTCGCGGCGCTGGGTTCCGGGACGAATGGTGCCGCCGTAGACGAATACCGCGGGGCGATTCAGCCGCGCCATGGCCATGGCGCACCCGGGCATGTTCTTGTCGCATCCGCCGAAGGCGACAAAGCCATCGAAGCCCGCCGCGCCCACCACCGTCTCGATGCTGTCGGCGATGAGCTCGCGGGAGACGAGCGAGTAACGCATGCCGGGCGTGCCCATCGAAATGCCGTCGGACACCGTGATGGTGTTGAACAGCACGCTCTTGCCGCCGGCGGCATCGACACCGCCGCAGGCCGCGCGCGCGAGCTCCCCGATGTGAGCGTTGCACGGCGTGACATTTCCCCAGGTGGAAGCGACGCCAATCTGCGGCTTGCCGAAATCCTCGTCGCGGAAGCCCACGGCGCGCAGCATGGCGCGCGCCGGCGCCTGCTTGTCTCCATCCATCACGACACGTGAGTAGCGGCGCGGATCGTTGTTGCGTTTCACGGCGTCCCCCCGGCAGTCCCCGTTCCCCGGCCTCGTGCGTCCGCGGCTCAGTCAGGCCGCAGCGCGGCTTCCTGCGCATCCGCGCGTCGCTGCATGCGCTTGAAGCCGAGCAGTCCCACGAAAGTCAGGGCGAGTGGCAGCAGCAGCGCGAACTCGCCCGCGCCCGCGCGGCTCGCTTCGAGGCCCATGTAAGCGAGCACGCCGAGCGGCGGCGCCACCCCGCCCCGCAGTCCCGTCAGGGTGACGTGCACGCCCATGTAGTGCTGCGCGCGCCCGACGGAGGCGAAGTCGTTGTGCCCCAGGTTCCAGCCAAGATTAGCACCCGCCTGCGCCGCGCCGAGCAACACCGCGCCCGTCCAGAGCAGCGGCTGCCAGGCGCTGAACACTCCGGCGCACATCGCGGCACTCGCGAGCACGATGGCCCACCCCTGCCGCGAGCGATAGCGCACTACGTGCGAGCCATCGAACAGTCGCGCCCACCAGGGCAGGAAGAGCGGCTGCGTGATGAGCGGCACGACCGCGAGCAACCCGATCTGCGTGCCGCTCGCGAGGTGCAGCCGCTCGGAAAAAACGAGCACCAGCTGCGCGGTCAGCATGAGCGTGCCGCCGCCGAAGATGCCCATCCACAGCATGTACTCGCGGTAGGCCGGATCCTCTCTCAGGATGCGTGTCAGCATCGCCAGGCTGAACGGCTCGCTGCGCTCGCCGCTCGCGGCTTCCGCGGCGAGCAAGCGGAACTCGCGCCGCACGCGCATGGCACGGTACAGCCAGGCTCCGAGAAGCCCCGCGAGCGCGCCCCCGCCGTACAGCCAGCGCGCGTCCACCACCTTCGCCTCGAGCGCCCAACCGACCAGCGCCGCCGAGCAGGCGACCGCGATCGAGTTCACGATCACCAGCCGTCCGGTAATGCGCGCCAGCACGTTGCGCGGGTAGTTGGCGCTCCACACCGCGGCGCGCACCGTGAGAATGCCGGCCCACAGCGCCCGCGCCGCCACCACCGACAGCACGGTCACCACCAGACCACCGGCGGCGTGCGAGGCGAAGGCGACGCACCCGACCAGCAGCGCGAACGCCGCCTGCAACACCACCATGAGTTGCACGCGGGCGCGGCCGTGCGCGACGTTCGCCCACACGAAGCTCAGTACGTTGGAGAACGCCGGGGCGCCCGATACCAGCGCCACCGCGAGATTGACGGCAAAGGCCGGTGCCACGCCACTGAAGTGCTGCTTCACCAGCACGGCGGCCGTCGCACCCTCCACCAGCCCCAGCGCCAGCCCAAGCAGACCCCACGGTGCGATCTCGCGGCGGAAGATCCCCTCGGCGAGCGCGCTGGGTCTTACGGGGTGAAATTCGGGCACGGCGCGCAGCTTAATCGTTCATTGACAATGTCGTCGCCGGTATGATCCTATCGATCGATCAGGCTTGGTTCGCATTCCATGAAGTCCGACGCAAACATCACCCGCTCCGATGTCGCCGCCGTGGGCGCGGCGCGGGTGCTGCCGTCGGTACTACCGCTGCTGCTGCTCCTTACCGGGGCGCAGTGCGGGGCATGCGCGCACGCCTGATTCAGCCAGGCACGAGCGACGCAGATACCAAGACCCCGCACCGGCTAAAGCCGCTGCGGGGTTTTTTATGGCTTGCAAGGGCCTACGGGCCTTCGAGGAGTGATCGCGATGAAGCTCTATTCGCACAAAGACGTCGACCGCAAGGCGCTCAAGGGAGCGCGCATCGCGGTCCTGGGCTACGGCAGCCAGGGACGCGCCCACGCGCTCAATCTGAAGGACTCCGGCTTCGATGTGGTCGTCGGCGTCCGCCGCGGCGGCGGCGGCTGGCGACAGGCCCGTCGCGAGGGTCTGCAGGTCGCCGAGCCCGCACAGGCGGTGCAGGGGGCGGACGTGGTGGCGCTGCTCATTCCCGATCCGGTGCAGAAGGAGTTCTACAAAGGCATCCGCAAGGGACTCAAGGCCGGCGCGACACTGCTCTTTGCGCACGGTTTCAACATCCACTTCCGGCAGATCAAGCCGGCGAAGAGCCTCGATGTGGTGCTGATCGCGCCGAAGGGTCCGGGCGATCTCGTGCGCCGCCAGTACCAGGAAGGCCGCGGCGTTCCCTGTCTGCTCGCGGTCGCGCAGGACGCCACCGGCAAGGCGCAGGCCCGCGCCCTCGCCTATGCGCACGGCATCGGTGGAACCCGCGGCGGTGTGATCGAGACCACCTTCGCCGAGGAGACGGAAACAGACTTGTTCGGCGAGCAGGCGGTGCTATGCGGCGGGGCGACCGAGCTCGTCGTCAAGGGCTTCGAGACACTGGTGGAGGCCGGCTACCAGCCCGAGGTGGCCTATTACGAGTGCCTGCACGAGCTGAAGCTGATCGTCGACCTGCTGCACGAGGGCGGGCTCGCCAAGATGCACCAGTTCATCAGCGAGACCGCCAAGTACGGCGATCTCACCCGCGGACCGCGCATCGTCAACGAGCGCGTCAAGAACGAAATGCGCAAGGTGCTGAAGGAAGTGCGCAGCGGCCGCTTCGCACGGCAGTGGATCCGCGAGAACGCCGAAGGCCGGCCGAATTACCAGAAGCTCCTCGCCGAAGACCTCGACCGGCAGATCGAGCGGGTGGGCGCCGGCTTGCGCGCGCGCATGCCATGGCTGCACGAGAAGCGCCGCAGCGCACCTGCGAGTGCCCCGCGAAAAGCCGCCAAGTCCGCGAAAAGGAAACCGCTCAAGCGCGCCCGCCGTGCCCGGCACGAGAGCGCCACGGCGGTGCGGCACGCGGCCTGAGCCGCTGCCGCGGAGCCCGACCAAAGCCCAACCGAGGCAAGCCGCATGATCCCCAATCCCGATCGAGTGTTGATCTTCGACACCACGCTGCGCGATGGCGAGCAGTCGCCGGGCTGCAGCATGGCCCGACCGGAGAAACTACGGGTGGCACGCGCGCTCGCCGAGCTCGGTGTCGATGTCATCGAGGCCGGCTTCCCGGCGGCATCGCGCGGGGACTTCGAGAGCGTCGAGGCCGTGGCGCGCGAGGTTCAGGGTCCGATCGTGTGTGCGCTCGCGCGCTGTCACGATGAGGACATCGAGCTGGCGGCCAGAGCGCTCGCCGCCGCCGAGCGCCGGCGTCTGCACGTGTTTCTCGCGACGAGCGCCATCCACCGCCAGTACAAGCTCAATATGGCGCAGGAGGAGATCCTGCGGCTCGCCGCTGCCGGCGTTGGCCGGGCGCGCGAGCTGTGCGCGGACGTGGAGTTCTCGCCCGAGGATGCATCGCGCACCGAGCTCGAGTTTCTCGCCCAGGTGGTGGAAGTCGCGATCGCAGCCGGCGCGACCACGGTCAACATCCCCGACACGGTCGGCTACACGGTCCCGGATGAGTTTGCGGAGCTGTTCCGCTACCTGCACAAGAACGTGCGCGGTATCGAAGGCGTGCGGCTGTCGGTGCATTGCCACGACGATCTGGGAATGGCGGTGGCCAACAGCCTGACGGCGGTAGTGGCCGGCGCGCGGCAGATCGAATGCACCATCAACGGCATCGGCGAGCGCGCCGGTAACTGCTCGCTGGAAGAGGTGGTGATGGCGCTGAAGACGCGCGCCGCCTTCTTCAATGTCGCCACCGGTGTCAACACCAGCCGTCTCTACCCCACCTCGCGACTCGTCTCGAGCATCACGGGCATGCCGATCCCGCGCAACAAGGCGGTGGTGGGCGAGAACGCCTTCGCCCACGAGGCCGGCATCCACCAGCACGGCATGCTCAAGCATCACAGCACCTACGAGATCCTGCGCCCCGAGGACGTCGGGCTCTCGCGCAGCCACCTGGTGCTCGGCAAGCACAGCGGCCGGCACGCGTTCCGGGAACGCGTCGAGGCGCTCGGCTTCGAGCTCGATGAGACGGAGTTCAACCGCGTGTTCGAGGAATTCAAGGCACTCGCCGACAAGAAGAAGGAGCTGTTCGACGGCGACATCGAGGCGCTGGTGCTGCGTGCCGAAGGCTCCGCGGCCGGGCCCTGGCTGCTCACCGAGCTCGCGACCGAGACCCACAGCGGCGGCGTGGCCCGCGCCAGTGTGCAGCTCCGGCACAGCGATGGCCGCAGCGTCGAGCGCACCGCCACCGGCGATGGCCCGGTCGATGCCGCGTTCAAGGCGATCGAGGCCGCGACCGGCATCGCGGTCACGCTGCGCAAGTTCGAGGTGCAGGCCGTGTCCGAGGGCGAGGACGCCCAGGGCGAGGCGCGGGTGTACGTGGAGTACAATCGTCGCAGCTACCGGGGCGCCAGCGTCAGCACCAATATCGTCGAGTCAGGCACGCGCGCGTTCCTCGAGGTGATCAATCGCATCGAGCTGGCGCAGACCGGAACGCGTACGCGCGAGGAGCGCGCCGCCGCGACCTCCGCCTGAGGAGTCAAGGAGTCTCCATGCCCATTCCCGCCACGCAGTTCATCTGGTTCAACGGCAAGCTCGTGCCCTGGGAGAAAGCCACGGTGCACGTGCTTTCGCACGCGCTGCACTACGGCTCCTCGGTGTTCGAGGGCGTGCGTGCCTACGAGACTCCGCGTGGCGTCGCCATCTTCCGCCTGCGCGATCACACGCGCCGCCTGTTCGATTCGGCGAAGATCTATCGCATCCACATGCCCTACTCCGCCGAGGCGGTGAACGACGCCTGCCGGCAGGTGATCGCGGCGAATGGCCTGAAGCGCGGCGCCTATCTCCGCCCGGTGGTCTTCAAGGGCTATGGCGAGATCGGCGTGAGCCCGAAGAACGATCCGCCGACCGATGTCGCCGTGGCCGCGTGGGAGTGGGGCAAGTACCTCGCCTCGCACGAGGAGGAGGAAGCCGGCGTCGACGTGTGCATCTCGTCCTGGAATCGCGTCGCTCCCAACACCCTGCCGGCGCTCGCCAAGGCCGCCGGCAACTACCTCTCCAGCCAACTGATCGCGGGCGAGGCGCGGCGGCTCGGCTTCGCAGAGGGTATCGGGCTTGCGCCCGACGGCACCCTCAGCGAGGGCTCGGGCGAGAATCTGTTCCTGGTGAAGGATGGGGTACTGCTCACGCCGGCGCTCGCGCACTCGGTGCTCGGGGGCCTCACGCGCGACACGGTGATGCGGCTCGCGCGCGAGCGCGGCCTCGAGGTGCGCGAGATCGCGATCCCGCGCGAGCTGCTCTATCTCGCCGACGAGGCCTTCTTCACCGGCACGGCGGTCGAGATCACCGCCATCCGCTCGGTGGATCGCATCCAGATCGGCGCCGGCAAGGCCGGCCCCATCACCGAATCGCTGCAGAACGCGTTCTACGGTCTGTTCTCAGGCAAGACCGCCGACAAGTGGGGCTGGCTCGATTATGTCGACATGTCCGCACCGCGCGTCGCGGCATCCGGCTGATGGCGCGCGCCCCGCAAACTCTCTTCGAAAAGGTCTGGCAGCGGCATCTGGTGTGCGCCGAGAGCGCGGCCACCCCGGCGGTGTTGTACATCGATCTGCACCTGGTGCACGAGGTCACCTCTCCGCAGGCGTTCGCGCTGCTGCGTGAGCGGGGACTCGCGGTGCGCCGCCCCGCGCGCACGCTCGCCACCATGGACCACTCGACCCCCACCACCACCGCGCAGGTGTTCGGCGGGGCGCCGATCGCGATCGATGCCGCCGCACGGCAGGTGCGCGAGCTCGAGGCGAACTGCGCGGAGTTCGGCGTCGAGCTGTTCGGCTTGCGGCACGCGCAGCGCGGCATCGTTCACGTCATCGGGCCCGAGCTCGGCCTCACCCAGCCCGGCATGACGATCGTCTGCGGCGACAGCCACACGAGCACGCACGGCGCGCTCGGCGCGCTCGCCTTCGGCATCGGGACGACCGAGGTCGGCCACGTGCTCGCCACCCAGTGCCTGCTGCAGCGCCAGCCACGTACGCTCGCCGTGGCGGTCTCCGGTCGGCTCGCCAGCGGCGTCACCGCCAAGGATCTGATCCTCGCCGTCATCGGCCGGCTCGGGGTCTCCGGCGGAACCGGGCACGTGATCGAGTACCGCGGCGAGACCATCCGGGGACTCGACATGGAAGAGCGCATGACGGTATGCAACATGTCGATCGAGGCCGGCGCGCGCGCCGGGATGATCGCTCCCGATGAGACGACCTTTGATTATCTCGCGGGGCGTCCGCGCGCTCCGCAAGGCGAGGCCTGGGAGCGCGCGCTCGCCGCCTGGCGCGAGCTGCCGAGCGATGACGGCGCGCGCTTCGACCGCGAAGCCGGCATCGATGCCGCCGCAGTCGAGCCGATGATCACCTACGGAACCAATCCCGGCATGGTAATGCCGATCGGCGGACACATCCCACAGCGGCCCGGGGACGCCACGTTCGCGCGTGCGCTGGAATACATGGGGCTCAATGCCGGGGAGCACATCAAGGATCAGCCGGTGAACGTCGTCTTCATCGGCAGCTGCACCAACGCGCGGCTCTCGGATCTGCGCAAGGCCGCCGCGGTGCTGCGCGGCCGGCGCATCGCCCGCGGCCTCACCATGCTGGTGGTGCCCGGCTCGCAGCAGGTCAAGCGCGCCGCCGAGGCGGAAGGACTCGATCGCGTGTTTCTCGATGCGGGCGCCGAGTGGCGCGAGTCCGGTTGCTCCATGTGCCTCGGCATGAACGGCGATGTGGTCGGGCGCGGCCAGTACGCCATCAGCACCAGCAACCGCAACTTCGAGGGCCGCCAGGGGGCGGGCGCGCGCACTCTGCTCGCGAGCCCGCTCACTGCGGCGGCGAGCGCCGTGCGCGGCCGGGTGACCGACCCGCGCGAGCTCGCCTGACAGGCTCGGCCGATGGAAGCCCTGAGGACACTGACC
>Ga0306920_100010296_pt1 | contig 12544 bp, 10 predicted proteins | sample flu12Cox44000170_FD_204666 | JGI IMG/M metagenome (GOLD analysis project Ga0306920, IMG submission 204666) | Lab enrichment of tropical soil microbial communities from Luquillo Experimental Forest, Puerto Rico - flux4day.12C.oxic.44.000.170 (v2)... | ecosystem: Environmental > Terrestrial >...
CGATCGAAAACCACGTCGAGCACCGCCCGCATGTCATAGATCCGGCGGTTGTCGCGGGAGACGATATCGAGCAACTCCGGTGTGTCGCGTGGGCCAGTCCCGTCGTCGGGCGGCAACGCGCACGGGTAGGACCACGCACTCGACGGAAAGTACGACAGATACCGGCGGATGTCGTCAAGCACCGCCGCGTCGTCCTCGTTGACGTTGTGAATCACTCCGCTGGGCACAGCGACGTCGGGACCGCCCAAATCCTCCTTTGAAATGTCTTCTCCTGTGGACTCTTTGACCACCGGTGGTCCCGCGGTGAAGATCGCGCCCTGGCGGCTCATGATCCTGAAATCGCACACGGGGGCGACCAGCGCGCCATGACCGGCCGAGGGCCCCAGCACCGCTGCGACGGTAGGGACCCGGCCGGAGCACTTCGCCTGAGCGAGTAGATCGGTGGGGGCGCGTCCGTAATGCCCGCCCGGACGGAAGCCGGCCCCCTCGAGCAGCATGACCAGCGGAATCTTGTTGCGCAGAGCCAGTTCGGCGAGCCGATAGCGTTTGGAGTTGCTGCCCGGCGCGATCGTGCCGGCCAGAGTGGTGAAGTCCTCGGCGCCGACCATCACCGGACGGCCGTTGATGCAGCCGGAGCCGGCGACGATTCCGTCGGCGGCGGCCTCCCCACCCACAAGTGTGCCGAACTCGGAGAACGTGGCCTTGTCGAGAAGGCGTTCGACGCGCGCACGAGCGTCGAGTTTGCCGTTCTCCCGGTGCTTGGCCAGCCGCTGCGGACCGCCCATTCCCCATGCGCGCCGGCGGCGGCGGTCAAGGTCGTCGAGCGTGTCCTGCCAGCCGTCGTCCTTCGTCATGCATCATCTCCTACTGAATGGCTTACTGTATCTCGCATGAGGATCGACACGGGCATCCCGGGCCCACTCGCGCGGATCCCCGAGGACGTGTCGACCCTTGAAGCCCAGGGCTACGACGGATGCTGGTCGGCGGAAATAAACCACGATCCGTTCCTTCCGTTAACGTTGGCCGCGGAGCACACATCACGCATCGAGCTCGGCACCAGCATCGCGGTGGCGTTCGCACGCAACCCGATGACGGTCGCCAACGTCGGTTGGGACCTTCAGGCCTACTCCGAAGGCAGGTTCATCCTCGGGCTCGGATCTCAGATTCAGGCCCACATCGAGAAGCGTTTCAGCATGCCGTGGAGCCGTCCGGTGCGTCGCATGCGCGAGTTCGTGCTCGCGCTGCGGGCGATCTGGTCGTCGTGGCAGGACGGCACCACACTGCGCTTCGAGGGGGACTTCTACACCCACAAGCTCATGACGCCGATGTTCGTTCCCGAACGGCAACCGCACGGCTTTCCGAAGATCTTCATCGCCGCCGTCGGTGAAGCGATGACCGAGATGTGCGGCGAGATCGCCGACGGCATGATCGGCCATGCATTCACGACGAAACGTTATCTCGATGAGGTCACCATCCCCACGTTTCAGCGGGGAATCAAGCGCTCCGGTCGCGGTCGCCGCGATTTTCAACTGATGTGCCCGGTGTTCGTGGTGACCGGTGAACGAGACAGCGAACTCGAGGCCGCCGCCGCGGCCACGCGCAAACAGATCGCCTTCTACGGATCGACCCCCGCTTACCGCAAGGTGTTGGAGCTGCATGGCTGGGGCGACCTGCAGGACGAACTGCACGGGCTGTCCCTGCGGGGAGACTGGGATGCCATGGGCGCGCTCATCGACGGCGAGATCCTCGAGGCGTTCGCGGTGGTGGCCCCGATCGACGAGCTGGCCGCGAAACTTCGTGAGCGCTGCGACGGCGCGATCGACCGCGTCTTGGTGGGCTTCCCCAAGAGTGTGTCGGCTGCCGGCGTCGCCGCTGTCCTGCAGGAATTGCGCACGCCCTGACCGATTGGCAGCGTTTGGCAGTGCGCGGCGTGGTCCTGGCAGTGGCCGCTGAGCAGCATCGAGGGTGTTCGACCCGCCCACAGGAGTCGTGAAGGAGCACTCGATGACCGCCCTGACCACCCGCCCGTTGTCCACCTCCACCGACGCGCTGCTGCGCTTCGCGCTGCGCGCCGACGCGACGCTCACCGGATTGGCCGGCGTGGCGATCGCCGCGTTCGCCAACCCGCTGTCGACGATCGGCGGACTGTCGCCCACGACCGAATACCTGATCGGCGCCGCCTTCGTCTTGTACGGAGTTGTGGTGTATTACCTGGCCGCGCTACCGAGCCTGCGCACCGTCGGGATTGCGATGAGCCTCGCGAACGCGGTCGGCACCGTCGCAACGCTCGCGATCGTGATGACCGACGCCGCACCGCTGACCGAGGCCGGGATCGCCGTGACCCTTGCGACGGGTGTGTACACCGCCTTCTTTGCCTACCTGCAATACCTCGGGGTGCGCCGGCTTCATGCGTGACTCCCACATGCGCCGGTGCGGAGCCTCGCCGGTGGTACTTCAACGCGAGCCGCTCCGCACCGGCTTATCCGCGCCCGTTACAGCTTGCGTAACCGCAGGCGGTTGATGGAGTGGTCGGCGTCCTTGCGCAGCACCAACGTCGCGCGGGGTCGCGTCGGCAGGATGTTCTCGATCAGGTTGGGACGGTTGATGGATCGCCAGATCTCGCGGGCGGCGGTGACGGCCTGCTGGTCATTGAGCGAGGCGTAGTGGTGGAAGTGCGAGGCCGGGTTGGCGAACGCGGTCGAACGCATGGTCAGGAACCGTGAGATGTACCACTGTTCGATGTCCTCGATGCGAGCGTCGACATAGATCGAGAAGTCGAACAGGTCCGAGACCATCAGCGTCGGTCCGGTCTGTAGAACGTTGAGCCCCTCGAGGATCAGGATGTCCGGGTGGCGCACGGCGTGCATCTCGCGGGGCACGATGTCGTAAAGCAGATGGGAGTACACCGGCGCGCACACCTTGTCCGCGCCCGACTTCACCGCTGTGACAAACCGCATCAGGGCCCGGCGGTCGTAGCTCTCGGGAAAGCCCTTGCGGTACATCAGGTTTTGTCGACTCAGTTCGGTGTTGGGGTACAGGAAGCCGTCCGTGGTGACCAGGTCAACTCGGGGGTGGTGCTCCCAGCGCGCCAACAGCGCCTGCAGCACGCGGGCGGTGGTGGACTTGCCCACCGCAACGCTGCCCGCGACGCCGATCACAAACGGCACGGGCCGCTCTGGCTGGTGCTGCTCGCCGAGGAACTCATTGGTCGCGGCGAACAATCGCTGGCGCGCGGCAACCTGCAGATGGATCAACCGGGCCAGCGGGAGGTAAACCTCGGCGACTTCGGTCAGGTCGATCTGCTCACCGAGGCCACGCAGCCGGAACAACTCCTCTTCGGTCAGCGGCAACGGGGTCGACTTGCGCAGTTCGCGCCATTGCGCCCGGTCGAACTCGACGTACGGGCTGGGCTCGCTCGGCCGCGCCATGGGGCCATCCTTGCAAGGGCTTGTCGCTCCCTCTACCGCGGCCTCGACATTTGGGGGCCTGTACATTGGGCGGCCTCTACATTGGGCGGGTGGAGTCCGACGGCTCGATCCGCGAACTGATCCGCGAATACCTTCTGCTGGGTCTGCGGTTCGACAGGATCGAGCCGGGCTACGTCGACGCATTCACCGGGGACCCCGAACTGCGCCGCGTCGTCTCGGATGAGCCTGCGCCGGTCCCGGCCGACCTGGCGCGTCGGGCCGATGAGCTGCTGCGCGAGATTCCACCAAACCTAGACGGGACACGCGCCGACTTCATCGCCGCGCATCTGCGCGCACTGGCGTGCGCTGGGCGCAAATTCGCGGGTGAGCCCGTCGGATTCGTCGAAGAGGTGCGCGCCTATTTCGATGTGTCGATCGGGTCGGGCGACGCCGAGCGGTATCGCCAGGCGCATGCGCGGCTGAACGAGGTGCTCGGCGGCAGCGGCACGCTGGCCGACCGGATGCAGGCGTATCGGGTGCACGATGAGATCTCTGCGGAGCGATTGTCCGGATGCATTCACGCGTTCTCCAGCGCGCTGCGCGATCGGGTTCGCGCGGACTATCGCTTGCCGGAAGGCGAAGTCGTCGAATACGAGGTTGTCACCGACAAGCCATGGTCGGGGTTCAACTACTACCTCGGCGGGTACCGGTCGCGCGTCGCGGTCAATGCGGATCTGCGGCAGCAGATGTCGAACCTGCCGCACCTGGTGGCTCACGAGTCCTATCCCGGTCACCACACCGAGCACTGCCGCAAGGAGGTCGGTCTCGTCGAGCTTGGAGGACACGACGAGCAGACGATCTTTCTGGTCAACACGCCGCAGTGCCTGATGGCTGAGGGCCTCGCCGACCTGGCGCTCTATGCGGCGGTCGGCCCCGGCTGGGGTGGTTGGGCCGCGGAGATCTACGCCGATCTGGGGCTGCGCTTCGACGGCGAGCGAGCCCAGGCGATCGCCGACGCATCCGCGGCGCTGATCGGTGTGCGCCAGGACGCCGCGCTGATGTTGCACGACGAGCACCGCGACGTCGACGAGGTGACCGCGTTCCTGAAGCGCTGGTTGCTGGTGGACGACCAACGGGCACGGCAGATGCTGCGTTTCCTGTCTTCGCCGTTGTGGCGGGCGTACATCAGCACCTACGTCGAGGGCTACCGGCTGCTGCGGGCGTGGCTTTATGCCCGACCGGCGCACATCGGTCTCGCCGAGCGGTTCACGCGTCTTCTCGACGAGCCGCTGATCCCGTCGGCGCTGCGGGAGTAGCGCTGCGGGAGTAGTCGGTCGGGAGTAGTCGGTCGGGAGTAGTCGGTCGGCGACAACAACGGCCCGACTACCCTCGAAGCCATGACCGCAGACTCTGCGACCGCTTCGGCCGCACCCGGCGTCGACTATGCCGAGACTGCCAGCGCGGCATTCCGCGCGGCACTACAGGTGATTGAGTCCGTCGAACCGCGGATCGCCGCCGCGACACGCAAAGAGCTTGCCGACCAACGCGATTCGCTGAAGCTGATCGCCAGCGAGAACTACGCGTCGCCGGCGGTGTTGCTGACCATGGGCAACTGGCTCTCGGACAAGTACGCCGAGGGCACGATCGGCCACCGGTTCTACGCGGGCTGCCAGAACGTGGACACGGTGGAATCGGTGGCGGCCGAGCACGCCCGCGAACTGTTCGGCTCGCCGTATGCCTATGTGCAGCCGCATTCGGGCATCGACGCCAACCTCGTGGCCTACTGGGCGATCCTGGCCACCCGGGTCGAGGCCCCCAGCCTCGCCGCCGCCGGCGCCAAGCACGTCAACGACCTGTCGGAGGCGGACTGGGAACAGTTGCGCGCCAAGCTCGGCAACCAGCGCCTGCTGGGCATGTCGCTGGACGCCGGCGGCCACCTCACGCACGGCTTCCGGCCGAACATCTCCGGCAAAATGTTCTACCAGCGCAGCTATGGCACCGACCCGGCCAGCGGGTTGGTGGACTATGACGCGGTCGCCCGGGCGGCGCGGGAGTTCAAACCGCTGATCCTGGTCGCGGGCTACTCGGCGTACCCGCGCCGGATCAATTTCGCGACAATGCGCGAGATCGCAGACGACGTGGGAGCGACCCTGATGGTCGACATGGCGCACTTCGCCGGTCTGGTGGCGGGCAAGGTGTTCACCGGCGACGAGGACCCGGTCCCGCACGCCCACGTCACCACCACGACCACTCACAAGTCGTTGCGCGGCCCGCGCGGCGGGCTGGTGCTGGCGACCGGGGAGTATTCCGACGCCGTCGACAAGGGCTGTCCGATGGTGCTCGGCGGGCCGTTGGCGCATGTGATAGCCGCGAAGGCGATCGCGCTGGCGGAGGCCCGCCAGCCCGCATTCGCCGCCTACGCGCACCGCGTCGCCGACAACGCTAAGGCGCTGGCCGACGGCTTCCTGCGGCGGGGTGCGCGACTCGTCAGCGGCGGCACCGACAACCACATCGTGCTGTTGGACGTCACCTCGTTCGGGCTCACCGGCCGGCAGGCGGAATCGGCGCTTTTGGACTCCGGGGTGGTTACCAACCGCAACGCGATCCCGTCGGATCCGAATGGGCCTTGGTACACCAGCGGCATCCGATTCGGCACCCCGGCGTTGACCACCCGCGGTTTCAGCGCCGCGGAGTTCGACCGGGTCGCGGAGTTGGTGGTCGATGTGTTGACGAACACCCAGCCTGTTTCCGGTCCGCAGGGCAGCTCGAAAGCGAAATACACGCTGGTCGATGGCACCGCGGAGCGGGTGCACGCCGCCGCGGCCGAGCTGCTGGCCGCCAACCCGCTGTACCCGGGTCTGTCGCTGTAGGGGTCGCTGTAGGGGGCGTCGGCGGGCGGCGGCGAGGCCTCGCGCCGCGGCGAAGCGGCGCGCCGCGGCGAATTTTACGATTTCCACAGACTTGGGTTACTGTAACTGCATGGCACAGAAACCTGTTCTGACGCCGCTGATGGCCGAGCTGGAACCGATGGTCGGGGAGTACTACCACCGGCACATCGACACGGCAGAACCCTGGTACGCGCACGACTTCGTGCCGTTCGACCTTGGCAAGAACTTCAAGTTCCTGGGTGGACAGGATTGGGACCCGTCGCAGGTCACGCTGCCCAAGCACATCACCGACGCGCTGGAGATCCTGTTGATCACCAAGGACAACGTCGCAGGTGTGCACCGGGAGTTCGTCGAGCACTTCATCCTCGAGGACTGGTGGGGCATGTGGATCGGCCGCTGGACCGCCGAGGAGCACCTGCACGCGATCGTGTTGCGGCAGTACCTCGTGGTGACCCGCGACGTCGATCCGGTGGCCAACGAGAATGTGCGCGTCGAACACGTGATGAAGGGCTATCGCGCCGATCAACTCAGCAAGATCGACACGCTGGTGCTGATGGCGCTGCAAGAACGCGAACACGCCGTCTTCTGCCGGCGGCTGGCCGGGCAGATCGACGACCCGACGCTGCGCAGCCTGATCGAAAAGATCGCCAAGGACGAGGAACGGCACCTGCAATTCTTCGAGAACCTGGTACGCGAGTGCCTGAGGCTCGAGCCTGAGGAGACGATCGCGGCGATCGCCGCGCGCGCGGCGGAGTTGCAGGTCGTCGGCGCCTACATCGACGCCTACAAAGACAAGGTCGCCAACGTCGCGGAGGCCGGCATCTTCGACGAACGCCTGATGCTTGCCGGCGTGTCGGACTCGATCGCGGCGTGGGGCCTGACCGACCGCGCGGAGCTCGCGGACTTCGTTCGCTGACCCGTCTGCTCTTCGCGCACGGCGCGCCTGCGAGGCGCGGATGGCGCCGCGAGGGTAGCGTCGCATTCGATGGCTAGCGACATGCTCTGCTATCCGGGCGGTACCCGAGCTTCAACTCCGACGGGACCGGCCCCGGTTCCGGTACTGCCGCGATCGCCGAGGCGCCTCCGCGGGGCCGCGCGGGCTCGAGGAGCTCCATGTGACCGATTCGTCTCCACCTCGTCGGACTTACGTTCTCGACACGTCGGTGCTGCTCTCCGACCCATGGGCATGCACCCGGTTCGCCGAGCACGAAGTGGTGGTCCCGTTGGTGGTGATCAGCGAGCTGGAGGCAAAACGGCATCATCATGAGCTGGGCTGGTTCGCCCGGCAGGCGCTGCGTCTGTTCGACGACCTACGTCTCGAGCACGGTAGGCTCGATCAGCCGATTCCCGTTGGAGCACAGGGCGGGACGCTTCACGTCGAACTCAATCACAGCGATCCCGCGGTGCTGCCGTCCGGCTTCCGCACCGATACCAACGACGCGCGCATCTTGACCTGCGCGGCAAATCTCGCGACCGAGGGCAAGCACGTGACGTTGGTGAGCAAGGACATTCCGCTGCGGGTCAAGGCCGGCGCGGTCGGGCTGGCGGCTGACGAGTACCACGCGCAGGACGTGATCGTGTCCGGCTGGACCGGCATGGCAGAGCTGGACGCGTCGGCGGCCGACATCGACACCCTGTTCGACGAAGGCGAGATCGACCTCGAGGCGGCACGAGATCTGCCGTGTCACACGGGAATCCGGTTGCTCGGCGGCACCTCGCACGCGCTGGGCCGGGTCAACCACGGCAAGCGGGTACAACTGGTTCGGGGTGACCGGGAGGTGTTCGGGCTGCGTGGCCGGTCCGCCGAACAGCGCGTCGCGCTGGATCTGCTGCTCGACGAATCGGTGGGGATTGTGTCGCTCGGTGGCAAGGCGGGCACCGGCAAGTCGGCGCTGGCGCTGTGCGCCGGGCTCGAAGCCGTGCTGGAGCGGCGTACGCACCGCAAGGTCGTGGTGTTCCGGCCGCTTTATGCCGTGGGCGGCCAGGATCTCGGCTACCTGCCCGGCAGCGAGAGCGAAAAGATGGGTCCGTGGGCCCAGGCGGTGTTCGACACGCTCGAGGGGCTGGCCAGCGCCGCAGTGCTCGAGGAGGTGCTGTCGCGCGGCATGCTTGAAGTGCTCCCGTTGACGCATATCCGTGGCCGTTCGCTGCATGATTCCTTCGTCATCGTCGACGAGGCGCAGTCACTGGAGCGCAACGTGCTGCTGACCGTGCTGTCGCGCCTGGGCGCCGGCTCTCGTGTGGTGTTGACGCACGATGTCGCGCAGCGCGACAACCTGCGTGTGGGCCGGCATGACGGCGTCGCGGCGGTGATCGAGAAGCTGAAAGGCCACCCGCTGTTCGCTCACATCACGCTGGTGCGCAGCGAGCGGTCGCCCGTGGCGGCGCTGGTCACGGAGATGCTCGAAGAGATCAGCCCGGGCGCTTTGCCGTGATTGCGCGTTGACCTGGGCTGTCAGTCACTCCCGGTAAGCTGCCCGGCGTGCCGAAACGACCAGCCAATCGGGCACGGCCCTACTGGCTCACGCTGTGTGCGGGGGCCGGGGCCGTCGCGGTGCTGGTGATCGGAGGCCTGACCGGGCACATCAAGCTGGCCAGCAGCGATAACGTCGACTGCTCAACGGTCAAATGCGTGGCGTTGACGTTTGACGACGGACCCAGCCCGTACACCGACCGGCTGCTGCAGATCCTCAAAGACAACGATGCGAAGGCGACCTTCTTTCTCATCGGCAACAAGGTGGCGGCCAACCCGGCCGGCGCAAAGCGGATCGTTGACGCCGGCATGGAGGTCGGCAACCACACCTGGGAACACCCCAACATGACGACGATCCCGACGGAGGACATCCCGGCGCAGTTCTCCAAGGCCACTGACGCGATCCAGGCCGCGACGGGGCAGCGCCCGACACTGGCGCGCACGGCGGGCGGCCTGATCAACGACAGCGTCCTGGCGGAGGCGAAGAAGCAGGGCCTGGCCGACGTCAACTGGGATGTGATCCCCTTCGACTGGGCCAACGACTCCAATACCGCGGCAACCCGGTACATGCTGATGGCGCAGATCAAGCCGAACTCGGTGGTTTTGTTCCACGACACCTACTCGTCGACGGTCGACCTCATCTACCAGTTCATCCCGGTCCTCAAGGCCAACGGCTATCGCATGGTGACCGTTAGCCAGATGCTCGGTCGGCTCGAGCCGGGTACGAGCTACGGCAGACGCGAGAACGGACCGGCCGTCAATGACCTTCGCGACATCCCGCCCGCTGAAATCCCGACGCTGCAGAACACGCCGTCGCCCACGCCGATGCCGAACTTCCCGATCACCGACATCCCGAACCAGAACTCGGGCGGCCCGAGCAACGGTGCTTAGTGGCTTGCTCGCGGCGGGGCGTTAGGAGTCTTCGTCCTTGACCTTGGCCATCGCCAGCACGTCGAGGCGCTTGTCGAGCTCTTCCTCCGACAGCTTGTCGCCGATCAGCCCGCGATCGATCACAGTCTGGCGAATCGTCTTGTGCTCTTTGAGCGCTTGCTTGGCGACCGCCGCGGCTTCCTCGTAGCCGATCGCGGAGTTCAGCGGAGTCACGATCGACGGCGACGACTCGGCCAGGGTGCGCAGCCGATCCTCGTGTGCGATCAGGCCGCTGATGCAGCGGCCGGCGAAGAGGCGCGACACGTTGGCCAGAATCTTGAATGACTCGAGCAGGTTGCGCGCCATCATCGGGATGTACACGTTGAGTTCGAACGCGCCGCTCGCGCCGCCCCACGCGATCGCGGCGTCGTTGCCGACCACCTGCGCGGCGACCTGCGTCACCGCCTCGGGCAGAACGGGATTCACCTTGCCCGGCATGATCGAGCTGCCAGGCTGCAGGTCGGGCAACTGGATCTCGGCGAGCCCGGTCAGCGGGCCCGATCCCATCCAGCGGATGTCATTGGCGATCTTGGTCAGTGACACCGCGATCGTGCGCAGCGCGCCCGACGCTTCCACCAACCCGTCCCGAGCGGCTTGCGCTTCGAAAGAGCTTCTCGCCGTGCGCAATTCGGCCAGACCGGTTTGCCCCTTGAGCACCTCGACCACTTTCTCGCCGAAGCCGTCCGGGGCGTTGAGGCCGGTGCCGACGGCCGTGCCGCCGATCGCCAGTTCGCCGAGCCGGGGGAGAGTCGCGCGGACCCGCTCAATGCCCGCCTCGATCTGGCGCGCGTACCCGCTGAATTCCTGACCAAGGGTCACGGGCACGGCGTCCATCAAATGTGTGCGGCCGGACTTCACCACCGTGCGCCACTGGCGAGCCTTGGCCGCCAGCGCCTCATGCAGCACCTCGAGCGCCGGAATCAGGTCGCGCACAGCGGCTTCCGTCGCCGCGATATGTGTGGCGGTGGGGAATGTGTCGTTTGACGACTGCGACATGTTGACGTCGTCGTTTGGATGCACGGTGACGCCGTTGCTTGCCGCGATGCTCGCGATCACCTCATTGGTGTTCATGTTCGAGCTGGTGCCCGAACCGGTCTGAAACACATCGATCGGAAACTGATCATCGTGGAGGCCGTCGGCGATCTCGGCCGCCGCGGCGATGATCGCGTCGGCCTTGTTGGCATCGAGCAGACCGAGGTCCTTGTTCACCTGCGCGCATGCGCCTTTGAGCAGACCGAGCGCACGGATCTGGGCCCGTTCCAGTCCGCGACCCGAGATCGGAAAGTTCTCCACGGCCCGTTGCGTCTGTGCCCGCCACAGCGCGCTCTTGGGTACCCGGACTTCACCCATCGTGTCGTGCTCGATGCGGTATTCGTCCGCGGCAGTGGGCTTGTCGACGGCAGTGTCGGCTGTCATTTTTTTTCTCCCCAGTTGTCGGTTACGGCAGCGGATAGATCGCGTTGGAGTCACCGATGAAGTCGATCGCCGAGTATTCATTCAACTTCGACAGCCGGTGGTAGGCCTCGATCATCCGAACTGTGCCGGACTTGCTACGCATGACGATCGACTGGGTCGTGCAGCCGCCGCTGTAGTACTGGACACCCTTGAGCAGGTCTCCGTTGGTGACCCCGGTGGCGCAGAAGAAGACGTTCTCGCCGGACACCAAGTCCTCGGTCATCAACACGCGGTCGAGGTCGTGTCCGGCGTCGATGGCCTTCTGCCGTTCCGTGTCATCTCTCGGCGCAAGTTTGCCCTGGATCGCGCCACCCATGCAGCGGATCGCGGCGGCAGCGATGATGCCCTCGGGCGTGCCGCCGATGCCGACCAGCATGTCGGTGCCGGAGTTCGGTCGGCAGGCCGAGATCGCGCCCGCCACGTCGCCGTCGGAAATCAGCCGGCAGCGGGCGCCTGCGGCCCGCACGTCGGCGATGAGCAGCGCGTGACGCGGCCGATCGAGGATGCACACCGTCATGTCCGATGGGGACAGGTTCTTGACCTTGGCCACCCGGCGGATGTTCTCGCCGATAGGCGCGGTGATGTCGATGGCGTCGACCGCGTCTGGACCGACAGCGATCTTGTCCATGTAGAACACCGCCGACGGGTCGTACATCGCGCCGCGTTCAGACACTGCGAGCACCGAGATCGCGTTGGGCAGGCCCTTGCTCATCAGTGTGGTGCCGTCGATCGGGTCGACGGCGAAATCGCACTCGGGGCCGTCGCCGTTGCCGACTTCCTCGCCGTTGTACAGCATCGGGGCGTTGTCCTTCTCGCCCTCGCCGATCACCACCACGCCGCGCATCGACACGGAATTCACCAGCTCGCGGATCGCGTCGACGGCCGCGCCGTCGCCGCCCTCCTTGTCGCCGCGGCCTACCCAGCGGCCCGCGGCCATCGCACCCGCTTCGGTGACCCGGACCAGCTCCAAGGCGAGGTTGCGGTCGGGGGCTTCACCGCGGCGATGTTCAGGCATGGGGCGATTGTCCCAGAAGGCGCTAGCCGATGAGGAACTGGGATACTGGCCGCGTGACCAGCCAGCCGGGCCCGGTTCCCCGGGAGCAAAAGCCTCGGGTGCTTCAGGACGGCCGCGACATGTTCTGGTCGCTGGCGCCGCTGGTGGTGGCGTGCATCGTGCTGGCCGGGCTGGCCGGCATGTGTTCGTTTCAGCTGAACGGACCGAAACCCGGCCCGCCGCCGTCGTACGACGCGCCGGCCGCGTTGCACGCCGATGCGGCCCAGCTGGGCTTCCCGGTGCGCCTGCCGCAGTTGCCCGATGGCTGGCACGCGAACTCGGGCCAGCGCGGCAGCATCGATGCGGCCCGCACGTCGACGGTCGGCTATCTGACACC
>Ga0306920_100010297_pt1 | contig 12544 bp, 10 predicted proteins | sample flu12Cox44000170_FD_204666 | JGI IMG/M metagenome (GOLD analysis project Ga0306920, IMG submission 204666) | Lab enrichment of tropical soil microbial communities from Luquillo Experimental Forest, Puerto Rico - flux4day.12C.oxic.44.000.170 (v2)... | ecosystem: Environmental > Terrestrial >...
GAGCGGAAGAACAGACCCTGGCCAACATGGCCGGATTATTAGCTGGATTCAGCGAGCTGGGAAGCTAAAATTAGGCATCTTCACCAGCTTGTGCCGCCTCGATGCGAACGCGGTTGAGGAGCAACACGATGATCTGGAACAAAACAAATCTCATCCCGGCGTCCCACAAGAGCGTCTGCCAGTGATCCAGATTCAAATTCGGATTTTGATGGGCTTGAATTGTGGCCCAAAGCACCGTGAACAGTGCGGCGGCAAAAGTTCCCCAACGGTAGTTGACCACCAGCGTCAACACCGCGCACGGAATCAGGTAAAAGGGCAGTAGTGTAACGTCGGGCCCGGTAATAATATCAACCAACGCCACGATGGTCATAACCGCCAAACTCGCCAGAATGGTGATCCAATGCGCACGGAATTGTTCGCCCAGCGAACGCCGGTCGGCCGGCAAATCGGCGCGTCGCGCCAGAAACCAATTCTTGGTCTGGCGATAGGTACGCAGCCACGCCAGTGGCAGAAATTCAAAGAGCGCACGTTTTCCGTCGTCCCATGCCTGAAAGAATGCGCCCGCCATTCTGTAATAGAGGCGCTCCCCGACGGAGGGTTCGGTTTCAGCGACGGCAACGGTTGGCTGGCCGTGCCATCGGCTTTGCAGTCGGCTCCAGCGGGCGCCAAAGCGCTGCAACCGCTTGCGTGCCGCCGGACCGATGATTTCAATTCCGGCTTCGTTCGAAAAGTCCTGGCGCACAATCCGGCCGCTGCGCAAATGATTGTGCTCCGGTCCCGGAAAAATAGCCGATAAATCCGCGCCGGCCAGATCCAGCATTTTCTCATCGAATTCAATTCCCAAAAACCGGCAAACTCGCCGACAGGTTTTCTCCGTGTCTCCCGCCAAATCGGCATAGGTAACGTGACAAAGCGGGACGCCAGCCTGTTCAAGCCGGGCGGCCTGTCGAATCATCTGTTCTCCGTAAAAAATAATCCGGCTCTGCATGCCGCGACGCCGAAAGAACGGCTCCTTGCGTCCGGCCCGCACCACGCTGCGATAAATTTCGCTGGGGTCGCGCCATAACAGGACAAAGCGGCATCCGGGGTGACGCTGTGCGAGCCATTGCAGGCGCGCACAATAAAACGGCGATTTTTCCCCGAACAGCGGCTTGTCCTTGCTTTCACTGTAAACGCGATATAAATCCCCGGGAGTTTGGACTTGCTCCAGCCCGCGCAGACTGCCACCAAAGATCAGCCGATGGCGGGAGAGCGCCTGGTTGTAAAATTCCTGTCGCCGCAGCCAATCCCCCCGGAACCGCATTCCGCAAAGTGATTCCGGAAAACTCCAGACCTCACATTCATACATCAAGGCCACCTCGGGATGCCGATTCAGCAGGGCGTACAGCAATGAAGTACCGGAGCGTAGAATTCCAACGACAAACACCGGACTGGCATGAGAGGGCTCCCCTTTTTTCACCCCTGATGTTTCCTTCAGCATAACAATACTTTGACAATTTCTGTTTTACTTTACAATGCAAAACTGCCGACCGCTTTACCGATTTTGCCATTTGATTGCACGATCGCGGTCTGGAGGGTTTAAGTTCGCGTTCTTTATCAGCAGGACAGATGCCATGCCTCGGCACTCTGAGTGCACGCTTTGTTGAATTATGAGCAAAAATTGTCGCAGGCCTCAGCCGGCGAAAAGTTTGAAGCCGACGCAATGTCCGTTGCCACTCACAGAAATCAAACGAGTTTCTGCACATGACGCTCAATCCGGTCGGCAGCCTCGATGAGCTGGTCGTAACCGGTGGCAAAACAGGCGCGACAGAAGCCTTTGCCATTTTCGCCAAACGCCGTGCCGGGCACCATGGCAACCTTCTCCGCCTGCAACAGGCCGATGGCAAAATCCTTCTCGCTCTGCCCGCTTTTGGAAACGTCGGGAAATGCGTAAAACGACCCGCGCGGCAGATGACATTTCAGGCCGATTTCGTTAAAACGGCGCACGATGAAATCCCGCCGACGCTGGTACTGTTCGCGCATCGCCTTCATGCCATCCTCGCCCCTTTGGAGCGCTTCGATGGCGGCCTCCTGGCTGATGATGGACGCGCACATCATCGAATACTGGTGCACCTTCATCATCGCCTCAATCAACGTCGCCGGCCCGCACGCATAACCGATGCGCCAGCCGGTCATCGCAAACGCCTTGGAAAATCCGTGCAGGAAAATCGTCCGCTCCTGCATGCCCGGCAGGCTGGCGATGCTGACGTGTTCGCCCTCGAACGTCAGTTCGGAATAAATCTCGTCACTCAGCACGAGCAGGTCCTTCTCAACACAGAATTTCGCGATGGCCTCGGTCTGCCGCCGGTCGCAGGTACCGCCGGTGGGATTGCACGGCAGATTCAACATCAACAGCTTGCAACCCGGTTGCCATGCGGCCATCAAGGCCTCGGCCGTCAGCGCAAAATTGTCCTTCGCATAAGTCGGCACCGGCACCGCCACCCCGTGCGTCAGGGTGATACTCGGATGATAGCTCACGTAACATGGCTGGTGGAACATCACCTTGTCTCCCGGATTTACCAGCGCGCGGAACGCGATGTCCAGCGCCTCGGAAACACCGACAGTGACGAGGATTTCGTCCTCGGGCCGATAGCTGATGCCGAAGTTCTTTTCGACGTACCGGTTGATAGCCCGGCGCAATTCCACGAGGCCGAGGTTCGAGGTGTAATGGGTCTTGCCCTTTTCGAGCGCGTAAATGGCGGCCTCCCGGATGTGCCAGGGCGTGTCGAAATCCGGCTCGCCGATGCCCAGCGAAATCACGTCCTGCATCTTCGAGACGACTTCAAAAAAGTCGCGAATGCCTGAACGGGGCAGGTTCACAACATGACGGGCGATATAAGGGGATTGGTCCATGGAAAATTCGGAATTCGGATTTCGGAATTCGGAATTGGCTTAGGGCGTGACCTTCAACCGGTTGTTTTCCTCGGCCTTCACGTCCAGAAGAAAACCCTGTTCCTTGTAGGTGCGCAGGAGGAAATGGGTGGCCGTGGACAGCACGCCTTCGAGCGTGGACAGCTTTTCCGAAACAAACCCGGCCACTTTTTGCAGGCTGGACCCGTTCACAAACACCAGCAGGTCGTAGCCGCCGGACATGAGATAACACGACTCGACCTCGTCGAACCGGCTGATGCGCTCGGCCAGCCGGTTGAAGCCGCCGCCGCGCTCGGGTGTGATCTTCACTTCAATGACGGCGCGCACGACACCGGCTTCCTCTTGCGCCAGGTTCAACACCGGCCGCCACCCCAGCAGGAGCCGGTCGTTCTTGAGCTGGTCCAACTGGCGATTGACCTCGGCCTCCGTCAGGTTGAGCACCTGCGCCATCTGCGCTGTGCTCAAGCCGCGGCCTTCGAGCAAAAGTTTGATTAACGGATTCATCGCAGCATCAGTTTCGCAAAAATCCGCCGTAAATCCATAAATAATTCGGGTGCTGGAAATCCCTCGTTCAATCCATGTTTTTCGAGTTTTGTCGTACAATTATAAAAATCTTGATTCACGGGATGAAACTGATACGCCGTTTCAACCCAGAACGCCGGTTTGGTCCGGCGGGCTGGTTTTCAACCGATGATGACTAAACGAATCTCGATTTTACTTTTGGCCTGTGCCGTTGCCGCTGTTGGCACAGCAAAACCCACGCTCACCATTGAAGCGGGAAATTCCGTCGCCAAAGTCAGCCCCATGCTTTACGGGCTGATGACCGAGGAAATTAACCACAGCTACGATGGCGGGCTCTATGCCGAACTGGTCCGGAATCGGACTTTTTTGGACAGCCAAGGTACACCCGTGCATTGGTCCGTGGTACAGGACAAGCGTTCGGCCGCGACCATGACGCTGGATCCCTCGCAACTCCTCAACACCAACCTTCCGGTCAGCTTGCGCGTAGACGTGAGCAAGGCCTCTCAAAATCATTCCGCCGGCATCGCCAACGACGGTTACTGGGGCATTCCAGTCCAGCCGAAGACCACCTATCACGCGTCGTTTTTCGCAAAGGCCACGCCGGGATTCGCCGGATCGATCCTCGTTTCAATTCAAAGTGATGACGGTGACATCGTTTACGCAAAGGGCGAGGTGTCCGGGCTGACCCAGGACTGGAAGCCATACGAGGTGACATTGGAAACCGGCAAAGTAAAACCGACGGCCAAGGCGCGTTTCGCCCTGGCCCTGGATCGTCCGGGCACCGTCTGGTTTGGTCTCGTTTCCCTGTTCCCTCCAACCTGGAACGACCAGCCAAACGGTTTTCGCAAGGACTTGATGCAAATGCTGGTGGATTTGAAACCTCAGTTCCTTCGGTTTCCGGGCGGAAATTATGTGGAAGGCGATACCATTGCGAAGCGGTTTGACTGGAAGAAAACCATCGGGCCACTCAGCCAACGGCCCGGCCACCCCTGTCCCTGGGGATACCGTTCCAGCGACGGCATGGGACTGCTGGAGTTTCTCCGCTGGTGCGAAGACATGGGCGCCGAACCGGTATTGGCGGTCTATGCCGGATATTCACTCGGCGGCCAGCATGTGAACCCCGGTCCTGATCTGGAACCGTACGTGCAGGATGCCCTGGACGAAATTGAATACGTCGCCGGCCCGGTGAGCACCAAGTGGGGCGCTGAGCGCGCGAAAGACGGTCATCCGGAACCTTTTCCTTTGCATTACGTCGAGATTGGCAACGAGGATTGGTTTGACAAATCCGGTTCCTACGACCAGCGCTTCGCGCAATTTTTTGACGCCATCAAGGCGAAATATCCCCAGCTTAAATGCATCTCCACCGTCGGCACCGAGCAACCGGAATCCAAACGCGTTAAAAGCCGCCAGCCCGATGTGCTGGATGAGCATTACTACCGTTCCGCCCAGACTTTCCTGAAGGATCCGGCGCATTTTGACAAGTACGACCGCAAAGGCCCGGAAATCTTCGTTGGCGAATGGGCCGCTTACGACACTTCCTTTCCGCCCTGGAACGTGCGTTCGGCCAAGGAGCCACCCACCGCCAATATGACCGCCGCACTCGGCGACGCAGCCTGGATGGCCGCGATGGAACGGAATTCCGACCTCGTGAAAATGCAGTGCTATGCGCCGTTGTTTGTGAGAGTGGATCCCGGTGCGAGACAATGGCGGCCGGATTTGATTGGCTTCGACTCGCTCACCAGTTACGGCTCACCCAGCTATTACGCCTTCAGGATGTTCAGCCGGAACGTCGGCGACGAGATTCTCAAAGCCTCACTGGACGATGCCGCCCTTCACTGTTCGGTGACGAAGGACAGCAAGAGCGGGGCAATCCTGATTAAACTGGTGAACCCCCAGCCGACACCCCAACCGCTTCACCTGAATATCCAGGGCGCGACTTCCCTCAAGTCCACCGGCACGGCCACTACGCTGGCGGGGGCGGCAGACGCAAACAACTCGATTGACAATCCAACCAACGTCGCGCCGGTCACCGCCGAAATTCCGGGTGTCAAACCCGAATTCGACTACACGCTTCCGGCTGATTCCGTGACCGTGCTCAAGCTCAACAGCCAGTAACGCTCAATTCACCAAACGGTACCAGTTGTTGCGCTGGCGCGGTTCGTAGCCGAGGTCGCGAATGAGTCGTTGCATATCGGCAACGGTCATGCGGAAGGTCGTGCCCGCCTGGCTCACAACATTCTCCTCGATCATGATGCTGCCAAGGTCGTTCGCGCCGTATTTTAACGCCACCTGGCCGATTTCCTGGCCCTGCGTCACCCACGAACTTTGAACGTTGGTGAAATTATCGAGGTAAATCCGGCCCAGCGCCTGCGTCCGCAAATATTCATGCGCACCGACCGTCGGCGCTTTCAACTTCGTGTGTTCGGCCTGGAACGTCCAGCAGATGAACGCCGTGAAATGGCCTTTCTTGTAACCGAGCGACTTGTCCTGTTGCGCCCGGAGCCGCTCCAAATGCTCGATTCGGTCTTCAATCGTCTCCACATGACCGAACATCATCGTCGCACTGGAATACAAACCGAGCCTGTGCGCCACGTCCATGACCTCCAGCCAGTCGTCGCTCATCGCTTTGAGCGGCGAGATACGCTGGCGCACGCGGTCCACCAGAATTTCTCCACCGCCTCCGGGAATCGAACCGAGCCCGGCGGCTTTGAAATCGCCGATGATTTTGTGCAGCGGCTCGTTGAACACCTCGCGGAAATGGATGAACTCGCTGGGGCTGAACCCGTGGATGTTGAAACCCGGAAACTTGGTTTGGATGTGCGACAACAAATCGAGGTACCATTGCCTGGTCAGCTTCGGATGATGACCGCCCTGCATGAGAATTTGCGTTCCGCCAAGCGCGATGGTCTCCTCAATCTTCCGGTCCATCTCATCGAACGAGATGACATAGGCGTCGTCATCCTTTTCCACGCGGTAGAACGCGCAGAACTTGCAATAGACATTACAGACGTTGGTGTAATTGACATTGCGATCAACAATGTAGGTGACGATGTCATTGCCGCGTCCATCAAAATCCTTGGCCTTGGCCAGCTGCCGGCGGCGGTCGGCAAGCGCGCCGAGTTCCTCCAGCGGCAAATGATACAGCCGCAGGGCCTCGGCCTGATTGATGCGCCGGCCGTCCCATACTTTTTGAAGCAACTCGTCCAATGACGCGTCGTAAATCACTCAGCTAAGCTAGCAAATAAGGTGGGTTTTAACAAGTTCGGCTGCGTACCGGCCGCCAGCGCCAGAAGCCGGCGAGCATGCTGCCGATGACCGAGTGGAACGTCGCGGAAATCGCGCAGGGCAGGGCGGCCAGCGGCATCGCGGCAAAATGCGTCTTCGCCAGCGCCGCCCCCAGGCCGGAATTCTGCATGCCCACCTCCACGGAAATGGTCCTGCTGGTCAACTCGTCGCAACGCAACAGCCGGCTGAACAGGTAACCCAGAAAAAACCCGCCGCTGTGTAGAAGGAACACCGCCAGAATCAGTTCACCGCCCGACTGCTTGAAATCCCCGGCGCTGCCGCCGATGATGCTGGCGCAAATTAACGTGATCATCAGCACTGAAATCAAAGGGGACACGGGCAGGATGAATTTTACGAACCGCGGCAGGTAACGGTTCAGCACCACACCAATGATCACCGGCGCGAGGACAATTTTCAACGTGCTCAGAAACAGTCCCAACGCGTCCACCGGCACGTACTTGCCGGCAAGCCACTTCGTCAGCAGGGGTGTCATCACGATGGCGCCGAGTGTCGAACACATCGTCATCAACACCGATAGTGCGACGTTCGAACGTGCGATGTAGTTGACCACATTCGACGCCGTGCCACAGGGACAGCAGGACACCAGAATCAATCCCACCGCCAGCGGCGTTTCCAACCGGAGCAAGTGCGCGATGCTCCAGCCGAGGAAGGGCATGACGGCGTAGTGCGCGACAAACCCGATGCCGACCGCGCGCGGCATTTGCAACACCCGCTTGAAATCGTCCACACTCAACGTGATGCCCATGCCAAGCATGATGACCGCCAGACCCCAGGTGATGAAATCGCCGCTGAACCATGTGAACCAAACCGGATGCGCCAGTGCCAGCGCGCCGCCGAGCAGGACCCAAACCGGAAAAAGATTGGTGGCGAGACCGAGGACTCGATTCATGCTTGCAGTCGCGTCATTAGACCATGCGCCAAAACGAAAGTCATTCGAATTTAATAAACACCGCGCTTTGCATTTCCGGTTGATTCGTTGAAATTAAGTGCGTGGCGGGCGATAAAACATTCCACGTCGTCGTGCTGGGCGCGGGCTTTGGCGGCCTGTTTTTCTGCAAACATTTCCAGCATCCCCGCGCCCGCGTGACGCTGGTGGACCGCACCAATCATCATCTGTTCCAGCCGTTGCTCTATCAGGTCGCCACGGCGGGCCTTTCCGCACCGGAAATCGCCCAACCCATCCGCTCGATCCTGTCCAACCGCCCCGATGTCACCGTGCTGCTGGACGAAGCAATGGATTTTGACCTCGCCGACCGGAAAGTAACGCTACGTAAAAGCACGCTGGACTACGATTTTCTGGTACTGGCAATGGGAAGCCGGACCGGTTACTTCGGTCACCCGGAATGGGAACAATTTGCGCCGGGCTTGAAAACCCTCGACGACGCGTTGCGCCTCCGCAGTCGTATCCTGCTGGCGTTTGAAAAGGCGGAAAACGAAACAGACCCGACCGAACGCGACAAGCTCCTGACCATTGTCATCGTGGGCGGGGGCCCCACCGGTCTGGAACTGGCCGGTGCGTTCGCCGAGCTGGCGCGTACGGTACTCAAACGCGATTTCAGGAGGATTGATCCGGCTCAGGCGCGCATCATCCTGATCGAAGGTGCATTGCGGGTGCTCTTGAATTATCCGCCTGACCTTTCGGCCAGCGCCCAACGCCAGCTCGAAGCCCTCGGCGTGCAGGTCCGCACGGCCACCCCGGTGAAAAATATCCGCGACGGCGAAGTGGAGCTGACCGGGGGCGAAGTTCTCCGCGCCGGAAACATCGTCTGGGCCGCAGGCGTGGCGGCCGTGCCGCTCACCCGGAAGCTTGGCGTGGAACTGGATAAAGCCGGACGGGTGAAGGTCAACCCGGATTTAAGTGTGCCCGGTCATGCGGAAATGTTTGCCATCGGCGACCTGGCGTTGGTAGTGGATAAAGACGGCAAACCGGTCCCTGGCATCTGCCCGGCGGCCATGCAAATGGGACGTCACGTCGCGGGTGTTATCGAAAACGAATTGAACTCCGGCATGGTCCGGAAGTCGCGGCCGCCGTTCAAGTATTGGGACAAGGGAACCATGGCGACGATCGGCCGCTCAGCAGCAGTGGCGTGGATTGGCCGGTTGAAAATCTCCGGTTACCCGGCCTGGCTGGCATGGTTGTTCGTTCATCTGATTTTTCTTATCGGTTTCCGCAACCGTCTGGCGGTGCTGTTGCAATGGACCTATTCGTACTTCGCCTACAAACGCGGCGCCCGCATCATCACCAATCTGCCGTCGGAACCAAAGAACACACTGAATTGATTTAAAGTTCCAATCGGGGTTCGCGGGGCCAAAGAAGATTTTTCAACGCGAACAATTCCAGGGCAAATGGAATGTAACCGCCGTAACCCAGCAACGGCATTTCGAACACATGCAGGAATTGCGCGCCCGGTGTGTGATAAATCCATTGCGGCCACGACCAGTAATTCCACATCTCCCAGAAAAATCCGCAGATCAACGCGCCGAGCGACAGGGAAATCACCGGCCGCCAGTCACCGTGTTGGAGCCACGCCAGGAAGTGCGGCCGGCCCAGCCGGCGGTTCATCGGCTCGAAAATCAACATCAGCGAAATCCAGACCAACGGGTAAAAAAACTTCGGCCAGAGCAGCGTCAGCGAGAGCATAACCAGGCCGGTTACCAGCATTTGCTGATTCATCCGGGGCGTGTCGGGAATCCGCGCGCCCGGGCGCAACGATTTTACCCAGTGAAATGTCCGAACCAGTTCCGCCGTCTCGAACACCGCCGGCATGACGGTGGAGAACGACAAGGTACAGAGCGCGTAATACTGGAACGGCGTGAATGTACCGGCGCCGAGATATTCCCAGTTCCCCGTCCGGTCATTGATGAATTCAAACAGCCACCAGCCGGGCACAGACAGAACAAAGAGCAGCACGAACCCCTTGCGTGAGCGCGTCCACAACGAAGCACCGGTACGGGCGCAAACCAGTGAATCCACCGCCAGGATGTAGCCCAACCACAGCGGGAAGAAGAGGTACGCCGTCCGCTGACCCGGCAGGGTCCAGTTCAACGGCCAACACACCGCCAGCAGGAGTAATCCTACCCAGCCATGTGCCGTCCATCGCGGCCATGTTCGTGCGGCATCCATTTCCCCACAGAAAATAATCTGCCGCGACGGGATTGCAACGCCGTCCTAGTCCTTCGCGCGTGGCATGAGGAAGGAAGTCAGCGCGGCGGGCAAAAACAAAAATGCGGAGTAGAACAAGGCCAGCCGGTGGTCTCCGACTTTCGAAAACAATCCGAAGAACACTGTACCTGCGGCCGCGGCGATGCGCCCGATGTTGAAGCAGAAGCCCGCGCCCGTCGTACGCAGCAGCGTGGGGAACAACGGCGGCAGATACATCGTGAACAGTGCGAACACGCCCTGGCAAAAACCGATGACCGGAAACCAATGCAGCAGAGCCGTATGGTCGCGCGGCACACCGTAGGCCCCGAATAACGCCGCGAAATACGCGAGGAACATTCCCGCGATGGTCGCGCGGTAACCGGCGAATCGCGCCACCCAGCCGCAGAAGAAATTTCCCAGAATGGACGAGCCGATGACCAAATACATCGCAGCGCTCGCCAGCCGGTTTTTTTCCCCGGCGGACATCGCCAGCACGTCCGGCAGATTGCGGAGATGCTGTTGCTGCCAGAACAAAAACGCCCAGTGGCCGGTGAGGGACACGGCGCAGACGAGCATCACCCGGAGAGTTACTCGCCGCGTTTCGCCGCGGAACAAATCTGCGATTCGCGGCTCACGGTGCTGCGCGCTGATTTTTGCCGCGTGCCATTCCTCCGGTTCCGGCACGGCGCGGCGGATCCACAACACGAGCAACGCCGGCAAAATACCCACCAGAAACAAATACCGCGGTGGCGCGCCGGCCATCAGGTAATTCGCCAGCACGGCAGCGAGGATGCCGATGTTCACGCCGGTTTGCAGCACAGCGGCAATCCACGGACGCCAGTGCTTCGGCCACGTCTCCGCGAGCAACGACGCGCCCACCGCCCATTCGCCGCCGATGCCCAGTGCGGCGAGAAACCGGAAAATCAGCAGTTGCCACCACGTTTGTGCGAAGAACGACAGCCCGGTAAATCCCGCGTAGGTCAGCACCGTGAGACTCAGCGTCCGTGCCCGGCCCAGCCGGTCGCCAACGAACCCAAACACGCCGCCGCCGAAGGCCCACCCCAACAGGAACGCGCCCTGAATAATGGAAGCGCAGCGGCCCACCGCCGGGTCCGTCGTCGCCAGGCCGCCCAGCAGCAGCGCCACGAACGGCGCCGCTACGAGCGTGTAGAGGTGCATGTCCAGCCCGTCGAGCGTCCAGCCCAACCACGCGGCAATACCGGACTTCCACTGCTGGCGGGTAAGACGCTGGTTCATGCGTGGCGTTTTATAAATTGCCGGAGACAGAATTGACAGAATTATCAGAATCCAAAACCGTGAGCGCCGAACTCGTCCATCGCCACCGTGTTCGCACAGCTTCCACGATGTAACCGACACAAAATAACCGGTGCCGTTCAGACCGGCCAGCGGGAACCTCATGTCCGTCGCCTAAAATCTCCAGAGCAACGAGAAGAGAACCGAATGCGTTCGCGCGCCATGAAGCCCCACGTCAAAATTGGGTGACGCTGGATAGCTGAAGGTGGGGTTCTCCGTGGCAAAAAATTTGTAACCGAGGTCGAGTGAAATGGTCCGGCTGATCTGGAAACGCACTCCGGCGAAGGCCTGCCCGGCAAAGACCACGTCACTTTCAGCGCCAAAAACCGCGTTCAGGGTGGAGTTTTGGCGGAAGCTGTCGGTGTCAAAAATCACATCGGCGCCGCCTAAACCCGCGCCGGCGTAGGGAATGAAACCGGTGTGTGGAATGGGATAGGAGAATGTGACATCAGCGAGAAATGGCACGTTGTACAAACGTGTGTTGTGCGAGGTATAGCCCGGGACATTGTCAATTTCGGCATCGATAAATCCGGTGTTAAAATCCAGGGCCAGATATTGGTTAAATGCCCAGCCCACGGCCGTGTCCAGGGCCACTCCGGTTTGATATTCCACGGGGCTGGAGACCGGACCGCCGAATTGGGTCAACTGACTGTTTCGGAAAAAGGACGGGCCGACGCCCATGCGGAAAATCGGGCCGGCCCCCGGGGGCGCAGAAGAGTTGTCCTGCGCGGATGCCACAACGGCACCGAGACCAAGCAATAACACAGCAATTCCAATCCTGTGTTGACATTTCATAACCCGACTCTCTTCCTCTGCGATTATTCGACGGAAAGGACAAGAAAAAAGTTCAAACGCAGTAACACGTGAATTGAAAGACAAAATGTACCGCCGGAAGTCGCAAGCGTCGAACTCTCCTGCCTGCTTTTGACCTCGTAACGCCGAGGGGGGGTAAACAAAAGCGCTCCTGGCTGTTTTGCACGGCCCCCAAAAAATCCCCCAAAAATCCTTGCGTTATTTTTAATTGTGACTATTATAGTAACAGTTATGGCGATTAACATTCAGTTTCCGATTGCGGTCCATCTCATGGCTGCGCTCGGTTATCGCCCGGGCCGGGATACGACCTCGGCCCAATTGGCATTGAGTGTCAATACCAGCCCCAGCTTTGTGCGGCGGACGCTGGCCAAACTGTCACGGGCGGGTCTGGTGGAAACCGCCACTGGCAAAGCCGGTGCGTGCTGGCTGACCAAGGACGCGAAGGACATTTCGCTGCTGGACATTTACCGGGCCGTGGACGCGCCGAAGGCGTTTTCCATCCACCATTACGCCGAGCAAAAGGCCTGTCCCGTGAGC
>Ga0306920_100010298_pt1 | contig 12543 bp, 13 predicted proteins | sample flu12Cox44000170_FD_204666 | JGI IMG/M metagenome (GOLD analysis project Ga0306920, IMG submission 204666) | Lab enrichment of tropical soil microbial communities from Luquillo Experimental Forest, Puerto Rico - flux4day.12C.oxic.44.000.170 (v2)... | ecosystem: Environmental > Terrestrial >...
AGCCGCCCCGCCCAGAGCGTCACGTGGTCGGCCCGTCCTGCTCCGCGCCCCCCTGCCGGCTCGCCCACGTCGTGACCCCGAGCCCCCAGAGCCGGACGAACCCGGCCGCGTCCTCGTGGCGGAACGCGTCCCCACGGTCGTAGGTGGCGAGTCCCTTGTCGTAGAGCGCGACGGGGCTCCGGCGCCCGACGACCCTGAGCGCCCCGCCGGGCGAGACCGTGAGCCGGACCTCCCCGGCCACGTGCCGCTGGGTCTCGGCCATGAACGCGTCGAGCGCCTGGCGCAGCGGCGAGTACCAGAGCCCGTCGTAGACGAGCTCGGCCCACCGCGGCTCGAGCCGGGCCTTCTCGTGCAGCACGTCGCGCTCGAGCGTCAGCGCCTCGAGGTCCTGGTGGGCCTCGATGAGCGCGAGCGCGCCCGGGCACTCGTAGACCTCGCGCGACTTGATCCCGACCCGGCGGCTCTCGACCACGTCGAGCCGCCCGTACCCACGGGCGCCGGTGATCGCCCCGACGCGCTCGATCACCTCGGCGAGCGCGAGCGGCTCCCCGTCGAGCGCCACCGGGAGCCCGCGCTCGAAGGTGAGCGCGAACGTGGCGTCGTCGGCGGCCGTCGGTCTCGTGAGCGTGTAGGGGGCCTCGGGCGGCGCGACCCACGGGTCCTCGATCTCGCCGCACTCGATCGCCCGACCCCAGAGGTTCTCGTCGATCGAGTACGGCTGCTCCACGGTCGCGGTGACCGGGATCCCCCACTTCGCGGCGTACGCCACCGCGTCCGCGCGGGTCATCCCCCACTCGCGCGCCGGCGCGAGCACCTCGAGGTTCGGCGCGAGCGCGCGCACGGAGACCTCGAATCGCACCTGGTCGTTCCCCTTGCCCGTGCACCCGTGCGCCACCGCGTCGGCGCCGACCCGGCGCGCCTCGGCCACGAGGTGGCGCGCGATGATCGGCCGCGAGAGCGCCGAGACGAGCGGGTACTTCCCCTCGTACCTGGCGTTCGCGACGAGCGCGGGGGCACAGCACGACTCGGCGAGCTCCTGGCGCGCGTCGACGACCGCGCAGGACTCCGCGCCGGCAGCGAGGGCGCGGGCGACGATCGCGTCACGCTCGGAGTCGTCGAGCCCGTCCCCAGGCCCGACGTCGACCGCCACGCAGCTCACCGCCATCCCCCAGGTCTCACGGATCCACCGGACGGCGACCGAGGTGTCGAGGCCCCCGCTGTACGCGAGGACGCAGCGTCGGGTCACCGTCGCGCCGTCCGCGCGGCACCGCGGCGGGCCGGGCGCGGGCGGCGCGGACCCTCGAGCCCGGCCGCGTCGCGGATCTGGGTCGCCACGGCGTCGCCCCCCACCCGCTCGTCCACCACGACCAAGATCGTGTCATCCCCGGCCACGGTCCCGAGCGTCGCCGGCAGCACGCCGCGGTCGAGCGCCGAGGCCACGACGTGGGCGCACCCAGGGGGGGTCCTCACGACCACGAGCGGGCCGGAGCTGGTCACGTCGACGACCCACTCGGCGAGCACCCGGTGGAGCTGCTCCGGCGCGGCGACAGGGCCAGGAACGGTGCCGGGCAGCGCGAGCCGGCGCACGCCGTCGTGCTCGCGCACCTTGGCGGCCCCGAGCTCGACGAGGTCCCGCGAGACCGTGGCCTGCGTGGCGGCGATCCCGTCGCGCCTGAGCAGGGCCACGAGCTGGGCCTGTGACGTCACCGTCGTCGAGGCGAGCAGCTGGGCGATCCGGTGCTGGCGCTGCGCCTTGGTCATCGGGCCAGCTCGGTCCCGACGTACCCGGACGCGCCCGCGACCCCCGCGCGCATCCCGAGATTCTATGCAGTCACCTGCATGCTGATGCAAGGCCGGCACGACCAGCGCCATCGGGCGGCAGGATGGGCGGATGTCCCGGCGCGGGGTGGTGCTCTTCCTCGCGATGTCGGTCATCTGGGGCCTCCCCTACCTCCTCATCCGCGTCGCGGTGCAGCACGGCGTCGACCCCGCCACGCTCGTCTTCCTGCGCACCGCCGGGGCGGCGGTGATCCTCGTGCCGGTCGCCGTGCGCGCCGGCGCGCTGCGACCGGTGCTGCTTCGGTGGCGGTGGCTCGTGCTCTACGCGTTCGTCCACTTCGGGGTGCCCTGGTTGCTCATGTCGAGCGCCGAGCAGCACCTCACGAGCTCGGTGACCGGGATGCTCGTCGCGGCCGTCCCGCTCGTCGCGGTGGTCGTCGCGCGGTGGAGCCACCCCGAGGACCGGGTCGGCCCGGCCCGCGTCGCGGGGCTCGGCCTCGGGGTCGTCGGCGTCGCGTGCCTGGTGGGGCTCGACGTGCACGGGTCCGAGTGGGTGTGGGTGCTCGCCATGGGCGTCGTCGTGATCGGGTACGCGGTGGGCCCCGTGGTGCTCTCGCTGCGGCTCGACGGGCTCGCGGGGATCGGCGTGACCGCCGCCGCCGTGGGCGTCGTCGCCATCGCCTACGCCCCCTACGGGCTCACGCACCTCCCCTCGCACGTGACGACCGAGGTGCTCGCCGCCGTCGTGATCCTCGCGCTCGTCTGCACGGCGCTGGCGTTCCTCGTCTTCTTCGAGCTCGTGCGCGAGGTCGGGCCCGCCCGCTCCGTCGTGGTGACCTACCTCAACACCGGGGTCGCGGTGGCCCTCGGCGTCGGACTGCTCGGGGAGCCGCTCACCGTGGGGATCCTGCTCGGGTTCCCGCTCATCGTCGTCGGCTCGGTGCTCGCGACGCGGCGCGCGGTGCCCGTCGCCGAGGACCTCGGCGAGGACCGGGACGTGAGCGACACGGTCGGCGACCCGGTCAGCGGAGCGCCGCGCCGAGCCGCTCGGCCGCCGCGTCGATCATCCGCTGGCGCACCTGGTGGAGCTCGGCCTCGCTGAGGGTGCGATCGTCGGCCACGAGGCGCACCCGCATCGCCAGGCTGCGCGCGCCCGGCGGCACGCCCTCGCCCCGGTAGGCGTCGAAGCACGCCACCGACTCGCACAGCTCCCCGGCCGCCTCGCACAGCACGTCCTTCAGCGCGTGGACGCGGACCGTCTCGGCGACCACCAGGGCGAGGTCCACGTCGGCGGTCGGGAAGCGGCTCGGGACCCTGGCCACCTCGTCGAGCCGGGCGACGGCCGTCGGGTCCGCGAGCGCGTCGAGGGAGACGTCGAGCCACCCGAGCCGCCTGCCGCGCTCGAGGGCGGGCACCGCGCGCGCGACCACGTCGGGGTCGACCTCGCCCACGACGCCGACCGCCACCTGCGAGCGGGCGTCGCGCAGCGCCGCCCACCTGGTCGGGTGCAGCCCGTGCGGCACAGCTGCGCGCTCGTCGGGCTCGATGCGGACGTCGCGCAGCCGCAGCGCGACGGCGAGCGCACGCCAGGCCGCGACCGCCGCGGCGGCGTCGTCGCCGGGGCGGCCGAGCAGGAGGCACACGCGCTCGTCCTCGCTCGGGAGCTTGACCAGGTCGCCCCCGCCCCCGCCGCCGCGCTCGAGGCGCACGCTGTCGGCCGCGGCGGGGTGGGTGAAGACGGTCCCCACCTCGAAGAGCGCGACGTCGCCCTGGCGTCGCGCCGCGTTGCGCGCGAGGGCGTCGAGCAGCCCCGGCAGCAGGCTGGAGCGCATCACGTGCTCGCCGGCGTGCACGGGGTTGGTCACCCTCACCCGCTCCGCGTCGTCGCCGAGCAGCGCGGCGTCGGACTCGCCGACCAGCGTCGCGGTCCAGGCCTCGAGCGCCCCGAGCCCGACCAGGGCCTCGCGCACCCGCCGCCGCACCACGATCCGCGGCGCGAGCGCGCCGGGCTGCGGCCACGACGGGACCCGGGCGGGCAGCGTGGCGTACCCGTGGAGGCGCGCGACCTCCTCGATCACGTCGGCGACGCCGAACGGCGGCTCGCGGACGTCCGGCCGGCTCGTCGGCGCGGTGACCCGGAGCGCGGACCCGTGGCGCGCCACGCCGAACCCGATCGCCGCGAGCAGCCGCGCGGCCTCGTCGAGCCCGATCTCGACCCCGAGCCGCCCGACGATCGCCGCCTCGTCGAGCTCGACCGTCGGTTGGGTGCGCAGCGACCCGCGCGCGTCGACGATCCCGCGCGCGACACGGAGCGACGGCGATGTCTCGGCGAGCAGCTCGACGAACCGTGCAGCCGCGCGGTCGCACGCCATCGGGTCGCACCCGCGCTCGAACCGCTGGGACGCCTCGGTGCGCAGCCGCTGGCGCTTCGCCGTGCGCGCGACGGCGATCGCGTCGAACCACGCCGCCTCGAGCGCCACCGCGGTCGTGCCCTCGTCGATCTCGGTCGCGGCCCCGCCCATCACGCCCGCGAGCCCGATCGGGACGTCGACGGCGTCGCAGATCACGAGGTCGTCGCCGGGGTCCCCGAGCGCGAGCGCCCCCTCGGCGAGGTCGACCACCTGGCCGTCGATGAGCTCGAGCCGCTCGCCCGGCCGCGCCCGGCGCACCCGGAACCCTGGGCCACCGAGGCGGGCGAGGTCGTAGGCGTGCGTGGGCTGGCCCAGCTCGAGCATCACGTAGTTGGACGCGTCGACCACGTTGTTGATCGGCCGCATCCCGCACCGCTCGAGCCGCTGCCGCAGCCACGTCGGCGACGGGGCCACGGTGACCCCCTCGAGCACGGTCGCGGTGAACCGACCGCAGAGGTCCGGGTCGTCGATCGCCACGGTCACGACGTCGGCGGCGCGGCGCTCCCCGGGCGCGGGCGGGTGCGGCGCTCGCGGCACGAACTCCCGGCCCTCCCTCGCGGCGAGGTCGCGCGCCACCCCCTCGATGCACCACGCGTCCGGCCGGTTGCCCTCGACGGCGATCTCGAGCACCGTGTCCGGCTCGAGCCCGAGCGCCGTGGCGAGGGACGCGCCCGGCGTCGCGCCGGTCGTCCCGTCGAGCACGAGCAGCCCGGCGTGGTCCTCGCCGAGCCCGAGCTCATTGCTCGAGCAGAGCATCCCGTCGGAGACCACCCCGCGCACCGTCCGGCGCCGGATCTCGGTCCCGTCGGGCAGCACGGTCCCGGCGCGCGCGAGCGGGACGAGGTCGCCGACCTCGAAGTTCCAGGCGCCGCAGACGACCTTGGTCTCGGCGGTCCCGTCGGTGACCGTGACGAGCCGGATCCGGTCCGCGCCCCCGATCCGGTCGATGGCTTCCACGCGGACGACGACCTGGGCTTCGAGGCCCAGGCCGACCTCGTCCACGCCCTCGACGACGAGCCCGAGGTCGTCGAGGGTGGCGGTGAGCGCGGCCAGGTCCGTCGTGTCGGCGCCGTACTCGGCGAGCCAGGAGAGGGGGACGCGCATCAGAACTGCCGGAGGAACCGCACGTCGTTCTCGATGAGCGCGCGAAGGTCCGAGAGCTGGTGGCGCATGAACGCGCAGCGGTCGATCCCGAACCCGAACGCGAACCCGCTCCAGCGCGTCGGGTCGATCCCGACCGCGGCGAAGACCGCCGGGTCGACGACGCCGGAGCCGCCGAGCTCGATCCACCCGGTCTGCGAGCAGGTGCGGCACCCTCTGCCACGGCAGATCGTGCAGGTGATGTCGAACTCGGCCGACGGCTCGGTGAAGGGGAAGTAGCTCGGGCGGAACCGCGCCGTGATCCCCTCACCGAAGTACGCCGACGTGAACGCGCGGATCGTGCCCGCGAGGTCGGCGAGCGTGATCCCCTCGTCGACGACGAGCCCCTCGATCTGGTGGAACTCGACCAGGTGGCTGGCGTCCGGGGTGTCGCGGCGGAAGACGCGCCCCGGGATCACGACGTGGATGGGCAGCCCGTCCGAGGCGACGGCCGCCTCCATGAGCCGGACCTGGACCGGCGAGGTGTGCGTGCGGAGCACGACCGACTCGGCGTCGCCCAGGTCGACGTAGATGGTGTCGTACATCGTGCGGGCGGGGTGGCCGAGCGGGAAGTTCAGGGCCTCGAAGTTGTACCAGTCGGTCTCCACCTCGGGCCCCTCGGTCACCTCGAAGCCCATGGCGACGAACACGTCCTCGAGCTCGTCGCGCGTCGAGGTCACAAGGTGCCGGTGCCCGCGCGCGACGGGGGCCCTTACCTCGTGGTCCTCGAGCTCGTCGAGGAGCAGCCGGTCGCCGGCGAGCCGCTCGCGCCGCGCGGTGGCCTCGAGGACGCCCCGGCGCGCCGCGACCGCGTTCCGCACCCTTGCCGCGGCGTCGTTGAGGGCCGACCCGAGCGTGCGGCGGTCCGTCTCGTCGAGCGCGCCGAGCTCTCGGCGCCAGGCGATGAGCGTCGAGCGCCGCCCTGTCAGCTCGTGGTCGACCGCGTCCAGCGCGTCGAGGTCCTGGGCGGCGGAGACCCGCTCGACGGCGCCGTCGGCGTGCGCGGCGACGGTCGCTGCGTCGAGGGGGGGCGCCATGCTCGGCTAGATGGTAGGCCGCAGCGCCGGGTCCGCCGCGGCGCGCCGCCGCCACTCGAAGCAGAGCAGCGCCGCGGCCACGCCGACGTTCAGCGACTCGGCGCGTCCGGTCATCTCGATGGTCACGAGCGCGTCGAGCGAGGCGAGCACGGCGTCGCCGAGCCCGGCGGCCTCCCCGCCCACGACGACCGCCGCGCGCCGCGGGAGCGTCGCGGTCCACAGCGACGTCCCGCCACGGGCGACCGCGCCGAGGACAGCCCTGCCCTGCTCGCGCAGCGGTCCGAGCGCGTCCTCGAGGGTGGCGGCGACCGCGATCGGCAGGTGGAACGCGCTCCCCGCCGTCGCCCGCAGCGCCTTCGGGTTGAACGGGTCGACCGCCTGGCCGGCCACCACGACGCCGGCGGCGCCCGCCGCGTCGGCGGCGCGGACGGCGGTGCCGAGGTTGCCGGGGTCGCGCACCTCGAGGAGCACGAGCACGACCCCGTCGCCGTCGAGGTCGCCTGGGTCCACGTCGAAGAGCGGCGCGATCGCGAGGATCGGCTGCGGGGTGGCGGCGTCGGCCACCTTGGCGATCGCCCCGGGCTCGAGCTCGACGACCGGGACGCCGTGCGCGATCGCGAGCGCGGCGGCGGCCGCGCAGGCGGGCGAGCCCGACCCCGGCTCTACGTAGACGACGGCGAGCTCGGCCCCCGACTCGACGGCCGCGGTCACGAGGTCGGGGCCCTCGAGGACGCAGGCCCGTGCCTCCCACCGCGCCGCGCGGTCCGCGGCGAGGCGCCGGAGGCGCCGAAGCGTGGTGCGGCTCGCGGCGAGCCCCGGCGTCGCTACTCCGCGAGCGCCTTCTGGGCCACCTCGACGAGCGCGCCGAACGCGGCGTCGTCGGTCACCGCGAGGTCGGCGAGCAGCCGGCGGTCGACCTCGACGCCGGCCCGCGTGAGCCCGGCGATCAGCCGCGAGTAGCTCAGCCCGTGGGCGCGGGAGGCGGCGTTGATCCGCTGGATCCAGAGGCGACGGAACTCGCCCTTGCGCGCCCGGCGGTCGCGGAACGCGTACTGCCCCGCGTGCAGCACTGCCTCGTTCGCGGTGCGGAACGACCGCGACCGGTCGCCGTAGTACCCGCGGGCCTGCTCGAGCACCGCCTTGCGGTGCTTGCGGCCGTGTGCGGAGCGCTTGACGCGTGCCATCTCGATCCTTCCCTCGTCTCGGTCACCGTGGGCGGGGTCACCCGCCCAGCTGGCGCTTCACGCGCTTCGCATAGCCCGGCGCGAACTCCGTCTCGCGGCCGAGGCGCCGGCGACGCCGCGCCGACTTCTTCTCGAGCAGGTGGCTGCGGAACGCCTGGCGACGCCGGAGCTTGCCCGTGCCGGTGACCTGCACGCGCTTCTTCACGTTGGTGCTCGTCTTCATCTTCGGCATCTCATGCTCCCTCAGCCGCGGCCGCCGCCGTCTCGGCGCCCGCTCCGCTCTGCGGCTGCGACCCGTTCGTCGACGGCGCCGCGTCCGCCTCCTTCGTCCGCTGGCGAACCCGACGGTCGGGCGCCAGCACCATCGTCATGTTCCGTCCGTCCAGCCTCGCGTCTGCCTCGATCTTGGCCCCGTCCCCGATCGTCTCGGCGACCCTGTCCAGGATCTTCTTGCCGAGCTCGGGGTGGAAGACCTCGCGGCCTCGGAACATGATCGTGATCTTGACCTTGTGACCCTCCTCGAGGAACTTCTGGACCATCCGGGTCTTGGTGTCGAAGTCGCCTGGCCCGATCTTCGGCCGGTACTTCATCTCCTTGATCCCCGTCCCCTGCGACTTGCGTCGCGACTCCTTCGCTCGCTGGGCCTCGTCGAACTTGAACTTCCCGTAGTCCATGATCCGGCACACGGGCGGGTTCGCCGTCGGCGCCACCTCCACGAGGTCGAGATCCTGGGCCCTTGCGAGCTCGAGGGCCTCCCGGGTCGGGCGGATGCCCAGCTGGCTTCCCTCCTGATCGACGAGTCGGACCTGCTCGACGCGGATCCGGTCGTTGATCCGGAGGTCTGGGGTCGGTGGTGCGATAGGGCGCTCCTTGTGCTCAGGGACGCCGTGTGGGGCGCCCCGCTAGTGCGGAGCCGCGCGAAGCGCACGTGTACCCGACGCACCTGCTCGCGGTGGCCGGGTGGAAGCCGCTCGGGCGGCTCCGCTTTGTCAGAACCGCGCACACGCTAGCAGGCGCATGCGTCGCGCGACCACCGGGCCCTCTGCGACGCCGGCGCGCCGGTCGGGGGTCGGTCACGCGAGCTGCGGGCGCTCGAGGAGCCGCGCCATCTCGACGGCGGCGCTGGCGGCCTCACGGCCCTTGTTCGTGGGGTCCGGCGCGGAGCGCTCGAGCGCCTGGCCCACCGTGTCGCACGTGAGCACGCCGAAGACGACCGGCGTGCCCGACTGGACCGCGACGTCCTGGACGCCGCGGGCGCACTCGGCGGCGACCACCTCGTAGTGCCCGGTCTCACCGCGGATCACCGCGCCGAGCGTCACCACCGCGTCGTACCCGACGTCGGCGGTCGCGAACGCGCGGGCCGCGCACGGGATCTCGAACGCGCCCGGCACCCACGCCACGACGACGTCCTGGCGGTCGACGCCGAGCGAGGCGAGCTCGTCCAGGCACCCCTCGAGCAGCCGGGTCGTGATGGTCCCGTTGAACCGGGCGCAGACGACGCCGAGCCGCAGCCCCGCGCCCTCGTGGCCGCCCTCGAGCGTCGCCCCCGCCCCCGCGGCGAGCCGACTCAGCTCGCCGGGCTCGAGGGCGACCTCATCCGACGATGCCATCCAGCCCGTCCAGCAGGTGACCCATCCGGTCGCGCTTGGTCCGCAGGTACCCGATGTTGTGCTCCGTCGGCGAGGGCTGCAGCGGGACGCGCTCCACGATGTCGAGCCCGAACCCCTCGAGCCCGCCGAACTTGTCGGGGTTGTTGGTCATCAGCCGCATGGTCGTGATCCCGAGGTCGACGAGGATCTGGGCCCCGATCCCGTACTCGCGGGTCTCCGGGGCGAACCCGAGCTCGAGGTTGGCGTCGACGGTGTCGCGGCCGTCCTCCTGGAGCGCGTAGGCGCGGATCTTGTGGCCGAGCCCGATCCCGCGGCCCTCGTGGCCCCGCAGGTAGACGATCACGCCACGCCCCTCCTCGGCGATGAGCGCCATCGCGGCGTGCAGCTGCGGGCCGCAGTCGCACCGCTCCGACCCGAACACGTCGCCGGTCAGGCACTCGGAGTGCACGCGCACGAGCACGTCGGGCTGCCCGTCGACCTCGCCGAGCAGGAGCGCGAGGTGCTGCTCCTGGTCGAGGACGGACTCGTAGACGAGGGCGCGGAACCCGCCCGCGTCGGTCGGCAGGTTGGCCTCCGCGATCCGGCGGACGAGCCGCTCGTGGCGGCGGCGGTACCGGATCAGGTCGGCGATCGAGATGATCGGCAGCCGGTGCGCGGCCGCGAACCCCTCGAGGTCGGCGAGCCGCGCCATCTGCGCCTTGTCCGGCGTCACCAGCTCGCAGAGCATCCCCGCGGGGGTGCGGCCGGCCATCCTGCAGAGGTCGATCGTCGCCTCGGTGTGCCCGGCGCGCTTGAGCACCCCCCCGGGCCGCGAGCGCAGCGGGAAGATGTGCCCCGGTCGGTTGAGGTCGGCCGCGGTGGTCCTCGGGTCGGCGAGCGCGCGGATCGTGACCGAGCGGTCCTGCGCGGAGATGCCCGTCGTCGTCCCCTCGCGGGCGTCCACCGAGACGGTGAACGCGGTGCGCTGCGCCTCGGTGTTGGCCACGACCATGAGCGGGAGGTCGAGCGCGTCGGCGCGCTCGGGCTCCACCGGGACGCAGATCACCCCGGACGTGTGCTCGAGGAAGAACGCCACGGCCTCGGGGGTCGCGGCCTCAGCCGCCATCACGAGGTCCCCCTCGTTCTCGCGGTCCTCGTCGTCGACGACGACGACCATGGAGCCCTGCCCGACCGCGGCGACCGCGTCCTCGATCGACGAGAGCGCCATCAGGGCTCCAGCTCCACCCGCAGATCTTCGCCCACCCGCGCGACGGACACGAACCGGCCGCGCCGGACCGCGTCGATCGTGGGCGCCCCCTCGCCACGGATGACCGGGGCGCCGTCGTCGCCCCCCATGAGCGCCGGGGCGACGTAGGCGACGATCCGGTCGACGAGGCCGGCGGCGAGGAGCGCGTGCGCGGTCGAGGCGCCGCCCTCCACCAGCAGCTGGAGCACGCCGCGGCTCCCGAGGTCCTCGAGCGTCTCGACGAGGTCGCCCTCGTACTCGAGGCAGGGGTGGACCCGGGCCCCGGCCGGCGCGGTCCCGAGCACCACGCGGAGCGGCTGGCGCTCGACGCCGGGCAGCCGGACGGTGAGCTCGGGGTCGTCGGCGCGCACGGTGCCCGCGCCGACGAGCACCGCGTCGCTGTCGGCACGCAGCCGGTGCGCGTCGAGGCGCGCCGCCTCCGAGGTCACCCACCGCGAGCTGCCGTCGGGCGCGGCGGTCCGCCCGTCGAGCGTGGCCGCCCACTTGAGCACGACGTAAGGCCGGCCCGTCCGCCGGTGGTGCAGGTACGGCGCGAGGTCGCGCGCGACCTCCTCGGCGCCGCACCCGATCTCGACGACCACGCCGGCGTCGCGCAGCTCGTCCACGCCGCGTCCGGCGACCCGCGGGTCCGGGTCGATCACGGCGATGACCACCCGTTGGACGCCGGCCTCGAGGATCCTCGCGGTGCACGGCGGCGTCAGCCCCGTGTGCGCGCACGGCTCGAGCGTCACGTACAGCGTGGCGTCGCGCGCCGCCGCGCCGGCGGCGTCGAGCGCCACGACCTCCGCGTGGCGCTCCCCCACCGGCTCGGTCGCCCCCGAGGCCACGACCTGGCCGTCGACGGCCACGACGGCGCCGACCCAGGGGTTCGGCCTCGACTCGGCGCGCGCGGTGCGGCCGACCGCCGCGGCGTGCGCCATGTTGACCCGGTCGATCGACCCGTCGACCCGCGTCCCGTTGGCCGGGCTCGGCCGCGCGCGCGCCGCCGCGCCGGGGGCTCCCGCGGCTGACGAGTGCGGCTGCCCGCGCCGCACGTCGCTCGCGCGGTCGCGGCTCACAGCGAGACGGCGACGCGGCGGAGGTCGCGCGCCGCCTCGAGCGGGGACGGCGCCCCGAAGATCGCGCTGCCGGCCACGAGGACGTTCGCGCCCGCCGCGATGGCACGCGGGGCGGTCTCGTGGTCCACCCCGCCGTCCACCGCCAGGTCGATCCCGAGGCCGAGGCGGTCGATCGCCGCGCGGATCGCCCGCAGCTTTGGGAGGACCTCGTCGAGGAACGTCTGGCCGCCGAACCCCGGGTGCACGGTCATGACGAGCACCGAGTCGACCCGCTCGAGCCACGGCACGACCGCCGCGGCCGGGGTCTCGGGGTTGCAGGCGAGCCCGATCCCGAGTCCGAGCGCCCGGGCGTCGTCCACGAGCTGGTCCGTGCCACCCACCTCGACGTGGACGATGCAGGCGTCCGCGCCGGCGTCACGGAAGGCCGAGAGGTACGCCCCGGGGTCGGTGAGCATCAGGTGGCAGTCGAAGTACCGCTCCGAGCACGCCCGGATCGCCGCCACGACCGGCGGCCCGATCGTGAGGTTGGGGACGAAGTGGCCATCCATGACGTCCACGTGCACCCGGTCGGTCTCGGCGTCCACCGTCTCGAGGGAGCGCGCGAGGTGCGCGAAGTCAGCCGAGAGGATCGACGGGGCGATCTGCAGGGCGCCGCCGACGGCGCGGTGGCGTTGCACGGCTCGAGCCTATGGTCCGCCGGCGCTCGTCCCTGGCGCCGCGGTGCCGGCTCAGACGCCCAGGCGGGCCGGCACGCGGTCGCGCAGCCCGTTGCGCCACGAGGCGAGCGGCATCTCCCTGCGTCCCTCGGGGATCACGCGGACGAGGCGCAGCCCGCCGGCGCCACAGGTCACGACGTCGCCGTTGAGCGCGCCGGGCTCCCCCGCCGCGTCCGCGACGACGTCGGCGGCGGTCACGACGAGGCGCCGGCCCTCGGCGCGCGTGCGCGCGCGTCCCAGCCGCACGACCCGCTCGAGCTCCACCGCCGGGCGGTCGAAGGCGAGCTCGAGCTCCTCGTCGCGCACCTTGGCCGCGACCGTCGCCTCGCCCACCTGCGGGACCGGCTCGGGCAGGGCGTCGG
>Ga0306920_100010299_pt1 | contig 12541 bp, 8 predicted proteins | sample flu12Cox44000170_FD_204666 | JGI IMG/M metagenome (GOLD analysis project Ga0306920, IMG submission 204666) | Lab enrichment of tropical soil microbial communities from Luquillo Experimental Forest, Puerto Rico - flux4day.12C.oxic.44.000.170 (v2)... | ecosystem: Environmental > Terrestrial >...
GAAGGAAAGTGGTCGCATAATGTTATAGTTCCGACTCGTTGCCTCTTTCAATCGGAACTATAACACAATCGCTGGCTGCGCAGGAGCGTCAGCCAATAGGCGCTGCAATGGTTGTGATTTACGGCTTGTGGAGTGGCCAACTCTTTGGGGCGAAGCAGTTGACCAAGTACCCATTAATAATTTAATTCCGACTCTGAATGAGCAGTTGTTTTTGTGTCAGCCCTAAGGTGGACTTTGCGTGAATGATTCCTTCAATTGGAGAGATTTTTGGGAGAAGAGGGCCGCCAAAAGCGTGTCTGATTATGAATTCGACCACAGCCACGTCTCCCAGTCCTCCGGGCCGCGTCCCCGGGAGAAGGAGGTTGAAGATCTATCGAAGCGTGAGCTTCTTGCCTTCATAGATCCGCAACCCTCAGAAATACTATTAGATGTTGGCTGCGGGACTGGGGGCAATGTGTTCCTCGTGCACTCAAAGGTCAAGCGCGTGATTGGAATAGACTGCGCCACTGGCGCTCTTGCTCGCTGCCAGCGACGTATCGAAACTCACAGAATAGAAAACGTCGAGTTAATCCACGGAGATGCCACAGATCTTCCGTCGCCCGACAGTGCGGTGCATAAAGTTCTATGCATGAGCGTCTTTCAATACCTGGACGACGCCGAAACGCGAATCGCACTTAAGGAATGTTCCCGCGTTTTGAAGAGCGGGGGCATGCTTATTCTGCACGTGAAGAATAAGTCTTCGCTTTACCTGTCGACATTGTGCGCGGCGAAGAAAGTCAAAATGTTTCTTGGAAGGCAAACGAAACTGGAACACTTTCGTTCATTTCGATGGTACATAACGGAACTAAAAAATGCTGGCTTTGAAGTCTTGGATTACAATTCTTTTAGTATTGTTATGATTGAGTTGATGCCCAAGAAATGGCTTGTGTTCTTCCGAAAATGGGAGCTGAGGCGGTACAACAAATTTCCATTCCGCATTGGATTTCTGCGTCGGCACGGAGCTGATCTCAAAATTAGAGCGCGCCTAGCCACACCGTGACTGAACAAAGCCAATTGATGGCAATCTAACACGTTATCAGAACCTAAGATTATGCCTGGGATTGCAGGAATAATTCGGAAGACTCCGCGCGAGGGGATCGACTACGATCTGCAGCGTATGGTCGAAGCGATGCGCCATGGGACGGACTACAAGGGGGGGCAGTATGTCAACCCAAAGTTGGGCCTATATGTGGGATGGATGAACCATCAAGGGTCGTTTGCTGATTGCATGCCGCTTGTCAATCGTCAGGATAGCATCGTCTTGATTTTTCAGGGGGAGAATTTTCTGGACGATGAGTGTCGATCCCGATTGAAACGCTTTGGAGGAGGCCACGACGATTCGAATGCTCGCTACCTGGTGGATCTTTACCGGGAGTTTAGTGAGGACTTTCTTTTCCGGCTGAACGGCTGGTTTTGCGGTGTCATCGTAGACCTTCGGAGGAAATTGGTAACGCTTTTCAATGACCGATTCGGAATGGGGCGGGTCTATATTCATGAAGGAAAGGATGAGTTTATCTTTGGGTCGGAGGCGAAATCGTTGTTGATGGTTCGCCCTGATCTGCGGAGCATCGCAGAGGAATCCTTAGCAGAATATCTTCGGTACAACTGTGTCACGAAGGACAAGACGCTCTTTAGGGGTATCTCTTTGCTGCCGTCCGCCTCCTGTTGGGATTTCGAGGGCAGTGTTCTGCCGAAGCGGAGGAATTACTTTCATTTCAGCGATTGGGAGAAGCAGACTGCGCTTGAGCCGGACGAATTTTACCAAACATTCTCTAAAACCGTTTCACGGGTATTTCCGAGGTATGCGCGCGGCGCGAACCCGGTCGCTTTATCCCTGACCGCCGGACTGGACATGCGAGCGATTGTAGCCGCCCTTCACGAGGATAATCGATTGGTTCCTTGCTACACATTCGGGGGGAGCTGGGGCGAATTGTTTGACATTAGCGTTGCCCGCAAGATCGCTAAGATTTACAATCAGCCATTCGAAGCGATTAATATCGGGAGCCGCTTCCTCAAGGGGTTCCCGGAATTTGCGCGTCGGACTATTTACGTTTCCGACGGGACCCACGATGCATTTGGAGCGCATGACGTTTATTTTAATGAGATTGCGCGGAAGATTGCACCAATCCGCCTCAGTGGCAAGTTCGGCAGCGAAGTGGTGAGAATCAGAAGGCTCGTGGATTCGTTGACTTATCCGTCTGGTTTGCTTCAACCCGACCTGGCATCACTCGTGGAAGAACTGCCGCCGTACGCAGAAATCAATCCAAACGGTCACCCCCTGACCCGAGTTGTCTTTGAAGAGATTCCATGGCACGAATTCGGAAAGATCGCTATCGAACAATCCGAGCTCACCTTCCGAACACCCTATCTTGATAACGAGCTTGTGAAGCTGATGTATCAGGCCCCTTCCGCAGTTCGAAAGGTCGGCAGAGTGCAGGAAGAGTACGTGAGGGACAAAAGTCGCGAACTCAGTACTATTGCAACAAATATGGGCAAATTTGTTTGCGACAATCGGATGATAACAAAGCTCCTCTACGGAGCGGCGTTGGCCTTGATCAAGGTTGAGTACATCTATCTTTTTGCGACGCCGCACTGGGTCACGCGGGTTGATCGATCCCTGGCTAAACTAAGGCTTGAGAAAATCCTGTCAGGGCGGCAGAAGTGGGAGGGTTACCGACTTTGGATCAAGACTCAATTCTCGGAGTTCATCCAGGAAACGTTACTGAATCCCCAAGCCAATTACACGCGGCATTTTGAGAAGCGGACAGTAGAACGGATGCTCAGAGGCCATCTTGCGGGAACACACAACTTTTTGAACGAGATCAACCGAGCGCTCACCGTCGAATTGATTTATGCCACATTGCTCAATCCATGACTTGGAATCTCGCGATCAACCTGTAATCAATGGGCGCGTCTTCGTTGGAGTTCCTGATTGTCAAACTGAATGCGCGCAAGGCTCACTGCTTTTTAGGGAAAAGCAAGTCGCCGCGGCTACCCAACGTCAGTCGAAAGCCCACCGATCACTCGTATCGGGGGGCCCGGCAAAGCGGCCCCTTGCTCGAGCAATGCGCAACCTGCGCTGACGTGGGACGCGATCTCTCTGATCAAATTCTGTGCATAATTTAGGTAACATCTGCCACCAAAAATGATAAATGCAGATAAGCTGAAAACGGCAGTGGTTCGATTTGTGGAATGGCTAGATCGCTACGGAGAGGTTTCATACGACTTCCAGAGCTTTTATGCGGGTAATCTTGGACGAAGAGCGAAGGCTCTGTATTACAGGAATCCGGTTTTAGGGACATTGGCCGTATCACCGATGGTATTTTGCGAGGCATTTGTCCCCTCAGCGAAGAGGCTATTTTGGAAGCCTCAGCGATTCCCGATAGCTGATGCGCATTACGCTATGGGCTTTTCCTTCCTCACGGATGTTCTGGAAGAAGAGCAATATTACCGACGGGCAGTTCATTTTCTTGACATCCTGGATCGGACTAGATGCCCAGGCTACAATCACTACTGTTGGGGATATCCCTATGACTGGGAAACGCTGCGCGGCACGATTAAGGAAGGAACACCACTTATCACGACGGTACCCTACGTCTACGAAGCTTTCAGACAAATCCATCAGATCGATGGAAACGAGAGATGGTTTCGAATAATGCGATCGATTGCCCAGCACGCGATTCAGGACTATAAGGACGTTGAAACATCGCCCATTGCGTCCACCTGTTCCTATACTCCTGATCCGAAGGATTCGCTAAGTGTCATAAATGCCAATGCTTACCGGGCTTTTCTCTTGACGATCGTGGCTCTGGATTTCTCCGAGAGCAAGTACCAAAAGATAGCTGAAAGAAATCTAAATTTCGTAATTGAGTCTCAAAATCCGGACGGTTCGTGGTACTACGCCAGGGATGGAAAGAGAGACTTTATCGACCATTTTCACACTTGTTTTGTCCTAAAAGCACTGGCGAAGATCCAGATACTTACGAATGATCCCAAGTGTACTGCGGCTATCGAGCGCGGCGTCCGATATTACGTCAGAAACTTATTTGACGAAGGGAGTGTTCCTAGACCATTCTCGCGTCCTCCTCGACTGACAGTGTACCGGCGCGAACTATACGACTATGCGGAGTGCGTCAACTTGGCCACTCTGCTGAGAGGCCGTTTCCCGGAGCTTGACGCGATCTTGGCGGCCGTTCTCCACCAAATCCTAACGCTATGGCAAAACCCGGATGGCTCCTTCAGAAGCCGCCAGCTCCTTGTTGGATGGGACGATACTCCCATGCATCGCTGGGCCCAATCACAGATGTTTAGAAGCCTTTGCTTCCTGCTCCATGAAGACATATGGAAAGACGCCCTTGGCCCCGGCAGTTTAAACTGGCAACACGCCAGCGAGTCTTCCTCCACCAGCAGCGCTCGAACGTGCGGCCGTTGGGAGTCATAAGCTGCACTTCATCAGGGGCTTAGGGCTGCCTATGGAAGTCAGAACGGGCGTAGCGGACGTGATAAGAGATGATAAAGCTCGGAACTGTTCATACGCGTCCTACGTTCTAATTACACCCGCTCGCAATGAAGAGGCCTTTATTGAGAAGACGATTCATTCGGTAATTCAACAGACAGTTTTGCCACTCAAATGGGTGATCGTGGATGATGGATCAACGGACAGGACTTCCGGTATTGTAAACCGCTATCTTGAGCAATACCCTTGGATGGAATTGGTCCAAATGCCGGAACGGAGAGACCGGAGTTTTGCTTCTAAAGTGGGCGCTTTCAATGCCGGCTACGAAAGAGTACAAGATCTCCCGTACGAAATCATTGGCAACCTGGATGGTGACATCTCTTTTGAGAAAGACCATTTCGAGTTTCTTATTGCTAAGTTCAAAGAGGACCGTGCCCTAGGTGTGGCGGGGACAACTTTTAGAGAGGAAGGTTACAGTTCTGAGAAAGATAGTTTCGAGGGACATAACCATGTAGCGGGTGGTTGCCAGCTGTTTAGGAGGCAATGCTGGGAGCAGATTGGCGGTTATTCCCCGCACCGCGCTGGGGGAATTGACTGGATGGCCGTAACAACTGCCCGGATGATGGGTTGGAAGACTGAGTCGTTCCGCGAGAAGTCATTTTTTCATTACCGGCGCTTGGGAACCTCGGAACGGAGTGTCCTCTCGTCTTTGTTTTCCTACGGCGAGAAAGACTACTACCTCGGTGGGCATCCGGTCTGGGAACTGTTCCGGGTGATATACCGGGTCACCAAGCCACCCGTCATTATTGGTGGCGGAGCATTGGGTCTCGGGTACTGCTGGGCTTTTCTCCGCCGTACACCTCGCTCAGTCTCTCAAGAACTCATGGCTTTTCACCGTAAGGAACAAATGGCCAAGCTCAACGCCATTCTGAAGTCTCTCATGCGATTCCAACGGGTTGACAGTTTCAACGTGGAGCGGAATTAGCTCTTCCGTCATGCTTGCATTGGCCGCTGGACCACATTCGGCAGGGCGCATGCCTAAGAAGCTGCTCTTTCGTCGTTCAATATTGCGCGTGAACTCGGCGATCCCATTCCTGGGAAGAATGCGAGCTTCTCGTAGTGTTCGCCTAATTCAAAACGTGAGGTTGGCCGACTTCCCGTCCCCAGGGATGTCCAGGTAAGGAGTAGCGTGGTCATTGGTGTCATTCGACTCTCACGAGCCGCCCGCACGAGCTAGTGAAAGCGCTTGGGGCCGCGTTTTGGGTCCGTTGGTTCGCGCAGAGTTTTGTTTTTCAAAGTCTGTGATTCGTACTTCAATAATAGCCGCAGAAGTTTCCGAAAGCGGGAAACTTTGCGCTAGTCTTGATTTGAACCTGACAATATGTGCGGTATTTGCGGACAGTTTAACTTCGGAAGTCTGGAGCCCGTCCGGCGCCGTGACGTCGAGACAATGACCAGGACCCTTGTGCATCGAGGTCCTGATGACGAGGGATACTATGTCACCGGATCCCTCGGATTTGGCTTTCGCCGACTCTCGATCATCGACCTGGCGGGGGGGCATCAGCCTATGTCGGACCAGGAAGAATCCGTCTGGGTGATTTTTAACGGTGAAATCTACAACTTTCTCGAACTCAGGCGTGAACTACAAGGCTACGGGCACGTTTTCCGCACGAACTCAGATACAGAGGTCATCGTTCATGGCTACAAGCAGTGGGGTGATGAGGTGCTCAATCGCCTCAATGGTATGTTCGGCTTGGCAATCTGGGATGTGCGGATAAGGCGGCTGGTGCTAGCCCGTGATCCGTTCGGGATCAAGCTGCTCTACTACAGAATTGATGGTGATCGGTTGTATTTCGGCTCGGAGATGCGCGCAGTACGTGCCACGATGCGGGATGGGGCAGCAGAGATTGATCCCACTTCGTTGAATCTCTTCCTGCGCTATCGCTATACACCGTCACCTTACACAATACTCAAAGGTGTGCACAAGCTTGCTCCGGGCACCAAGATGACGGTCCAAAACGGCTCTTATCAGTTGAGTCGCTGGTATACGGTCAAGCCTAACCCTTTTGCGCCAGCAAAATCGCCCAGCGAAGCCCGGGAAGAGCTGTTGACTCTTTATAAGCAGGCCATCCGGCGGCAACTCATCAGCGATGTGCCGGTCGGCCTGCTCTTGAGCGGCGGCATCGATTCGGGGCTGTTGCTAGCCTTGATGAATCTCAATGGAAGTTCGTGGCCGACCTACACTGTAGGGTATGGCTCGACCTTCGCCGACGACGAGTTGGCGGATGGCGCTGAAACCGCTCGCATCCTGGGATCGAAGCACACTACTGTCGCGATTACTAGATCAATCTTTGAGGAAGCACTCCCGAAGATTGCTGCTACGTTGGAAGAACCAGTCGCAGCGTCCTCGATTGTGCCGATGTACTTTGTCTGCGAGCGAGCCCGCCAAGACGTCAAAGTGGCTATGGTCGGGCAGGGGCCGGACGAATTGTTTGGTGGTTATCGCCGTCATCTCGGCGTCCGCTATGCCGCCTTGTGGGCCGGTTTGCCAGGTTGGATTCGCACTCCCCTTTCGTCGGCCGTCGCCGCTCTACCGAGAAATGAGACCCTCAAGCGTGGAGCTTACTCACTGGCGGTCCCTGACCGGATGCAAAGGTATCAGTACGTCTTGTCGATCTTGCCGCGAAACGAAATCGATGGCCTGTTCCATGATGGGCTACTGGGTTCCAGTTCAGGCGACACCATACTTGAATGCTGGGCGGGCCTGGCTGACCTCATGTCCTCCACTGATGAGTTAGGCGGGCTCCAGTTTCTGGAGGTTCGTTCCACGCTTCCTGACGAACTCTTGATGTATGCGGACAAGCTCTCCATGGCTCATAGTCTTGAACTTCGCGTACCGTTCATTGACAAAGAAATCGTGGAATATGTCGAGCGCCTGCCCGCAAACCTCAAGGTACGGAATGGATCTCGTAAATGGCTCCATCGTCAGGTGTGCCGAAAGTTTCTTCCTGAATCGATAATGAGACGACGAAAGCGCGGTTTTGCCAGCAATGTCGTGGACGACTGGTTCCGCAGCAACGTTGACAGCAAGATGGCCGAGGCTCTCCTCGATAGCGGTTCCAGAATCTATCAATACTTGCTTCCAGCTGCTGTGCGGGAACTCCTTCAGCAACATACTTGTGGCCGGAATGATAATCACAAAATCCTGTTTAGCCTAATTCTTATCGAGGAATGGCTGCGGGCTCATGATGCGCGCGTAAACGCATTGACCTAGCTAGTAGGTGTCGACAGCTGTTCTTGGTGATGACACAAAATGATTACCCACGCACCTAAAGCTGCGAGCCCTGCGAGAGGATTGCCGCCGAGCAATGTAGCAAGGCTGCCAACATGTGATTCCTTCATCATCGGCCCTGAGGATCGCATCCTGGTCACAGGGGCCGCTGGTTTCATAGGGCCGCGCGTTGTAGAGTGTCTGCTGGATCTCGGATTTCATAACCTTGTATGTTTTGCGCGGCCCTCGAGTGACTTGGCCAGGGTTGAAGCCAGTTTCAAGCGCCGACTGCTGGGGGCACCAGTCGAGGTTCTCAAAGGGAATCTCCTTTCCCGTGAGGATTGCGAGGCCGCATGCAAAGACGTGGCAGTCATCTTTCACCTGGCAGCCGGAACCGGCGAGAAGTCCTTTCCCGATGCATTTATGAACTCGGCAGTCACGACGCGCAATCTTCTCGATGCTAGTCTGCGGTGTGCTCGTCTGCGACGATTTGTCTTGGTCAGTTCTTTCGCCGTCTACTCGAATCGGCAGAAGTCCCGGCTGTTAGAGGAATCGTGCCCAATCGAAGAGCATCCCGAGCTTCGCGGGGAAGCCTATTGTTTTGGGAAGGTCAGGCAGGAGCAAATCCTCACTGAGTATGGCCGGAGCTTTGGAGTTCCCTATGTCGTTGTCAGACCGGGTAGCGTCTATGGACCGGGCAAGAATGAAATCACTGGTCGGGTCGGGATCGGTACGTTTGGGATCTTCGTGCATCTAGGTGGCTCGAATACCATACCCTTCACGTACGTCGACAACTGTGCCGAAGCGATCGTCTTGGCTGGGCTCGTCAAGGGTGTGGACAGCGAGGTCTTCAATGTCGTGGACGATGACCTGCCCTCCAGCCGCGAGTTTCTCCGTCTGTATAAGGAGAACGTGAGACGCTTCAAATCGGTCTATCTTCCCCATGCCGTTAGTCATGCGCTCTGCTACCTGTGGGAGAAGTATTCACAATGGTCCAATGGACAACTGCCCCCGGTCTTCACCCGCGCACGTTGGTATGCCTACTGGAGGAAGACGCGTTATAGCAATCAGAAATTGAAAGCCAGGCTCGGCTGGATCCCAAAGGTGCCTACTGCGGAAGGACTGCGACAATCTCTTCAGAATCGTGGCCGAGGCAGTACATATGCTTAAAGTGGCGATTGTAGGCTGCGGCAAAATCGCTGATGCCCATGCGGCCGTGATCCACAGGATCGAGGGATGTGAGATTGTCGGCGTATGTGATCGTGAGCTGCTGATGGCGAGGCAACTCTACGAGCGCTTTCCCGTCAAACGGTATTTCAGCGGCTTGGCCGAACTTGTGAGCGAGGCCAGGCCGGACGTTGTCCACATCACGACGCCCCCGGACAGCCACTTCGATATTGCTCGGTTCTGCCTAGAGCACGGTTGCCACGTCTATGTTGAGAAGCCCTTTACGCTCGACGCGCACCAGGCCCAGCGGCTGGTGAACTTGGCCTGCGAAAATGGGCTCAAGCTGACCGTGGGGCACAACTATCAATTCAGCCACGCTGCCCGGCGCATGAGATCGCTGCTTGCAAGTGGCTACCTGGGCGGGCCCCCAGTGCACATGGAAAGCTACTACTGCTATGATCTCAGGGACCCCAGCTATGCCCGAGCCTTGCTGGGCGATCAGCAGCATTGGGTTCGCAGATTGCCAGGGAAATTGCTGCACAACATCATCAGCCACGGAATCGCCAGAATTGCCGAGTTCCTGACCTGCGACGCTCCTCACGTGATCGCCTATGGCTTCGTGAGCCCGCTTCTCAAAGGGATAAACGAAAACGAGATCGTGGATGAACTTCGGGTCATTATCTGCGAAGAGGAAAGAACGACAGCCTATTTCACCTTTTCCTCTCAAATGAGACCTTCGATCCACGAGTTTCGAATCTACGGTCCGAAAAACGCTCTCGTTCTTAACCAGGATCACGATACTTTGATGCAGCTTCGCGGCGAGAAATTTAAGAGCTACGCTGACAAGTTCGTCCCCCCCGCACTGTTTGCGAAGCAGTATCTCGGAAACCTGATTAAGAACGCGGGGCTATTCCTGGCTAGCGATTTTCACATGGATTCGGACATGAAATATCTAATCGAATCCTTTTACCGTTCGATCAGTCAAAACGCTGCAGTGCCCATTCCTTATCGCGAAATTCTACGGACTTCTAGAATTATGGACGCCATCTTCGGTCAGCTATTGGCCCACCCGTCGCGTGGTCACTTGACTTTTCAAGCGGAGCCAGCTACGTCGGCAATGGTCGCGCCCACGATGGAGCGCTATTAATAATCAGCCGGCACGTCTGCAACGTCCCCTCTGCTACAATGAGAGCTCACCGGGCGGGAATGGGGCGCGTGCCAATCATTGACTAGGTGCGAACAGATGCCCTGGAAGCGGACCGTTTTAAACCTCGGCAGCAGATTGATGCCCGATCTGTATCATCCACCGGCAGGCGTACTGTTCCCCTATGCGCACATCGTTAGTGATGTCGCGCCGCTCCATGTTAGGCACCTCTACGAAGTACCGAAGATCGGGAAGTTCAAATCGGATATCGACTTTCTATGCCGGAGATATCGGGCCTTGCAACTGTCGGAGTTGGAACGGATTGGCAGGTTTCGTGCCAAGCGGTCGGCGCGTTCGTTCGTTTTATCGTTCGATGATGGGATGCGAGAAGTGTATGACATCATTGCACCGATCCTCCGCAATAAAGGTATTCCGGCTGTCTTTTTTCTGAACGCTGCAACCATTGATAATAGGCAGCTCATGTGGCGTCACAAGATCAGCCTGCTGGTCGAGCGGTCACTACAACAGCCCGGGCGGATTCCCCCTGGACTGAACGTTGCTTCCGGCGAGAGTCTATGTTCGAAGCTGAAAGCGCTACGGTTTGCTGATGAGCGCATTCTCGATGATGTCGCCAGGTTTTTCGAGATCGACTTCGATGAGTATCTGAGTGGCGCCAAACCCTACCTGACAACTGGTCAAGTTCTGGAACTCGCTCGCGACGGATTTGAATTTGGAGCTCACAGCGCGAGCCACCCATACTTTAACGAACTGGCAGTCGAAGATCAAAAGGACCAAATTTCTAGGAGCGTGCAATTTATTCGAACGCTTGGCCTGCCGTGCCGGTGCTTCGCCTTCCCGTTCCATGATAACGGAGTTCCGGCTTCCATTTTCAGGTATATGACAGACCTGAATCTTGTTCTTTCCTTCGGCACGTGTGAGGGACGTGTAGACTCAATTGGTTTTTCCTTCCAGCGGTTTGCTCTTTACGATGGAAATGGCGACTTGAGCGTTCAGGATTTGCTGAAGCAGTTATCGCTGAGGTCAGTCGCGTATCGCTTTTCTGGCACGGAGATTATCCAGAGAAACTAGCGGCTACAGTCCGTGGCACCTGCCTGTAACCCGGCGCTTCTGTATTGACTAATCTCAACTATACCCGCCTGGAATCTGCTGGACACTGGGGCGGCGATTTTACGTCGCCATGGATTGGCGGTGGCGGCATAAAGCCGCCGCCACAACTTACTTCAGCCTAACCGTACCTCTTCAAGCACCACACGCTCTGGCAGCTATCCGCTCTGGCCGGAATCGTGGTTGGCGCAGTATGGAACTATCCGATGACGGCCACTTACACTTGGGCGAAGCACTCGCCGGGTTCTAACTGACATAGCATGACAATCGAAACTCAGCAGTCGGCAGCAATTCACCTGAACGACGCCGAGCCAGCCGCCCGTGTCCCCGTGCCTGTGCCCAAGGCCTTCAGCCGGAAATCCATATTTCTCATCTTTTTCGCCGCGCTCCTCGTGAACGGCGCGATAGTGCTCGTGGGACTGCCGAAGGTGAAGAGCTCTTTGGGCCTGAGTTACAGCATGGAATTTGGGGACCTCTATGATTCGATAGCCAAGAACCTGGACCAGGGAAACGGGTACCGCGTCGACGCCGCTATGGGCAACACCATGCTTCGGGAGCCAGGTTATCCGTTGCTTCTCGCAGCAGTCTTTAAGCTCTGGGGTTACGGTATCCAACAGGCTCGTATAGTGTTGGTGTCGCTAACCTTTGGGGCCGCGCTACTTCTGTTGCGCCTCACCCGAAAGATTACTGGCGATACGATGACAGCGCTGGTTGCGGCGCTCCTGTTCCTGATGTACCCCGGTATCCTTGTCGCTGAGGTGCGGGCGGGCAATGAAATCCCCTGTATATTCACCATGATGCTGTTTATGTTGGCGCTACACGGCGCGGTGGAGAAAGGCAGCCTGTGGCGGTACGGCGCGGCGGGATTGCTGCTGGGAACAGCCGTAATGGTAAGGAGCGAAGTGCTACTGTTTCCGGTTCTGCTGCTGGCCTATCTGCTCTTTGCCGCGAAAAGCTGGGCGGAGCGACGACGGATGGTTGGAGCGATCGCGATCCTTGCTGTCGGCACGGCTGTTGTAATGTCTCCATGGATTATTCGCAACTACAGACTGGTACACAGCTTTGTCCCTATCGCCACCATCGGGGGTTATGGCGCGCAGGCGGGGCTTTACAGCTGTGAAAACACGTCGCTGGGTGAACCGTTTGGCCTGGTTGACGGCGAGGCCGGGCTGGAGCGCAAGAAAATTGCCAGGCAGCTTGGGATCCCGTTCAGAGGCCCCTACTTCCAACTGTTCTATACGCCGCAGGACGAACTCGCGTTCCACCGGGCCCTACTTAATCGTGTATCAACCGAATACCGCAGCCATCCGGAAGTGCTGGCCGGCTGTGCTGCGAAAAA
>Ga0306920_100010300_pt1 | contig 12541 bp, 10 predicted proteins | sample flu12Cox44000170_FD_204666 | JGI IMG/M metagenome (GOLD analysis project Ga0306920, IMG submission 204666) | Lab enrichment of tropical soil microbial communities from Luquillo Experimental Forest, Puerto Rico - flux4day.12C.oxic.44.000.170 (v2)... | ecosystem: Environmental > Terrestrial >...
CTTTTCCTTCGGTTACAACAATCTGGTCTCCGACATGCGCTCGCTCGCGATCATGCGCGCCACCGGCTGTCCGGTGGTTTTCGATGCCACGCATTCGGTGCAACTGCCCGGTGGCAAGGGCGCTGCCTCCGGAGGGCAGCGTGAGTTCATCCCGCTGCTCGCCCGCGCCGCGGTCGCTGCCGGGGTCGCGGGGCTATTCATGGAGACGCACCCGCGGCCGGAGGAGGCGCTCTCGGATGGCCCCAACGCCTGGCCGCTCGCGCGCATGGAGCCGCTCCTCACGACGCTTGCCGAGCTGGATCGCGCGGTGAAAAAGGTGCCATTCGAGGAGTCACTGCTGTAAGCCGCCGCCGGCGGCGATTCAAGGACGCAGGAACATGAGCCGCATAGCTGATATCCGCGGACGCGAGATCCTCGACTCGCGCGGCAACCCCACAGTCGAGGTCGATGTGATTCTCGACTCCGGCGCGCTCGGTCGCGCCGCAGTACCCTCGGGCGCTTCCACCGGGACGCGCGAGGCGGTCGAGCTGCGCGATGGTGACAAGACCCGCTACGGCGGCAAGGGCGTGCTGCGGGCCGTCGAGCACGTGAACACGGTGCTGAAAGCGGCGCTCCTCGGAAAGGATCCGCGTGCCCAGGCGGCGATCGATCGCCGCATGATCGAGCTCGACGGCAGTGAGAACAAGGGCCAGCTCGGAGCCAACGCCATTCTCGGCGTATCGCTCGCGACCGCGCGCGCTGCGGCCGCGGATGCGCGCCTGCCGCTCTACCGCTACCTGGCACAGCTCGATGACGAACGGCGCGAGCCGGTGATGCCCGTGCCGATGATGAACATCGTGAACGGCGGCGCCCACGCCAATAACAGCCTCGACATCCAGGAGTTCATGGTATTGCCGGTCGGCGCGCCGAGCTTCCGGGAGGCGCTGCGCTATGGTGCGGAGGTGTTCCACGCGCTGCGGCAACTGCTCGCCGCCCGCGGGCTCTCGACTGCGGTAGGCGATGAAGGTGGGTTCGCTCCGAGCCTCGAATCGAACGAGGCGGCGCTCGCGCTGATCCTCCAGGCGATCGAGCGTGCCGGCTTCCGCGCGGGGCGCGATGTGTACCTTGGGCTGGATGTGGCCAGCTCGGAATTCTTCCGCAACGGCCGCTACGAGCTTGGTGGCGAGAAACGCAGCTTCTCCGCCGCGGAGTTCACCGCCTATCTCGCCGATCTGGCCGCCCGCTACCCGATCATCAGCATCGAGGATGGCATGAGCGAGGGGGACTGGGACGGCTGGTCGCAGCTCACGCAGGCACTCGGCAAGACGATCCAGCTGGTGGGTGATGATGTCTTCGTCACCAACACGAAGATCCTGAAGGAGGCGATCAGCCGCCGCATCGCCAATGCCATTCTCATCAAGCCCAACCAGATCGGCACCCTCACCGAGACGCTCGAGTGCATCGCCATGGCCGACAAGGCGGGCTACGCCGCGGTGGTCTCGCACCGCTCCGGCGAGACCGAGGACAGCACTATCGCCGACATTGCGGTGGCCACCGCCGCCACACAGATCAAGACCGGATCGCTCTCGCGCTCGGATCGCATCGCCAAGTACAACCAGCTGCTACGGATCGAAGCCGAGCTGGGCTCGGTACCCTACGCAGGGCGGGATGCGTTTCCGGTTAACCTCTGAGCTCGACTTTCACCGTGCGCCGGCGGGTCAGGAGCGCCAGGTAGAGCAGACCGGTGGTGAGCAGTGCGAACGGGGCCGGCTCAGGCGCCCCGACTGTGCCCGCGGGAGAGTTATCGACCTGAAGCAGGTTGAAGCCCTGGCCGTCGTCGCTGAAGGTGACGCTCGTGATCGGTGTGTTGGAAACGAAACCAACGAAGCCGGTATCGGATCCCGGAATCGGCGGCGTGCTCAATTGGAAACTGTCCCCGGTGCTCAAAGTAATCGTGAACGGCAGTCCGCCGCCATCGGCGAAATCCCCGTACAGGAAGCCGAGCGCCGTCGAGCCGGCCGAGGTGCACAGCACGTCGGCTGCATCGACGCCCGGCGCTGAGGACAAACTGGCGAAGAACGCGGTGCCGCCGTAAAGGGGAGCGCCACTGCCCACGACAAAAGAAAAGTTGGAGTCGCTGCCCGTCAACGAGAGATCGCCAAATGTGACGCCGCCCGGGATCACGGTCCCCGGCCCGGTAACGTCATCGAAGTTGAAGATCGTTGAATTCGAGATCGCCGCGTTGTAGGCGCTCTGATCGGTGTACTCAGTGACCGTGGCCGAGGCTTCGCCAGCCACGGATGCAAATGCGAGGATACCGACTGCCGCCGGTGCCAGCCTGGAGGGCATGAGAGCTCTTCCTTATTGTTGTAAGTTTCAGTGCCTGTTTCTCTAATGCACGATTTGCGCCAGACACAAAACTGCGCGGGATTACAGTGAATTGCCGCTGCCAACATTAAGGTAAACCCTGGTTTTGTAAGGATTACCGACGCGCCAGCCGATGTTATGACGAACAGAAATCGCGCCTCATCCCGCAGCCAGCACGTTGGTTACGATCACGATCGGACCTGTGGGGCTTCCGGTAGGTGAGCCGCCTGCCGGCTCGACGCTGACGGCCAACTTATCGGCCGCCAGCAGTGCAGCGCGCTGCGGCTCACTCAGCGTGCGCTCGGCGCGGCCCGCTGCCGGCAGCAGGCCGAGCGACACGGGTGCTTGGCCGCGCGGCAGCGCCCACAGCTCGTAGGACCTGCCCGCCGCAGGCGGCACGGCTCCGACGACTTCGATCCTCAGTGCGGCAAGTGGCAGGCGCCGTTCGAGACGCCACACCGGGTGCGCACTGTCCGTGCCGAGAATCGCGAGTGTCTGCAGCGGCGGCGGCACCAGCTGCCGCACGAACAGGCCCACGACGAGCGCGACTGCCACCAGGCCCGCCGCGGCGGCGAGCTGCCAGGTGCGCCAGCGCGAGCGGCGCGGCGGGGCGGCGACGTCGCCGAACAGCTGGCGGCGCACGTTGGTCCATACGCCCGCCGAGGGTTGCACCGGCGCGAGCCCGCGACTCAGGTGCACCCAGTCGTCCTCCCAGCGATGGAGCGTGCGGCGCGCCGCGGAGCTCTGCACGCACAGTCTCTCGAAGCGCCGACGCGCCGGACCGCGCAATGTGCCGAGGGCGTACTCGGCGGCCAGTCGGTCCAGCAGCTCTGGTTGCTCGTAGTTCATGACTCGAGACACCGTCGCAGCGCGAGCAGGCTGCGCCGCACCCAACTCTTGACCGTGCCGAGCGGCTCATTCACCGCACGCGCAATTTCGCTGTGGCTGAGGCCTTCCTGGTATGCGAGCAACAGACAGTGGCGTTGCGGCGCCGCGATCTGCTCGAGGCAGCGCAGCAACAGTGCGCCGGTGCCGAGCATGTCGTTGGCCTCGTTAGCCGCTTCCCACGGCAGGTCCGCCGCGGAGGTGCTTACCTCGCTCAATGCCACTGCCGGCCGCGCGGCGCGCTGCAGATCGATAGCCCGGTAACGCGCCATGGATACGAGCCAGGCGAGTGGACGGCCGCGGATGGGGTCGAACTGCCGGGCTCGCTGCCACACGCTCACGAACACGTCCTGCAGCGCATCCTCGGCTGCGTCGCGCCGCTTGAGCATGCGCATCAACACCGCGAGCAGCATCGGTGCCACCCGGGCGTACAGCGTCTCGAGTGCCGCACGGTCGCCGGTGGCACAGCGTGCGAGCAGCGCTTCGAGCTCCGCGCTGTCCGGCTCGTGCATCGGCTGCCCGCTCGGCGGCCCCCCTGCTGCGCGGCTCATGAGCTCATCATATAGCTCATCCGAGACTCGCGCCGGTCATGCGGACCAGCAGCCACCAGGTGGCCAGCAGCGCTACGGCCGTAGAGCCGACCCGCATGAAGGCGTGCCGATAGAGCAAGGTGTGGCGCGCCAGGAACGCGAGCGGCAGCACTGCCACGACAAGCAACAGTTGGCCGATCTCCACACCGCTGTTGAAACCGACCAACGACAGCGCGAGGTTGGTGCCGTGGAGCCCAAGATCCGCCAGTACCGAGGCGAAGCCGAAACCATGGACCAGGCCGAAGGTGAACGCCACCGCCCAGCGCCTGCGCACGATCACCGGCCGGAGGTTGTTGAGAGCTCCGAGCAGAACCGTGAGAGCGATACCGCACTCCACCCAGCGCGCCGGCAGATGCACCAGGCCAAGAACCGCCAGCGACAGCGTGAGTGAGTGCGCGAGGGTGAAAGCGGTTACCACCTGCAGGACATCGAAGGCCGTATCGCGGAGTGACTCGCGCGGCTCCCAGCCCGCAGCCCCGTAGCGCACTACCGCCGGCAACAACAGTGTGAGCAGGAAAAGAACGTGATCGTAGCCCTTGAGAATGTGCCACACGCCTTCGCCGAGAAACGCGGCGAACTGCTGCCGGCTTCCCGGCGCCGTCACATTAAGGGTCGCACCGGGAGCCTCCCGGCTGAGCACGGCGGCTTGGGCGGCGTCGCCGTCTATGACCTGCAGCAGCCCCCGATGCGTCGGATCGACCTCGAACAGCAGCCGGTAGCGTACTGCGAGCTCGACGGGCCGCAGGCCACAGTCGGCGACGAAGCGCAGCACCGCATAATGACCGTCGACATGCTCGTCGATGAGCAACGCCGCGAGGCGCGGCAGGCACGGATGGCGATCGCCACGGCCGACCGCCTCCAGCGCAAGGCGGGTGAAGGCATAGTCAACGATGCGCGTGCGCGCCGCCTTCAGCTCGCCCCAGGTAATCGTGCCGTCGTGGTCGGCGTCGAGACCGAGCACGAAGTCGAGGTCGCGCAACGCGATGTCCCATTGTCCCTGGAGGACCTCGCCGGATGAGGGGACGGTGAGCGTCAGGTAGCTGTCGCTCGGCTTGTGGGCGGAGGCCGCTGCGACGCAGGTCAGCAGCAGCAGGCCAGGCCACATGCGCCGCAGGGAGATCACGGCGATTCCCGCTGCTGACCGCATTGCTGCAGTGTCGAGAGCGCGCGATCCTCGTAGTGGGTGTCGGCGATCCAGCGCGCGAGCCGCATACAGTCGGCCTCGGAGTGTGCCCGCTCGGCGGCGCGCACGTAGATACGCACATCCGCGGGCTCGCGCTGCACCGTCCAGTTGCGCCGGGCGTACGCGAGAGCACCAGCAGCATCATCACGCAGCTCGAGCAGATACAGCGCCTGCTCGCGCTGATGCGTAGTGTCGCCATCGCGCTCGGCCGCATGCAGTCGTTCCTGGTAAGCCTGCATCCAGCGCGGGGCCTCGGGGCTCCCGAGCCGGTGAGCGGCGATCGCTATCCGCAGCAGCAGGGGATCCTGCGCCTCACACCCGGCGAGCAGTGCGAGCACCTCGCGTGGGCGGCCGGTCTGCAGCAGAAGATCGGCATAGGCCGCTTTCAGGTACGGATCATCGGCAGTGGCGCTCAGTGCCGCCCGCAGGTCTGCCTCTGCCGCGCGCTCGTCGCCCAGCCGCTCGGCCATCTCTGCGCGCACCGCCAGCCGCCAGGCACGCAGCGTCGCCGGGAGTCTCGCATCGATACCCTCGGGCTGACTGAGGACACCCAGACTCGCGGCGAGCTCTCCACTGCGTCCGGCGACGCTCGCCAGGCACGTCAGCGCGGTGAACTCATCGGCGGTACGCACGAGGCGTGCGCAGGCGCGATGCGCTGCCGGGTAGTCTCCGCGCAGCTCGAGTAGCGACGCACGCGTGAGCCAGGCCTGCGCATCGAGCGGCTCGAGCGCGAGCGCGCGCTCGAGGAGCGCCAGTGCCGCATCGAACTGGTGCAGGTATTGCAGGGTAGTCGCCTGCAGCACCAGCGTACGCTCGGGCGGCTGCGGCTGGGCGAGCCATGGCAGCAGCGCGGCCTGCGCATAGGCGATGAAGCGCGGATCGCTGTTGCGCCGGCCAAGGTCGATATAGGCGGTTGCCAGCGCGAGGCTACTGCCGAGATCGCGCGGGGCTGCCGCAACCGCGTCGCGGAGCGGTGCGAGGCGCTCGAGCTGCGACCGCGCCGGCACGTGCTCGATAACGGTGTCGTCACTGGGTGGGGTGTAAGGCGACGCTATTGCCGTGGCAGCTGCGAGTGCGAGCAGCCCAGCGGCGGTCATGCGCAGGATCGATGCGCATGACCGCCGCGCCTGGCACAACTCGGCGAGTCGCACGTTCACGGCAGCAGTGGCGCGCCGTTCGGTGAGCCCGGGAACGGATTGAGCAGGTAAGGGAAGCCATCCAGGTAGAAGTCATCTGGACTCTCCGCACCGGTCGGGTGTGCATGCATCGCGTCGGGCCCGGCCGCGCGCGCACCGTCGGTATAGGGCTTACCGCCGTTCGGATCATGGGTCTCGGCGCCGCAGCTGCCGACCGCTCCGCACAATGCACCCATAGCGGCGCGCAGGGTGATGTCGACTACATCGTCGTACGGACGGCGGCCGTTCGGAAAGCCGGCCAGATCGCCACCGAGCACCCCCAGGTCATTCTGCATCGCGGTCGCCGTAGGCGTGATCGAGGTGTTGAGTCGCAGCATCTCCGCCGGGGTGACCTTGAGTGGCTGGTTGAGCCCCTTGACGCCGGTAAGAAAGATGCTCACCAAGTCATTTCGCGGAGTGCCGGGCGGAATCGCCGCACCGCCAAAGAGTGCATTGAGCAGCACGGGCAGGGTCGGGTTGGTGACGTAGGTGAGAAACTGCACGTCGTGACGCGGATCGCTGCCATTGAAGCGGTTCTTGTCGGGCAGCCCGATGACCACCTCGTTGACCAACGGCATGCCGAGCCGTGACACCTGTGTCCAGGCGCCGTGCTGCAGTCGCACGCCGTCATCGCCGTCGCCATGCCCGGGCTCGGGGTTCAGCAGCTGCTGCTGCGGGAGGCTCGCCGTGGTCCAGGCGCCGATCACCGGGTCCTTGCGCACCAGGCAGCTGATCGGTACCTCGAGTGCAATCGAGGTCACGTTCTTGTCGGCGATGGTGTTGGGGGCGCCATCGCGCGGGCCGACGGGGTTGAGGTTGACCAGATCGAAGATCTCGCCCAGGTTCACGACGAAGCCATCCTTGCGCTGTCCGACGAACACCCGGCCCGGAGTCGGGCAGCCGGGAATCGCGGCGCTGTAGATGAAGTTCGCCGCATAGGCCGGGTAATTATCGATCGATTTGTTGCCGATGTTGTCCACCGGCTTGAAGAAGGCATGCCCGCCGAGGGTGGCGTTACCGACTGCCTCGCGCTCACCGTAGCGCGGATCGCCACGCACGAGCTCGATGGTGTAGCTCTGCACGACATTGAGATTGGCGCCCGCGGCATTCACCGGCCCAATGTTGGTGAGCGGCACGGCGACGTTGCGGCCCCCGGCATTCACGGTCAGGTCTTTCAGGGTGTTGGTGAAACGGAACTGAAAGGTGAGATCAGGGCTGGCATCGCCATCGTTGTCGACGCGGATCTCATAGAGCGCCTTCGGGTCGAGAGTGAAGTAGTTCGGGCCGCCATAGGCGTCCTGCAGCGGGTTGTAGTTGGCTATGAAGGTCACGAACTCCGCGCGTCCCGGCTCGTAGCTGCGGAACATGTAGAAATCCGTGCCATCGACCTTCGGCTGGCCCGCGACAAATGGTGCCTCCCGGTGGCTGGAGGCGAGCGTCGTGAGGGGCACCGCAGCAGCGGTGCAGGCGAGCAGAAACAGAGCATGGCGATTCATGGCAGGCATCCCCTTCGGTAGTGGTGCGCATGGATAAAGGTCCACATCGCTCTACGGGGCAGGACGCCAACTGGATGCAGCGCAAATTCACAGATCGTTCCCGGCACGGTGTCGGCGTTGCGTTGCTGCATCCGTCCGGGCGCGGCGGACGTAGCAGTCATCATGAGAGGCACTGCGGCAATGCTCGCGGCGGGGTTCGGCATTGTCGGAGTGCCGCAGGCGATTGCGGCGCAAGCCGCGGGATCAGGTTCGCTGGAGGAAGTCATCATCACCGCGACCCGAGAGGTTGGGACGGGCGGGAATACCGCGAGTGAGGGAACGGCTACGGAGGAGGTACTCGAGAACCGTCCGCTGCTGCGTCCGGCGGAGGTGCTCGAGGCCGTGCCGGGGCTCGTCGTGACTCAGCACAGCGGGGACGGCAAGGCTAACCAGTATTTCCTGCGTGGCTTCAACCTCGACCATGGCACCGATTTCGCGACTTTCGTGGATGGCGTCCCGGTCAACATGCCGACTCACGCTCATGGCCAGGGCTACAGTGATCTCAACTTCCTCATCCCAGAGCTCATCGAGCGCGTCGACTACGGCAAGGGCGTGTACTACGCCGAGGAGGGCGATTTCTCCGCCGCAGGAGCAGCCCGGATCCACTATCGCAGCCGCCTCGATGGGCCCCTGGTCACGGTAGCCGCTGGTGAAGACGGCTATCGGCGCATTCTGGCCGCGACCTCGACGGGTCTGGGGGACGGCACGCTGTTGCTCGCCGGGGACTACGGGCTGACGGACGGTCCGTGGGTCCTTCCCGAGAACTATCAGCACGCCAGCGCTTTGATGAAGTACGGCGGCGGCGGCGACGGGGTTGGCTACTCACTCGCTGCGATGGGCTACGACGCGCACTGGCAGGCCACCGATCAGATCCCGCAGCGCGCAGTGGCCGCCGGAGTCGTCTCTCGTTTCGGCAGCATCGATCCAACGGATGGTGGCCGGACGCATCGCTGGAGTGTCTCCGCGGAAGCCTGGGGACAGCTCGGGACCGGCGTGTGGCGGGCGCAGAGCTATCTTCTCGACTATCACCTGGAGCTGTTCTCGAATTTCACGTACTTCACGGACCCTGTCCACGGCGACCAGTTCGAACAGTACGACGACCGCCAGGTCTACGGTGTCAGCCTGGACTATTCACTACCGCTCACGCTGTTCGAGGAGGGAGGGACGCTGCGCAGCGGCGTGCAGATCCGAGAGGATGACATTGACCCCGTCGGCCTCTATGACACTACGCAGCGGACTCGCTGGAGGACAGTGAGTGTCACGCAGGCACGGATAATGAGTGCGGCCCTGTACGCCACCTGGGCTCTGCGGCCCGCGAGCTGGTTGCAGATGCAGCTCGGCCTGCGTTTCGACAGCGACCGCTTCGACGTCCACGCCAACCTGCCGGCCAACTCCGGCATCGCCAGTGCCTCGCTCGTGAGTCCCAAGCTCACCCTCGCCTTCGGCCCCTGGAGCCGCACCCAGTACTTTCTCGACTTCGGTCAGGGTTTCCACAGCAACGACGCGCGCGGCACGACGATGAGTATCGATCCGAACGATGGCGTGACACCCGCGAGCAAGGTGACGCCGCTGGTACGGGCCACTGGGGCGGAAGCGGGCATCCGGAGCGCGCCGGCACCGGCGCTCGAGCTCGCCGCGGCCCTCTGGACACTGCGGCTCGACTCAGAGCTGTTGCTCGATAATGACGCGAGCGCGATCGTGCCGAGTGGCGCGACGCGCCGCTATGGCCTCGAGCTCAGTGCCGCGTGGCGCCCGCAGTCCTGGATGCGCCTCGACGTGGATCTTGCCTGGACCCATGCGCGCTTCACGGATCTCTCCAGCGCGGGACAGTACCTGCCCAATGCTCCGGAGCAGGCCGCCGCAATCGGCGCGGAGATCAACCGTGCAAGCGGCTGGTTCGCCGGGGCACATCTGCGCTATTTCGGCACAACCCCGCTCACGCAGGACGATGCGGTACGTTCACGTCCGTCGGTGCAGCTCAATGCCGAGGCCGGCTACCACTTCAGCTCGGGACTGAGCGGTACTGTGAGCGTGTTCAACCTGCTCGACCGGCGCGACGATGACATCGAGTACTACTACGCCTCACGTCTGCGCAACGAGGCGGTGGCCGTCAACGATCTGCATTTCCACCCGATGGAGCCGCGCAGCGTGCGGGTGAGCCTCGCTTATCGGTTCTGAGCGGCTTGCGGACGGGCTGTTTCAATTACTTCCGACTTCGCGCAGGCGCAGAGGGTCTGCTAGGCTGCAGGCCCATGAAGTGGCTCGCCGTCGCGCTCGCCGTCGCCATAAGTCTGCTGCAGTACCGGGTGTGGTTCTCCGAGGACGGCGTGCGTCAGGTTACCCGGCTGCGCCAGGCGGTGGCCGCCCAGAACACGGAGAACGGGCAGCTTGCCGAGCGCAACCGCCAGCTCGCAGCCGAAGTCCGTGACCTGAAGACGGGGCTCGATGCGCTCGAGGAGCGCGCGCGCAGCGATCTCGGAATGATCGCCCGTAACGAGACCTTCTATCAGGTGGTACCCGCTTCGCCCCCGCAGCCCTCGCGCTCACCCACGCGAACCGCAGCGGCGCGCTGAGCTCCGGACCTGCTCGATGCGCTACTGGCTCATCATGCCGGCTGCGGGCTCGGGTCGGCGCTTCGGTTCGGCATCTCCCAAGCAGTACGCTCCTCTCGCGGGGCGCACCGTAATCGAGTGGGCGTTGCATCCCTTCCTCAGCGACCCTCGTTGCGCCGGGGTCGTAGTAGCGCTTGCCCCTGAGGATCGCGAGTGGGCCGGGATCGCCGCGCGGCTGCCCACGGCGGTGCACGCCGGCCCAGGCCTCGCCGCGCCACCGCCGCTCACTGCGGTTGCAGGTGGCGAGCACCGCAGCCTCTCGGTACGCCACGCACTTCAGGCGCTCGCGGGCCGCGCCGCGGCAGCCGACTGGGTGCTGGTGCACGATGCAGCGCGGCCCTGCCTCGATGGTACGGATCTCGATCGGCTGCTCGGAGCGCTCGCCTCTCACGCGCTCGGTGGCCTGCTTGCAACGCCGGCAGCGGATACGCTCAAGCGGTCCGAGTGCGGCTCGACCGGGAATGTCGATACGCCTCGGCCGGTTGCCGAAACCGTAGACCGTACCGCGCTGTGGCGTGCACTGACGCCGCAGATGTTTCGCTACAGCAAGCTCTGTGCCGCACTCGATGCCGCCCACGCTGCCCAGCGCTTTCCCACCGACGAGGCCCAGGCGCTCGAGTGGCAGGGTGAGCAGCCACTGCTCATCCCCGGTGCTGCAACCAACCTCAAGATCACCACTGCCGAGGATCTCATCCTGGCCGCGGCCATACTACGGTCACGAGAGAGCGGCAACCAGGCTACACAGATGAGAATCGGCTCCGGCTTCGACGTCCATGCATTCGGTCCCGGGGATTTCGTGATGCTGGGGGGAGTACGCATCCCGCACTCACATGGGGTCATCGCGCATTCCGACGGAGACGTGCTCCTGCACGCACTCTGCGATGCGCTGCTGGGTGCAGCGGGCCTCGGCGACATCGGCCTGCATTTCAAGGATACGGACCCACGCTGGCGCGGAGCCGATAGCCGGCGCTTCGTCCTGGAGGTGCTGGCGATGCTGCGCGAGCACGGGCTGGAGGTCGCCAACGCCGACCTCACGCTGCTCGCGGAATCGCCCAGGTTGGGACCACACCGCGACGCGATGCGCCGAGGCATCGCCCAGCTGCTCGGCGTCCCGCCAGCCTCCGTCAACATCAAGGCAACGACCACCGAACGTCTGGGCTTCCTCGGCCGCTCCGAAGGCATTGCCGCACAGGCGATTGTGCTGCTCGCTGAGAGCCAAGCATGGCGGCCCCGGAGCTGAGCGCGCTCGATGCGGCACTTGCGCCACCGCGCGCCCACGGTGAGCTACCGGCACGAGGACGGCTGCGTGTTGAGCCCGAGGACTTCCTGGTGGAGGAAGAGCTCGGGTTTGCCCCCGCGGGCAGCGGCGCGCACGTTCTGCTGAAGGTCCGCAAGGTCAACGCCAACACTCAATGGGTCGCTCGGGAGCTGGCGCGCCTCGCCGGCTGTCGCCCTGCCGAGGTCGGCTACGCCGGCCTCAAGGACCGCCGCGCAGTGGCTGTGCAATGGTATTCACTGCCGCGGCCGCGCGGGGCCATCGACTGGCACGCGCTGCGAGCCCCCGACTTCGAGGTGCTCGAGGCCCACGCGCATACACGCAAGCTGCCCCGTGGCGCACTCGCAGGCAATCGCTTTTCCATACGTATCCGCGTGCCTGAGGGGGATGGCGCGGAACTCGCCGCTCGGCTCGCGCCGCGTCTTACCGCGATCAGGCAACGAGGTGTGCCGAACTACTTCGGTACGCAGCGCTTCGGCCGTGGCGCCGGCAATCTGCGGACACCCGGCACCTCAGTCGACCGCCTGCCGCAGCAAGCGAGGGCATTTGCGCTCTCCGCCGCCCGCAGCCTGATCTTCAATGCGTTACTGGCGGCTCGGGTGAGCAATGGCACCTGGGAGCGCCTGCAGGTGGGTGATCTCGCCAACCTCGAGGGGCGCGGCAGCGTCTTTCGCGTAGCGACTCCCGACACCGAGCTCACGGCGCGCTGTCGCCGTCTCGAGATTCACCCGAGCGGGCCGCTGTGGGGGGAGGGGAGTCCAGCGAGCGCCGCTGCGGTGCTCGAGCTCGAAGAGACCATCGCCGCGCGCTATCCGCAGGCTGCCGCCGCCTGCGTCGCGGCCAGCATGGCTCAGGAGCGCCGCAGCCTGCGTCTTGCGATCCATGAGCTGCGCTGCGAGATCGAGCCGCAGGCAGTGCAGCTGCATTTTCGCCTGGCGC
>Ga0306920_100010302_pt1 | contig 12539 bp, 12 predicted proteins | sample flu12Cox44000170_FD_204666 | JGI IMG/M metagenome (GOLD analysis project Ga0306920, IMG submission 204666) | Lab enrichment of tropical soil microbial communities from Luquillo Experimental Forest, Puerto Rico - flux4day.12C.oxic.44.000.170 (v2)... | ecosystem: Environmental > Terrestrial >...
CGCTCAACGGCGTTAGGCCGCCTCAAGCCGCTTCTGTAGATTCCGAGCGTGCTTTTGTTCGTGGACAGTGACCTGGATTCGCCGGACGCATACGGGATTACCCAACTTCCCATGTTCCGTCTTGGCTTCTGTTAGATGGCGATGTCGGGGGTCAGAATGCGTTCGCGAACGCGGAGACGGCGTACTAGAATGCAAGGAATGCATCAAAGCAGCCACGATAGTATGCCGCTGCTATTGACGACAAAAGTTAGACAAGCTCCTGCCGCACCTGAACAGGCCTTGGCCCGGTTTGAGTCAGGAGTTGTTCAGAGGTACCCGATTGTTTTGCGCAGGAGTCGAACGCCCGGGCCTGTAACGGAGGGAAGTATGCGTAAGAACACAGCGGTCAATCTGCTACTCGGCGTGGCACTGGTTCTGTCGCTGATTGGGTGTGAGGATACTAAAGCGCGGCAAGAAAACGAACAGCTGAAAGTACACGTGGCGGAGTTGGTTAAAGAAAATGGCACCTTGGGTAATCGAGTCGACGAGTTAACTCAGGAGAATGCGACGTTAAAACAGGAGAACGAACAACTCAAAAGAAAAGCTAAGAAGACCAAGAAAAGCAAACATCGCCACAGCCCTTCTAGCGGACAGTGACGAGGACGAACTACTCTGGCCAACTTTGGAATCAATAAGAAGGACTACACAACAGCTTGTTGCACAAACAATGCTTGGTGCCGCACTAGGCACCCGAAATCCGTCCGACGTTTTCGCACAAAGCGATGTCTCGAACCCCCTCCTCGAACGCCTCCCCGCTCTCGCCAATCAACTTAAAGTGTTTCGGGCGCGGAGCCGAAAAAACATCGAATCCATCATCAGATATTTCGGAGGGCACTCGATCAAGGACTCGTTAAAAGGCTCGATCGCGGACTCTACAGCTCCGAGTGAGAAAGGGCGACGATAAAGATTGGACCCGAGACCAGAGTTGTGGCATCGAATCGATGAAGGTGCGCTCGCAGCATTGTGCCCACGTTCCGGTAGCGGCCTTGGCGAAGCACAAAGGTTTGAGTTGAAGCGGTCAGAACCAATGAGTCCGATTCGTCGGCTTAGGCGTCTCCGCCGGGCGGAGCTTCCTGTAGACACTGCCGAGTTGGCACGCTTTTTGATCGGTAAGGTCGTGGTGCACGACATTAAGACCGGTAGACTAAGTGGGCGCATCGTCGAAACTGAAGCCTACCCAATCGGAGATGCGGCCGGACACGCATTCCGCGGAAAGACGCCAGGCAATCGCTCGCTCTTTCTTCAGCGCGGACACGCCTACGTGCATTTCAGCTACGGGTCATCCTTGCTCCTGAATGTATCGAGCGAGAAGCCGGGGGTTGGCAGTGGAGTCTTGTTGCGCGCCATCGAACCGCTTGAGGGGATAGAGCAAATGGCAAGCTCGCGTGGAAACGCAAGTTTTGCCGACATTGGCAGAGGTCCAGGCCGGTTGACCAGGGCGATGAAGGTCGATCTCCGCCAAGACGGCTCAGACTTGTGCGCCCACGGGCCGCTTTGGCTGGGGACAACCGAGCAAGCAAGCGCCGCGATTGGCAAGAGCGTGCGCATCGGGCTCTCGCGCAATGTGCATCGACTCTTGCGATTCTACGAACGCGGCAATCCGCACGTGAGTGGTCCGAAGAGGCTGCGCCAATAACTGTGTAGACCTCTAAAGATCGAAAGTCAGGTGGTCAGCCCATGAAGAACATGTTTGATGCGATCGTGATCGGGACTGGGCAATCGGGACCGTTTCTTGCCGTGCGGATGGCAGCAGCCGGGAAACGGGTGGCCATAATTGAGCGGGGCCGCTTTGGGGGAACTTGCGTCAATACTGGCTGCATCCCAACGAAGACGCTGGTCGCCTCAGCTTACGCCGCGCACATGGCCCGCCGCGCCGCGGAATTTGGCGTTGTAGTGGCAAGCCCAGTGCGTGTCGATATGAAGCGGGTGAAAGCACGCAAGGATGAAATTTCGGGTAAGTCCAGGGAGGGGGTGGAGTCGTGGCTCAGGGGAACGCCGAATTGCACGGTGTTTCAGGGACATGCACGATTCGAATCGTCACACGATGTGCGGGTGGGAGAACAATTGCTGGGTGCCGAGCAAATCTTTATCAACGTGGGCGGGCGAGCCGCTATACCGTCTATGCCTGGCGTGACGAGCACGCCTTATCTGACCAATTCGAGCGTGTTGGACCTCGGCATTCTGCCGCATCACTTGGTCATCGTCGGCGGTGGTTACGTGGGACTGGAATTCGGGCAGATCTTCAGGCGCTTTGGCAGCGAGGTGACCATCATTGAGAAGGCATCGCAGCTGGTCGCGCATGAAGATGAGGACGTCTCGAAAGAAGTCCAGGCTATCCTCGAGCGCGAGGGCATCGAAGTGCGGCTCAACGCGACGTGCATCGAGTTGATGAAGCACGGCGAAGAAGTAGGCGTGCGCTTGGATTGCACGGCAGGCGCGCCGGAGGCGAGAGGGTCGCACTTGTTACTGGCGATGGGCCGAACACCAAACACCGATGATCTTGGGCTGGAAAAGGCCGGCGTAGCGCGCGATGCCCGCGGATACATCCTGGTGGACGATCAACTGCGTACCAACGTTCCCGGCATCTGGGCACTCGGCGATTGCAACGGGCGGGGCGGATTTACGCACACGTCTTACAACGACTTCGAGATTGTTGCGGCGAATCTGTTGGATAACGGAACGCGCCGCGCCACAGACCGCATCAGGGCCTACAACCTGTATATCGATCCGCCGCTGGGACGATGTGGCATGACAGAACGGAAAGCGCGCACATCCCGCCGTCGTGTGCTGATTGGAACGCGGCCCATGACGCGCGTGGGCCGGGCTGTCGAGAAGGGCGAGAGCCAGGGGTTCATGAAGGTGCTGGTAGATCGAGACTCCAAAGAGATTCTGGGAGCCAGTATTCTCGGCACCGGAGGCGACGAGGTGATCCACTGCGTCCTGGACATGATGTATGCGCGTGCGCCATATACGGTGATGCAGAGCGCGATGCACATTCATCCGACGGTCTCTGAACTGATTCCCACGATGCTAGGCGAATTGCAACCTATTTAACGGAGTCTAAACGATGCTGAGGGCGCATGTTGCTGCACTCCAAAATGAAACTGCGAGTGCCCACAGTGCCGTTTCCGCAGTCGTTCCTTAGCTGGGTGAACGGCGCAAATTCACTCGGCGCAAGAGCTGGGCGTTTACGCCGACAATGAGCGTGGACAGGCTCATCGCCAGCGCCCCAACACTCATGGGCAGATCGACGTCCCAGTGGACCAAAAGGCCCGCCGCGACCGGGATAGCGGCGAGGTTATAGGCCGTCGCCCAAATCAGATTCTGGACCATTTTCCGGTAAGAAGCGCGAGAGAGTTCGATGGCTTCAACAACATCGCGTGGATCGCTGCGCACGAGCACGATTCCAGCAGACTCCACCGCAACGTCGGTACCTGGGCCGATGGCAATTCCGACATTCGCAGTTGTGAGTGCGGGCGCGTCGTTGACAGCGTCGCCTACCATAGCGACTTGCTCGCCTCCTGCTTGAAATCGCTGGATGGCGGAAGCTTTGTCGGCGGGAAGCACTTCGGCTGCAACCTCATCGATCCCAATGCGCCTTGCGACGGACTCCGCGACGGTCCTGGAATCGCCAGTGATCATCGCCACCCGGATCCCCAGCCGATGGAGTTCTTCGACTGCTTGGTTCGATTGGGGTCGAATTTCATCTTCAACCGCAAACGCGCCGAGTACGCCATTCAGTGAAACGACGAGGAGCACGGTCTTGGTGTCGGCGGCCCAAGCCGCCGTCACCTTCACGAGCTCCGGTGGCGGAGCTGCATTTCTCTCGCTCAACAGTCGGAGGCTGCCGATCGCGATGCTTTCACCATTCACGAAAGCCTGCGCACCGCGGCTGGGCAGAGCCTCGAAGTGACTCGCGGCAGCGATGGGAGGCCGCGCCGTTTGGCCTCTGCAACAATCACTTTGGCGAGCGGATGTTCCGAATCGTTTTCGACGGCAGCAGCACGCGAAAACAAATCGTCTTCGCGAACCCCTGACGCAACCACCACGCTGGACAACGCTGGAGCGCCGCGCGTAAAGCGTCCCAGTCTTATCGAAAACGACCACGTCAAGATCACGCGCACCTTCGAGCGCGAGCCTGTCTTTGACGAGGAGGCCGTTCTGCCGGCCGAGAGACGTCGAGATGGCGATTACGAGTGGAATAGCTAGGCCCAGCGCGTGGGGGCAGGCGATGATAAGAACAGCTGTCGTTCGGGTTAGAGCGTGTGCTCTGTCTCCGGCAAACCACCAGTAGGTCAACGTGATTGCGCCGCCCGACTCGCCAGTTTGAACTCCAACGAGCTCCGCTTCATTCCTCATTCTGTGACCCCCGTCAGTTTGATTCTTCATCGAGTACATCGGACGAGAAAATATTGAGCCGCTCAGGTGTCAATCCGTGTCGCGTCGTCGCTCGCGAGCGGAGCCTCCCATGAAGGAGGGCGCGTGCCTTCATCAATGCGAAGAACAAGGGAACGAGACGTGAATCGTGGAGGTGATCATGGCGCCCACGATGGGGACCGATGCCGCTCCCCAAGAATCGGAATCAAGCTCGCCAACACGACGCACACCGGCATGAGTTTCGCCCGCAGGCCGGTGCTGTGGTAACACACCGATTGCGCCTCATTACCGCTGGAGAGAAAATGAAGCGCGGAGGTAACCGTCATGGTTCACACAGTCGTTGATGGAACGTTTCGGCAAACCAATTTGACCGACGAATCTTCCGAGTATCTGGCCAAGCGCGAGGAGCTTCGCTTGGCCGAAGTCGAGCTCATGCGCCAGCGCGAACATGTGGCTAAGCTGCGCCGCAATCTTCCTGAGGGTGCTGCTGTTCAGGACTATCAGTTTGAAGAGGGTCCGCGCGACCTCAACGCCGGTGATGCGCCTGCGCGCACCGTACGCCTCAGCGAACTCTTCACCGGGCCCAATCGCTCGCTCGTCATCTATCACTTCATGCTCGGAAAGAAGCAGACCAAAGCTTGCCCAATGTGCACTGCCTGGCTCGACGGCGCGAATGGTGTCGCCCATCACCTCGCTCAGAATCTTGACTTCGCGGCTGTGGCCGCCGCCGATCTCCCGACTCTGCGCGCCCATGCTCGAGCGCGGGGCTGGGACAAACTGCGCCTCCTTAACGCCGGCAATAACAGTTTCAAATATGATTTGGGCAGCGAAGACCGCGAAGGCCATCAGGACTCGACTGTTTCCGTTTTCACCCGCGACGCCAAGGGTACCCTGCGCCACTTTTACACAGCGCACCCTAGGTTGGCCCCCGACATTCAGGAGCGTGGCATTGACCTGCTCACTCCGATCTGGCACTTCATGGACCTCACCCCTCAAGGCCGGGGCAGTTGGCACGCCAGCCTTGCCTACGGTACCAAAGTCCACGCCGCTTCGAAGTAGTTCATCTCGAGGCCGTTCCCTTATCGAGCCAGTTCGCGGCACCAGCACATAAACTGGCATGTCGCCATAAGTATTTTCTTTGCCCTGCTGCTCAAACTACTCCTAGTTTCTTTGCCGCGAAGTCGAGAACCCTTGTGCCGGAATAGCCACCCACAATGCCGACCACGAAGACGCTGATCAGGCTATGCGCGATCATGGAGCTGGTCTTGGGAACCACGGTGTAGACGCACAGCCAGACCAGAACAATGGCAGCAACAACTCCAATGAAAATCCTCCACCAAATGTACCCCTTAAGTGTGTCCTTGGCGGCAATCCCTCCGAGTGCACCACCGACGAGGCACAGAGTGACCACAAGCCAGATCGATACCACCACGGTGATGCTCTGTTTATTGAGACCAGGGGCCCACATGGCAATGGCGGCGGTACCGCGCCAAGTGGGTTCGAGGAAAATGGTGGCGGTGGTTTCGTTGGCTTTAATGTCGAAGGAGTCCGGATCGATGTGCATGGTCGGATTCGAACTCGAGAAGTTTACGTGTCGCACACGGTCGGTTTGAATACAGCGTCCTTGATCATCGAAGAAACAACCCACCAGAGGTTCGCGGTCGATCAGCGACATCTTCAATGTCGAATCGGAGGTAACCGGCCCAAACCCGTAGATGGGGGGAGCAAACACCAATTTGAGTGTGGAGCTTCCTTGAACGGGAACGTTAGGGGCGGAGCTCACCAGCGCAATCGTAGCTTGCACGGGAGACGCCGAGACCAGCTTGCCTTCGGTATCGAATCCACCGCGAGGAATCACCAGCGGTTGTGGATAAAATTTTCCGTTGGACCAGGTCATCCAGATGCGGATGTCTAAAGGAGCACCCTTTCCGTTGGGGGCCATATAGTAGACGCGAATACGCGCATAGCCCTTGCCGTCAGCCAGAATCTCGTCCTTGCCCGTGGAGTTCACAAGCAGGAGCTGTGGTGTGGTGGGAGGTGTGGCTGGCAATGCGGCAGGAGTAGAGGCGGCTGTTGAAGCAGTATCTGGCTGTTGTGGTTGCGAGGGAGTCCAAGAAGCAGAAATGAGAACGGGACGGCTCTCGTTTGTTCCCAAAGGTTCATCCGTAGAAGTGTGAAAGGACTGTTTTTTCGCGACGGGTTTGGCCGGTGCCGTCGGCTTGCCGACCACGAACACGGTGTTTCCGGCCGGGGAGAGCGAGTTTGTGGATTCGATGGCGCGCAGGCGCGCAATTCCGTATTCGGATGCCACAAAGGTGGTTTTCGCGGTTGTTTGTTGCTTCGGAATAACCACGGTTTGGTGCTCGACCCTCTTCGACGGGAAAGTAATTTCGAGATTGACGGTACATGGACGTTGCCACTCGGCAGGCTGGTTGTCGGCATTCAACATCGAGACCCTGACGGAGATGTTCGAATCGATGGGAACTGAAGAGGTGTCCACTTGCAAATCGAGCTTAATCGGACCGGCTGCGACGCGTTGTGCCATCTGCCGCATGGGGACAGGCACTTGCTGGGCTGCGGCAGGCAGGGCGACGGGCATATGGGTAGCCAAAAGGGTTGCTAGCAGGGCGGGAATACAATAATCTGTTGCGCTTTGCTGGTCTATCTCCGACCCGAGATCTTGGGGGCTGCCGATGAGGTCGCAAACAGGGTTGCCGCGAGTGAGCGGTAGTGTCGCAAGGTGAGCCTGAGGAGTCGGTTTGTGATTCTGAGGTGGAAGAGCCGATTACATGGGCTCGCCAGCTTTTATGCGAGGTGATCAATGGGACTCTCTTGGCAACAAGGTCCGCTCTCACCAGGAGCAATCGGCCGATTCCTCGCGCCCGACCCGCTGCCTAAACGACTTCTGTACGTCGAGCCGTTGCGTCGACGCATGCGGGTGCGTTTCGCAAGGACTTGGATCGCCGATAGTGAGAACGTCCTCCTGCTCTTCGAACCTGGTCGGTATCCGGTGGCCTATTTCCCGGAAACTGACGTTTCTCCACAAGCGCTAGAACGCAATGAGCACACTACGGCACCCTGACCTCGGGCTGACGTCTTGGTACACCGTCAGGGCTGCCGAGCGGCACGCACCGCGAGGGGCGTGGCAACACATCGACCTACCTGCGTACGCAGGTGAGCTTCGGGCGCGGATTGCGTTTGCTTGGCCGGCCATGGACGCGTTCTACGAAGAAGACGAACGGATTATGGGCCATGCAGCCGACAGCTACCACCGCATCGACATCCGCCAAGCTTCACGCAACCTCGTTGTTCGCCATCATGACCGCGTCGTCGCCGATGCCAAGCATCCCATAGCCCTGTACGAGTCCGGCTTTGCGCCGCGCTGGTACGTTCCGCGCGCAGACATCGATGAGTCAGCGCTGACCTTCGTCGAACATCAAACCTTCTGCCCGTACAAAGGGCTGTGCAGCTACTACGACATCGGTGGCGCACGCCTGGCGGCTTGGTCCTATCGTGAGGCCTATCCTGAAGTTGGCCGCATCTCCGGCCTGGTATCGTTCGAGCCGGATATCGTTGCGGTGCAACTCGATGGCACCCGGCTCCGTCTTGAGCCGGGTCAAACGGTAATTCCGCACGATCGCGAACTCACCGTCGCCGAGGCGTCCGCCCGGCGATGAGAGGGTTCATGCAGGAGGAATTCCTAACGGTATGGCGCGGCTGCTATCGGTGAACGTCGGGCTTCCGCGCGAGATCGCGTGGAAGGGCGGCACTGTGCGCACGGCAGTCTGGAAGCTGGCGGTACATGGCCGTGTTCGGGCCGCCCGGTTGAATCTAGACGGCGACGGTCAAGCAGACCTGGGCGGGCACGGTGGTGAGCAACGCGCCGTCTTCGTATATCAGATCGAATCGTATCGCCATTGGCAGGAGCAGCTGAAGCGCACCGACTTCGTTTACGGACAGTTCGGCGAGAACTTTACGATCGAAGGGTTGCCCGACGATACCGTCTGCATAGGCGATCGTTATCAGATTGGCGGCGCAATTTTCGAAGTCACGCAACCCCGGGTTACTTGCTATCGCATCGGCATTCGGATGAACGAACCCCGCATGCCGGCATTGCTAACCTCCACCGGCCGTACGGGATTCTACTTTCGCGTGTTGCAGGAAGGCGACGTTGGCGCCGGCGACGAAATCGTCAAGGTTGGAGAAGTGAAAGAGCGAATGACCGTCGCCGAGATCAACGCGCTTCTTTACTTGCCCGATCACGGGCGCGATGGACTGGAGCGCGCACTACGAATCGAAGCGCTTTCGCCCGGATGGCGGTGGTCCTTTGAGCAGCTATTGCAAAGCCCGGCAGGTGCCGAGGGAAACGGAAATGCCGGACTAGCGCCCGGAGCAGCCGCACATCCGGCTGCTCCGGGCTTTCAAAGGCTCCGGGTGACTTCAATCAATCAGGAGTCTGCGGATGTTATCTCGCTTACGATGCAGAGCCCGGACGATCAGCCGCTGCGGAAGCCTCTGCCCGGACAGTACGTTGTTTTGCGCCTTCAACGGACCGCCGGCGGCACGCCACTCTTTCGCAGCTATTCGCTTTCGGGTCCCGTCTCGACACAGCGCTATCGAATCAGCGTAAAAATCGAGCCGAATGGCACTGCTGGAACCTATCTGCGGGAGCATGTCCACGTGGGCGATGTTCTCGACGTCAGCTCGCCGCGCGGGAGCTTTACTCTTGAGCCCGGAAACGAGTCAGTGGTACTGCTAAGCGCGGGAATTGGAGTTACCCCAGTTCTGGCGATGCTGCACGCCCTGGCGGCGGCCCGCTCGACCCGACAGGTGCTGTGGCTCCACGGGGCTCGCGATCGGGAGCATCATCCATTTGCCGCAGAAGTCCGCCGCTTGATGCTCGAGCTTCCGCACAGTCGCAGCCATGTCTGTTACAGTCGCCCGGGTGCAGGCGACAAGCTAGGTGAGGATTTCAGCGTCGCAGGTCACCTCTCGGAATCGATTCTCAATGAAGTCGGTGTTCCGCGAGATGCAGACGTCTTCGTCTGTGGGCCGACTCAATTCCTGGCGGACATGAAGGAAGCGCTCGCTAACATCGGGGTTCCACCCGAGCGTGTCCACGTCGAGATCTTCGGCGGCAACGAATCGATGAGAACACGCGCGAATACCGCTTCGGCGAAGCGAATTGGCATCACAGAAGATCAAATCCGCGCGCTGCTATTCTACGAGCGCAGCACGCTATTCGATTGAGAAGCACAAGGCAGTAATTTTGCATGCCGAACGCATCACGCCAGGTGCTTCTGGAATCCGTGCCGCTTCCCTCACGGGGCTGCAGAGATCTTTTGATGAGGGGCAGGTCGTCGAGCCGACACTGGTAATCTGCATGGCGAATTTCACGAACCGTTTCAACGACGGGCTTTCGCGCCGTACCGGACCTGAACGGTTGAGCTGTGACCACGCGCCAGCAGCCGCTGATCTCTACAATTCGACCGTTCGTTGCACGAGCCCTCGTCCTCAATAAATGATCGATACCTCTCGAAGGAATTGTTATGACCGCGCTTGAGCAGAAACACCGATCCTTCCTGTTCGGCTTGGGGGGCTCAGCATCAGGCAAGCAATAAGGAGTTCTGTGATGGCCACTATTACCCGTATGGAATCGCTAGCAGGCGTTCGCATCCCCGATACACCGTTGGCCAAGGCGGCAGTAGATCTCCTGGAAGCGACTTCGCCACAATTTATCTGCAATCACTGTGTTCGGACTTATGTTTTCGGAAACCTCGCCGTCAGAAGCATCGGCCGCTCGATTATCGACGAGGAAATGGCCTTTTGCGGGGCCCTTTTGCACGACCTTGGGCTCGTTCCCGCCCACGCCGGCGAAAATCGCTTTGAAGTGGACGGTGCCGACGCTGCTCGAGAATTTTGTCTGAAGCATCAAGTGGCATCCGAGCGCGCTGACCGAGTACGGGAGTCGATCGCATTGCATACATCGGCAGGCATCGCTTCGCGAATGGCGGCTGAAATTGCCTTGGTACATCTGGGCGCCGCGCTCGACTTTCTTGGCCTGGGAATCGATCAGGTTCCCCCGCAGTTACTTGAAGAAATTCTTACAAGCTATCCGCGATTAAATTTCAAATCGGCGTTTCGTGATCTCCTAGTAGAGCACTGTCGGCGTAATCCCGTTGCGCAGATCCTGGCTTGGACTGATGAGGTCGCGCGCACCGCCGGTTGCACTCTGCATGGTCAGCCCATACCGACCGCATCACAATTGATGCTCGCTGCGCCTTTCGCCGAATGATCTGGCTAGAGGCAACGCCATTCACCCGGACCGCCGATCCCGACAAAAATATCGCCGCCGTCAGGTGGACGACCCGGAAGTCCTCAGTCGTACATCATGAGTCATTTTTCCGAATCACCGGACCTAGCATTGCAGTGCTCGCCTTTGGACAAAAATAGAAGTCCAAGCACACATCTACTTCTTCCTTTGCGTTTCGTGTGAGATGAACATCTTGGCAGGATCAGGCTCTATTTCCTGTCAAAATGGTCGCCGAAGTAATAGAGCCTGTGATGAGACCCCTCCAGCCTAACTGGACTGAGCTTCAACTCTGCACTATCGAGGCGACGAACATTCGCGGGATGAACTTTCTCTTGGTCATGGACCCATCCATCGGCTGATTCCAGGCCAGATACAGCAGTCGTCAAACCATTGAGAAAATAGTGGGCTGGAATTATAGCCTTGGGGTCGTATTTTCGCAGAATAGCATCCACCTCATCGCGTGTGAGTACGGTCTCGATCGGCAAAATGAGCACGTCTACATTTCTCAGATAATGGTCGAGAGAGGGACCGGGTACTGCGCGATTGTCACCCCAGATGGCGATTCGCAATCCCCCCGTCTCAATGATCTGAATCGCGTTATCTAAATCGATGGGGTTATTTGGCGGACAAGCCTCCACACGGGAATCTGTCGAGGTGCCGTCTGAATCATGGTCGGGCGCCGATTCACATTTGTGCTTGTCAGCAAGGCCCACTACTTCGATATCGCCAAGCCTAAAATGCCCGACCAGACGTTCGAGCACCACCAGTCCGCTCGGCCGATCGACAGCATCGTGATCGAAATGGGCGTGAGTCGAAAGAACGATGTCGACCCGGATGGACGGAAACTCATTTAGGAACCACTTTGGGTAACGTCCCGTTGAATCATTCCGCCAGGGATCGGTCAGAACCGTCAAACCTGCCGGCGATGTGATTTTGAAGGCATCGTGCCCATAGAACTCGATACTGACCTCGCCTGAACGAGTTGGATCTCCACCGTGTTTCTGAACGGAGATTAGAGTATTGTTATTCCATTCCGGGGAGGGAGCCGTGGAGGACTGCTGCGCGTGCACACCGAACATCAAGGCCAACACGGCTATCCAGACGAAGGAGACGAACGCCTTCACACCCATGTCACCCTTTCGTGCTGCCTGCATTCACTCTGCAAGCATCTCGACCTGACCACTCCGAGATTTTAGTCCAACAGGAGTGAGAGTTTTATCTCATTATATGCGCTCGATGGGATGGGGTGCGCCTGGCTTATCGTGGCGCTGCTCCTCGCCTGGGCCTCGGTGAAATTGTCAATGCGGTTGGCGTCGTGGAAAAGCTAGACATCCACGCTGTCTGCCCGGCTGATGGGAGACATTCATGCCACGAATCAGTTGGAGATGGTTTCGGGAACAGCTCAGGTTTCTGACGACCGCGGCGGCGTACTTGCTCATCGTTTTCTTCTCCGCGCTCGCTAGCTCGTCGTCCGGCGCGGACGAGCCAGAAGCCTCCAGCCGTGCAGAGTCCACCGCCGTCATCGCCAATGCGCGCAAAATCCTGACGCCCTACGGAGTGGAGCGGCTAGAAAGGGTGCAGATCGGCGGCGTCGATCGGTAGCGCTACAGCCTCGCATGCCGTGAGGATAAGCCGTCGGCAGCTTGTGTCCGGTGAGGTTTTCGAACAGAACACCAACGTGGAGTTAGCCGAACTTTCGCAGTTGAGCACATCTGAGCCAGTTAAGTGCTTTAGAATCAGTCGAGGCTAAGGAAAGGTCTTCACCACAAAACGGCCTCCTACCGTATGCTTGGTACCTCGATTTCGTAGC
>Ga0306920_100010304_pt1 | contig 12537 bp, 9 predicted proteins | sample flu12Cox44000170_FD_204666 | JGI IMG/M metagenome (GOLD analysis project Ga0306920, IMG submission 204666) | Lab enrichment of tropical soil microbial communities from Luquillo Experimental Forest, Puerto Rico - flux4day.12C.oxic.44.000.170 (v2)... | ecosystem: Environmental > Terrestrial >...
AGGTAGGTCAACGCAATCGAAACGAAGGACGTGATCCACACAAGCCAGGTGAGTGGAGTTTCGAAGTTCATTTCGGAAGCGTTTGCGTAGCGGGCTTTCTGGATTGCGTCGTTGAGGAAATAGGCAGCGGCGCTGGCGATCAACATGATCACGCGCATCACGAAAATCCAGACGAGGAGTTGAACCTGCACCATGGGGTCTTTCACGGCGAGCAGGATAAAGGTGATGAGCGCGACGCCAGTAACACCATAAGTCTCGAAACCGTCCGCTGTGGGACCGACCGAATCGCCGGCATTGTCACCGGTGCAATCGGCAATCACGCCGGGATTGCGCGCGTCGTCTTCTTTGATCTTGAAGACGATCTTCATCAGGTCGGAACCGATGTCGGCAATCTTGGTGAAGATGCCGCCGGCGATCCGTAGGGCCGCCGCGCCGAGAGACTCGCCGATGGCGAAACCGATGAAGCAAGGCCCGGCATAGTCGCCGGGAATGAAGAGGAGGATCACCAGCATCATGAGCAGTTCGACGCTGATGAGCATCATGCCGACGCTCATGCCCGCCTCCAAAGGGATGTGGTTGAGGGGGTATGGCTTTCCGCGCAAACCGGCGAACGCGGTGCGAGAGTTGGCGAAGGTGTTCACGCGAATGCCGAACCACGCGACGGCATAGCTGCCGGCCATCCCAACCAAGCTGAAGAACAGAATGATCGGGAGGGTGGTGAGGATAGACTTGCCCGGAACAGGGGCGAGGATGCCGAAATACAGAACAATAATGATGGCGATGAAGACCCAAAGAAGGAGAAGGAATTTGCCCTGGGTGATGAGATAGGTTTTGCAGGTCTCGTAAATGAGCTCGGAAATTTCGCGCATGGCGCGATGCACCGGCATGTTCTTGAGGCGGACGAAGATCGTCATGCCGAAGAGCAGGCCGAAGATGCAGATCAGGATCCCGAAGAGAAGGAGTCTGTGGCCGTCAATTCCAAGGAAATTAACCTGACTGAGATCGGGAAGCCGAAGATTGGCTTCACCGCCGCCTTCGTCGGAAGCGGCTGCGGAGAGGGCGGGGGCGAGGAGCAAGAGCAAAGCCGCAGCGGGAGAAAGGCGTTTCGTGATTCGGCTGCACGTGGAACAGGCAGCGTCGATCGGGGTGAGCATGGAAAATCCTCCAAGACCAAACCAGTAAGTTAGTTGGGGCAGAGCGCCGACCGGAAAGCCGATTGGGCCCCTACAACTGCAGAACGGCACACACTTCCGGCCCAACGAAGTGAACTGACACTGCATCCACAGGCGTTGGGGAAGCGTCCAACCGGAAACCGGTGAGACGCCCCCATGTTATGACAGGACGGGACTCTTCGCCCACCTGCAGAACCCCCCACACCCGGGTCTGAACCGCCACGGCATTACTCTGTGCCGCGCAAGCGAGCGAATGTGAAAACTGATTTATATCATTCCGTTAATGGCGGGTCAAACCGTTTGGCATTGGGCGACGGATCAAGAAAGTGGGCAAAACACAGACGCCAGAGTCGTGAACCAAGTGTGACGCGTGGAAATGGCCCGGAGTTGGTGAGCAATGGTAGTATGTGGAGTTATAGCTTCGGGGTGTGAGTTAGCAGGCAGGCGAACAAAAAGATGACGAGCGAGACTGGAGTGGTGGCAATGCCCACCAGCGCACGGAGCGCAGTGCGTTACGACTGGAAGAAGAACGAAGTGCAGGACATTTATCAGACGGCGCTGCCGGAACTAGTGTATCGGGCGCAGAGCGCACACCGCGAATTCCATCCGCCGGATCGCTTGCAGACTTGCCAGCTGATTTCGATCAAAACGGGGGCCTGCCCGGAAGACTGCGCCTACTGCCCGCAAAGTGCTCACTATGAGGCAGAAGTAGAGCCAAAGGGACTGCTCGATGTGCAGCACGTGATTCGAGTGGCGAAAGATGCCGCCGGACGCGGAGTCACGCGGTTTTGCATGGGAGCCGCTTGGCGCCAGGCTCCGCACGGCAGGGAATTTGAGCAAGTGCTGGAGATGGTGCGAGGGGTTTCGGCACTCGGAATGGAAGTGTGCTGCACTCTGGGAATGCTAACGGAAGACCAGGCGGTGCGACTGAAAGGAGCGGGGCTCACCGCGTATAACCATAACCTGGATACCTCGCCAGAGTTTTATGGGTCGATTATAACAACACGGGTGTATGCCGACAGGTTGAAGACGCTGGCCGCCGTGCGAAAAGCGGGTATGACCGTCTGCTGCGGTGGGATTCTGGGAATGGGAGAGAATGAGAGCGACCGGGTTGGACTGTTACACCAACTCGCAACGTTGCGCCCACATCCAGAAAGCGTGCCGATTAACATGCTGGTGCGCGTCGAAGGGACACCGTTGGCGTCGGTGCCGCCTCTGGACCCGCTGGAAATGGTGCGAGCGATCGCCACGGCTCGAATTCTGATGCCGGCTTCCAGGGTACGGCTGGCCGCCGGGCGAAAGCAATTGTCGGCCGAGGCAGTAACGCTATGTTTCCTGGCGGGGGCGAATTCCATCTTTGTGGGAGAAAAGCTATTGACTACGCCGAATCCAGGTGTGGATGAAGATGACCGCCTTCTGCAAACGCTCGGCATGAAGCCCCTCGACTCGCATGCGGTCTGACGTTCTATCGACGTGGAAGGCCAGGCTGAGAGAGGGTCTACGGACCCTGCAAGACCAGAGTCTGACACGGACACTCGCCGAAATCCAAGGTGTCAATCTGTGTTCGAATGACTATCTGGGCCTGGCCGAGCACCGCGGGTTGCGCGAGGCGGTCGCGCATGCGGTCCTGAACGCCCAACGCGTTGGGGGCACCGGTTCGCGGCTGCTCTCGGGGCAGTCGGAAGAATGGCGCAAGCTCGAGGAGGAGTTTGCCAAGTTCGCCGGAAGCGAAGCGTCGCTGTTTTTCCCGAGCGGATACGCGGCCAACATCGGTTTGCTGACGGCGCTGGTCGGAAAAGACGACGTGGTCTATTCCGACGTGTTGAATCATGCAAGCCTTATTGATGGAATGCGCTTGTCTGGGGCCCGCAAAGTCATCTATGCTCACCTCGACCTTAACGCCCTGGAGGATGCGCTCCGACAAGACGCGGGCGCGCCGTGGCGGAGATTGATCGTCACGGAGAGCGTCTTCAGCATGGATGGTGATATCGCGCCGCTGAAAGAGATGGCAGCGCTGGCGGCCAGGTACGGCGCAGCCATGATTGTGGATGAGGCGCATGCCACGGCGGTGCACGGTCTGTTGGGGCGTGGTTTGGTGGCGCAGGCGGAGATTCTGCCTCAGGTGCTTGCCGTCATTCATACGTGCGGGAAGGCGCTGGGCAGCGCTGGGGCGTTTGTCTGTGGTCCGGCGGTCCTGAAGGAGCATCTGATCAACCACGCGCGCACTTTTATTTACACGACAGCCCTGCCGCCATATTTCGCAGAGCAGATCACGGCCGCGATGCGGCTCGCGCATGGCATGGAACAAGAAAGGGAGGAATTGCGCCGGCGCTCGGCGCGGTTGCTCGGTTTGCTGCGCACCGAGGGATTCGACACGGCGGGAAGTGAAAGCCAGATTGTACCTGTAGTTCTGGGCGACAACGAAGACACGCTGAGCGCAGCGGCTTATTTGCAGCGCGCGGGATTTGCGATTCGGGCCATCCGGCCGCCAACAGTATCTGCCGGGCGGGCACGGCTGCGGCTATCGATTACAATCCAGGTTTCGGAAGAACAATTAAAGAGCCTTGCGGGATCTTTGGCCGCGTGGCGTGAACGGAGCCGCCAGGTCATCCCAATAACGGCTAGACGCGCATGAGAAGACACTTCTTCATCACGGGTACAGATACCGGTGTGGGTAAGACCGTGTTGTCCGCGCTGCTGTGCGCGGCGTTGGATGCCGTGTATTGGAAACCAATACAGACGGGCACACTAGAGGGCGCGGATCGCGTGACGGTGATGAGGCTGGCGGGAATTGGTACGGACCGGACGCTCGAAGAGGTTTACAAGTTTGTGCCGCCGGTTTCACCAGACCTGGCGGCGCGGTGGGCGGGCGTGGAGATCGATCTGAACCGCATTTCGGCTCCGGCGAGCCTGCTGAACGACTGGCTGATCGTGGAGGGCGCCGGGGGCGTGCTGGTACCAATCAACGGAAAACAGTTCATGCTGGACATGATGGTGAAGTTCAGGCTGCCAGTGATATTGGCAACGAGGAGCAGCCTCGGCACCATCAACCACACGCTGCTGACGCTCGCGGCGTTGCATGCGGCAGAACTGCCGGTTCATGGCGTGGTCATGATCGGCGACCAGAACCGCGAGAACCGCGATACCATTGAAAAGTTCGGCCATGTCCGGGTTATAGGTGAAATTCCAAAGCTGCCCAATATACACCGCACCGCGCTGATGCAGGTGTTTCTGAACCACTTCGACCGATCTGCCTTTGCGCAATGAATTCTCCGCTGCAGCTCTGGCATCCCTTCACGAATGCTGTGCTAGATCCGAAGCCGCTGCGAGTGGTGAAGGCGGAGGGCGTCTACCTCTATCTGGCGGACCGGCGAAAAATCGTGGACGCCATTTCGTCGTGGTGGGTGAATCTGCATGGCCACGCGAATCCACGCATCGCCGCCGCGATTGCCGCGCAAGCCCACAAGTTGGAACACGTGATTTTGGCGGGTTTCAGCCATGATGCAGCGGAAGAGTTGGCGACGCGATTAAGCAAGTGGGTACCCCCCGAACTCAGGCACCTGTTTTTCTCCGACGACGGCTCCACGGCAGTAGAAGTGGCATTGAAACTGGCCTTGCAACATTTCGGGAACCTCGGACGACCAGAGAAATGTGAAATTGTGGCGCTCGAGCACGGCTACCACGGTGACACAGCCGGGGCCATGTCTGTAAGCGATGAATCGCCGTTCACCGAGCCGTTTCGATTGATGCGGTATCCGGTGCATCGAGTGCACTCGGCGTACTGCTATCGGTGTCCAGTCGGACTGAAGCGGGAGAGTTGCCACATCGAGTGTGTGCAACAGCTCGAGGCCCTGCTGGCGGACCGCGGAACGCAAATTGCCGCCGTGATTGTAGAACCGTTGCTGCAAGGCGCTGGCGGAATGATCGTACATCCGGTTGAATTTCTCGAGAAAGTGCGTGCATTGTGCAGCAGGCACGAGGTGCTGCTGATTGGCGATGAGGTGCTGACGGGCTTCGGGCGAACGGGAAAAATGTTCGCTTGCGATCTGGCGAACGTGGTGCCTGACCTGATGTGTGTTTCGAAGGGAATTACAGGCGGGTTCCTGCCGATGGGGGTGACCCTTTGCTCCGATCGAGTGGAATCCGCATTCCGTAGTGAGAATCGGGCGCACACGTTCTATCACGGACATTCGTATACGGGAAACGCGCTCGCTTGTGCCGCGGCAAACGAGAACTTGCGGATATTTGATGACGAGCCTGTTTTTGACCGTATTTCGACGATTGCCAGAATTCATGGCGAGCGACTTGGACAACTGCGCGAGATGCGCCAGGTCGCGGATACACGGCAAATTGGGACGGTCGGCGCGCTGGAGTTGCTCGCGAAGGACACGGGCTATCTTTCAGCGATGCGTCCAAAACTGTACCAATTTTTCCTGGAGCGAGGGGTGCTATTGCGGCCGCTGGGCAATGTGGTTTACGTCTTACCTCCGTACGTGATCGAGCCTCAAGAATTGCATCGTGTGTATGACGTGATTGTGGAAGCGATCGAGACGCTGCTCTGAAGCGCACTCCAAAGGGCGTCTGCTACACTGAACATCCGAATCGACGGAGGAATTGTACTTGGCGGCACCGCTGAGCGGCTGGAAGCAGAAAATCGTGGGGTTCGCCGGAGCACTGGGTGCGCCCGGGCTGTTTCTTATTTCCTTTCTCGATTCCTCAATCTTGACGTTTCCTGTGATTAACGATTTGTTGCTGATCGAGTTGAGCATCCAACGCCCTGGGCGCATGCCGCTGTATGCGGCCATGGCCATGATTGGATCCGTGCTTGGATGCCTACTTCTGTATTACATCGCAAAGAAAGGCGGGGAAGCCTTCTTTCAAAGGAAGGCGGGCGCGCGCGCAGACGCAATCAGGGACTGGGTGGAGAAGAATGGATTTGGCGGAATGCTGCTTGCGGCGTTGCTACCGCCGCCTGTCCCATTCAAGCCTTTTGTACTCGCCGCGGCCGTGTTTGAAGTGCCATTGGCGAGTTTTGTTTCAGCGATAGCGTTGGCACGGGCGATCCGATATTTCGGATTTGGTTACCTGGCGATCCGCTACGGAAATGATGCGATGCCGTTTCTAGCGCAGCACAAGCTGCAGGTGGCTGTCGGGGTGCTCATCTTTGCGCTAGTGAGCTATGGTCTGTCGCGGCTGATTTTGAGAGACAAAAGCGCAGACGCCGCAGGGTAGGGGATCGTCTACCTAGGCATTTGATGGCGGCATGCGTTCATCGCAAGTGGACGTCGTTCAGCCATACAAATGCCTGGCCAATCACCGCGTATTGCGGGGTCAGGAAAATTATTACCGCGACGCGGTGTCGCGTTTCATTCTGAGTCTGATCCACCATTGAGCGAATGACAACTTCGAACCCATCCTGTCTTTTGGCTACGGCGGCACGGGGAAACCGCGCGACCTGCAGATATTCTTGAGCGATTGCCGTTTTCTGCGCCGCATCCAGTTCCGGGGACGATTCGGGCTTATGGACGCAATCCGCCGCTTCAGGATCGAAGCTCTTCGCCAGGCTGGTGGATACTTCCAATAAACAAATCATCGACTCAGTTTCGACGATGCCATGCCAGGTAACGAGCGAAAGTGCGTTCGGGAAGGTGCCGACTTTGCGAGCGGATTCACCATGGTAGGTGCGTGGCTCGAGCAATGCCGTGCTGCTCGAATGCAGAATCGCGCGGGCCCCGACGTAAACCAGTATCAGCGCGAAAGCGATGACCGCGCCGTTGCGGCCGCGAGGCGACGCGCTTTTTGCGCCGATTTCGGAAGACACCAGCAGGAAGAGTTCAGGGACGAGAATGCCTGCGATTAGAACAGCGAGAAGCCAGGGATCGATGGTGGGTAGCCAGTCTGCAGCGAAACGGGTGTGACGCAAAGGCCAGAGGAGGGTCACACCTTCGGATTGGCCGACGTCCAGCAACAGGTGCAGCGTGGCAGCGCAAGTGACTGCCAACAGCATCACGCGGCACGATTCGGACTGCTTTTGGGAAAGATAGCGTGTAAGGACAACTGCGAGAGCCACGACCGCGATAGTGCCCAGGATGGAGTGAGTCAAGGTGCGGTGTCCCACGAAATACGCGGCTGGCCCGAAAAGAGCGGTGACGAGGTCAATGTCGGCAAGGGTACCCGCGAAAATCATCCCAACGGTAATGGGCCAGCGACGCCTGGGAAAAAATCCTCGCGCGAGAGCGAGCGACGCAAGCGCATGAGTCGGAATGTCCACGGTTAGGACTTCGCGGAACCGCCATTCGAAGAGACTGTGCCGCTGGGAACAAGTAGTTTGAGAGCGCGAGGAACGATAGAGAATTCCATCGGCAAGCGCGCGAGTGGTTCACCATCCACCTGGGCATGCACGGGACTAGCCTCGAGGGGCTCGCAGACCAGCGTTTCCGCTTTCCAGAAGTAGACATCTTCCTCCTTGCGAAGATTACCCATCCAAAGAGTGGGGAGGTAGCTGAGGTAGCGCAGTCCGCTTTGCGTGGTCAAGGCCATTACTTCGAACTGGTCTTCGAACAGGTCGGCCTGATCTGTGATCTTGAACGGGCCGCCGTAATTTTTTGTCCGACCAACGATCGCGAGGGTCACTTCCATCTGCCGTTCGCCCGTGCGAACGCGGAACCGAGGATACGTGTAACGCAGCACTTCACGAGCACCCTGCCACCAGTACGCCAGAATGCCGACACGCGCCTTCAGGCCGAGGTCGATCGAGTAAACAATCATGCCGTCGGGTCCCGCGCCGGCAACACTGAGAAAATAGCGCTGCTTCTCCGGCTTCTCGAGCGGAGTAGCAAGGCCAAGGGCGATCTCACGCACTTCGCCGTTTACCAGACGTTTGGCGGCGCGAGGGATGTCCCATGGCAGGTCCAGTTCCTTGGCGAGAATGTTGGCGGTGCCACCCGGAAGAAGCGCAAGCGGAACACGGTGGCCGTTCTGGTGGGCGGCGAGACCGTTAACGACTTCGTTGAGCGTGCCGTCGCCTCCGCAGGCGATAACGAGCTGGCGGCCGTCGCGCGTGGCCTGCTGGGCGATTTCCGTGGCGTGGCCCGGGCCAGCGGTTTCGGCAAGTTCAGCTTCGATGCCGTTCGAGGAAAGGATACGGCGGGCCTGATCGAGCAAGCGCCGCCGGCCGTCGCCGCCATTGCCTGCGTTCGGATTGTGAATCAACAAAGCGTTTTCGAATTGCGTTTGCATCTTTTCCAGGTCTGGGCCAAACACTCATTGTATCCGAAAAATGCCGACAGCAAATGCATCCGCGAAAAATGTGGCAAATAAAACGTTGGCGCAATGCGACCAGGCCCCGGTGGCGTCTTAAGGCGCATGCACGGGGCGCCGGGCCTGGCGGTCTGTCACTTTCGGCCGCTGGGCTGCCTCCGCCTGCGTCAAATGCTTTTGCTTTACCTCGTGCAGCACCTTCAGTCGCTCCCGTTCTCGCTGGCTCAAGGCGATACGCTCCGTTTCCATGGCCCCCCGGCCATCCATGAAAGGACATTTCTACTTTGCTCAAACCGGACATTTTCATTTTGCATACGGCGCGTTGACTTGACTACCAGCGCGACGTAAGATGCCGACAGACATGGTGCAACTCGCCACGACGTGAAGGCCTTCCGTGACAGGTCCGTGTAACCCGGGGAACTCGTAGTGCCGGCTGAACTTATATCACACTACCGACTTCTGGGGCCGCTGGGAAGCGGCGGAATGGGTGTGGTGTATCGCGCAGAAGACACAACGCTCGGGCGGACGGTCGCGCTGAAATTTCTGCCGGAGCAATCAGCAAATAATCTGGTGGTAAGCGATCGGTTGCGGCGGGAGGCACGGCTGGCCTCGGCGCTGAATCATCCTAACATTTGCACGATCTACGAAGTGGGTGAAGACGCTGGCGAGGTTTTCATTGCGATGGAGTATGTGGAGGGCCGTCCGCTGTCGGAACTCATCCGGCCGGGAGGCCTGCCTTTTGAAACGACTCTCCGTTACGGCGAGCAGTTGGCTTCGGCGCTGGCGCACGCGCACGACCGAGGGATCGTGCATGGCGATTTAAAACCGTTGAATATCATTGTTACTCCGCAAGGTGCCTCGAAGATTCTCGATTTTGGACTCGCACGCCGCAACAATCCGGCAGAGTTTGACCGACAAACGCTTGAGACCGTATCGGCGGACGACCGGCCGGGTTTGGGAGGCACACTGCCTTACATGTCTCCGGAGCAGATCGACGGAAGCGCCGTTTCACCGCGAACGGACCTGTGGTCACTGGGGGTTGTGCTTTACGAGATGGCGTCAGGAACGAGGCCTTTCCACGGTGAGAATCTCTACCTGCTCTGCAATGCGATTTTGCGCAATCCCCCAAGGCCGCTTCCGACGCAGGTGCCCGCCAATCTCGCGACGGTCATTTTCCGTTGCCTGGAGAAGGAGTCGACGCGGCGCTACCAGAGGGCGGGAGAGGTGCGCGCTGCGTTAGAAGCGCTGACGCCTTCGAAAGAGAGTGTGATTGATGCGCCGAGACCGAAGGTCATGTCTCGCAGCACGAAGGTGGCAATCCTCTCCCTGTTAGTGCTCTTACTTCTGATTGTGGGTGGGGTGTCAATGTTTCGCGAAAGAGGTGCGGCGAGCAGGGCCGGTGGCGTAATGCCGCGGCAGTTGCTGCTAAGCGTGCTTCCACCTGCTTCGAGCGGCGACGCATCGCAAGCCGCGTTTGAGAGCGGCCTCGCGGATACGCTGAACTCGCGGCTTGGCGAGTTAAGCGCTCGGCACTCCCTATCAGTAATTCCAATGAGCGAAACCTTGGCGGAGCACGTCACCACCGTGGATGCCGCGCGGGCACAATTCGGGGTGAACCTCGTTCTGGTTTTGACGGTTCAGCGTGCGGCAGACGACGTACGGGTGAATTACTCGCTAGTCGATGCGCATTCTCACCATCTGGTGAACGGAGGGACGGTGACCGCCGAGGCGAGCGACCCTTTCGCGCTGCAAGACGAGGTCTTTGAGAACGTGGCCAGGGCTATGGAGCTGCAACTCGCCCCGCAGGAAAAGCAACGAGCCACCGCTTACGGCACGGCGCAGCCGGCTGCCTACGATTTTTATATTCAGGGCAGGGGGTATCTGCAGGACTACGTGGAGCCTGAAAAAGTAGATAACGCGATCGCTTTGTTTCAACGAGCACTGGAGAAGGATCCCAGTTATGCGCTGGCCCGGGCGGGTCTCGGGGAAGCGTACTGGAGAAAATATCAGCTCTCACACGAACAGCAGTTGGCGGATGCCGCCGTTGACACCTGCAAGAAGGCCGCGGCGAGTGGCCCGGGGCTAGCCGCAGCGCACTCCTGCCTCGGCAGAGCATTTATTGAACGGGGCGAGTACGAAAAGGCGGCCGGTGAGTATCGGCGAACGCTGGAACTGGAGCCCACGAGTGATGATGCGTACGGAGGCCTGGCGACCTCCTACGCAAGGCTCGGGCGATTGGACGAAGCAGAGCAAGCCTATAAGCAAGCGATTTCGGCGCGCCCCAGTTATTGGGCGACCTATAACTGGCTCGGACTGTTCTACATGGTACACGCGCGCTATGACGAAGCCGCGAAGATGTTTTCCGAGGTGGTGACGCTCGCTCCGGACAGTTTCACAGGTTATTCCAACCTCGGAGGGGTCCGGGTACTGCAGGGGCGCTATGCGGATGCGATCCCACTGCTTGAAAAATCGTTGAGCATTCGGCCGACGGCGAATGCACGCTCGAACCTGGCGTCGGCATATTTCCAGATGCGACACTATGCCGAGGCAGCTGCCAGTTTCGAAGAGGTAGTCAAGTTAGATCCGAAGAACTATGTGTTTTGGGGCAACCTGGGAGACGCATACTATTGGACCCCCGGTCGACGCCAGGAAGCCTCCGCGGCGTATGAGAAGGCAATCAGCCTGGGCGAAGAGCGGAGGCACTTCAACCCGAACGACGCTGACTTGCTGAGTAGTCTGGCGTTCTATCACGCCATGCGTGGGGAAAAGAAGGAGGCGCAAAGCAGTATTGAAGCCGCACTTCGCCTTCAGCCCAAAAACCCGGACGTGCTGTTCAATGCCGGCATAACTTACGAGCAACTGGGCGACATCAAGGGCTCGCTGGATGCGCTCGAAAAAGCAGTTTCCTTTGGGGTCTCGCCCGAGATGCTGCAGGACACACCGAATTTCGATGCTTTGAAGGACAATCCACGTTTCATTGGCCTGATCCAGTCTCACCAAAAGAAATGAAGAGGATTAAGTGGAAACTTTGTGCTTCCCGTCCGGAAGTGTCATTCGAATTGCTCTGGCACTGATTGCTTTCTCATCGACTCGCCGTGGGAGTGGTACAAGACTTTGTCATCGAAGGGTTCGAAGGAATGGGAATAGCGGCACGATATTCGAGTACCTCGGTTGACCCCGGATAGTCGGCGGAGTTTAGCATGGCCCAAACCTAGGCAGCTCGGCTCGACGAACTACAAAAAGATGTCGGTGGGATGAGCTTCGGCTGATCAAAACTCATGACGGCAGAAAGGCGTGTGCTACACGGAAGCTGCCACACCCCGGCTCGCATATAATACGGTGCGGTCTGAAAGCGGGCGACAACGAGGCTCGAATGGCGAAGGCGGAAATGGCAAAGGCCAACGGGAAAGTACAAAGGGAAATCGAGAAACTGCGCGAAGACATCCGGCGGCACGAATATCTTTACTACGTGAAGGACGAGCCGGAGATCTCGGACGCGGCATTCGACAAGCTGATGAACCGGCTGAAGGACCTGGAGGCGGAGAATCCGCAGCTGGTGACGCCGGATTCGCCGAGCGTTCGCGTGGGGGGCACGCCTCGCGAGGGTTTCGCCACGGTGAAGCACGCGCGGCCGATGCTGAGCCTCGACAACGCTCTTTCCTACGATGCGCTGCGAGACTGGGATCGACGCGTAAGGGAAGGGGCGGGGCGGCAGGTCATTGAATACATCGCCGAACACAAGTTCGACGGGCTGAGCATATCTCTGCAATACGAGGATGGGATGCTGGTGCGCGGTGTGACCCGGGGCGACGGCACTACGGGCGAGGACGTGACGCCGAACGTTAAGACGATCCGCTCGATTCCGCTGCGAGTGGATGACGAAACGCTGAAGAAATCCAAGCTTCGCGCGGATTTCGAGGTTCGCGGCGAAATTATAATGACGCGGAAGTCGTTCGAAGCGATGAACCGGCAACAGGAAGAAACGGGTGGGAAGATTTTCGTGAATCCACGGAACGCGGCGGCGGGGTCGGTACGCGTGCTGGACCCGTCGATCACAGCGCAGCGGCGGCTGGATTTTTTCGCGTACTACCTGTACGTGGATGGA
>Ga0306920_100010305_pt1 | contig 12537 bp, 11 predicted proteins | sample flu12Cox44000170_FD_204666 | JGI IMG/M metagenome (GOLD analysis project Ga0306920, IMG submission 204666) | Lab enrichment of tropical soil microbial communities from Luquillo Experimental Forest, Puerto Rico - flux4day.12C.oxic.44.000.170 (v2)... | ecosystem: Environmental > Terrestrial >...
ATTGATCTGCTCGTTCACTTGCGCGATTCGTTCGCGGATGGCGGCGATCTTGCTCGCCATCAGCATGCGCCGCGTCTCGAATATCTTTTGCTGCCCGGCGATTGCTGCCGCGAGCGGCGCATCCTCGTTCGCACGCTCGAGGAAATCGGCGGGAAAGCCGATCGTCTCGAGACTGTCTCGCTCGGCCAGGAGGCGCGCTTGGCGCGCCTTGGCATCGGCGAGCTGGCCCAACAGCGCGCCCAAGGTGGTCCGCGCCTTGGTGTCGTCCAAGCGAAGGAGCACCTGGCCCGCGCGCACGGTATCGCCGTCATGGACGAGAATGGCGTTGATGATTCCGCCCTCAAGATGCTGCACCGTCTTCCGGTGGGAGTCGGAAACGACAGTGCCGCTGGCGATGGCCGCACTTTCGAGCGGCGCCACCGCCGCCCAGGTGCCGGCGCCGATAATGAAGATGCCAACTAACGCCGCGCCCGCCACCACGAGCTCGCGCATACGTCCGAGCGGCGTCTCCGGCACGCGGGGCGTGTCTGGAATGATCGTGATCATCGTCATGGGCCGACTCTCCTCAGGCGCTTTGCGGCTTTACCTGCGCCGTCATCGGCGCGGGCCGGCTCATGGGCACGGCGACCTGGCGGTTCGCGGCGTTGAGCTTGGCGATCACCTCGGTTCGGCTGCCATAGGCGTCGACCATCCCATTGCGAAGCAGGAGAAGCTTGTCGGCGAGACCGAGGATGCTCGGGCGATGCGCGATCATGACGATTGTCGTCCCCATCGACTTGAGCGTGGCGATCGCCTTGTGCAGCGCTTCCTCGCCTTCGTGATCGAGACTCGCGTTGGGCTCGTCGAGCACGACGAGGCGCGGCTTGCCGAAGATGGCGCGAGCGAGCCCGATGCGCTGGCGCTGGCCGCCCGAGAGCTTGAGGCCGGCTTCGCCGATCTCGCTGTTGTAGCCGCGTGGTAGCCGCATGATGACCTCATGCAGTCCCACGAGCTTTGCCGCGTCGATGATGGCACCGGGGCTTGCTTCGCCCAAGCGAGCGATGTTGTCGCGCACTGTGCCGGCGAAGAGCTCGATGTCCTGCGGCAGGTATCCCACGTGGTGCGACCCGTTCGAGTCGTGCCACACCGCGATATCGGCACCGTCGAGCCGCACCTTGCCCGCGGTCGGTGTCCAGGTGCCGGCGATAAGCCGCGCCAACGTCGACTTGCCGGCGGCGGATGGGCCGATCACACCCAGCACTTCACCAGGCGCGAGCTCGAAGCTGACGCCGCGCAACGTCGGCTCGTCGCCGCCCGGCGGCACGAAGACGACGCGCTCCACGACGAGCTCGCCCTGCGGACGCGGAAGTTCCATGCCTACCTCTTCTGCAGGCATGGCCGAAACCAGCTCGGCAAGCCGCCGCCGCGCGACTCGCGCCGCCACCAGCGACTTCCAGGTACCGATCGCGTTCTCGACAGGCGCCAAGGCGCGACCGAGCAGGAAGGTGCTGGCGAACATGGCGCCGGCGCTCGCTTCATGCTGAATGACGAGCCACGCGCCCGCACCGAGGATCACGGTTTGGACGGTAAGCCGCGAGAAGCGCGAGAGCGCCAACACGGCAACGCCCCGCGTGCCGGCGGCGCGCTGCGCCTCCATTGTCCCCGTGCTTTCGCGCCGCCACAGGCGGAGCACGCCCTCGCCCATGCCCATGGCGCGAATGACCTCGGCGTTGCGCAGTGCCGCCTCGGCGCGCTGATGCGATTTGGTGGCGGCGAGCCCGGCCTCGCGCAGCGGTCGCTTGGTGAGGAATTCGTTGAGGATGGCGAGGCCGAAAAGGAGCATCCCACCGAGAAGGCCGACGACCCCGAGCAGGGGATGAAGCACAAAGAGCGCGATGATGAAGATCGGTGTCCAGGGGGCATCGAGCAGCGGCGTGACGCTCGGCCCGGTCATGAAGCTGCGCACCGTCGCCAGGTCGCGCAAGCCTTGTGCCGCCCGCGCCGGATCCGAGCGGAGCGCCGTCTTGAGCGCGCCCGAGAACACCGTCGGTCCGAGGCGATCGTCGAGCCAATTGCCGACTCGCACCAGCATCTGCGAGCGGATCGCGTCAATGAGGGCCAGCACCGCTACCGCCAACACGGTGATCAAGGTCAGCATGATGAGGGTGTCGCCGCTGCGGCTCGCCAGCACTCGGTCGAACACCTGCATCATGTAGAGCGGTGAGGCGAGCTGCAGGATATTGATGGCAAGGCTGAAGCCCATGATCACGCCAAAGGTGCCGCGGCATGCGCGCAGGGCACGGGCTACTTCATTCATATGCTGATTCATCATCACATCCCCAGAAACGAGCTTATGGGCACAGAAAAATGCGACCGTCTGATGAAGGACGGCGCGGGTCGTCGTTATTGCGCCGCCGTCTTGTGAAGTACTTCGAAGGATCGGGCGAGGACAGTTAATTTTTCCTAACGCGCGGCCCCGGTCACAATAATCACATAGGTCTTGCGCATTGGTTGAACCGATTCCGCCGGTACGTCACCTTTGGTTAACCATTCGCCGCTACCGTGCGGGCGTCAGCCGCCCATGACCGCGTCCAATCCTCCGATTCGCATCGCCCCGCCCGCCGGCATCGTCAGCAGCATTCGTCAGGCGGCACAGGCAACGGATGTCGATTTCGGCTTGCTCATGGCGCAGGCACAGCAGGAAAGCGGGTTTCGCCCGAACGCCAAGGCGAGCGGCAGCAGCGCCACCGGCCTCTTCCAATTCATCGATTCGACGTGGCTCAGGCTGGTCCATCAATTCGGCGACAAATACGGCGTTGGCGCGCTCGCGCGGGCGATCACCATCGACGGGGCCGGCCACCCAAGCCTCGCCAACGCCGCGACCCGACAGCAGATTCTCGATCTTCGCGAGGATCCGCGGCTCTCATCGGCGCTCGCCGGAGAATATGCACGTCTCAACAAGGGCGAGCTCGAGCGAGCGCTCGCGCGGCCAGCGGGAAACACCGACATTTATCTCGCGCATTTCTTGGGGGCGCATGGCGCCGCGAGCTTTCTGACCGCGCTCGCTCAGCATGGCGACGCCGCCGCGGCCGATCTCTTGCCCGAGGCAGCGGCGGCCAATCACGGCGTCTTCTATGACGGCCTTACCGGCCGCGCCCGCAGCGTCGCGGAAATCTATCGCTCGTTTGCCAAGCGCATCGATACCGACGCTGCGGGCTTCGCCGACGCGAGCACGGCGCCCTCTCCTATCCGCGGTGCGCCCCTCGATCCGTCCTCGTTGGCGCGCGCGCTGAGCTTCGATCCGCGTCGGCTAAGCCCGCCGCTCGCGGCAATGCTCAACCTCTTCGCTTTCTCGGCGCTCCATCTCTTGGGCGGCGAGCCCGCGACGACGCCCACCGCCCGGCGCTCGCTCTAAGCGGCGGCGAGTCCGCCCGGCTCTTCCGCAGGCGCAGCCTCCTCCGCAGCGGCGGGCTGCCGCGGCTTTAGCCCCATCAGATAGCGCAGCATGTCGCGACCACGCGACAGGCGCGAGCGCACCGTGCCAACTGGCACATCGAGCACGGTCGCTACCTCCTCGTAGCGCATGCCTTCAAGGCCGACCAGCAGCAGCACTTGGCGCTGCTCCTCCGGCAAGCGCGCCATCGCGCGGTCGAGATCGCGCAACTGCAGCGAGGCGCCTTGCGTCGACGGCACGGTCAAGACCGGCGCCGCATCGTCCATCGGCACACTGATGCCTTCGCGCACCGCGCGCCGCACATCGTTCACATGCTGATTGTGGAGAATGGTGAAAAGCCAAGCCCGGAGATCGGTGCCGGGTTGCCAAAGATGCGATTTCGCCAACGCTCGTGCGAGGCAGCTTTGAACGAGATCGTCGGCCCGGATCGCATCGCGCGTCAGTGCCCGTGCATAGCGCCGGAGCCGCGGTATCTCCGCTTCGAGAAGCTTGCCAAATCCCTCCATTGGCTCATTCCTCTCAATCATCGTGACCATTCTAGGTATAGAACTTGAACGGCACTGGTCGATGAACCGCAGATGATTTTGTGTAAAATCTTGTAACTATCTGTTGTTGCTTCACAATACTCGAATGGTTGGTTTTTTATTTTGACCTGGCGAAGATATGTTTGGTGAGCCACCTTTTCCTTTCATTGATCAAGACACGCTGGAGTGTTCGGATAACAACCCCGCCAAGCGCGATGGAACGTTTTTTGTAACAGAGCGTGACGCATCACGGCTTTCCCGTGGTTGACCCTCCGATGCGGCGCGCCTAATGTCCGCGCCCATCGTTCCGAGCCCGTAGCTCAGCCGGTAGAGCACTTGACTTTTAATCAAGGGGTCGCGGGTTCGAATCCCGCCGGGCTCACCATTGAAACAAAGGGACAATTGGGATTTTTGGAGGGGAAATCGAAGGCGAGACCAAAGCTCACGTCCGCACAATGTCCGAAATGGCCTTGAGGCTGGACCTGTCGGAGAAGGAGCGTCGCACTCTCCTCCCGCTCGGGCGAGCCCTCGATGCCTCGCGCTGTCCGCGGTAGGCTCCGGGGTGCGATGCGCCGCGGCTACTCCTGGACTCGTAACTGATGCCGTTCAGTCGTAGTGTTGTTTCGGGGCCGACCGGCGCGCCTTCACCGCGACATAAGGGACCGTGCCTTCCGCCCGGGAAAGCTAGGGGGAGGGCGCTGTTGGCCGAAGAGAACGAGGGGCAAAGACAACGGCGCCGACAGATAAAAGCGTGGCGGAGGCGAGCGGCCGAGCTGCGGGCAACCGCCGACAATTTCACAGTCCCCTCAGCTCAGGAAGCGCTACGCCGGGCCGCAACCGACCTCGATGCGATGGCAGACCACGCCGAAGCGGTGTTGACAGGCAAACCGCAAAAATCGTGCGAGACGGCTTGCTAACGTCAACTCCGCCGACCTTATTGGTGCTTTATCTCGGCCGCCGCCGCTTCGAGATTGTTCGCGATCTGATGGAGGCGCGCCTTGATGAGCGGATCGGTTTCGCAATACGCGTGGTCGCGTATCTCTTTCGCATGTTCTCTCAGGTGGTCGAGCAGACCCATCGCGGCGCGACAACGGCGCATTCCAGCTCTATATTCGATCAGTGCCATGGGTCGATGATCGCGCGCCGATCCGCATGACGCATAGTCAATGCCACACAGCCGCGACGTGATCGCCGTCACACCAAGTCGCGACGGGGCTGCGCGAAAACCTGCACAAATCGTTCATTGCGGCCGCCGGGTCAAGGGCCGGACCTGCATCGCCGCTCCGCCGTGGTTCGAGATCACTCCCGCGCAAGCTTGGGTGGCCTTCAATGGACGGCCCAAAATCCCGTGAGGGAACGCGCGTCCTTGTCGCAACTCTTTTGCTTCGTCTCACATACTCTATCGGCTTTACGAAGCCGCTCAGTTCTTGCATTCTAGAGCGTCGTCGTCGCAACGCGCGGCGATATGTTGAATCAACACGGGGGGTTCGATGGCCCGCACGGGATCGAGGTCGAGAGGCGCCGGACGCAAGAAAGCGAAACGGCCAGCGAAGAAAACGGCGAAACGCCGCAGCGCCGCGGCACGCACGGCAAGCCGCGCCAAGAAGGGCGCCGCCAAGCGCCGGGGGCGTCCGGCAGCGAAGCGGAAAACCACTGCGCGCAAGGCGAAGCCGGCACGCAAGAAGACAGCGCGCAAAGCGGCGCCGAAAGCGGCACCGAAGAAGACGACCGCCGCGCCGAGCACTCCGGCGCCAGCACCCACTCCGCCGCGTCCGGCACCGACGTTGAGCGCGCCCGCGCCTGCGCCGAGGCCGGCAGCGCCGCCGCCACCGCGTCCGGCAGCGGCTGCGCCGAGCCCGCCGCCGAAGCCGCCGACGCATACCGCGACGACGCCCGGAGCCACCTCCGGTACGTCGCATAGCGCGCCAAAACCGGCGGAAAGCTCTCCCGCGTCGACGCCGCCGAAGCCGCCAGGAAGCTGGAGCGGTTCCTTCTAAGAGGTTTCCCGATCGCTGCCGCGCCGACCGCTGGCGCGGCAGCGGTGTTCTTGGCACGTCGGTGGATCATGCGTCTCCGTGCCCTCGTCATTCTCCTCGTGACCCTCGCGCCGGCATTCATGCTGCCGGCTTGCGCACCCTCAGCTGCGACGAGCGGCGGAACGGTGCAGGACGAAGCCTACCCGCATCGCTACGACGGGGCCGGTGGCGGCGGAGGTGGGGGAGGCGGTGGCGGCGGTGGTATGTAGACGAGGAATTTTATTCAGCCGCTTCGCGGCTGGGACGAACGAGTTGTGCGCCAGGCCAGAGATCACGCCGTGAGCGCGCGTATGGCAGCGGATAGCTGACGCTCCCGCCTAGTGCCTCCGCAGCGTGCCAGGGCCAGCGGGGATCGTCGAGAAAGGCGCGCGCCAGCGCCACCATATCGGCTTGGCCGGAAGCGATGACCGCTTCCACCTGGTGCGGTGCGGCAAGCAAGCCCACGGCGCGAGTCTTGACGCCGCCTTCGCGCCGTACTCTCGCCGCGAGCTCCAGCTGATAGCCCGGCCCGATCGGTATCGGCGCCTTGGGCACGATGCCGCCGCTGGAGACGCAGACGTAATCGCAGCCGATCCCGCCCAGCCGGCGCGCAAGAATGACGGCGTCATCGAGGCTAAAGCCGCCATCGAGCCAATCGGTGCCGGTGATGCGCACGCCGAGCGGGCGCCCGCTCGGCCAGACCTCGCGCACCGCCCGCACCAGCGCCAGCGGCAGACGCAGGCGATTCTCGAGGCTCCCGCCCCACTGGTCATCGCGCCGGTTGGCGATGGGCGAAAGGAATTCGTGCAGCAAATAGCCGTGGGCGCAATGAAGCTCGAGTAGGTCGAGGCCGAGGCGCGCGGCCCGCCGCGCCGTCGCGACGAAGGCGTCGATGAGTCCCTCAATCTCGGTCGGCGAGAGCGCCTGCGGCGTCGGCCAGTCGTCGGCGAGGGGCACCGCCGACGGTGCAACCGTGGGCCACGCGCCTTCGGCCGCGGTCAGGGCGCGAATCCCCTCCCATGGCCTGGTTGCCGAGGCCTTGCGTCCGGCGTGGGCGATCTGAATGCCAAGGGGCGCGTTGCCAAAGCGGCGGCAGGCTGCGATCACGCGCGCCAGCGCCGCTTCATTGGCCTCGCTGTAAAGACCGAGGCAGCCATGGGTGATGCGCCCTTCGGCGGCGACCGCGGTGGCCTCGATCATCACGAGGCCGGCACCTGAGACGGACAAAGAGCCGAGATGCTGCAGGTGCCAGTCGTTGGCGCTACCCTCCTCGGCGCTGTACTGGCACATCGGCGAGACCACGATGCGGTTGGGCAGCGTCAAATCCCGCAAGGTCAGTGGCGTAAAAAGATGGCTCGGCATCGGCGCGCACGCTCCTCTTGCGCACACTCTATCGAGGCGCCCACAGGGGCGGCAACCATGTGGCCGATTGGAGGTCGTGAAGCCCAGGCGCCCCGCCCACCGCTTTTGGAGGAAGGGGGTGTGAGCGGGGCTGACCCGGGGTCTTCGCCCGCCAAGGGGTTTGGAACGGGCGCCGCGGCAGAGCCGCTGCGGCTATTACCGCGCAGCTCACCGCGTGGGCCAAGTTAAATCGATGTTAGTTTAAGCTAACGAGCGCTCACGACAGCAGCGCTGCGATCGCACACAGCACGGCACCCGCCGCCAAGGTAAGCCACGAGAGCCATCGCTCGGTATGTACCTTCCGCCGCGATACCGGGGGTTCAATTGACTGCATCGGCTCGAATCAGGCTGTGAGTGCGTTCTGCTGTGATCCTATGCACCCCGCCGCCGCGCCATCCCCGCACTCTTTAAGGGTTTGCCAGCAAGTGAATGAGGCTCGAGGTGTCCCAACGACCGCCGCCGCGCGCCTGGATGCGCTGATAGAACTGGTCCACCAACGCGGTCACGGGGAGCGCCGATTTATTGCGACGCGCTTCCGCCGTGCAGATAGCGAGGTCTTTTCGCATCCAATCGACGGCGAAGCCAAAATCGAACTTACCATCGGCCATCGTGTGGGCGCGATTCTCCATCTGCCAGGATTGCGCGGCACCCTTGGAGATCACCTCGACGACAAGCTTCGGGTCGAGTCCGGCGCAGATGGCGAAATTGAGTCCTTCCGAAAGCGCCTGCACCAATCCAGCGATGCAAATCTGATTGACCATTTTCGTGAGCTGACCGTTGCCGACCGGCCCCATAAGGGTGACGGCGCGGCCGTAATGCGCCATCACCGGCGCCGCCTTGCGAAAAGCAGGCTCCTCGCCCCCCACCATGATGGTGAGCTTGCCGTTGACCGCCCCTGCCTGGCCGCCCGAGACGGGCGCATCGAGGAAGCCCACGCCTTTGGCTTGCGCAGCGGTGGCAATCTCGCGCGCGAGCTCCGCCGAAGCGGTCGTGTGATCGACGAGAATGGCACCGCTGCCCATGCCGGCAAGCGCACCATCCTCGCCGCGCACGACTTGGCGTACGTCGTCGTCGTTGCCGACGCAAGTGAAGACGATCTCTGCACCCGCCGCCGCCGCCGCGGGCGTCGCGCGATGAGTACCGCCATATTCCTTCACCCAGGCATCCGCTTTGGCCGCGCTGCGATTGTAGACCGTCACCTCATGACCGGACTTGGCGAGATGCCCGGCCATCGGGTAGCCCATCACGCCCAGCCCCAAAAACGCCACCTTCATCGACCTCTCCCTCGTTGCGGCGCGCCATGCTAGCGGCTTCTATCGCGCTGACAATCCCCGCGCGCAATCGCTTTCGACACCGTGTCACCGTAAGTCTATCAGTGGCTTGTGCGAGGCAAAATGAGTGTCGACGCTGGCATGCCCCGACATTCATGGCGTGATCCGCGCGTTGACTTCCGCGCCGGCACGCCTCAGGATTGCCGTGATGACTGGAATTCGCCTCAGCATCGAGAAAGCGCGAAAGCCCCGCGCGTCGGGGCTCCCTGATCTTCGCGCGCGCTGAACGACCAGCGACATCACCCAGAGATCATTGAGCCCCGCCGGTTTCGGATGGGGCTTTTTCGTTTCGCGCTCGTCCCTACCGGCCGCTTCAGAGGAGGAGACGCGCCAATGGAGAAAATGCCGCAGGCAAGTGGTCAGATTTCAGGTATCTGGTTGCCGCTGATTACGCCGTTTCAGGACGGCATGGTCGACGAGCCGTCGTTGCGGCAGCTCGTGCGATATTATCGCAAGGCGCCGCTGGACGGCTTCATCGTCGCCGCCACGACAGGCGAGGGCCTAACGCTCGATGACGCCGAGACGGAGCACGTCGCTCGCGTTGTCGCCGCGGAACTCGATGGCAGCAAGCCGCTTTATCTCGGTCTTTGCGGCGCCGATACGCGCAAGCTCATCGCGCGCTTGCGTGCGACCGAGCCCTGGCCGATTGCGGGATACCTCATCGCCTGCCCCTATTACTCGCGCCCCTCGCAAGCGGGACTTGCACGTCATTTCGCCGCGCTTGCCGACGCCACGGCGCGGTCCATCCTCGTCTACAACATTCCCTATCGCACCGGCGTCCGAGACGCTCCTCGCGCTCGCGGCGCGCAGCAATATCGTCGGCGTCAAGGATTGCTGCGCCGATCCCGCCCAGAGCTTCGAGCTCCTGCGCCAGCGGCCGCCAGGCCTCGCCGTGCTCACGGGCGAAGATGCCTTCTTCCACGGCGCGCTCGCGCAAGGCGTCGATGGCGGCATTCTCGCCTCGGCGCATATCGATCCCGCGGCGTTTGCCGCGGTGCGCAACGCATATCTGCGCGGCGATCACCGCGAGGCGCTCCGATGCTGGCGGGCCCTCGTCGATGTCGTGCGCTTGCTCTTTGGCGAACCCAATCCGGCACCGATCAAGCATTGGCTTTGGCGCGCCGGGCTCATCGCTTCGCCTGAGCTGCGCCTGCCGATGACCGGCATCAGCGAGGCGCTCGCGGCGCGGCTCGACGCGCTCCCCCACCCTTCCCTCCGCCGCTTGCCTGGAAGGGTGAGGGAGGAGGCATAATCGGCAGAACCCAAAGGAGGCCCATCATGGCGACAACGCAAACGGAAAAGGCGCGGCGGTTCCGCGAGCTGCACCAACGGCCCGGCACCTTCGTCATCCCCAATCCCTGGGATGTCGGGGCGGCGCGGCTCTTGGCCCTGCTGGGCTTCGAGGCACTCGCCACCACCAGCGCGGGCTTCGCCTTCACGCTGGGACGCAAGGACGGTGCCGTCACACGCGAGGAGGCGATGGCGCATTGCCGTCTGATTGTCGGCGCGAGCGATCTTCCAGTTTCGGCCGATCTCGAGAACTGCTTCGGCGATGATCCCGCCACCGTCGCCGAGACGGTGCGGCTTGCCGCCGGGAGCGGGCTCGTCGGCTGCTCGGTCGAGGACGCAAGCGGCGATGCGCGACGGCCCATCTATGAGTTCGCCCTCGCAGTGGAACGCGTTGCCGCCGCGGTTGAGGCGGCGCGGAAGCTCCCCTTCCCCTTCACGCTGACGGCACGCGCCGAGAATTTCCTCCACGGCCGCCAAGACCTCGACGACACCGTGAAGCGCCTCCAAGCCTTCGAGAAGGCCGGCGCCGACGTGCTCTATGCGCCGGGCCTCCCGTCGCTCGATGCGATCAAGGCCGTATGCGGCGCCGTCGCGAAGCCGTTCAACGTGCTTGCGAGTGGCCGCTTTTCAGTCACGGACCTCGGCGCCGCCGGCGCCAAGCGCGTGAGCGTCGGCGGCATGCTCTCGCGTGTCGCCTACGGCGCCTTCCTAAGCGCAGCGCGCGAACTCAGGGATCACGGCACATTCAGCTTCGCCAAGGACGCGGTCCCGCACGCCGAAATCAACGGCATGATGGCGGGAAAGAGCTGAGGCGCCGCCTACTCCGCCGCGCGACGGCTCTTGAAGCGGCTCAGATCCGCGGCGCTGAGGCGCACGGCGAGGTGCGCCTCGCGCTCGTCGTCGCGCCGGCTCACCACCTCGCCGTGGCGATAGAGCCAAGCGAGCGTCGCGCCGTCGCTGATCGCGACGTCGAGATGAATGAGCGCGCGGTCGCCATCGAGCCGCCGATCGAGCAGCTCGACGAGCGCGGCGCAACCTTCCCCGGTAACGGCCGAGAGCGGCACCGCATCGCGATTGCGCTGCGCTTGGTTCATCAGCACCGCGCGCCGCTCGGCATCGAGAAGATCGATCTTGTTGAGCGCCTCGATGAGGCCGTTCTCCACCGCCTCGCCCAAGCCCAAATCGCCAAGCACGGCGTGAACGTCGTTGCGCTGCGGCTCGCTGTCAGGGTGATGGATGTCGCGCACATGGACGATGAGATCGGCCTCAGTCACCTCCTCAAGGGTGGCGCGAAAGGCGGCGACGAGATGCGTCGGCAAGTCGGAGACGAAACCTACCGTGTCGGAAAGGATCGCTTGCCGGCCGGAGGGGAGCGGCAAGCGCCGCATCGTCGGATCGAGCGTCGCAAAAAGCTGATCCACGGCGACGACATCGGCCTCGGTCAGCCGGTTGAAGAGCGTCGATTTTCCGGCATTGGTGTAACCGACCAACGCCACCACCGGGTAAGGCACGCGCTTCCTCGCGCCGCGCTGGAGCGCGCGGGTGCGCTTCACGTCCTCGAGCTCGCGCTTCAACTTGGCGATGCGCTCGCCGATGAGTCGCCGGTCGATCTCGAGCTGGCTTTCGCCGGGACCACCGAGGAAACCGAAGCCGCCGCGCTGGCGTTCAAGGTGGGTCCAAGAGCGCACTAACCGCGAGCGCTGATAGGAAAGCGCCGCTAGCTCCACTTGCAGCTGGCCTTCGCGGGTGCGGGCGCGCGCGCCAAAGATCTCGAGAATGAGGCCCGTACGGTCGATGACCTTGCACTTCCACTGGCGCTCGAGATTACGCTGCTGCACCGGCGTCACCGCCGCGTCAACCACGGCGACGGCGATCGCTTTCTCCGCAATGAGCCCGCCATAGCGCTCGACCGCGCCGCTGCCGATAAGCGTCGACGGGCGCCAGCGCGCCACCTTCACCACATCGCCCTGGAGCACGTCGAGACGAATTGCGCGGGCGAGCCCGATCGCTTCTTCAAGCTGCGCTTGCGGCGAGCGAACGCCGTCCCCGCGGCCGTCCGGCGCGAGTCTCAGGACCGGATGAAGGACCAGGCAGCGCCCGGACGATACCGCGGAACCGTTACCCGTAGCCGCCATCCGCTCAGGCTTCGTCGCCCTCTTTGCCTGGCTCGAAAAGCTGCACGGGTGCGCCCGGCATCACCGTCGAGATCGCGTGCTTGTAGACCAGCTGCGAATGCGCGTCGCGGCGCAGCAAGACGCAGAAATTGTCGAACCAGGTAATGATCCCCTGAAGCTTGACGCCATTTACGAGAAATACCGTAACCGGAGTCTTGTTCTTCCGGACGTGATTGAGGAAGACGTCCTGGACATTTTGCGACTTTTCCGACGACATGGGGATACCCCTTATTCCCGTTATTAGAGCCGGTCGGAGCCCGCAGAGCGGCAACCCGAAGGGTGCAGCCATTATGCGCTCGCTTAATTCATAGCAGATGCGCGGCGCGAGGGGAATCACAACCCCCTGACGTGCTCCGCAAGCGCGGCGCA
>Ga0306920_100010306_pt1 | contig 12535 bp, 13 predicted proteins | sample flu12Cox44000170_FD_204666 | JGI IMG/M metagenome (GOLD analysis project Ga0306920, IMG submission 204666) | Lab enrichment of tropical soil microbial communities from Luquillo Experimental Forest, Puerto Rico - flux4day.12C.oxic.44.000.170 (v2)... | ecosystem: Environmental > Terrestrial >...
TCTGATAAAGCGTGGGATTTGGGCATTTCGATAACGCCAGCATCACGGAATTGACATGACCCATGTAGTGTCGGCCGACCACATCCGAGCTGTTGGCGAGACCGCGAGGATGCTTCTCGTTTGCGGAGCGCAGAAGAAGTGCCGCCGAGTTGATTGCTCCGCAAGAAACCACAACCACGTCAGCCGACAGCGCAACGACGCGGCCGTTCTGGCGAACAATGACGCGCGACACTTCTCGCCCGGACCCAGTCGTTTCGAGTCGCTCCACGTACGAATCTGTCATCAACGAGACATTCGGAAACCGCAGCGCCGGATCGACGCAAATTACCTGCGCGTCCGACTTGGCGTCGACCAGGCAGGGATACCCGTCACACGTGTCACAGCGAATGCACTTGCTGGCCACGGGATTCGCTTCATCGATCTGCAGCCCGAGGGGCGTGTGAAACGGACGCAAACCCTGCCGCGCGAAGTCCTCACTGAGCTGCTGGATGCGCGGCTCGTGGCTGATTGGCGGATGCGGATAGGGGCCACTTGCTGGTGGCTCGGTAGGATCTTCTCCACGCCGGCCATGCACGTGATACAAGCGCTCGGCCTGCAGGTAATAGGGTTCGAGGTCGTCGTAGGAAATCGGCCAAGCTGGGGAGATGCCACCGAAGTGACGAATCTCGCCAAAATCCTCGCGACGCAGGCGAAACAGTGCCGCGCCATAGAATTTTGTGTTTCCTCCCACGTAGTAGTTCGTGTGGGGATGCAGAGGTCTACCGTTCTTATCGCTCCACTGTTCCTTGGTCTGGTATTTCGCTTCAACATTCACAGCGTGCGAGTCCCAATTCGCCTTTTCGCGACGCACGTAGCCGCCGCGTTCGAGAATCAGAATTTTCTTGCCGGTTGGAGCCAGCGAATAGGCCAGGGTGCCGCCTCCGGCGCCAGAGCCGATGATGATGATGTCGAAATGTTGTTCCGTGCCAGTCATGTGCTTGCTCTCCAGATCGTTGCATCTCGGTCAGAGTCAGATCAGGTACGTTGCAGCTCCGCATAGCGGCAGCGGAAAATGCAGCGCATCGAGTTGTTGTGGTGATATTTGGCGCAGTAGACGGCTTGAGCAGAGCGCAGCTGCAAATACAATTCCGCCGCAAGCAACATTCCGATGGGCGGAGCCGTGAAATAGATCCAGAGGGCATTGAACGCATGTGCGGGTAGGGCTGAGCCGAACGTGCGCGCCGGATTCATGCTCATACCCGAGAATGGCGCCTCGAACGTGATGTAGGTTGCGACGAGGATAGCGGCGAAGTACGGCGTGAAGCGAGAAAGCTGAATATCGTTAGCGCTACTAAGAACAGTCAATGCGAGAACGAACGATATGATGAGTTCCGCGATGAAAGCAGACGGAACTCCAGCGCTGCCCGGCTGTGTGACCGCAAAATTTACACTGGGGTGCCTGAGAATGCTGCCGAGAATTTCGAACGAGAGCATGACTCCGGCAAGGCCACCAATAAACTGAAAGCACATGTAGAAAATCGCGTCCCATCTCTCTATTTTTCCGAGGCGGAAAAACATCAGCGTCGTGGATGGATTCATGTGTGCTCCCGAACGCTTCCCCCACGGAGTGTGGATCAGCCCCAGCAAGGTGAGCCCCATCGCGACACCGATCAGCGCCATGCGGAGGAACGAACTAGCCAGCAGGAGGCGCACTGGGGATGCGGGATGCTCCAGGAGTACCGTGAACGAGCAAGCGGACACCATGAACAGTCCCAGCTCGGCGGCCTCCATTAGATATTCAGGCCAGTGGCTTTCAATGGCGAGAATGGCCTTGTGCCGCTGGCTGGCCTCCAGCCGACCGGCGGACCCGAGCGCCCGACCGGATGAGGGATTTGTCGTAAGCGCTTGAGAGCCGTTCATGTGGCATGGGATACGCAACTTCGAAAAAGGTGTCAAAGAAAGTAGGCAACGAGGTAGAAATTCGCACCAAAATAGCTGCGTCCTTTCTCGCGCCGCTGCATCCGATACCACGACTAAGGTCCGTTAAGCGGTTCCAAGCCGAATTGAAGAAAACACAGATTGGGTTACCGCGCCGTTGTTCTGCCTGTGGATGGGGGGATTCTTTGAAGATGGAAGCGCTCAATCCATCTTTGGAAACTAGCGAATCGGAATTGGTGCAAAAGGCTGGGGCAGGGTGTCGCGAAGCCTTCTATCAGCTCGTCCAGCCGTGCGAAAGAGTGCTGTTCGCCTCGGCCATGGCCATCCTTAATAACGAGGCAGACGCGGAAGAGGCGGCTCAGGAAGCCGTCTTGAAGGCATTTACCAACATCAGCCGGTTCCGCGGGGAATGCAAATTTAGCACGTGGATCATCCAAATCTGCATCAACGAAGCCCGCGCCAAGATCCGCAAAGCCCGCAGATACCTTTACGAATCGATCGACGAACCGGAGAACGGGGAGGACGGAGACTATTTCCCCCGCGACTTCGCCGATTGGCGGGAGATTCCTTCCGAGGCGCTCCAGCGCAAGGAGTTGCGAGAAGCCCTGCAACGCGCCATGGCGTCGCTGCCGGAGAAGTATCGCGAGGTGCTGATTCTACGCGACATCCAACATCTCTCAATTGAGGAAACGGCGCAGGTGCTTGGCATAGGAAAGGGCAACGTGAAAACCCGGCTGCTCAGGGCACGCTTGCAAATGCGCGATGCATTGGCTCCCGGTATAGACGGGAACTGGACCCTGGGACGGCCAGAATATGCCAAGGTTCGAGCTTGGTAGGGTTAGTGGGCGCGATGGATTTGAATCTTTTTGGGGCTTAGAGTATCGAATGGGAGTGATTGAAATCAGCTGCCTGGAAGTCTGGAAGGAGATCTCCAACTACATCGACAACGATGTGGAACCCGAACTTCGCGGCCGGATGGAAGCGCATTTCAAGGCATGTGCCCACTGCACCGCGATCCTGGACGGAACACGCAATGTCGTGAAGTTGGTCGGTGATGGTATGGAATACAAGGTTCCCGAAGGGTTCAGCCGGCGTCTCTACGACAGGATCAAGGACAAATAAGATCAGGCAATTGCCGGTTCTTCTGTCATAAACCAGCGGCTCACGCTGGAGCCAATCTGCTCGCGCACATCAGTGTTGTTCAAGAAGAACGAGATTCGCCAGGAACAGTCTTGTTCGTGCGTCCACAACTCAAAATAGCGGTCCCTCTTCCGGACCACAGGTCCGCCTGCTTTCGGCGTGAGAATCCATTCCTGCCAGCCGTAATCGCGGGCCGTATCGCCCTGAATCACCACGTCAATGATTATTATGGTCAGTTTCACCGTGTAATCAGCAATTAGTTGCTCTGCTCGGCTTCGCAAAACTGTCCTTGCCTCCTGCCCGTATTTGCTGGGCAGCCCCTCGGACATGTCTGTGAAACCGTCCGCTGCAAACACGGACAGAAGCTTCTCCACGTCGCCTTGTTCGTAGGCCTCACGATAGATAGTCTTTGCCAGGTTGATCGCGTATTTGGCATCCATTGGGCTGAGCTCTCCTGACGCCTTGACGACATCAGATGCATCAGGAGCGGTAAGGACGCAGCAATTTCAAAGAGCTGCTTTACTTCGCCCAAAAGGGGTCTTTCCGCAACTACTTACCTCATTTTGCTTGGTTAATCCGCCATGAGAGCCGCGGCGGAAGAAAAAGTGGGAGTAGAGAGTTCATCGGATAAGCGGGGCAAATCGAGTACACGGTGAAATCCGGTAGATTCGCAGGGAGAACCCGCAACGTACCGCATCGAGATCAGCCGCGAATTCACAAGGACCTCCGCGTAGCTGACAGTTACGGCGTCGGGACGATGAACGCAAATTGAATGCGGCCCGGAGAACGGGCGGTGCGATCGATGGAGGTCTCGAAGCCAGTCGGGTCCTTCAGGGTCTCTCACGGACGCCGCCACGGTGCAGGTAGCACACCGATACTCTTCGGCCTGAACATCGGACAAGCTGGAGGAAAACCAGTGTTTGCGGGTCCATGGGAACGCTGATCGACGGATGCGCCGTCCATCCCAGCGCCATTCGCTGATCACTCTATGTTTAGGGTCTATGCCGATCAAGCGAAACGGTAAGATGCCGGTAAGTCTAGACGACACGAGGATTGCGGCCGCGCCACGAAAATCGGAGTCGAAAATCATTTGCGGGATAATCTCGCCTCGCGACCGCTGCTTTGCCGTAAACGTACGAGCGTCGGCAGAGTACCAGTTCAAGAGAGCAAACAACTGGGCATAGGCATTCACTGCGATCCACGTACCGCCTAACGGTTCGGATGGATAAACTGCGGCTAATCCATTGCATTCGAAATACCCTGGAGCGAGAGCCCGAGAGCGGGAACGCAGTTCATCGCGATTCATGCCGACGGCGTATCCGTTCGTGTGTGGGATGAAGGAAAGTGTGCACATCGTTCAATCCGCCAGAGGAAATTCGCAGGCCTGGGTGGCGAACTCCCTCCAATCCCGCCATACGGCGTAAGGCGACGGCGGACGAAAACCCAGACGGCGATTGGCTGCACCAATGGCATAGACGATGCGCCACTGGCGAAACAGCGTCCCATAGGCCGACCAGAGCGAATTACGCGAATCGTAGACATGGGTCGCCTCAGAAGCTGCTCCATTTAGCTCGATGATTTGAAAATTCCGTCCTTGACGGAGCTCATCGTCACTCCAGTAGCGGACATCGAATCGTCCTACGAAAAACCCTCGCAGGTTCTGACTGATGTAGTCGAATGTGTCTAACAATTCGCCGGTGAACAACTCCGACCCATCGCGAAATTCACATCCTTGACAGTGATTTCCCGCTTCGACCAGTCGAAACCGTTCGCCACGGGCAATGACGCGTTCCGTTTGAGCACTAAACCGTTTCAAGTAAGTATGGGCGATGAGCCGCGCACGCGAATCTGCTTCAATCAGTTCGCGAATGGTACGGATACCATCGCCGGTAACACATGGAAACACTTTCTGTGTGATCCCTAGGATGTGGCCCTTTGGTTCGCCAGGAAATCGGTAATAGAAAATCCCGGCTTCATAGGGAGCTGCCGTGTACCGCTGGAGTATCAGTGGGGCGCTAACTCGGGACAAATATTCACGCACCTCTTCCACGGATTGAATTTTCTTGAAGCCCGCGCCACGTTGGGCAATGTCTGGCTTGAGTACGAAAGGCATTCCGATTTCGTGCTGGAGGCAAAGTTCGCTTATGCGTGCCAAGCGGATTGCTGCGCAGCCGGCTTCGATCAGGAAAGCCTCAGCGGTGAGTTCCGGGGACGTTGTCATTAATTCGCTAAGGATGCCGATTTTCGATTCGCCAACGATGCCGCCGTTTTTCTGGTTGAGGTTGGCAACCGCAGGCAAACAGAAAGAGTGGTATTTGATGCTTTGCCAAACACAGTAGAGCGCCACAGGCGGATAGAAGATCCATGCAGGCCAGAATTCCCACTTTGAGAGCCGCGCAACCGTCAGCCTGACGCGAATCTGTTGTCTCCAGACTCGCCAAACCACAAAGAGACCAAACACGCACAACTCAGAAAGAGCCACGCTGCTGAGCCGGCTCATTAGTTGAGTTCCACGCATTGCCGCGAGGCGGACCAGTAGGAACATGAACAGAGTCCAAGGAAAAGCGGTCGTGGCAGTGATAGTGATGAATGACCGCGCTGGCATGCGTGAGAGCCTCAATCCGCAGTGATACTGGAGCGGGATTTCAGCGTTGAAGGCGCGATGCCGAATTCCTTTGGCACCTCGACCCCAAGGTGGCTACAGATCAACCGAACGATGGCATAATGATGAATCGCGTGGCCTACGCAGTAGGCAAGCTCGCGTCCGATGTTGCTCTCCATTTCGGACGTCGCACCTAACCCGTAGGACACGCTGTTGACCACCTTACACGGGCGCGCAAGACTCTCTTCGGTGTAATTCTTGATTGCACGCAAGACATCGCAGGTTGCAATCGTGGCGTACGTGACCTCTGTCTCCAGGCGCGGATTGCGCTCCCGCGCGTCGTAGTTGATCTCGCCGGAGCGAATGCCACGGACGAGGCCTTGAAAATGTTCGAGGATGTGCCGATAGTGCCCGCCAATCGATGCACTATACGGAGCCTCGGCCATCCGCGAATACGTCGCATCCCAGATCTTGAATAGAAGACCGAGGGCTTGGAGAAGAACATCCTGGCTTGCCACAACCAGGTCCGGCGTCGGATGCGATGTTTTATTCACGGTTGGACCTTCCGACAAATACGCAACTGGTAAAGCGACGCTCATGCGAGTTTCCTTCCGGGAATTTCGGCCCGGGCACAGCAACAAGTTGCCACCGCTCATCTGAGCAGAGAGGCGACAAAAGGTTTCAGAAACGGGCAGTTTCCGTCACATTGTTTTTCCGTGTCCTTTTTGCCGTTCCTGCATCTGGACCGTGGCCGAGGTCTTGCGCATCTGGCATTTCTCCAGTTCGTTGATGGAAGCAAAGGCCAACATTTCTGAATCTTTCTGGCTGTTGCCACATCGAATTGCCTAACGACGGAGGAAGCAGAACTACCGGCGTCAATTCATGGTATTTTCGTGTCTCGGAGGCGATGTCGGCTGGCAAAGACCGAATCCCTGTGAATGCACCGAACGCAAATCTTCTCCCGTCATCCGTCGTGCGAGACGACGAGCCCGCTTTGGTTGCCGCGGCCAAGAGAGGCGAAGTGTCGGCATTTGAAGAACTCGTCACCAGGTATGAACGTAAGATTTTCCGCCTTACGCGGAATATCACAGGGAATATGCAGGACGCTGAGGATGCCATGCAGGAAGCGTTCCTCAAGTCGTACGAGCATCTCGCCAATTTCAAGGGAGACTCGCGTTTCTATACTTGGCTGGTGCGAATAGCGGTAAACGAAGCCCTGATGAAGCTCCGACGTCACCATCCGGGGGAATTCTCCATCGATGAAGAGGTTGGCACCCCCGGCGAGGAACTCATGCCCCGCGAGTTGGACGACTGGGGACCGACACCAGAAGAACGCTATCAGCAAGTGGAAATGCAGGAGATTCTGTCCGAGGCGATCGATAAACTTGAGCCTGATTTTCGAATCGTATTCATCCTTCGTGACGTCGAAGAGTTGTCCACCGAGGAAACAGCAAAACTCTTGGGCCTAACGATTACAGCAACGAAATCACGGCTTTTGCGGGCGCGCCTGAAATTGCGTCAGCGCCTAAACAGGTATTTTCGGGAAGGCGGTCCGAATTGAACTGCAAACACGTCATCCGCGAATTGTCGAACTATATAGACGGCGACCTCGATCCCGTTTTGAAGCAGGAATTGGAACGCCACCTGGAGCATTGCGAAGACTGCACCATGATCGTCGACCAGACCCGCAAGACGATCCAGATTTTCTCTGGTTCGGAGCCCATCAACTTGCCCTCGGACGTGAAGTCACGACTGTACGCCGCACTGCACCAGAAGCTACCAGGAAGGTCGTTGTAAGTCTTTTACAGCGACGTAACGATTTCCCGTTGGTCAGTTCACCCCTCCATCTGCTATCCTCTCTGCACTTCTACGCTACTGGTTCTGAGCCGCTCTCAAAACCGCCGAGTTGGCCTCTAAAATCAGTTGCACGGAGATTGCCATGTCATGGGTATCTCTCACTACCGAAGAGCAAGCAGGTCCGGAAACCAAACAAATCTACAAATTCCTTGGGGAAAACTGGGGTTTTGTCCCGAACTATTTCCAGGCGCTTGGCGCACATCCTCAGCTGTTGCAGGATCAAGTAAATCTATTCACGCATGTAATGTTCCAGGACGAAGGCCGCGCTCTACCGCGTATCGTGCGCGAGCAGGTCGCTCTGGTAGTTAGCGGCATCAACCTCTCCAACTACTGTCTCGCGGCACATCTCGAAATCCTCGGGCGCCTCGGTATCGATAAGAAAGTCTCGCGTAAGCTGGCCCTCGACTACACGACCGCACCCGTCGAACCCAACGTAATGGCACTATTTCGCTTCGCAGATAAGCTCTCTCGCCATCCCGCGGACGTGGAGAAATCGGACGTGGACGAACTGCGCAAGCACGGCTGGAATGACGAGGCCATCCTCGAAACAACACTCGTAGTGTCCTTGTACGCCTGTGCGAACCGCTTCTCGGCAGGCATCGGCCTCGTCGCCGATTTTTGAGACAGCTACGCGACGTTCAAGCTAGAGCTGTCGCCCTTTTGCCTCTCGAGAACGAGTCGCTCCAGTCAAATCGAGTCCTGACCAGTTGGACGAAAAGCGCGCATTTCGTGGAAGTGGCCGCGCGTCAAGCCTTTTCGGCTAAGTGAAAGCGGGAAGACATCTTTAATGAGGGAAAATCTAAGATAAGGTGCGGCACCACAATCACTTAGATTTTCGAAGCCCCCTCTGAATTAGACAACCCGGACAACCGGGTTCTTTTGCCTTCTTCGTTCATCTTCTGCGTCTTGCGAGATCGGCGTAACTTTATCACCGACCCGCTTCTAGGATTCACGCCGAATCTACTGAAACCTTCTTGGCGCCTGTGTATCACACTGCCGCACGACGAACTTGCAAACGAGAAACGGGGGCAGAAACGCAAAGCTCCACGAATCGATCGCAATTCACCATTCAAGTCCGAAAGGCACCGTCGAAATAAAAACAAGAAAGAGGAAAACAGAAAATGTCTCGCATGCGGAAGATGGTTTGCATTGCGATCGTGGGCCTGGCGCTGGGCGCGTCTGGTGCGTTCGCTCAGGGTTCCCACACGTCGTCGCAGTTCCAGGGGCTCAAGGCGAACAAGGGCACGGTCACACACAGCATCAAGGACGGAAAGAGCGCCCTCACTCTGTCGGACGACTTTGTGGTTCCTGATACTCCGGATCCGCACTGGCAGGTCGTGGATCCTGGCGGCAACGTCTATTTGTTGGAAAAACTGAAGACCAAGGCGTTCGTCGGCACGAGCTACAAAAAGGAAATCGCCGTCCCGAAGTACGTCAAGAACATTGCCAAGGTGCAAATCTGGTGCGCCTTCGCGGAAGTGAATCTCGGCGAAGCCACATTCAGCTCTCCCGTGATGTAAACAACTCGTCCCCAGGGCCGCGCACTCCGTTAAGAGGAGCGGCCCGCCTCCCAAGAAAGGAGATTTATGCCCATGAGGAAATTTATTTTGTCAGGAATGTTTGTTTCGCTGTTTTCGGCAAATCTTATTTCGGCGCAAACTACCGAGAAACGGTCGTTAACTCTGGAGGGCGCAGAGCGCATCATTAACGCCTCGAAAGGGAAAGCGCACGAGCTGAACGCCCCCGGCGGCGTGATCGCCGTCGTGGATGCGGGTGGCAACCTGATGGCTCTGGAACGAATCGACGGAACATTCGCTGCCGGCGCGAATATTTCCATCGGTAAGGCACGCACCGCAGTGCTCTTCCAGAAGCCGACAAAAGTCTTCGAAGAGATCATCAACAAAGGGCGCACAGCGATGGCCGCCCTGCCCGATTCCTTCTTTACGCCCCTGCAGGGCGGAGTTCCGATCATCTTGAATGGCGAAATCATCGGCGGTGTGGGTGTGAGTGGGGCTTCGAGCGCCGCCCAGGACGAAGAATTGGCCATTGCTGGGGCGGAAGCCGCGAAATCCTTTTCTCCCGTGACCGCCGCTGCCACAAACTCGACGGTCACATTCTTCGACAAGAAGCAGGTCGACGAAGGTTTCGCCAAAGGTGCCGTTCTCTTTGACGGCGGCGATGGTCGAAACTACATGGTCCATGCCAGCCGTCGCGAGGCTCCCGGCATGGTCGAAGTTCATACGAAAGACACGGACATCCTCTACGTCCTTCAGGGCAGCGCCACAATTGTGACCGGCGGAACCATGGTTGAGGGCCGCAATATCGCAGCCGACGAGATTCGTGGCAAAGAGAGCATTGGCGGCGAGACGCGCAGCTTGATCCCCGGCGATACCATGATCATCCCCAACGGTGTTCCCCACTGGTTCAAGGAAGTCCAGGGGCCATTTCTGTACTACGTCGTCAAGGTCAGGTGAGCCGCATGTCCCTGAACTTCGCTCGCGAACTCTTCCGCGTTCTGTTTGTTGCTGTCCTCTCAGCGGCGCCTGCGTTTGCCCAAAACTGGGCGGCGCAAGCTCCGCCGTACGGCCGCCCCGACGCTACCATTGACCTGCGCACCAAAGAAGGTACGCAACTCGTGAAAGGCGAGTGGAAGTACAGCGACGCCAAGATCGTTGAGGTGGATTCGAAGGGTCCCGGCGCTGATTTGAAGCCTTCCGGCGTTCCGGTCCGCACCTACGATTACACGCCCCACGCAGGCGTGGCGAATTTCGACGACAGCGCTTGGGCAGCGATTGATCCCGCGACACTCGACGCCCGGCGCGGCAACGGCAAGGTGAGCTTCGGCTGGTACCGCATTCGCGTGGCACTGCCCGAGAAGGTAGGCGCCTTCCCGGTTGCAGGTGCCACGGTGTCGTTTGAAATCGTCATCGATGACTACGCCGAAATTTGGGTTAACGGCAGCCTGCCGAGCGTGTTAGGACAAAGTGGTGGAACTGTCGTCAAGGGCTGGAACGCGCCGAACAAAGTGATCCTCACGAATAACGCGCAACCGGGCCAATTTTTCGAAATCGCGGTGTTCGGCTTCAATGGTCCCATCTCCCGCAGCCCCGAGAATTTCATTTGGGTGAAGTCTGCGACTCTGGATTTCTACAAATCCGGATCGCCCGCGACCGGGATTCACTCCGTTGAAACAAAGATCCTGCGACTGGACCCGGCCCTCGATGCCATCGTTTCGCCGGGCACGAAGATCGAAAAACTCGCGGGAGGATTCCTCTTCACCGAAGGGCCCGTTTGGGTTCGCGAAGGCAGCTATCTGCTGTTCAGCGATCCGAACAACAACCTAATCTATCGATGGTCGGAGGACGACGGGGTTTCGATCTATCGCACACACAGTGGCTACACCGGCATGGACATCGGCGAGTATGGCCAGCCCGGCTCAAACGGCCTCACTCTCGATGCCGAGGGTCGCCTAACGATCAACGAACACGGCAATCGGCGTGTCACTCGCCTCGAGAAGAACGGGCAACTTACCGTTTTGGCGGATCGTTACAACGGGAAACGCCTGAACAGCCCGAACGATCTCGTCTACCGTTCTGATGGCGCGCTCTATTTCACCGACCCGCCGTTCGGACTGCCGAAATTCTTCGACGACTCACGGAAAGAACTAGCGTTTAGCGGCGTCTACTGCCTTATTAATGGCCAACTGAAACTCGTCAGCACGGATCTCTCGGGCCCGAATGGTTTGGCCTTTTCGCCCGACGAGAAATATCTTTACGTTGACAACTGGGACGAAAAGAACAAAGTGATTCTCCGCTACGACGTCCAACCCGGCGGGACCCTTTCGAACAAGAAGTTCTTCTTCGATGCCACCAACAACCCGGGCGAAGATGCCTGGGATGGATTGAAAGTGGACCAGCAAGGAAACGTGTACGCCTCCGGCCCCGATGGACTGTGGATTCTCTCGCCCGAGGGGAAGCACCTCGGCACCATCGTTGGCTCTGAACATCCGCATAACCTCGCATGGGGAGAATCGGACCGCAAAACCCTGTACCTCGCCGCGCAAACCGGACTCTATCGAATCAAATTGACCATTCCTGGCGCGGGCGAGCCCAAATAACTCAAACGGCAAAGGTGGCGTATCTATGGCGGCGACTGAGAAGCAACTAATCGGCACTCCCTTGGCAGCAAAAAAACTCGAATCTGCTGGACCAATAGTCTCGATCGAAAGAGGCATCTGCGACGACTTGGCTGCCGCCGAACAACGCGAATGGCTCGTGACGAACGGTATCGGCGGATTTGCCTCTGGAACCGTTAGCGGTAATCTCACGCGCCGCTATCACGGCCTGCTCATTGCCGCGCTGAACCCCCCGGTCGGACGCACCCAACTGGTCGCGAAAGTCGAAGGACTCGTCGAGTATGACGGCGCTTCTTATCCGCTTGCCACCAACCGTTGGACTAGCGGAGCCGTTGAGCCTCGTGGCTACGTTCACATCCAGCGTTTCCAACTAGAAGGCACAACGCCGGTCTGGTTGTTTGCATTTGACGATGCGCTTCTCGAAAAGAGAATCTGGATGCGGCAAGGAGAGAACACAACCTACGTCCAATACCGGATGTTGCGAGGCAGCCAGCCCGTCCGCCTGCGCATCGCGGCTCTCGTGAACTATCGCGATTATCACTCGACCACTCACGCCGGGAACTGGCAGATGCACATCCATGTTGTGCAGAATGGTATCGAAGTGAAGGCGTTCGACGGAGCGGCACCGTTTCGTCTCCTCAGCGCCAAGGGCAGCTGGGAGCCCCGCCACGAATGGCACCGCGATTGTTTCCTTCCCCAGGAACGATTTCGGGGACTCGACGATCACGAAGACCATCTCAACGCGGCTGCGTTCGGGATTCAGCTTTCTCTTGGGGAATCGGTTACGCTGGTGTTCTCGAGCGAACCGAATGTCGATTTGGATGGGGAAAGCGCTCTGGAAAAACAACGGTCCCATGACTCACAGCTCAGGACCGCTTGGGGAA
>Ga0306920_100010308_pt1 | contig 12535 bp, 9 predicted proteins | sample flu12Cox44000170_FD_204666 | JGI IMG/M metagenome (GOLD analysis project Ga0306920, IMG submission 204666) | Lab enrichment of tropical soil microbial communities from Luquillo Experimental Forest, Puerto Rico - flux4day.12C.oxic.44.000.170 (v2)... | ecosystem: Environmental > Terrestrial >...
GGACTGCGTACTCACCGCTCGCGACGTCGCCGGGCACCACGACACGGAACGGGTCGCTGACGACCTCGTCCGGGCGCCAGCGGTCGACGCCGTAGTCTCCGCTCGTGGGCAGGTGGTCGGCGCGGAAGCGATAACGCTCGTGGCGCACCCGCTCAATGGCCTTGCGCCAGAGCTTGGACACGGCCATGGGCGCGCGCGGGACGTCCCCGGGGAGCGCGCGGTCGAAGCGAACCGCCACGGCGTAGCTGCCCGGCGGCAGCGGCCGCGGCGCGCGCCACTCGATGCGGCCGAGGAGCGTATCGCCACGCGCGGCACGGCCGGGTGCGAGGCGGAACGACACCAGCCGCGGCAGTCCGGAACCCAGGTCCAGCGCCGGATCGCCGGGCGCTCGCGCGCGCACGAATGGCCGTGGCGTTTCGCCGTCGCCGAGCCGGGCGAGCGCGTCGCGGTGGACGACGTAGACGGTGAACCGGTTCGCGTCGTAGACGCGCTCGAACGCCGCGGGCGCGCGGTCGAGCCGGGCGCGCGCGGCGTCGTACCAGTCGCGTGCGGGCGCCCAGTAGTCGAGCGGCGGCGGCTCCGGGAAGCGGCCGTTGAGCGCGATGGCGGTGGCGCCCCAGCGCGCGACGGCCTGCGCGGTGCGGGCCCAGGGCGCGTACGGATCGAGGGCGTCGCGGGCATCCAGGATGCGCGCGAGCGCCAGCGAGTCGTTGGGTGAGCTGTGCTGGTCGGCGAGACACGTGACCCAGTGCCGGGTGAACGCCGGGATCGAGTAGCTGGTCGCCGGATCGCTCAGCACCACGGTCCCCGGGGGCAGCCCGTGATCCATCCACGCCAGCGCGTCCGTCCACGGCCGCATCGCGGTCGGGTCGGGCGCCCCGCCTCCGCGCGTGAACGCGTGCGCCGCGTCCACGAGCGGCCCCGCGATCGTCACCGTCAGCAGCGCCGCCGGGCCGAGCGTCCCCCACCGCCGCCCGGCGCTCCACGCGGCGCGCGCGCGCGCCACGAGGAATGCCACCGCGGGCCCGACCGGCAGCAGCCAGGGCAGGCGCATGAGCAGGTAGCCGAGCCGGGGCTCGAGCACCGCCACCACCGGTGGCAGGAACATGAGCGTGACGACGGCGAGCGTGGTCGTGAGCAGGTAGAGCACGGCCGGCTCGCGCGCCGCGCGCCACCACCACACGAGCGAGAGCGGGAACAGCACCCACAGCGGCCCGAGCCAGTCCCAGACCGCCCCGACCGAGATGACGCGCACGCCGTGCGCGAGCTCGAGCATCCCCTGGGTCTCGGTGTGGATCGGGTTCACGGGCGCGTAGGCGCCCTGCGCGCGCCACACGAGGTACGGCAGCGCGGCGAGCGCGCACGCGACCGACGTGAGCGCCAGCCGGCGCAGCGGTTGCGACCACGCCCGGTCGCGCACGAGGAGTCCCAGGCCGAGCGCGCCGAACGTGATCGTGAACTGGATCGCGCCAAAGACGTGCGTGGCGATCGTGCCGAGCGCCAGCCCGATCACGGCGATCCGCGAGCGCGCACGGCCGTCCTCCAGGTGCAACAGCAGCGCCGCTGCCGTGGCCAACGAGAACTGGTCCGCGAGCTTGGTGGCGAACACGGCCTCGCTCAGGTACTGGGTGCTCAAGCCCCCGCCGTAGCCGAGCAGCGTGCCCCAGGCGCCCGCGGCGGCCGCGAGCGGGCCGCCGAGTCGGTGGGCGAAGCCCGCGGCCGTGAGCACGAGCAGCCCGGCGAGGATCGCCGACAGCACGTGCCAGGTGACCATCGGGTCGACGCGCGACAGCGCGCAGACGAGCGCCACGCACGGATGCCAGAGGCCTTTTCGCGGGTCGACGCCCGCCGGGCCCGCGTCGCGGAAGAACGCGTCGCGCGGAAACGCGTCGCCGCTCGCGAGCATGCGGCGGATCGTCCCCAGGTGGTCGGGGCTGTCGGTGAGGTACGAGATGGGCGGCCCGTGGCGGGCGACGTGCTCCACCGCGAGCAGCACCGCGAGCGCGATCGCGATGTCGCAGGCGCTTCCGGGCACGAGCCGGAGGCGAGTGGCTGAAACGTTCGGGTCCGGCGGCCGCGGCGCGGTGCCGAGGGAGACGAGCCAGGGGACCGCCACCCAGATCGCGCCTTCGTGCGCGAGCGCCGTGAACGGCACGCCCATGACGCGGGTCAGGAGCACCAGGAGCCCGAGCCAGGCGACGCCGAAGCCCGTGGCCCAGGCGGCGACGAACGCACCGCCGCCGGCGGGCCGCGCACCGATCGCCCGCGCCCAGCCCATGCCGGGAAGCCACACGAGCAGCGCGAACGCGAGCCCGGCGCGCAGCGCGGCCGGCAGCGCGCGGAGCGCGCCCGCGTCCATCGCCCAGGCCAGCAGCGCGCCCGCGAGAAGGACCGCCCACGCGAGCCTCGAGCGCGCGCTCAGGGCGCCCCCGGGGAGTCGTCGCGGGTCAGCCGCTTGAGGATCGGCGACAGGATGGGCAGGCCGGACTCGATGACCAGCGAGCGGATGCCGATCCCGCGCGCGAACGGCAGCACGAGCAGCAGGTACATCCCGCTGAACGCCAGGGACGCTCCGAACAACAGGCCCAGGCGATTCAGGTCGAGGGGGGCGGCCCCGTGCACGAACCGCAGCAAGCCCGCGGTGAGGAGCGCGCCGATGGCGGTTGGGGCCAGGCAGCGCGTGATGAGCCCGAGCCCGCGCCCGAACGTGTGGCCCACGCCTACGGCGGCGAGCGTCAGCAGCACGGCGCCGCTCAGCATGTATGCCGAGGTCGCCGCGATCGCGATCCCGGCGAGGCCGCCGTTCCAGCGCAGGCTCAGCAGCTGGAGCCCGCCGGAGAGCGCGGACAGGAACACCGCCGCGGGCACGAGGATGATGCGCCGCCCGACGGTCATGAGCACGATCGAGGAGAACGTCGACAGCGAGAGCCCGGTGGCGCCGAACGCGAGCACGCGCAGCGGCGGGACGCAGGCGTCGTAGCGCGGCAGCAGCACGTGCACGAGGTCGCTTGCCCAGAGGGCGCACAACCCGGCGGCCAGCGGCAGGCTCACCGCGACGCCGCGCACGAGCCGCTCCACGCGGTCGCGGATCGCGGCGGGATCGTCGGCCGCCTCGCTGAAGCGCCGCACGAGCTGCGGGTAGCTCACGTACGCGAGCGAGTCCGGGATCGCCATGAGCAGCGTGAGCACGTTCACCGAGAGCCCGTAGTAGCCGAGCGCCTGCGTGCCGAGGTAGCGGAGCACGACGATGCGGTCGATGTTGCGCATGACGACGCCGCTCGCCGAGAACACGTAGAGCGGGATGCCCACCTGGAGCAGGTCCAGGCATTCGACGGCGGGCGAGGGCATCCACGGGATCACCCGGCGCCCGCGGTGCATGACGAACGCGAACGCCAGGAAGCAGCCGGCGAGCCAGCCGTAGAGCAGTCCCCAGCGGCCGAGCCACACCATGAGGCCGAGCCCGAGGCCGGCCCCCACGAGGCCCTGGATCACGAGCCACTTGGACAGGGCGCCGATGTCACCGTAGGAGCGCAGGATGCTGGTGCCCATGTTCGAGAGGTTCACGATCATGACGCACAGGAAGGCGAGCCCGAGCCCGGAGAGGTGCCAGTTCGCGCGCATGCGGCTGCTGCCCACAGAGGCCCAGGCCAGGCCGAGCGTCGAGAACAGGAGCGTGAGCGTCAGGATGTTGAACAGCGCGGCGCGCTTGAGGCGCGAGGTGCGCTCGGGATCGCCTTCCACGAGCCGCGCCGGCAGCAGCTGGTCCAGGCCCTGTTGCGCGCCGAGCGGGGCCAGCAGGCCGTAGTCCAGCATCAGCTGGAGCGCGTTCCAGGCGCCGAACGACATCGGGTCCAGCATCTTCGCGGCCACGAAGCTGCGGGCCATGCTCATCGCGCGCGCCGCGTACTGCGTGAACGCCAGGCCGAGCGAGTCGCGGGTGATCCTCTGCCGGGTCGGGTTCATGACCGACGGCCCCTCAGGGATGACACCTGTGGCGCGGCGCCCTGCCCTGCCGCTAGACTCAATATATGAACGATCCCCTGCCCTCCACAGCCGGGTCGCAGCCGGCCGCCAAGCCCGCGGGCGCGCCCGCCGCGCTGGCCTCCCAGGGCGGCACGCCGATCCGTCGCGAGTTCCTCCCGATCGCCGTGCCGGACATCGGTGCGCGCGAGCGCGAGCTGGTGATGGAGGCGCTCGACTCGGGCTGGATCACCACCGGGCCGCGCACGTTCGAGCTGGCGAAACGGGTCGCCGAGCTGGCCGGCGCGCGCCACGCGATCGCGGTGAACAGCGCCACCGGGGCCCTGCACCTGGCGCTCGAGGCGCTCGGAATCGGCCCCGGCGACGAGGTCATCACCACCCCGTACACGTTCGCGGCGACCGTGAACGTGATCGAGCACGTCCGCGCCCGCCCAGTGCTCGTGGACGTCGAGGCCGACACGCTGTGCATCGACCCGCGGCTCGTGGAGCGGGCGATCACGGCGCGCACGAAGGTCATCCTGAGCGTGGACTACGCCGGCCACCCGTGCGACTACGACGCGCTGCGCGCGCTCGCCCGGCCGCACCACATCCGCATCGTGGACGACGCCGCGCACGCGCTGGGAGCCGCCTCGCACGGCCGGCGCGTGGGCTCGGCCGCGCTCGCCGACGTAACCGCGTTCTCGTTCTACGCCACCAAGAACCTCACCACCGGCGAGGGCGGCGCCGCCGTCACGGACGACGAGACGCTCGCCGAGCGCATAGGGCTCTTGTCGCTCCACGGCATGAGCCGCGACGCGTGGAAGCGCTACGGTGCCACTGGCTCGTGGTTCTACGAGATCACCGCGCCAGGCTGGAAGTACAACCTCTCCGACCTGCTCGCCTCCATCGGCGTGGCGCAGCTCGAGCGCTTCGAAGCCTCGCAGCGGCGCCGCGGCGAGATCGCGGCGCGCTATACCGCGGCGTTCGCCCCGGTGCCCGAGGTGCGCACGCCGGTCACGCGCCCCGGCACGACGCACGCCTGGCACCTGTACCCGATCGCACTCGAGCTGGAGCGCCTGCGCATCGACCGCGCCCGCTTCATCGAGGAGCTGCGCGCGGAGAACATCGGCACCAGCGTGCACTTCATCCCGATCCACCTGCATCCGCACTGGCGCGACACGCTGGGGCTCCCGGATGGCGCGCTGCCGGTGGCGGAGGACGCGTTCCGCCGCGCCATCACGCTGCCGCTGTTCGCCAAGATGACCGACCGCGACGTCGACGACGTCGTGGCGGCCGTGCTGCGGATCGCCAGCGCCTTCCGACGGTAGCGTCACGCTCCGGCCTCGCTGCCCTGCGCCTGGCCGAGCGAGCGCAGCGACAGGCCCTCGCGGTTCAGGTAGAGAAGACCGACCGCGGTGATTGGCAGCCACTGGCTGAAGAAGTAGAACCACGAGAACGGCACGGACTGCGCCTTGCCGACGCCGAACAGCGCGAGGCCGGCGGTGCAGGCGATGTTGAGCGTGCCGATGTAGCCGGGTGCCGCCGGCACCATGATGCCGATCGCGGTGATCACCAGCATCACCAGGCCGGCGTACCAGGGCAGCACGATACCCAGCGACCACAGGCTGATCGCGAGCGCGCAGGCGAAGCAGAGGAACATCGCGAACGACAGCCCGAACACGACGGTCAGCCGGCCGACGTCGCGGAACAGCCCGAGCCCCTCGATGAAGTGCTCGAGCATGTGGCCGACGCGCTCCCTCGCCGCGCCCGGCAGCGGGCGCGTGGCGAAGCGGACGAACGCCTGCGCCAGCCGCCGGTTGCGCTCGACCGCGATCACGAACAGCGTCAGCCCGATGCACAGGCCCACGAGCAGGCGCGCGCCCCACTGCACGAGGCGGCCGGCGTCGCTGCTCTCCGCGATCGGGTGCACCAGCATGGTCACGCCGAAGATCCCGAGCAGCGTGAGCATGTCCACCGCGCGCTCGACGACGATCGTCGCCAGCAGCGTCGTCTTCGACAGCCGCTCGCGGCGCGCCAGCGCCCAGGGGCGGACGAACTCGCCGAGCCGGAACGGCAGGACGTTGTTGGCCATGAACCCGATCATGGTGGCGCTGAACAGCGACGGGATCGCGAGCGGCCGTCCCGCCTCGATGAACCAGCGCCAGCGCACCGCGCGCAGCCAGAACCCGAACAGCGTGACCGCCATGACGAGGACGAAGCCGAAGCGGTTCGCACCGCGCAGCGCCGCCACCACCTCGCTCACGTGGACGTCTTTCATGGACAGCCACACGCACAGCGCCGAGACGCCGACGCCGAGCAGGAGCTGGATCGCCCGGTTCATCGCGCCCCGCCGGTCCTTCCCTGCCGCATCGTCTCCACCTCGTCGCGCAGGAGCGCCAGCTCGCGCGTGAGCGCCTGGTTCTCGCTCGACAGCCGTGACTGCTTGACCGACTGGTAGAGCAGCATCACGACCGAGAACCCGAGGCCGAACGCGAACGTCGTCGACGACTCGAACATGAATCCGAGCACGTGCGTCATCCACGTGAGGAACGGCGTCGAGAAGCCGAGGATGGCGATGACCACGGTGGCGATGACCCACAGCACCGAGTATTCCTCGGACAGCTTGCGGCGGCGTACGAGCTCGAGCACGCACAGCGCGAGCAGGACCGCGCCGAGCGCGGTGATGACCTGGGTGCGCGAGAGGAAGGGCATGGCAGGCCTCCTAGACCGGTTTCCGGATCAGCGCCATGAGCGACGCGAGCAGGTTCTTGTACGGGTAGTAGAGCTGCTTGCCCAGCGTGTAGAACGACGTGCCCGCCGTGCGCTCGCGCATGATCACGGGCACCTCCTCGAGGCGGAAGCCGCGGCGCGCAAGCGAGATCAGCAGCGGCGCGTCGGGGAAGTCCTTGGGGAAGTCGAACTGGCACACTTCGATGACGCGCCGCGCGTACGCGCGGAAGCCCGACGTGGTGTCGTAGATCGGCCGGCCGAGCGCCAGGCGTACGATGCCGCTGAAGAGCTGCATGCCGAGTCGCCGGTTCCACGGCGCGCGGTAGCCGGTCGACGACACGAAGCGCGAGCCGATCGCCACGTCGCAGCGGCCGGCGACGACGGGCTCGAGCAGCGACGCGAGAAAGCCCGGATCGTGCTGGCCGTCGGCGTCCAGCTGGACGACGACGTCGACGTCGTGGCGGGTGGCCCAGCGGAACCCGGTCTGCAGCGCGCCGCCGACGCCCAGGTTGACCGCGTGCCTGACGACGCGGACGCCCGCCGCGCGCGCGACGCCCGCCGTGTCGTCGTGCGAGCCGTCGTCCACCACCAGCACGTCCACGGACGGGGCGCGCGACCGCACCTCGGCGAGCGTGCCGGGCAGGCTCGCCTCTTCGTCGTGAGCCGGGATGACGACAAGCACGCGCGGGGTCACGCAGGCCTCCGTGCCTCGAACACGCGCGCCATGGGATCCGCGGCGCGCACCACGATGTCCCGCGCCCGACGCGCGAACGGTGAGCGGAGCTGGAGCGCCGAGAGCTTCTCGAGATCGTAGCGGGTGACGAGCCGCAGCGCGAAGAGCGCGACGAAGCCGGGCAGCACTAGCGCCGCACGTGCGGCCACCGACAGCACCGCGTGCGTGTTCGAGGTCGAGAGGCTCCACGCGATGAGCAGCATGGGCACGGTGACCAGCAGCGCGCGCTGTACCACGACGGCGCGCTCGTCCTTCGTCTCGGGCAGCAGCCGCCCCGTGAACCACAGCGCCGCGCCGTACGACGCCACGGCGCCGGCCAGGTTCGCCCACGACGCGCCCATGCCGCCGAGCCTCGGCACGATCAGGAAGTAGCAGCTGAGCTCCACGCCCAGCTTGACCAGCGCGAGCGCCAGCACGCTGCCCGGCTGCCGCATGGCCTGGAACAGCATCGTGAGCGGCTGCTGCGCCGTGCGCGCGATGGGCACGAGGGCGAGCACCCTCAGCATGTTGATGGACGGCATGAACATCCGGCTGCCGACGAACCGCGTGAGCTCGGGCGCGAACGCGAACACCACCCACGCCAGCACGCACGCCGAGACCTGCACCAGGCGGAACGCCTGGTCGAAGACGTAGCCGAGACGCTCGCGCTCCTCGAGCGCCACCAGGTGGGTGAGCGACGGCAGCAACGACGACGGCAGCGTGTAGGCCAGCTCCACGAACCGCTCGATGGTCTGGAACGCGAACGTGAAGTAGCCGAGCTGGGTCGCGTCCAGAACCTTGGCCAGCAGCACCTTGCCCAGGTTCTGCCCGGAGAGGAACGCGGCGCGCGCGCCGAGCAGCGGCAGGCAGTAGGCGAACATCTGCTTGAGCAACGGCCCGTCGTGGGCGCCGTTGCCGGCGAGCGGCGGCGCCCCCTCCAGGTCCGGCTCCGGCGGCGGGGTCGCGCTGCGCGCCAGCGCCCACGCGCTCGCCGACATCATCACCGCCTGCACCACGGCCAGCGCCGAGAGCCCGAACGCCAGCGACACGAGTCCCTGCTTCGCCCACCACAGCGAGCCGACGAGCACCACCTTGGCGAGATGGAGCAGGAGCGCCAGGCCGCTCACCCACTCATAGCGCTGCATGCCGAACAGCAGCGAGCGCCCGGTGGTGGCGAAGCCGTCCATGGCGACGACCACGGTGAGGATCGGCAGCAGCTCGGCGAGCTCGGGCATCCTGAACTGCACGGCGAGCATCGGCGCCAGCACGAGCAGGAGCGCGGCCGCGAGCACGCCGAGGCACACCTTCACCGCGACCGCAATCGCGTGCGAGCGGTGGAGCAGGTCGTGCCGGCCCCGCGCCTGGTACTCAGCGGCGTAGCGTTCGAGGAAGACCTCGAAGTTGCCGGTGGAGATGCTGGCGAGGCCGGTGATGGCGAGCGCCAGCGTCAGCATCCCGTACTTGGTGGGGCCCAGCCAGCGCAGCAGGAGCGCGAAGTAGAGCATCCCCGAGAGCAGCGCCGCCGTCTTCTCGACGGCAAGGAAGAACGCGCCGCGCGTGACGTGGCGCGCGATCTCGCCACGCTTCACGACGCCGCCCCCAGGTGGCTCGCCGGGACGCCCTGCGCCGCGTCCAGCTCGCGCTCGAGGAAGCCGCGCAGGTGCGAGAGGTGGGTGACGCCGGCGGGCAGCGGGCGATTGGCGGCGAGGAGGCCGGCCATGTCGGGGTGCGCGGGGTCGTAGCCGTGCATGGCCGCGACCCGGCCGCGGCCCATGAACGACGGCACCAGCAGCGCGCCCGGCTCGAGCAGGAACACGTCGTCGCCGAAGCGCGCGTCGGCGAACGCCGCGCCCTCGCGGGCGAGCGTCTGCTGGGACAGCCATCGCCCCCTCGGCTCGTCGGCGAGGGCGCGCATGATCGCGTCGCGGGCCCGTGGCTCGCCCCACCAGAACCGGGCCATCGTCGAGTCGAAGAACGCGAGGTAGTCGCGGCCGCGCCGGAACGGCAGCGACCCGACGCGCGCCATCACGTCGACGGTCGCGCGCACGTCCACCATGCCGTGGTCCGAGCAGAGGTAGAGCCAGGCTTCACGCCCGCCTTGCGCCGCCGCCGCAGCGGCGTCATCGAACCACGCGCTCCACTCCGAGAGACTCGCCCTCACCCCGGCGCCGCGCGAGCCCTCGTGGTGGAGTCGGGCATCGAGCACGGCGGAGTAGAGGAACGCGAAGTCGAGCCGGCCCTGGGCCAGCTCGACGAGCGCCTGCGCACGCGCGTCGGGCTCGGGCGTCCGCCAGTTCCAGCCGCGCCAGGCGACGCGGCGGCGCTCGAGCTCGTCCCAGATCGAATCGCACGGCAGGCCGCCGGGCGTGAAGATGTCGTCGCGCTCGGGCAGGTCGAACTCGGCCAGCTCCTCGCGCGGGACCTCGTAGAGGTTGAAGTAGCCGCGGACGCCGCGCGCCGCGACCACCCGCTCGAGGAGCCGCGTGAGGCGCGCGCTCTCGCGTACGCGCCGCGGCAGCCAGCGCAGCGCCTCGAAGCCGTGGAACACGCCCGGCCCGCGCCGGCGCGCGTACATGAGCCAGCGGCCGTGCTCGCCCGTGGTGCGGCCGGTGAACACCGTGGGCAGCGCCCCGGTGCTGAAGCCGAGCACGGTGGCGAGCGGCCGGCGCTCGGGGAGCGACGGCGCGAAGCCCGGCTCGCGCTCGGACAGCGTCCAGCCGAGCGCGTCGACGAGCACCACCACCATCACCGGCTTCACGTCGCGCTGCCCAGCTCCGCCGTGCGCTCCCCGGCATGGAGCTGGCGGTCCCAGGCGAGGAGCGTCTCGCGAGCGGCGGTGACGAAGTGGCCCGCGCCTGTGACCCCGAGCGTCCGCAGCGCGTGCAGCGCGCCGGAGGGGAGGCTCCGCTGCTCGCCCGCGGCCTGCGCGGCCGCGAGCATCAGCACCACGGCGCTGCCGTGGATGCGGTGCGCCGGCGTGCCGGCGCCCGCGCGGCGCAGCCGCTCGATCACACCCGGGGCGGGCCCAGGCCCCGGCGCGTGCGCGAGCGCGCGCCGGAACCGGCGCGCGAGTGGGCCGCGAGCAGCCATGGCGAGCGCGTTCTGCCAGGGGTCCGACGTCGCGCCGCGGCCCGCCTCGGCCCACCACGCCACACACCAGGCCCGCGTCGCGGCTCGCCAGGAGGCCGCCTCCGTCGCGTCACTCGCCAGCCGCGCCTCGCCGCGCCGCCATGCCAGCGCTTCCTGCCAGAGGGGTTCGAGCCCCTCCCAGGCGCCGGCGAGCCACGACGGCGAGCCCGACGGCGGCGGCAGCTCGCGCGCGCGCGCGATCCGCGCCGCGGCGCCCAGAGGCAGTTCGCCGTGCGCGAGCGTGCGTGCCGCTGCCAGCTCGAGCGCGGTCTTCAGGACGGCGTGCCGTGCGCGAAGCCGCGGGACCGTGCCCCCGGCCCACGCCGCGTCCGCCCACAGCAGCTCGAACGCGCGGTTCTCGAGCAGCAGCAGCCGCTCCTCGGTGCTGATCGCCGCCGGCTCCCAGCGCGGCAGCCGCGCGAGCACGCCCGGCTCGCCGGCCACGACGCGACCCGAGCGCGCGAGCTCCACCGTGCCGGGGCGCGCGGGCATGCGCGCGAGGCCGGCGAGCGTGACGAACGCCACCTCCACCGGCGCCAGCAGGCCCCATCCGAGCCGCTCGCGTGTCGACGCGATCGCCTCGCCGCGGGCGCGCGCGGTCGCGGCCGCGCCGTCGCTCCGCATCACGGCGTATAGGTCGACGTCCGAGAGCGAGACGGGCCGGCCCTCGAGCTCGGTCCAAACCGCTTCGCCGGTGGCGTGGCTGCCCGAGAGGATCAACGCCTCGAGGCCCGAGCCCGCCCGCTCGACCGCACGCGCCAGCGCCGGACGGAGCGCGGGCGGGACTTCGAAGCCCGCGCCCGGCTCGAGCCGGACTTCGGGCTCACGGGACTCATGGGGCTCCTCGGGAACGCCGGGGACGGCGTTCACGCCCGCCTCCGGGCCGACCGGGGGCCGGGGCGCGGCGGCCAGGGCGCTGGGGGGATGGCCTCGCGTGCGCGGCACATGTTTCGGCCTCTAGATGCGGCGGTAGATGAACCCCGGGATCTCGTGGACGCGGCGGTTGAGCACCGTGCCGAGCACGTGCCCGCCGTTCTTGCGGAGCACCTCCACGGCACGCGTCACCACCGGGCGCTTGATGCGGCCGGCGTGCAGCACCATCACCACGCCGTCGACCTGCGCGGCGAGCGAGGCGGCCTCCGGGGACTCCACCACCGGTGGCCCGTCGAGCACCACCCAGTCGAACGTGCCCACGGCAGCGTCGATGATCGAGCGGATCATCGCCGCGCTCACGATGCCGGCCCGCACGGCCTCCTCGGTGACCGGGATCGCGGCGAGGTTCGGCGTCATCACGCCCGCGAGCGCCGGTGAGGCGACGTGCGGATCGAGCACGCCGTAGCGCTGCGAATCGTCCGCGTAGCAGACCGGCCGGGCGGCGTGCGCGTCGACGAACAGCACGCGCGCGTCAGCCTGCGCGAGCGATTGCGCGAACTGCAGCGCGACCGTGCTCGTGCCCTCGCCGGCCTGAGCGCACAGGAACATCACCGACCGCGTGACGCGGTCGGCGAGCGCGTTCTCGAGGTTAAGCCGCAGCGCTGTGGTCTCGCGCACCGCGTCCTCGCTCATCTCCACGCCGCCGAGCAGCGGCAGCGGCACGAGCGAGCCGTCGGTCGGCGCCTGGGCCCACGCGGGGGCCGGCTCCGGGGCCGGCGGCGGTGCCGCGGCCGGCGCGGGCTCCGGCGGCCGCCGTGTCTCGGCCTTGCGGAGCGCGTCGTAGATGCGGGTCATGGTTTCGCTCTCCCTGCGATCAGCCGTTGCGCCGGCGTCGTTCGCCCATCGATGCCAGCACGGGCAGGTCCAGGTACTCCTCCGCCTGGTTCGCCGTGCGCACGGTGAGATCCAGGCCGTCGATGAAGAATGCGATCGCGATGCCGACGAGCAGGCTGAACGCCGGCGCCAGCGCGAGGCGCACGACGTCGAGCGGGTTCGTGGCCGTGGCCAGGCTCGCGGGTGCGAGCACGGTCACGTTGACGTCGGTTATGGTGTCCTCGGTGACAAGCGCCT
>Ga0306920_100010309_pt1 | contig 12535 bp, 10 predicted proteins | sample flu12Cox44000170_FD_204666 | JGI IMG/M metagenome (GOLD analysis project Ga0306920, IMG submission 204666) | Lab enrichment of tropical soil microbial communities from Luquillo Experimental Forest, Puerto Rico - flux4day.12C.oxic.44.000.170 (v2)... | ecosystem: Environmental > Terrestrial >...
CCATGCCGAACTGCACCTTGTCGGTGTCGCCATGTACGACGCTCACATTCTCAATCGGAATCGCAAGTCGCTCTGACACAATCTGGGCAAACGTCGTCTCGTGCCCCTGGCCGTGCGCGTGACAGCCTGTGAGCACTTCGACTGTGCCGGTGGGATTGACGCGCACTTCTGCCGATTCCCATAGCCCCACGCCGCAACCCAATGAGCCTACGGCCTGGCTTGGCGCAATCCCGCAAGCCTCGATATAGGTCGAGAAGCCGATGCCCCGGAGCTTGCCACGCCGGATGGATTCGCGTTTGCGCTTGGCAACGCCCGCATAATCGGCAATCTCCAGCGCCCGCTTGAGCGAGGCGTGATAATCGCCGGCATCGTAATTCATGATGACCGGGGTCTGGTGCGGAAACTTGCTGATGAAGTTTTTCTTTCGCAGCTCCACCGGGGCCATGCCCATTTCACGGGCACCGACCTCGACCAGGCGCTCGACCACGAAGGTGGCCTCGGGCCGTCCGGCGCCACGATAGGCGTCAACCGGAGCGGTGTTGGTGTAGACCGCGTCGACCTCGCAATAGATCGCAGGGATTGCATATTGGCCTGACAACAAAGTGCCATAGAGATAGGTCGGTACCGACGACGAGAACGTCGACATGTAGGCACCGAGATTGGCAATCGTTTTGACGCGCAGCCCCGTGATCCTCCCCTCCCCGTCGAATGACATTTCCGCATGCGTGACGTGATCGCGTCCGTGCGCATCGGCCAGAAAAGCCTCCGAGCGGCCCGACACCCACTTGACCGCTCTGCCTGTCTTTCTCGCAGCCCACAGGCAGACCACCTCCTCGGGATAGATGAAAATTTTCGAACCGAAGCCTCCGCCGACATCGGGCGCGATCACGCGGAGCTTGTGCTCAGGCGCTACGCCCACGAACGCGGAGATCACAAGGCGTGCCACATGGGGATTTTGCGTCGTATTCCACAATGTGAGGTTGCCCGTACCGGGATCATATTCGCCAAGCGCAGCGCGCGGCTCGATGGCGTTCGGAACGAGGCGATTGTTGACGAAGTCGAGCCTTGTGACATGTCTTGCCGATTTGAACGCGGCATCGACCGCGTTCGTATCCCCAAGATGCCATTGGTAGATTGTGTTGCGTGGCGCAACGTCATGAATCTGCGCGCCGCCCTGCGCTTTCGCAGGATCCACGACCGCGGGCAGCTCCTCATATTCAACCTTGATTTTCTCGGCGGCATCGGTCGCCCGCGGCAAAGTGTCCGCGACCACGGCGGCAACAATGTCGCCCACGAAATTGGCCTTTCCATTCGCGATCGCAGGATGCGGCGCCATCTTCATTGGCGAGCCATCCTTTGACTTGATCATCCAGCCGCAGATGAGATTGCCGATCTTGTCGGCGGCGAGATCGGCACCCGTGAACACGCCAAGCACGCCCGGCATGGCGGCAGCTGCGCCTGTTTCAATCTGCCTGATTTTGGCGTGCGCATGAGGCGAGCGCAGGAAACAGACGTAGCTCTGGCCCGGACGATTGATGTCGTCGGTGTAGTGGCCTTTGCCGGTGACGAAGCGGTGATCTTCCTTGCGCCGCACCGGCGCACCGATTCCGGTTGCGCCCATGACGGTTTCCTCCGTTATTGAGTAGCCCGCATGAGCGAAGCGACATGCGGGAGGCCGTCCCCGGATGTCGCTGCGCTCATCCGGGCTACTTGCTGCCTACGCGGTGGCCGCAGCAGCAGGCTTGCTGTGTCCCTTCTCCATTGCTTTTGCGCCGGCCGCGATCGCCTTGACGATGTTGTGGTAGCCCGTGCAACGACAGAGGTTGCCTTCGAGCTCGTGTCGGATGGTGCGGTCGTCGAGATCGTGGCCCTTGCGATAGACCATGTCGACGGCGGTCATGATCATGCCGGGCGTGCAGTAGCCGCATTGGAGGCCATGATGCTCGCGGAAGGCTTCCTGCATGGGATGCAGAGGGCCGTTGGGGTCGGCCAAGCCTTCGATGGTCAGAACATCCGCCCCTTCGATCTGCCACACGAAGACGGTGCAGGACTTCACGGCCTTGCCGTTGATGTGCACCACGCAGGCACCGCATTGTGATGTGTCGCAGCCCACGTGAGTGCCGGTGAGGCGCAGGTTCTCGCGCAGGAACTGCACCAGCAAGGTGCGTGGATCGACGTCAGCGGTGACGGGCTTCCCGTTCACCGTCAGGGCGACGGCGCTCATTCGCTCTCCTCCTCGACTTGCGTCAAAACCTCGTTTTTCGCGCCCCACCAGCACTGCCGGGGGCCGGAATTGGTCAAATCGCGATGATTTTGCGGATGAGGATGGGGCTAAGTCAACTCCGAACTGTCGCCAATTGCCGGTCAGGGCGCCTGCGACGATGTCCCCGTGCGGCTGCGCGCCCCTTCGGACTCGTTGGCAGCGTGCTGCTGCGAAGCAAAAAACGCGCGCAACTCGCGATAAGTTTCCTCCGGGCGCTTCCTCGGAAAGGTAGTGGCCGCAAGGCAGCGCCCTGCCCGCAACGATGTTTGCGGCATAGCGCGGCCAGATTTCCATCGCTTTGTGATTGCGACCTACTCCACCGGTTGCACCCCAAAGGAGGAGCAGCGGACAGGTGATCTTGCGGCCGGCGGCAAAATCCTTCTCGTCCATGGCAAGGTCGATGCCATGGGTGGCGCGATAGTCCTCGCACATCGCATGCACGGTCGCAGGGTTACGGAAATAGCGCTTGTACTCGTTGAGGGCTGCCGGGTCGAAGAAGCTTAGCCCCTGATTGGTCTTCGAGAGCTTTCTCTCGATGAAAAAATCAGGGTCGGCGCTCATGAGCCGTTCCGGAAAATCAAAGGGCTGGATCATGAAAAACCAGTGCCAGGAGAACGTCGCCCATGCCCGCGTCACATGATTGAGCAGATGGTGCTGCGGGATGATGTCGAGGACGGCCGCGCGCATCACCGCCTCGGGGTGGTCGAGACACATTCGATGCAGGACGCGAGCGCCCCGGTCGTGGCCAGCAGCGTAAAAGCGCCCAAAGCCGAGCGCGGCCATGACTTCAAGCTGATCCTGCGCCATGGCGCGGAAGGAATAGTTGCAGTGATCCTCGCCGCCCGCAGGCTTTTCTGAATCCCCGTAACCGCGCAGATCGGTCGCGACCACGGTAAATTCCTGCGCAAGCCGCGGAGCGATTTTGTGCCAGGAGAGATGCGAGAACGGATTGCCGTGCATGAGCAGGACCGGTGGCCCGCTGCCGCCGACGAGCGTGACAATCCGCGCACCGCTCGTTTTTATCTCACTGCGAGTGAAGCCTTCGAACATAAACGCGGTCTCGTAGGGTGTGCAAAATCGCGTCGCGCGGTGGATCAGCGTGCGCAACGGCGCCTAAAGCGATTTTGCGCACGCTGTGAGCGCAGTGATTGGCGCCGTTGCACACCCTACGAATTCGCTATTCGCGCCGCCTAGCGCGTCAGGACGATGAACTCCGTCCCGCGGCCGGTCTCGCGGCCAAGTCCGTCGTCGGAGACAACGAGTGACGACCCCGGGATCAGAAGCTCACTGATGCGCTCGGCCGCCTCCTTCGGAAATTGAATGCGATCGAGTGCTTCCGCAGCCGTCGAGGCTGCCTTGAGTGGCTTCGTCTCGACGACCGGCGGCTCCTTGCCGCGGCGGCGGCGCGGGTAGTCGGATACATAGCCGGCGTCGGTCGGGATGGTCATCAGATTCCAGCGCGGCGCCTCGTCGGTCCCCGACAGGAAGGTGAACACATGTGTGCCCAGCGGCTGGTCCGGATCCTCGATCGTGATCGGCATGTCGAACAGAGGCACCATGCCTTGGCGCACGAAGATCTTCTTCTCCTTGCGGCTGACAAAGACGGCAACCTGGCCGCTTCGCTTGGCCGGCTGGTCAGCGGCCTTTGTTCGCGGTGGCGCGGCGGGCTTCGGCGCTTCGATGGTGGGCGCCGGCTTGACGAACTCGTCACCGTTGACCGGCTCGGCCGTGGCCGGGGGGGTAATTTCCGTAGTCTTCTCGCCCGCCCCCGGCGGCTCGACCGATTTGCGCAAATCGGCCGCTGGCAGAGCGACCGGGCTCTCGCCGCCCGGGAGCGGCTCAACGGTCCCGGTTCGGCTTTCGTCGTTCGCCTGAACGGCAGGCGCCGACTCGATCGCTTTGGCAGAGTCAACCTGCGGCATCGATACAGCAGGGCTCACATCGACCGCGCTGTCCACCGACCGCTCGCCCGCACTGGTCTCGGCCTGCGCAAGCTTGACCTGCTGGCCGCCGGAACCATTCGTCATATTCATCGCGATTTGCGGCTCCTTCGGTTTCTGCATGGGCGCAAAAAGCTTGGAATGCTCAAACGCCACCGGCACGACCTCGCTGCGCGCTACGACGAAGCGCACCCCGAGCTTGGTAAGGGGCCAAAGCCTTTGCGCAAAGTCATGCGACGTGCGGATGCAGCCATGCGAGGCCGGGTAGCCCGGCAATACGCCTTCATGCAACGCCACGCCCGACCACGTAATGCGCTGCATGAACGGCATCGGGGCGCCGCTGTAGATGTTCGAATGGTGGTAGCGATCCTTTTCGATGACGCTGAATACGCCCATAGGAGTGGAGTGTCCCGGCTGGCCGGTCGACACCGGTCCCTGCGCAACCCGAACGCCGTTGCTGTAGAGCGTTACCTTCTGCGTGCCGATATTGACGACGATTTGCAGCGGCCCTTTCGGCATGTCGCCGAAGCCCACATCCTTCTTGGGTTCGGCCACATTGTCCCGCCGGCTGTGCGCGATCCTGTGATGATGGCGCATGGGGCTTACCTGCCACGAGCCGGGAGCGTAGTAGCGCATCCGATAAGGATAGGCTTCCGTGGAGCTCGTGAGCACCGCGAGAAATGAAAGTGCCACGCCCGACACGAGCGCGCTGCGCAGCAGGCTCAGCCCAACACGATCGGCTGCGGGAATTGCTCCCACGAATTTCGTCAAGACACTCTCCACCGTTGTGCGTTCTGCACGCGTTATTCCTCAGGAGCCTTCCCTGCCTCGTGATTGCGTATTGCGATCGTGGCTGATCCCAGCTCCCTGATTCTTTGTCGCGCAATATGCGCGATAGGTTCGCAAAGTGAAGCCATTATCGACACGAGCGCCCTGTGCAAGCCGCAAAGCCTCGCCTGATTCGGTAAACAAATCCGAGTGCCGATCAAACGCTCCGCGGCCAAATCATCCCATTGAGGTTAAAGGCCAAACAGGCGTTGGCGCGACCGGGATCGGCAGCTCTTGTTATCCGCGCGCAACGAACTCGACAAATTATTCGGACGCCGATTCTTGCGCGGTGCGGCTTTGCTGCAACGTATGGTTAACGCTTGCGCAATTGATTGCGCGCGGCATGCGTACCCGCAAGCAAAGGGATTGAAGTCAGCTGCGTCCGCCTGCCGACAAGATCGCCCGGGTGGTGCGGTCCGGGCCGAAATCGTCCGCACCCTCGATCGACAGGAGCTCCGAAAGGCGCGTGCGGGCGCGATTCACCCTGCTTTTGATTGTGCCCACCGCACAGTCGCAAATCGCGGCCGCCTCCTCGTAGGAAAAGCCTGATGCACCAACCAGGATCAGCGCCTCGCGTTGATCGGGCGGCAGCTTGGCCAAGGCGGCGCGAAATTCCTGGAATTCCACACGGCTGTGCTGCTCGGGATGCGACTTGAGCGTCTCGGCATAGCCGCCGTCGGTATCCTCCACCTCGCGGCGGCGCTTGCGATATTCGGACCGAAACAAATTGCGAAGAATTGTGAACAGCCACGCCGACATGTTCGTGCCCGGCTGGAACGAATTGATGTTTGCCATGGCGCGCAAGAGCGTTTCCTGCACCAGGTCGTCGGCCCGGTCTACATTCCCGCACAGCGATATGGCGAACGCGCGCAGGCTGGGGACCGCGGCCAGCATGGCGTCACGTACGGATGCTCGCATGGTCATCAGTGCGGCCCCTTGATGTTGGGACTATCCAATCCCTTGGCTCCCATCAGACGGTCGGAGTCCGAGCCGCCCTCCCCTTCCGCGTTATGCGAAGCAGGGATGGGTTGGGTGCCCTCGCCCTCTTCAAGCTCGTCGAGGAGATTGCGGAAGCGATCGGGAACGCCTTCACGCAGCACATCGTCGTACATGCGCTGGAGAATGTCCCCAAGCCGCCGCTGGTCCTCTCGGCTCAGGCGTCCTCCCGTTTTTCTAGGCGGTGCATCGGTTTGCATTGCGGTCTCTGCGCTTGACTGCGATTGCGGCGTGGACTGTGGCTGAACCGCTCTTCGAACCGCCCAACCCGCCTTAACTGGCTTCGATTCCTTCATAATTGGATGCTGCCGGCCACATTGCCAGGCCCGCAGGTTCCCTCCGGCTCATCAGGGCATAACGTGTTGCCATACCGTTCGTTCCGCTTGGCGTGGAACTTTATGGTGCACCGGTTGTTTCCGCCGAGTATGCTGGTGGGTAGTCAGGCGGGAGGATCCGCGTGCCAAATTCAGCCGCTGTAGCGCAATACCTGCCCTATTTGCGTCGCTATGCGCGAGCGCTAACGGGCAGCCAGACTTCGGGTGACGCCTATGTGGCCGCCGCCTTAGAGGCCCTCATCACCGACCGCTCCGTCATCGAGGATCCGCGCGGCCCCCGGGTCGCACTTTATCGTCTTTTTACCAAGATTTGGAACTCGGTTTCCGTGAACGGAACGCGCGGCGCGGAGGAGAGCACGCTGCCTGGTGAGCAGAAGCTCGCCCACATCACACCCCTTCCGCGTCAGGCCTTCCTTCTTGTTGCACTCGAAGGGTTCTCCGAGCCCGATGCCGCGCGCATCCTCGATATCGACGTGGTCAAATTGCGCGGACTGGTCGAGGAATCGGGGCGAGAGCTCGCTGCCGAAATTGCGACCGACGTGCTTATCATCGAGGACGACACCTTTATTGCGATGGAGCTGGAAACGTTGGTCGAGGGACTGGGGCATCGCGTCCTCGGCGTCGCACGCACCCACGCCGAAGCGCTCACCCTCACCAAGAAAAAGAAGCCGGGGCTCATCCTGGCCGATATCCAGCTTGCTGACGGCAGTTCGGGGCTTGAGGCCGTCAATGAATTGCTGACTTCGTTCGAGGCACCGGTCATTTTCATTACGGCGTACCCGGAACGTTTCCTGACCGGGGAGCGGCCGGAGCCGGCATTCCTGATTGCGAAGCCTTTCCAACCCGCGACCGTGTCCGCGGTCGCGAGCCAGGCGCTCTTCTTCGAGCGCAGCGCAAAACGCCGCGAACGGCGGGTCACGGCGTAGAGTCTGCCGAAGCTTTAAGCAGCTGCCCTCGGCATAGACCGGCCCCCGCAGGGGGGTCGGTCCGGCCGGCGTCCTGGCAAACCAGCCCCGAAAAAGCACGGGCGTAGTCGACGATACCGTCAACTACGCCCGAGGTACCGGCCGAGCACGGGGAGGGGGAAATGGGCGGCCGGCTGCCATAACAATGCGGCGCCCGGCCGCTTGGTTCCGAAAAAAGTTGGCGCGCGGACCGCCGGTACCGCCTGGCCCCTCCCACATACGCGCTCGCGTGTCCCCCGCTGCGCGCAACCAATGAACCTAATGGAGCATTAATGCGACTAACGGGCATAGGGATCGTGGGAGCAACCCATGCGGCGTCATTCTCGATATTTCCTTGCCTGCTGTGGCGCGGGTTTGGCCCTGGCGTCGTTTCTTGCCGGGCTCGAAGTGTCCACCACGACGGCAGCCCCCTCTGTCACCCAAGGGATCGCGACAGTCAACCGCACTCTCAAGAGCGACCGTCTGCCGCGGACCACGCCCAATACCCGCAACGCGATCAACGGTCCGGCAGAAACCCAGGCCCCGCGCGCCCCCGAGCCGAGGCTTCTGGAAGGCTGCGAGCCCATGGTCAGCGCCATCGGGCAGCCGCCGCTGGCGCGTGTGCCTGGCCGCTGCCTCTCGTAAAGCGCACTTCCCGTCACCTCGGTTCGCGTGGGCTCGCCTTGATCGAGGTTGAGCTCTGATGGGTATTCCCTGCGTGGCCGGAACCTTCGAAATGCGGGAGTACTTGTAGAAACGCTGCGCGCCATTGCACGGGCACAATACTGCGTCTCCGGCCTGTTCTTCGCGGCTGAGGCTGCGCCATGTTGGACGTTCGAGTGCTCTAAATCTTGGATATGAACGTGTCCGGAGTGGAAGAGAAGAAACAATCCGCGCAGACACCGCAGGACGAAAAGGTTCTCCCCCTTGCGGAATTTCGAGCAGCGCTCGACGGCAGCATGCTCAGCGTCTGGTCATGGGACCTGCGCTCCCATCAGTTCACCTGGTCGAGCAAACTCGAAGATTTTCACGGCCCGTCCGCGAACCAGCTCGATGGCGCCTTTCCTTTGGTGCCGCAGGATTTGCCGGCGCAGGAGGGGCCGTTTGCGGCGATCTCCCACGCGCTCACCACCCGCCAGCCTTGCCGGGTGGAATATCGCCTGCCCGGATCATCGGGACGGGACGAACGCTGGTTCGAGGTCTCTGTAACGGTCCTCGTCAAGGATGGTACCGCGGTGCAGCTGCTCGGCATGTGCCGTGAGGTGACCGAACGCCTGCGTGTCAATCGCGAAGTGCAGATTCGTGCACGCCAGCAGGAGACGCTCGCACGCTTGGGTGAGAACGCCCTCACCGAAAGCGACCTGCAGAAATTCTTCAACGAGGTCGTTCACACGGTCGGAGACATTCTTGACCTCGAGCTGGTCAAAATCCTGGAATTGTTGCCGGGGGATGCCGAGCTCTTGCTCCGCGCCGGGATCGGCTGGAAGCCGGGCTTGACTGGGAGAGCAACCGTGTCAACCGGTCGCGATTCACAGGCGGGCTACACCCTTGCTTCCGGTCGGCCTGTGATCGTGGAAAATCTCGCGACCGAGACACGATTTTCCGGACAGCCCCTGTTGCATGACCACGGCGTTGTCAGCGGCATTACGGCACCGATCGCCGGGCGAGACGGCCGCGCCTATGGCGTGCTCGGCCTCCATACCGCCAAGCGGCGCAGGTTCCACGACTATGAGGTTTCCTTCGCCGCGGCGGTTGCCAATGTCGTAGCCGGCGCCATTCAGCGCCGGCAGCTCGATCAACGTCACGAGCTGATGATCCGCGAGCTGCGCCATCGCTCCGGCAACCTGTTTTCGCAATTGTTGGCCCTGTTCTCGCAAACCGCGAAGAATTCGCGCAGCATCAACGACCTTGTCACCAAGTACGAAGCACGCGTTCTTGCGCTGGCCAACGCGCACAGGCTCATCACCGAGGGCGGATGGAAATCGACTTCGCTCAACGAGCTACTCAACACGCTGCTTGCGCCCTTTCTGGACCGGATCTCGTTCGGCGGGCCGAACGTGTTTCTTGAGCCCGATCCAACGTTCGGATTGAGCATGGCGGTCCACGAGCTGGTGACCAATGCCAGCAAGCATGGGAGTCTCAGCGATACGCGCGGGCGGGTGGAGCTCAATTGGAGCGTGGGCCGCACAGACCAGGGGCTCACGCTCGTGCTCGACTGGAAGGAGCGCGGCGGCCCTCTTCCCAAGCGCGGCCGCAGACCCGGATTCGGATCGCGCCTGATCGCGATGGTGATCGAACGTCAGCTTAATGGCAAAGTCGAGCAATCGTTCGGACCGGATGGCCTCGACGCAAGACTCACCGTGCCGCTCACGCATGAGCGCTGGCCGGGCAGCCCGCGCAGAGGTAGTGAATAGATCGTAGGTTGGGTCGAGCGCCGTGCGCGAGACCCAACACTTGAAGAATTGATTGAAGAGATGATGGTGTTGGTCTCGTAAAGAACTCGACCCAACCTACCGCCGCTCATTTCATCATTTCTTCCGGCGGCATGATGCCCCACAGATTCGCAGCGGAAGGATCCTTCGGCCAAACCTTGGGCTTCTGCGGGTTGTCGCGGTGCCAGGGGCGCGGCTCGAAATAGCCGAGCTCCTCGTTCATGCGATCGAGCTCAGCAAAGGTCTCGGTAATGAGACCCGCGGGGCTGCGATGATATGCAAATAGGTTGTGGCCGATGCCGTGTCGGCCTGGACCCCACAACAGCTGATATCCGTTGAGGCTGAGGTAATCGCAGGCCGTCTGCAGGTGCGCCCAGTCGCGCAGCTCGAAGGCGGTGTGGAAATGCCGATTGGAGCCGGTTTCTACCAGATTGATGGTGTGGTGGTCGGGACCGCAGCGCAGGAATGAGAAAAAGTCCGCCATCCAGTCGGACACGCGAAACCCGAGCACGTCACAGTAGAATTTGGTTACCTGCTTGACGTCCGTGACATGGAAAGCCACGTGGCCAAGCTTGTGCGGCACAATTCCCTTGCTGGGAAACCGCTGGCCCGAGAACGCCTCGCGTTTGAACACTTCCATCACAGTGCCCTTCGGGTCTTCGAACGTGACCAGGTCGGAAATGGTTGGATCGGAATCCTTCTTGCGTTATGTCTTGATGCCGTGCGCTTTAACCTGACGCTCGAATTCGCCGAGATCGTCGTCAGTGCCGAGCTGAAAGCCGATGCGTATGCACTGCGCCTGTGCCCCCCGCTTGAGCACGACCGAATGATGATCGAGAGTGGAGGCAAGATAGATGGCCTCCTTACTCTTATCCGTCACCGTAAGACCGAGAACTTCTGTATAATACTGCGCCTGCTGTTCAACATCGGGTAGTTCGTAAGTCGCATGCGCGATCTTTTTCACGCGGATCATTCACCACCTCCTCAGGAGCTTACTTCGCGTTTCCCGCGTGGCATTGCCGAGATGACATCAACCAATGCGGCAACGTCCTTGTCGGCAAGACCCATTGCCATGAATCGGTCGTAGAGGTCGGTCGCACGCTCGAGCAATGGCGTGGCGACCCCCACGTCATCGGCGAAGTCCCTGATCATGTCGAAATAGTGCTGCAGTGCCGGTGCTGTGCCCTGGGCCGGCAGAAATTTCCTTTGCGCCATCCAGGGCGCGCGGATGCCGAACTGGGTGGACCCGCCGCTGCCCGTCGCGATTGCCTTGATCATGAGGTCGACATCAACGCCGGATTTGAGTCCCAGCGCCATGGCCTCCGCCGCCGCGGCGATGTGCACCGCAACCAGAAGATTGTTGACGAGCTTCACCCGGCTCGCGGCGCCGAACGGTCCAAAATAGAGGCACGAGTCGGCAAAGCCTGCGACAAAAGGTTCGACCCGCGCGCAGGCTTGCTTGTCTCCTGCAAGGTAGATGACGGCCTTGCGGTTCGCGACCATTCCGGGCGTCCCGCTCACTTCGCCGTCGAGGAACACAGCGCCTTTGCTTGCCAGCGCGGCGACGTGGCGTTGCTTCTCCGGAACCGGGTGTGAGCCGAGCTCCACGAATATCTGTCCTGGACGCGCGGATGCGATGACTCCACGCGCTCCCTGCACCACTTCATCAAGCGCCTGTGAGGAAGGCAGGCACGAAAATACGATGCTGGTTTCGGCAGCGATTTCGGCGGGAGAAGAAGCGGCAACTCCTCCGATCTGCTCGAACTCGGCAAGTGATCTGCGCCGATAGCCGAGTACCCGATAGCCGCTTTTGATCAGGTTTTGACAGATTGGAAACCCAATTTTCCCGACGCCAATGAAACCGACGGTCTGCATACCGGTTACTCCTCGTTCCGGACAGCGACGTGAGAATCAGGCCCTGATCAGCCGATCGCGCCGCCATGTGCGCGCGCACGCGAGTGTACTATAAGAAGATGGGCGATCGTGGGCAAACTCAACTCCTGTTTCTTCCCGAGATTCGAAAGTTGAACTCGATGCACCTCATTCTTCCAGCTCCCCGCGAAAGCTTTGACATCGAGCTCGAGGACGGTACAAAAATCAAAATGAGACGGCACGGCAATTCCGGCGGCGCGCGCCTGCTCATCTCCCATGGCAACGGCTTTGCCGTCGACGCATATCTTCCGTTCTGGCACTTTTTGTTGCCCAAATACGATGTGCTGGTGTTCGACTTCCGCAACCACGGGCAAAATATTCCGACACAGCCATCCCATCATAATTACGCGCAGTTCGCGCGCGATCTCGATCGCATCCTGGATGCCGTTCATCAGCGGATGGGGCAAAAGGCCACCGTGGGAATATTCCACTCCATGTCGGCGCGTGCCGCGATGAAGCATGCGATCGAGATCGGCTGGAAATGGGACGGCCTCGTCCTCTTCGATCCGCCCAACGTGCCGCCCCTCGGCCACCCGCGCTACCGCCCGATGCAGATATTTGAGGGCATGCTGCGGCAATGGGCGCTCAACAGGCGGCGGCAGTTCGCCACGGTCGAGGAGCTTGCGGACGAATATCGGCGAGCCCGCGCACACAGGGGCTGGGTCGGCGGGGCGCACGAGCTGATGGCACGATCAGTGCTGCGCGCGAACCCCGGTGGAAATGGCTATTCACTGGTATGCGCGCCGGAGAATGAAGCGGCGATCTATGCCGAAGCGCTGAGCCTGAATCTTTGGCCGCAGGCATGCGAATTCGGCGGGCCGGTCAAACTGATCGGGGCCGATCCCGACATGGAGGGCGCATCGCC
>Ga0306920_100010312_pt1 | contig 12531 bp, 12 predicted proteins | sample flu12Cox44000170_FD_204666 | JGI IMG/M metagenome (GOLD analysis project Ga0306920, IMG submission 204666) | Lab enrichment of tropical soil microbial communities from Luquillo Experimental Forest, Puerto Rico - flux4day.12C.oxic.44.000.170 (v2)... | ecosystem: Environmental > Terrestrial >...
GTGGGAAATCTTCGACTGTCAGCCGCAGGAGTATCGCGATAGCGTGCTACCGCCGAAAATCACAGCGCGGGTCGCGATCGAGCAAGCCTCGACTTTCGGATGGGAGCGCTACGTTGGAGCTGGCGGCCGCGTCATTGGCATGAGAACGTTTGGTGCTTCCGCTCCTTTGAAGGAACTGCAAAAGAAATTTGGGTTCGAGCCGGACCAGGTGATCGCCACCGTTAAACAGTTGCTCGGTAGAGGCTAGAATTTGAGAGTTCCCCTCCGGAGAAAAAAAGCAATCTGAACCGAGCGCCACGTAAAAAGCAAGGCTCCGCGCGCACTACCCAGGTATCCTTGGCGTCCTGGATTCTGCTCTGGGCTGTGATTCTGTCGGGACAAAGCCCTGGATCCGGGCCAACGCGGCATCGTGCGCCAGCTCTCTGAAGCCAAATCCCTACACGGCGACAGTCCCTACTCTGTTCAATTGTTTTTAGAAACAAACGGCGACCTAAACGGGGCCCTTACCTGAGAGCCCAACTGAAATTTGACAGAGGGCTGTACGTGATAGGCGCCGATGTCGGTAATGACGCTGAAGAGGCCGGCATTGCTGTTCCATTGGACTAGCCCGTCGCCCTGTCGCCGCGGAAATTCGAGGTCGTGTGGATCGGCGTTGCCGCCGCCAAACCCAGCTCCGGCGCCAGGAAAGAACTGATTGAAAAGACGAGAAAGTACATCGCTTTCGATCCAGGAGCGCAGATAGGTTGTAGTTGCCCGAGAGCAAATCCGTAATTGCCCTGTGGCAACACCTCTGAAGCCTAGAGATGAAATCATGGGTTACCCGGAAGTCTTTCAGGGTGAAAAGCTTCCGAAAAATAACACTAAGGTATGCCCGTCAAACAAATTCTATTGGTTGATGATTCCTTACCTTGGCAGCGTTTTGTTCGAGAGATGTTTGAATCGGAGGCTGATCTCAAAATTATTGCCACAGCAACCGATGGGTCAGAGGCAATTCAGAAAGCCAGAGAGCTACAGCCCGACGTGATTCTGATGGACATCAGCCTTCCTGGGCTAAATGGCTTCGAAGCGACACGACAGATTCGCAGGCTTTCCCCCGCTTCCAAGATTCTCTTCTTAAGCGAACACTCGAGTACCGATCTCATCGAAGCCGCCTTGCAGGTCGGAGGGTCGGGTTATGTCTGGAAATCAAATTGCCGTTCGCACCTTCTCACCGCCATCAGGGTCATTCTTCGTGATCAGCAGTTTGTTAGCCGCAGGTTGAGAAACTTGCTTTAGGTCCGAGATTGAGAGAATGGGAACTTTGTTTTGAATGGGTCGGTCAAGGGGAAGCTTCCGGGTCAGACGACGCGAAGGAAGAGTCTTTCCGGAGAGCGTAGGACAATCTTCCCTCTCCGTTTGCGAATTGCGCCGGATCTTTGCCATTCGCTCATAAAACGGCTTGCGGTATATTGAGTGATGTTGGCAGAATTTGCCAACTCTTCGTTAGTTACGTCGAGTTCGACACCACCAGAAACCTTTTGGCCGACGCTTTTTGCCAACCCAAAGAGCACGGACGCGAGCCTTTCCCTCGCGCTCTGGGAGGTTAAGGCAGCGTGGGCGGCAACATACCAAGAGAGATACTCCATATCAATGCAGTGTGCATTTTCTAGGAGTTGAGGGAAGCGTCGTGCGAGGCCACGAATGGTCGAGCCATTCCACTCCAGCACAATACTGTCACGCACCGCCTCCGTGCTGACGAGATAGGTGCAAGGTCGGGACAGCAGCGCCGCCCCTCCAAAAATATGGCCCGGTGCAATCCATTTCAGGATAAGTTTTTTATCATTCGGCGTTTCATAGAAATAACGCGCTCGGCCCTTCCACAATAATAGAAGATGATCGGCAGGTTCATCCTGGTATGTCATCACGGATTTGGCGGGAAATCGGCGGGGCCTTGCGGCCGCCAAGATCAAATCGCTTTCATGCGGGTTCAAACCGCGCAGAAGCTCGATGTTGTGGGGGGCATCGACTGCGCGAAATTTCCAAGCCGTCACGTTCTCTCCATCTTAGCGACCGATATCGATTACCCGAGCGCGACCGTAGTGTAACGCGTGATTCGGACAACCGGCTACCAACTTGACTCCCATAACGCAGGAATCGAGCGTTGGAGTTGAAATAGGAAGACGTGCACGCATTCAACAGCGACTCCGACCCGTTCTCTTGCGTGTGGGCTATTTGGACGACCATCGGGTGCGGGCGCTGAAAGAGGCCGAGCGCCCGGGAGCTGCCGTGTGTGACCACCGCATTTCGGTGCTGACAGAGTAGAAGAATCCTTCTGCGTTCCCTGAACGCGTGATCAAACGCCCAACCAACAAGAGTCACAGTAGAAGTCGTAGGCGCAACGATTCGAACGACTTAGATTTAGTTCACTGCAAGTCCAAAAGCCGGTGCGTTACCGATGGCACCACCCCGACCAGAACACTTCCTTACTAGTTTACTTGAGACTCGCCTCAGGGCAACAGTGTCCACCCCAGCTTCAAAAATTAAAGTCCGTTTTTCTGGCTCTGGTGCCCGCGAACGTGTGATCCCGAATCCTGCCGTTTGGGCCGTGAGTTCGCTGCTTTTCTCTTGGGACCTCGGACTCTGGCCCTTTCCTGCCGGATGCTCGTTGTTCTGCGCGGTTCGTTCGTGCGCAGCGCTCCGTGGCCAAGTCGTGGACCCGATGCGCCCCTTTTGCGTTTCTGCTAAAATTGCAGGGTTCCCTTGTGTCGCGGAGAGGTGTCCGAGCGGTTTAAGGAGCACGCTTGGAAAGCGTGTGTAGGTTTACCCCTACCGTGGGTTCGAATCCCACCCTCTCCGCCAATTTCCTGCTCTTATTTTCAATTAGTTAGGCCGTGCGTTTTTCTTCTGTACCTGATTTGTACCCGTCTGGTCAGGGAGGCTCCGCCTTCCCCTCTCCTGCCCTTCACGGCCAAGCCGCATTCCGCAAGTTAATGATGCACTTTGCTGGGACTTCACTGTGGGGATGGCCGGGGCGGATGCGCGCTGTGCTATGTCAGCTTGTGGCGTCTGTGATGGGGGCCCAGGGGATCACCCCCTCCCCACCCTTGGCGAGAGCTATAGAGTTCGGCCCGTGTAATCCACCGTGAGCTGGTCCGGGCTGGCCAACGTTGTGGTGGCCGTGAAGGGCGGAGTACAGAGTTGCCCGGTGCTCGTGAATTAGCAAACAAGTTTGCCAAAGTCCGCGTGTTCGCCTTACCGGTAAAGCCTCTTTGCTAGTTTTATTCGCTGAGGAGCAAGCTCAACGGTGATGCGCCGCGACGGGTGCTCTCCCCCGGTCTATTCGGTCATACCACCCGCTTTATTTTGACCGAAATTCCGGGCAAATCGAGGGGCGCCATCCTGCATTTCGCATTATTCGCGGAAAATTCGAGGTGGGCCGGAATCGATAGAGGTCAGAAAGGATAGTCAGCCGCTACAGTCTAGAACAAGGTTGACCGGCCCTTGATTGAATTACTGGAGCGCCCACGGTCATGCTGTTTTTGTTGCCCGTCCATTTGTTCACCACCTGTTCAGCGATCGCTCTAACACATTGATTCATCCGGTGATGGCGACGACGTCCCAAAATATTCGTTTGTGCTCACTTGCACGTTCTGTCAGTACCTACGTGCGCGGGACACCGTGGAAAATTCAGGATTTTCTGGGTTTTTAGTGGGCGGTCAGTTGGATTTGAAAGGTTTTCGAGATAGCTCCGGAGGTCGCAGTGACGGTGACGTTGTAGCTTTGTGGGGGTGGTGGGCTGCTGCTTCCGCCGCAGGAGCAAAGAATCAGGACGGAGGCGGCCATGGAGGCGCCAAGGAGCCAGGCGGCACGCCGGGGCGGAACTGCGGAATTTCTCGGCATGGTTAGGAGCAACATCGCGAACGCAGCGAGCAGCCCCAGAACCGCGAACGGGAATCCTCGCGGCAAGGGAATCGCCGGCCCGCGCAGGATGGCGTTTCGGGAAGGCGCTGTGATCGTAAGCGTGGAATTGCCACCACCGGCGAGCGAAGTCGGCGAAAGCCCACAAGTCGGCAATGGCACTGGGCCGGTGACACTGCAGGTCAGATTGATCATGTCGGTAAAACCACCCTGCGGAGTGAACGTGACCACGTCCGTGACGGTGGCGCCGCCACTGGTGCTCAACGAACTAGACGCAGCGGTGATCGTGAAACTGGGAGCCAGACCGAAGGTGACCGATGCACTCGTGTCGGAGGTGATCTTGAGGAAGCAACCCTGGTTGCTCGGCGTGCCAGTGCAGGCACCGCCCCAGCTTTGCAGGAGCGAACCGGGATCCGGAGTGGCTTGCACGCCGCCAACGTCGCCGGACAGGACGGTAACGGAGCAGGTGGAACCACAGTTCACCGTGCCGCTATCCCCGCTCACTGTCACGGTTCCGGAGCCATTGCCGGACTTGGTGACGGTGAGTGTGTACGTGGGAAGCACCGCGAGGATTTGCGACGCCGCATTGTTGGCAGTCGCGCCATCCGGTTCATTTCCGGTGATGCCCATATTGTTGGTGAAGGACCCAAGGGTGTTCGTGGTGACCACTACAGTGATTTGCACTTCGCTGGTGTCGGCGAGCGAGCCGATGGAACAAGTCACTACAGAACTCGCCGCGGAGCAGCTTCCTTGCGAGGCCGTCCCAGACACGAACAACACGCCGCTCGGGAGCGTGTCTGTGAATGTAACCCCGCTGGCATCCTGTGGACCTTCATTCATTACATCGGCAGTGTAGGTCACAGTGGTATTAACAGCCGCCGCGCCCGTCGACTCGTTGGAAGTGACAATGGCGAGGTCGGTGCCCGAAGCCGGGCTATCGTTCAAAAGAATATCTACATAGCTTTGAGATGTGTTGCGGCTAACAAAGTCGTAGATCACTAAATCGGTGAGTTTGTCGCCGTTAAAGTTCCCAGCCGCGGCGAGCGGCCCGGGCGAGTCGAAGGGGATCGGAGTAGCGAAGGTACCGTCTCCCATGCCTAGAAGAACTCTTAAACTGGGCTCGTAATCCGAGCCAATCGCTACGTCAAGCTTCCCGTCTCCGTTAAAATCGCCGAAGACAACGGCTGACGAAAGATCATCATAGCCATGAGGACCTCCAGTCGAAACAAAGACCTGTTCCGAATGAAAACCACCACTGCCGTTGTTGAGCAGGACACCGATGTCGTGCGTGTAGGCAGAAGTACCACTCACACCCGTATCCACAATGAGGTCTGGATAGCCATCTGCGTTTATGTCAGCGACCCGCAGAGTGCCAACTGCGCCCCCAGCGACGGGAACGATTGGCCCCAGGTCGGCGAAAGTGCCATCTCCCTGTCCCGCCAGTAATTCGACACCGCTGACCACGCCAACGGCCAAATCCAGTTTGCCGTCCTTGTTGAAGTCCGCGATCGCCACGCCGGTGCAAGCCCCAGTAGCGCACGTGGTTGCCAGGGTGCCACTCGGGGAAAGGGGTTTTCCATTCTGAAACGTGCCGTCACCGTTGCCTAGGAGAATCTGCAAAGAAATGTTGCCGAATATATCTGCAATGCCGACGATCACGTCCGCTTTTTTATCTCCGTTGAAGTCGCCGATAGCAACCTGCCATCCGGTGCAGCATTGAGGCGAGTTCACGGGCAGGGTGGTCGCCACCGGAGCCTGAAAAGTTCCATCGCCGTTACCAAACAGAACGAAGATCTGGCCGGCGGCGCCGTCTTCCACGACGAGGTCCAACTTGCCGTCACCGTTGAAGTCGCCCAGCTCCAATCGGATTGAAGACAACTCTCCGGAGGAGAGGCCGCTAGTGTTGGCACCCGAGGCCACGGTCTTGGCGGACTGGAACGTGCCGTCGCCATTGCCAAGCAGAATGCTGATCGTATTGGAACCTGTGTTGAGGACAGCGAGATCGAGTTTGCCGTCGCCGTTGAAGTCGCCCGTTACGAGGCTATTAGGGTTAGCGCCGACTGCATAAGTCACGGGGGACGCAAATTCGACGGCGCGGCTGCTGGCAGTGAGAAGAAACGTGAGGACCGCGATGATCGCAAAACCGCGTGTCAAGCGGTACATTGCCAGCCTTCCGGGGCCTCACGGCGAAGTCGCTCCAAAGATTGGCGGCCCCTGGCGACGTCCTCAGGAAGGATTTTGAGTGCAACAAAGCGGTTCAGGTGGGTGCTCTGGGCTTTATAGGCAAACCCATTCAGCCACCCCCTGAGCCTCTCGAGGATGCGGTAATGCGAGATGGTCTGGCCAATGAGGGACTGGGGCTCCGACATTTTGCGAGCATATTAGGTTACAACATGAGATAAGTCAACGAACTTGTATAGATTGAATGGCTTCTTTTTCGTTCATGGCTAAAGTTGAGAGCCAACTCGCAACCATTGTCAAGGTCGAGGTATTGTCACTGACGGGGGTGAGGTATCACGAACCAGATCCACCAAAACGCGAAAACAAATGCCGCCCCCCCAAAACACTATTTTTACGAGCTGCCAAAACCTCAATGTGTCTTTGGACCTAACGTAATCCTGCACCGGAACCACGGCCACAAAAGCGGTCAAACCGAGGGCTACTTTTACTTCCCACGCCGGATTTGTACTGTAAATAAAACTCAAGGCGACCAGGAGATAGTAGGCTTTCGTGTTCAGGTCTTTGAGGCGTTCTCTAATATCTGGGTGCTTGTACTCTTCAGTAATCTCGGGCGGCAATATAGACAATATGGGTGACCACATTGGCACTCTATATAGAGCAGAAGATTCCGACCTGTCAAGAAAAAGGCTCGAGTATTCCCCGCCAGAAAAATGCCCCGCAGCGTAGACAATTCACCCTAGCCTGCGGCACTTATCGAGGAAGGCTTCTCGGATCGCGACGCGCAAGCAATTTGACTCCTCGTACTTCCGCGCCACTCGGTGGGAGTAACCTACGGCCCGGAGCGCGGCGTATTCACTGTAGCCCATGAGCATGAGCTTCGCTGCGATACGGTGCTTTTCCGTGTAGCATTTCTTTTTCATTAGTGAATCCAAAGCTTGATGGCTTCTTCTGGAGTGATGGATTCGGGGTGCATAAGGTCATCTCCTTTGGCGTGGTCAGTCAAATTTGTACCTTTTTTGTACCCGACTCCAGCATTTCTATCCCTTCTATTCCTTCTGGTTCGTAGTCGATTCAATAACTTGTGTGTTTTGAGAGGCGCCTCTGGGTTCGAATCCCACCCTCTCCGCCAGTTCTAACATGCTGAAAATAGACCCCCGAAAAAATCCGCTCAAAAATTTTGTAACCGCTTTGTAACTGTCCGCAAATCATTCGAAAACCGCCTTGATTTGCTCCCACAAATCTAGTTTTGCCGCCGCCGCGATTTCGCGCGCCGCCGCCCTCCAATGCGCGCGAATCTCTTGCCGCTGTTCCTCCCAGGTAGGCAGGATTTCGCCGTGAACGCTTTTCCCGCCGCAGGATTTCACGTAGGCCCGATAACCCGCTCGTGAGATTTTCTCGAGTTCCAACATTCCCATTCCGCTCATGGCACCTCTTGGGGATCGTATGCGCCGGGGAGTATCCGTATCGCCTCGAGCCCTTTTCGAATGCGCAGGGCTTCGCGCGCCGGCCTCTCTACTCAGACGCCTCGGGAAAGGCCGGTAATTCTCCCGTTACGTGGGGAGAAACGAACCTCGTGATTAGGGACCGCCTATACACTTTTCCCCCATGCTAAATCGGGACAATCCCGTACTCATTTTGTGCCCGACGGTTCGCGCCGCACCGCGTGGACCTCGATATGTTCGCACCCACGGCGCCGCCGAGTTACAAACGGGATTTTGTAGCCGTTTTGTAACTGGTCCGGCGCATGACGCGCATGTCAGTAACAAGAGGAGCTAATGGGACCGGAGTCTCAAGCGCGCTATTTACCGCTCCAGAAAAAGAGTTTGCCGGTGAAACGCGTAGTCGCTGCCGGTGCATTCACAACAAACGCCTTGAGACTGGTTGCCAGCAACTAGACCGCATCCTTGAAAAGCTCGGTCGAGGCGGAATGGGTAACTAGAAGATTAGGGAATGACAGCGCTAGCTTGGTTGGAGTAGATGCTCTGGTTGCCGGAGGCATCGATTTCAGTGACCACGTAATAGTAGGTCTGGCCGGAGGTGACGGTCGTATCCGTGAACGATGGCGTTAGGGAGGCATTGATCATCGTGTATGGCCCACCGGAAGTCGATCCGCGGTAGATGTCAAAGCCGGTGGAGATAGTGGAACTGGGCGTCCAGCTCAGAGTGACGCTGTGAACCGTGGAAGTTGCGCCGGAGCCGGAGAGCTTGATCGTCGTGGGAGAGTTCGAGGCGTTGCTAGTCACGGTCACCGTGCCCGAAAGCGTGCCGGTGGTGGCTGGAGCAAAAAACACGTTGAAGGCAGTGCTCTGCCCTGCTGATAAAGAAATGGGAGGCAAAATCCCGCTGACGGAAAAGTTTGTGGGGGCCGTGACTTGCGAGATCGAGACTGCCGAGTTGCCGGTGTTGGTCAGCGTGACCGTTTGCGATGCGCTGGTGGTTCCCATGGTGGTGCTTGGGAAGGTCAGCGAAGCGGGCGAAACGGAAAGCGTGAGAATAGGGGCCGTGCCTGTGCCGGAAATCGGAATGATCAGCGAAGAGGTGGGCGCATTGCTGGAGAGGGTCAGAGTCGCGGAGAAAGTTGTAGCCGACGTAGGCGTGAAGGCGACGGTGAACAGCGAGGAGGCACCTTGAGCGATGGTTAGAGGGAGTGCCAGGCCGGAATAGCTGAAACCGGAACCGACGAGTGAGGAATGGGAAACCGTGAGGCTGGCGGTGCCGGGATTGGAAATGGTGACGGTTTGAGAGTTGGTGACGCCGACAGTAACGTTGGAAAACGAGACGCTCGTAGGCACAACGGAAATGGCGGGCTGCACGCCGGTGCTGCTGAGAGCGACCGTGGCCGGGTTGGTGGCGTTGCTGATGACGGTAATGCTGCCGGTGTAGCTGCCGACGTAATTGGGAGCGCAGGAGACAACGAGGGAGAGGCTTTGGCCAGCAGCAAGACTAATGGGACCGGCGAAGCCGCTCACCGAGAAGGGCGATCCGGTAAGAGAAACACCAGAGATGCTTACGTCGGAATTGCCGGTGTTGTTGAGCAAAAGCGTCTGCGAGGAGGAGGCGCCGACCAGGACGTTACCGAAGGCGATGCTTGTGGTGCTCGGGTAGAGCAAGTGTGTTGGCGGGGGCGCTGCGGCGGTAGCCGTGCCGGATACGCTGACCCTCAGAACGCTGCTGTTCTTGAAACTCGTGGTGAAGGTGATCGTGCCGGTGAAAGTACCCGCTGTGGTCGGAGCAAAGCTGACGCCGAAAATAGCACTGGAGTGGCCGCTGAGGACCAGCGGCAGCGCGGGACCGCTGACGGCGAAGACTGAGGAACTACTGGTCACCTGCAGGATGGTGACGCTCTGGTGGCCGTTGTTGGTGAAGGTAACGGTGGAAAGTGCTGGCGCGCTCGCAGAGGCCAGGGTGACAGAGCCGAAGGAGATCGAGCTGGGAGAGACGCTCGGGCCAGCATAGAGAAGTTGGGGAATCAACAGCGAGGCGAAGAGCAGCGCAAGAACAAACAGATACAGGCGGAGCGACCTATGCATAAACAACTACCCCCTTCGGGTGAATTGGCGCTTAGGAAGGGGCTGGCACCGGGCCTAGGCTCCACATGCAGAAGGAGATTAGGGTCCTGGGCGGTTCTATAACCACTGGTAAGAGGGACAGAAATGGGGTAATAGAGGTACTAGAACCAATGGGAACCTGTGGAGCTGTACAAGCGCAGAACCTCGGCGAATAAGTAAATCCAGCCTGCCTGATTCGCGCAACACGAGTTGCTTGCAATACCGGCGGGTGAGGGTTCGGAACACAGATTATCTTTTTTTGCCCATGGCCAACGGATTGATCTGCACGGCAAATTGCTATAGCGTACACGCAACGGTTCGTGGCCCAAACCCAACGGAGCGCCTTGCGGGAGGGCATAGCCAATGAAAAGCAGAAATGATGGCGGATTCGGGCTCCTGCTTGAATTGCTCATTGCCATGGCGATCACGACGATACTCCTTGCGGGATCTACGGCTCTCGCGTATCGAGTTCGCGCAGCGCAAAACCAGACAGATGCGCAAACAAGGCTCCGTCAAGTCGCACAAGCCGAGGCTGCGATCGCAATTTGTGCGCAAACTACAGGGTGTACCCCGAGTGTCGGCTTAACCGCCATCATTCCGCCAGACGGCTCTGCAATCCAACAGTCGGGTTACACCTTCACTTTCAATTGGAACAGTGGATACTGGACGTACACCGCTGTTCCGACAGTTCAAGGGTTCTCTGGAACTGGGACGTTCTACATGGACTTTACAGGCGTTTGCCGCTGTTCGCCGGACAATAATCCGTCGGCAGGCCAAGCGAGCCCAACCTGTTGAGGCGGCCCGGAATAGACAGGTGCCTGGGCGGCTTTCATTACGGATCGCGGAATCATCGGTTTGATGATAGGGCTTGCGGGTTTGCGTTCTCGCGATAGCCTATTAGAATTAATTTCGCTGGTATGCGGTGTTTGACGTTGGCTCTCGGTAGCTGGGCCGCTGCAGTTGAGCGAATCGTCTAGTAGTTTTCCTTTTTGGAGTGCGCCGCCTGTTGTTCTCCTTTGTACGCCTTCCATGCCTGATCGATCACATATGCATGCACGGCGTCCGCCTGCGCCACGGTCATGTGCGCCTTCGGAAACGCGAACTTGGGCGGATCCGAGAGCCCCGGCATGCCTTTCTCCCAGTGGCTTCCGCCGAGAACGATCTGATACCAGTCTTTATGCACATCCGCTGGTGCATACCGCAGATCAGGAACAGCGCCATCCAGCACCCACGCACCACTCCCGTCAATACCGGGAGAGTGGCATCCCTCGCAGTAGAACGTTACGTAAAGTTTTTCGCCCTCGCGAATTGTATCGACGCTGGCCTTCTGTTCCGGTGGCCTCGGCACCGCGGGAATCTGAATGTTCGGATACGGAAACGGCACGCTACCTCCCAACGTGAAGGCATAGAGCCGGACCGGGCCGCGTTTCGATTCCGGCGTAGCCATCGTGCGGGCCGGTGCAAACAATCGCGAACCGGAACCCCAGCCCACCGGCGTAACCACATACTGTTTTCCATTCACTGAAAACGTCACCGGGATGGACTCAATCGCGGACTTGGTGTTGACCGACCACAACTTCTTCCCGCCGTCGGCCGCATACGCCGCAAACTCGCCTGTACCCTGGCCCTGAAAGACCAAATTGCCCGCTGTCGACAGTACGCCCCCATTCACCGAGATTTCTTCTTCGACCGACCAGCGCGCAGATTCTGCCACAGGATCCCACGCGATAAGCCTGCCGAAGAGCCCAACGCCATTCTCACCGGCCTCCACGGGCGCCTTCGTCTCGGCGTGGCGATCGGTCGTCGGAATGTAAACCAGACTGGTCACCTGGTTATAGCTCATCGGCCACCAGTTGTGGACCGTCCACTGCTTCCCACCACCCTCTGAAACTGGAATCAAAACTGGCTTGCCGGTGTCGAGGTTGATCGAACTCGCCCACGTTGTCTTGACCAGTTGTTTCGCCGATAGGAGCTTTCCCGTCTTTGCATCCAGGATATAAAAGAATCCATTCTTTGGAACGGTCATCGCCACATGGCGCTTCTCGCCGTTTATGAGCAAATCCGCCATCACAATGTGATTGTTCTCGGAGCGCACTCCTTCCGCGCCGGTCTGGTAATGCCACACGTATTCGCCCGTGTCCGCGTCTACTGCAATGATGCATTCGCCAAACAGCCGCTCTCCGGTAGCCTTGATTGCGGACATTTCGCCATAGTCGACCCCGACGCCCGCCGTGCCGAAGATGACCAGTCCGGTTGTGTCGTCATAAGTAATCGCGCTCCACACATCGCCGCCGCCAATCCGCCACCAGCCCTCGCCGTACCAGGTCCGCGCGGCTTCTTCCAGCGCTTTTGATTCGAACGGCTTCGAAGGATCACCCGGCACCGTCCAGAAACGCCACACTTCCTTTCCGGTCTCCGCGTCGTACGCGACAAGAGCCCCGCGCACGCCGTCGTCGGAGCCGTTAAATCCCATCAGAATTTTCCCTTTGGCAACGTGCGGTGCCCCGGTGATCCCGGTTTGCAACGGCTCGCACACCTTTGCTTCCCAAACCTGCTTCGCTGTCGCCGCATCAATCGCGACGAGACGGCAGTCGCCGGTTCCCACGTAGACTTTTCCATTCCATACCGCGACGCCACCATTTGTCCGCGCGGAATAAGAGCCATTCAGCGACAGATTCAACCGGACCTCGGGATCAAACTTCCACAGCAGTTTCCCGCTTGCCGCATCCACCGCAAAAACCTTCGACAACGGCGCACTGAAATAAATCACCCCGTCCACCACGAGTGGCTCCGACACAACACCCATGCCGCCCTCGATGTCCAGGTACCAAGCGAGTCCCAAGTTTGCGACATTCTTGTCATTGATCTGTTGCAATGGGCTGAAGTGCGTCGAATCGTTCATGCG
>Ga0306920_100010314_pt1 | contig 12531 bp, 10 predicted proteins | sample flu12Cox44000170_FD_204666 | JGI IMG/M metagenome (GOLD analysis project Ga0306920, IMG submission 204666) | Lab enrichment of tropical soil microbial communities from Luquillo Experimental Forest, Puerto Rico - flux4day.12C.oxic.44.000.170 (v2)... | ecosystem: Environmental > Terrestrial >...
AGACCATGGCGAAACTGAACGCGAGTGTCGACGTCGACAAGAAGACGCCCGAGGAAGTTGCCGAGGGTTTTCTCAAGTCGAACGGACTCATCTGAACGGGAAGCGTCGATGGCCGAAGGCGATCGCGACACGCGAGTCGCAGCGAAACCTGCAGAACCACCCCGCCGCGCAGCGAAATCGGCTGTCGACGTCTGCGATTTCGTTCGCGACTACGCGTTTCGCGATTTGCCTGCCGATGTCGTCGCGCAGGCGCAGCGCTGCCTCATCGACTTGATCGGCGTCGCTGCCGCGGGAAGCCGAACGCGGGCGTCTGCGATCGCGGATGCCTATGCGGCAAACCAGATGTGCGGCGCGGATCGCGACGCGCGGATCCTTTTCGACGGTCGCCGCGTGAGCCTCGCGGGCGCGGCCTTCGCCGGAGCGTCGACGATCGACGCGCTCGACGCGCACGACGGTCATCCGCTCACCAAAGGTCATGCCGGTGCGGCGATCCTTCCGGCGCTCCTTGCAGTGATCGACGGTGCGGAGAGCGGCGAGCCCGCAGCCGAGGTCGACGGCCGGGAATTCCTCACTGGTCTCGTTCTCGGCTACGAGATCGCGACGCGCGCGGGAATCGCGCTGCACGCGACCGCGCCCGACTACCATTGCTCGGGCGCGTGGAACGCGCTCGGCTGCGCAGCTGTGGCTGCGCGATTGCTGGCTTTGGACAAGGCTCGGATTCGCGAGGCGCTGGGTGTCGCCGAGTACTTCGGTCCACGGGGCCAGATGTTGCGCACCTGCGATTCTCCGACGATGGTGAAGGACGGCACCGGCTGGGGCGCGCATGCCGGCGTCAGCGCTGCGCTCCTCGCGCGCGACGGCTTCACCGGCGCGCCGCCGATCACCATCGAGCGCGAAGACGCGCGCGCGCTCTGGAGCGATCTCGGCACGCGCTGGCGAATTCGCGAGCAGTACTTCAAGGCGTACCCGGTTTGCCGTTGGGCGCAGCCTGCGGTCGAGGCCGCGCTTGCGCTGCAACGCGCGCACGGGTTCGCGGCGGACGATGTCGCAGCGCTTTCCGTCGAAAGCTTTCGCGAGGCCGTCTCGCTCGGTTCGATGCGCGCGGTGGCCGCGACGACTGAGGACGCGCAATACAGCCTGCGCTTTTCCGTTGCCGCGGCGCTGGTCTTCGGCAACATCGGTCCAGCGGAGGTGAGTGCTCCGTGTCTCGCCGATCCGCGCGTGGAACGGCTGCAGCGCGCGATGACCCTCACCGAGGACGACGCGTTCTCGCACCTCTTCCCGGCAGAGCGCTGGGCGCGTGTGCGCGTTAGGCTCGCCGACGGACGTACGATCGCGTCGGAGCCCACCGTTGCGAGAGGGAGCGCCGAAAATCCACTTTCGGACGCGGAACTGTTGGCCAAATATCGCAGCTACGCCGAGGCTGTCCTCGGCAAGGCGCGCGCGGCGCGAATCGAGCACGCCGTGCATCGACTCGCCTCCGAGCACATGGAGCTCATCGAACTGCTCGACGATCTCCTGCAACCGACCGAATGATGCGCAAAGCTCCCGAATCCTCGAACTACGTCGTCATCGGCGCCGGCATCCACGGATTGTCGACGGCGATGCACCTCGCGCAGCGGCTCAAGGTGCGGGGCAAGACGATCGGCGCCGATGGCGTAAGGATCGTCATCGTCGACAAAACAGGGATCGGCGCGGGCGCCTCGGGGATCGCGTGCGGCGTGGTCCGCAACAACTACTACCAGCCGGCGATGCGCGAGCTGATGGCGCACTGTGTCTCGGTTTGGGAGAGCGATCCCGACGCCTACAGCTATCACCCCGTCGGGTACATGCAGATCAGCCCCGAGGTCATGCACGCGCAGGTGGGCACGATCTACGAGCAGCAGAAGGCTATCGGGTACGAGTCGGTGTTCGTCGAGGGCGAAGCCGAATCGCGCAAGTATATGCAAGGCATCTTTCACGACTGGCATGCGAAGAACATCACTTCGGTGCTTCACGAGAAGCGCGGCGGCTACGCTAACAACATGGCGTCGCTGCGCGGACTTGCGAAAAAGGCCACCGCGCTCGGCGTCGAGATTGTCGACGGCGTCACGGTGAAGAGTTTCCGCTCCGGCAACGGGACGACAGCGATCACGGCGGTCGAAACGTCGGGCGGAGCGATCGCATGCAACGAGGTCGTTGTCGCTGTCGGACCGTGGATCAATTCGCTATGGAACGTGCTGTCGCTGCCGAAGGCGATCGCGGTCAAGGGACGCGACGGCAAGGTGCACGACGGCGTGCGGATGTGGCACTACATGGCGCTCCAGGAGGGCACCCTCGGCGTCGACCCGAATTTCCAGAAGACGAACGACGGCAAAATGCCGCCGGTGCTCCATGTCGACACCGACGCGCCGCTTCATTCCGACCGCGACGGACGTCTGCTCAGCGACAAGCTGTGGGGGATCTACTACAAGCCGGACTTTCACTTCGGCGGCGTGCAGGGCGGCGCGATGCCGATGCCCGTCGAGCGCGAGCCGGACGAAGTGCGCGTCGATCCGTATGGCCCCAAATCACCGGAGTTCGTTGTCGACGACAATTTCGCCGACATGTGGACGTCCGCGCTCGCGTTCTGCCAGAAGCGCTTCGTCGGGCAGCACGCGAAATACCGCAGCACGGAACCTTCGGGGGGTATCGGCTGCTTCACGCCCGACAGCTTCCCGGTGTTCGACCGCTTCCGCGACAACGTCTACGTGATCGCGGATTCGAATCACGGTTACAAGATGATCGGCGTCGGCGATCTCGTCGCCGACGAGCTACTCGGAACGCATCGTGCACTGCTCGACCCGTTCCGGTTCTCGCGCTACGCGGCAGGCAAGCTGCACCCGGTCAGCAACAGCCCGTTTCCGTGGAGCTGACGGCGTCCCGCGCGTTCCTTACGCTGGCACTCGCGGCGAGCTCTGCGTTCGGGGCTCCGACGCAAGATGCCCCATCGCACCCGCCGTTCAAGAATTGCGCGTGGGAGCACGTCGCCGACGCAAACGTCGGACTGGCCGCGTGGGTTCAGCGCTGCGACTACGGTTTCCGCAGAATCGACTTCACGTTCGTCGGCCGGTCGCTCGCGATGCGCTATTCGGACGGCGGCGCACCGGAGCCGCTCGTCGATGTGATCGACATGCTTCCCGGCGAGTCTCCTGAAGCGAGCGTCAAACGCCACTTCAACGAGCACACCGAGAAAGCGGCCGCCAGCCGCTGCGTCCTATCGACCTATCGCGGGGCGAAGGCGCCCTCGGGCGCGAAGCTCTACACGTTCGTCCCCAACGCCGGCTACGCGAAAGAGCTCAAGGCAAAGGAAGATCCGAACGAAGTGGGCGACCCGCCCTGCGGCGATTGGGGCATCGCGCCCGATGGAATCCAGTACTACGAGGTCCATCCGGCAAGCAGGGTGCGCAAGGTGCTGTTCGTCAGGGTCGGGCAGGACGACCCGCTGTTCGACGACAAGACACTGCGGCTAATCGCGCCGTAAGCGCGCGATTTGTCAATACTGATGACAAATCGTCCGTTTGCTAGAACGCGATCGGCGGCAGCACGTCGTAGCCGTATTGCGCCGCCGACTGGCAAAGCATCCGCCAGACGCCGCGCGCGTAGCTTCGCGCGACGGTCACTGTGAACGACGCGGAATCGCGCCGATAGTAGAGGGCGTTGACGTGCCCGAGCACGCTCTGTGCACAGGCACTCACCGCGAATGCGCGCTGGTCGAAGTCGAGCGGGCAATGCTTCGCGAGGACGCTGGCGGCGTGAGGCCCGCCGATCGTCCACGCGATCGAGCTCGCGGTCACGTCGAATAGCGCGCCCCTGGCGCCGTTGACGGCATCCCTTTGTGCCGTGAATCCGCCGAGAAGCGACGCATCGTTCGCGACGATCAGCCACGACGTCGGGCCGAGCCAAAGCGCGGTAAGCCAGCCGTGTTGACTCGTGGTATTCGGGACGGTGGGGAGTGCGAGTCCGAAGAGGCGCCGCGCCGCGTCCGAGAACGCCGCGCCCGTCGCATCGCCTTGGATGTTCCATGCGACGGCGAACTTCGTCTCGGCGAAGCTCACGCCGGCGGGCGTGAGTCCGTAGTGGCCGGGGATCGACGCGCTGATCGCGTCCGCGGTTCGGTCAGACACGGAGCCTTCCTCCTTCGGGATCGATGAAGCAGGGCGGGCCGACTTTCACGCGAACCCGAGCATTGGCAAGTGGCGAGACGGCCCACAGCGTCTCGCCTTGACGCGCACGGCCGTTCGCGACGAGCGCGAGTGCGATCCACGCGTCGAGATTCGGGCTCCAGCACCACGAAGTCACGTGTCCGAGCATGGGGTTCGGCAACGGGTGATCGGGATCCGCGACGATTTTCGCCGCGCGCGGCATCGATGCGCCGTCGAGTGCGGTGAGGCCGACCAACTGCCAGCGATCCGCGGCCGTCATTGCGGGACGCGCAAGCATCGGTTTGCCGATGCACCACTTCGCGGCATTCACGAGACCGCCCATTCCGAGGTCGTCGGCAGTCGTCCGTCCGTCGGCCTCGGGGCCGACGACGACATGGCCTTTTTCAATGCGCAGCGTGCTCATCGCTTCGGTGCCGTACGGCATGATGCCAAACGCCTCCCCCGCGGACATCACGGCTTCCCACATCTCGCGGCCGCGGTCGGCCCGCACGTGGATTTCGTACGCGAGCTCCCCCGAGTAGCTCAGGCGGAAAAGCCGTGCGGGGATTGGCCCGACGGCGGCGCGCACGTTGCACTCGCCAACGGCGAGAAAGGGAAACGCCGCGTTCGAGACATCGATGTCGACGACCTTCGCCAGCGCCTCCCGCGCGCGAGGACCGGAAAGCGCCGCGGCCGCCCAGTGCTCGGTCACCGAGGTGACGAAGACTTCGAGCTCCGGCCAGTCGATCTGCAGCAACGTGTAGAGGTGCTGCATCACCTTGACCGCGTTGACCGTCGTTGTGGTCATCAGGTAGTGGGTCGCGCCGAGCCTCGACGTCGTACCGTCGTCGAGGACCATGCCGTCGTCGCGCAGCATCACGCCGTAGCGGCAGCGGCCGACGGCGAGCGTGTCCCAGCGATTGATGTACACACGATTCAGGAGCTCCGAGGCGTCGCGCCCCTGAAGCTCGATCTTGCCGAGCGTGGAAACGTCGACGAGGCCCACATTCGTGCGGACGTTCTTCGCCTCGCGATTGGCCGCATCATCGCCCGATTCACCCGCACGGGGATAGGAGTGTGGACGCCTCCATAGACTGGCGTTCACGAAGCGCGCACCGTGTTCCGCATGCCAATCGTGCATTGCGCTGTAACGCGTGGGCTCGACGTCAGCGCCGACCGCATGTCCCGGAAATGCGCCGAGCGTCACCGGCGAATACGGCGGGCGGAAGGTCGTCGTGCCGACCTCGCCGACCGGCTGCCCGAGCTCTTCGGCGAGCAACGCGAGACCGACGACGTTCGAGATCTTGCCCTGATCGGTCCCCATGCCGAGCGTCGTATAGCGTTTCAAGTGTTCGACCGAGCGATAGCCCTCGCGAGCAGCGAGTGCGATGTCGGCAGCAGTAACGTCGTTCTGCAGGTCGACGAAGCATTTGGCACGCTTACTGAGCGGTGGGACGCGCCATAGGGGCTGTAACGCGCCGGAGACAACCGGTCGCGCGCGTGGCGCCGAAACAGCGACACCCGGAGTCACGCCGGCTTGCGCGGCTGCCGCGCAGCCCGCCCGATGGCCGTCGGTGAGCGCAGCAGCGAGGTCGAATACGCCGTTCGCCGCCCCGACCGCCGCGATTGGCAGCGGCGAACCGTCGGGAACGAATGTTGCGAGCAGCGCGTCGTAGCGCAGCCGCCCACGCGCCTGCGCGAGAAGGTGAGCGGCGGGATTCCACCCTCCGGAAACGCAGACGAGATCGCATTCGACGCGATGCTGTGCACCACCATAGAGCGGAACGACGTCTACGGCATTCACATGCAGCCGCCCGCGCGCTCCGGCGATCCCAGCGCCGGCAAGGATTCGCAGACTCGCTTCTTTCGCACGACGCGGCAACTCCCCGCCGAGCGACGTCTCGGGCCGTGCATCGATGATCAAATCAACAGCGACACCGGCGCGCGTGAGCGCGAAAGCCGCCGCGTAGGCGCTGTCGTTGTTCGTGAACACGACGGCGCGCGATCCGGGGCGAACTGCGTAGCGCTCGACGTAGCGGCGCGCCGCGTCTGCAAGCAACGTCCCGGGTAGGTCGTTGTTCGCGTAGGCAATGCCCCGTTCGTGTGCACCCGTAGCGAGGACGACCGCATTGGCGCGCACCTTCCACAGGCGTTCGCGCAGCTCATGAGCCGCACTTTTGGCAGCCGAATCGCCGACGCGCTCGCAGAGCCCGACGAGATTCCCGTCGTAATAGCCGAAGGACGCGGTGAACGGCAAAACGGTGACATTGTCGCGACCGGCAAGGTCGTTGGTCGTCATGGCGATCCACGCGGCGGCGCTCCCGTCGTCGATGCTCGCCGGCGTGCCGAGCAGGCTGCCGCCGAAAACGGGATTCTCGTCGCAGACGATCACACGCGCTCCAGCATGCGCTGCGGCGCGCGCGGCGGCGAGTCCGGCGGGACCCGCGCCAATCACCAGCACGTCGCAATGCGCGTACCGATGCTCGTAGTGATCGGGATCGGGTGCGCTCGCCGCGACACCCATGCCAGCGGCGCGACGAATCATGCGTTCGTAGCGCATCCACGCCTTCGGCGTTGGCGGCCACATGAACGTCTTGTAGTAGAACCCCGCGGGAATGTATCGCGACGCTGCGTCGTTGAGTGCGCCGACGTCGAAACGAAGCGACGGCCAGCGGTTCTGGCTCGACGCGACGAGCCCGTCGTAGAGCGGCTGGACGGTCGCGCGCACATTCGGCTCGGTGCGGGAGCCTTCGCCGATCTGCAGCAACGCATTCGGCTCCTCGACACCCGCGGTGTGGATGCCGCGCGGCCGATGGTATTTGAAGCTGCGGGCAACGAGATGCGTGCCGTTTGCAAGCAGCGCCGACGCAACGGTGTCGCCCGCGTAGCCCTCGTAGCGGGCCCCCTCGTAGACGAAGCGTAGCGGTCGCGAGCGATCGACGATCCCGCCTTCCGGCAACCGGTGCGACTGCGTCACGCTGCCGACTCCGCCAAAGGCTCGTCGAGGCGCGCGGCTGCGAGGATCTCGTGCGTGCGCGTGTCGCGACGCACCTTGAGCCACTGGCGGCACCCCGCGCTATGCAGCCACAGTTCGTCGTGCGGTCCTGCCGGGTTCGTACGGACGTAGACGTAGGCATACCACTCGGCCTCGGACGCGCCTGGCGCAGGCCGGCTCACCGTCGCATCGCCGCCGTACGTGAATTCGATCTGGCTGCGTGCGCCGCACCAGGGGCAGGGGATCAGCAGCATTACGCGCGCTCCGTCACGCCGGATCGGCAGGGCGAGCGCGGTGTGCGCGTCAGTTCGCTCAATGCGCCCACGCGCATGCTCCGGCGCCTTTTTCGTCGATCAGCCGCCCTTCGGCGAAGCGCTCCAGCGTGAACGCGGCATTGAGCGGATGCGGCTCGTCGCGCGCGATCGTGTGCGCGTGGAGCCACCCGGAAGCCGGAGTCGCCTTGAATCCGCCGTAGCACCAGCCACCCGTCATGTAGAGTCCCTTTATCGGAAGCTTGCCGATGATGGGGCTGCCATCCATCGTCATGTCGCAAACGCCACCCCATGTGCGCATCAGCTTGAGACGACCGAAGCTCGGGAACAGCGAGAGGCAGGCGCTCACGACATTCTCGATGATCGGCAGATTGCCGCGCTGTGCGTACGAATTGCAGAAGTCCAGATCACCGCCCATCACGAGCTCGCCCTTGTCCGATTGGCTGATGTAGAAGTGGACGGCACCCGACGTGACGACCGCGTCGAGGACGGGCTTCACGGGCTCCGACACCATCGCCTGCAGCGCGTGCGACTCGATCGGGAGGCGAATCCCCGCCATCGCCGCGAGCCGGCTCGAGTGTCCGGCTACGGCGAGCCCGAGCTTCGACGTCGCGATGAAGCCGCGCGTCGTCTCGACGCCGGCGATCGCGCCGCCTTCGATGCGGATCCCGGTGACTTCGCATTGCTGGATGATGTCGACGCCGAGCGCGTCGGCGGCCCGCGCGTATCCCCACGCGACGGCGTCGTGACGCACGGTGCCGCCGCGCGGTTGCAGGAGCCCGCCGTGAACCGGGAAGCGGGCCTCCGGCGAGCAGTCGAGATTCGGTATCCAGCGGGCGATCTCGTCGGTCGGCAGGAACCTCGCGTCGATGCCGTTCAACCGCATCGCGTTGCCTCGGCGCATCGCGGCGTCCATGTCGGCGGGCGAGTGGACGAGGTTCAAAACGCCGCGCGCGCTGTACATCACGTTGAAGTTCAACTGCTGCGCAAGCCCTTCCCACAGCTTCAGCGAGAATTCGTAGAAATGCGCGTTGGCGTCAAGATGGTAGTTCGATCGGACGATCGTCGTATTGCGCCCCGTGTTGCCGCCGCCGAGATAGCCCTTCTCGAGCACCGCGACGTTGGTGATGCCCTGCTCCTTCGCGAGGTAGTAGGCGCTCGCGAGTCCGTGTCCGCCGCCGCCGACGATGACAACGTCGTAGCGGGACTTCGGCGCAGGGCTTCGCCACGCGAGCGGCCAGCGCTCGTGGTAGCTTCGTGCGTTTCGAGCGAGGGAGAAGATCGAATATTTCACGGGACTGCCGCGGCGAGGCGTCGGCTTCGAAAACGAGACCGTCCTTTTTGGGTTGAACGCTATCGCGCTCGCGCGGGGTCGCCCATTCTAGCGGCCCGAGCGATGCGCGGAAACCCGCGCATCCATCTCGTTTGCTTCGTCGACGCCCGCTGTTCGCTACCTCGTCGGTCAGATGCGCTCCGCGGTACCGGGCGATTCCCGTTCAGGCCACGGATGTTCGGGTTTTTTTCCGAAGATCGCGTCGGCGCTGGCGGGTGATAGTGTCCAATCGCCGTGCGCGATCTCGGCCTCCAGCTGGCCGGGCGCCCATCCCGAGTAGCCGACGAGGATACGCAGACCGCTCATCGGTTTGTCGCGCCCCAGCAACTTATCGAGCAACTGACGGCTCCTGCTGAAATAGACGCCGTCGATGACCTGCAACGCTTGATCCTGAGGTGCATCGGCACGAAACAGGAACGATACGGCCGTGATTTCGACCGGCCCCCCGAAGTACACCTTGTCCTGCAACGCCGCAACGCGTTTGTTTTCGGGAAAGAGCTCTGACACGGCGATCCTCGTCGGACGGTTGATGATGACGCCAACGGGAGCGGGACCGATGTTGTTCATCACGAGCACGACTGAGTCCTTGAAATTCGGATCGGGCAGCCCCGGGCGAGCAGCAATGACGATCGCAGTCGAAGCCTTCGCGTCATCGGCCAATGTCGGCGAGGACATCGCAAGAAGGAGAAACACCGCAACAAGAGCACGATCCACCGCCCCTAGCCCGATCCTGATCCGGCCTGTTCGGAATCTGACCGCACTCTCCAGGAAACTCATCGCGAGCATGACCGGAGCCTCAAATTCGCCGCAGGTCATTATCCGCAAACCGCCGGGTCGGGAACAGTCGGACCGTGCCGAACGACCGTTGGGGCGCCGAATGTCCGCCGTTTTCGGGTTGCAATTGTCCGATGCCCTGCGGCTGGCGGCGGGCGGCCTTGACGCGGCGACCCGTGTGCGTCGTAATCGCACGCTATCAATTTCCTGACAGAGCAAGATCGGCTCCGACGCATGACCTGGATCGATGTCGCATGGACGATGATGGCCTCGGCCAGCCTGACGCTCGCATTGCTTCATCTCGTCGTCTGGCACAGGCAGCGCTCGGAGTACGCCTACCTGGTGTTCTGTGTGCTTGCGGTGTCCGTTGCAGGTCTCGCCATGTTCGAACTGATCGTTGTGCGAGTGCGAACGCCGGCCGAATACTTCCAGGCCCTGCGCCTGGCGCAGGTGCCTGTCGTCCTAATCGTCGTGTCGATTCTTGCGTTCGTGCGCCTCTACTTCGGAGCGGGCCGGATATGGCTTGCCTGGGCTGCCGGCGGGCTTCGGATCGTTGCGACGATCGTGACTGCTCTTTCGGGCACTACGCCCCAGTTCGAGCAAGTTACGGCACTCGATCACGCGACGATCTGGGGCGCCGAGATCGCGACGCCGATCGGCACGACGAGCCCATGGCTTCTTGCTGCGCATGTGAGCAACTGGCTGGTCATGGCGTTCGTTGCGGACGCATCGATCGCGCTCTGGCGCCGCGGCGGCGACGTCGCTCGGCGACGAGCGTGGCTCGTCGGGGGCTCCCTCATCGTATGCCTCATCGCCGCACCTATCTTGACCGCTTTTGTCATCGTAGGCTCGCTGAAGGCGCCGACGCTGTTCACGCCCTGCTTCCTGGTCGTGCTGCTCGCGATATCCTACGAGCTTGGCTGGGACGTCGTGCATGCCGCCCAGCTCGCAACACAGCTCCGCAGCAGCGAGGCGCGCTTTCGAAGCGTGGTGGAGTCCGTGCCGAACGTGATCCTCGTCGTCGACGCCGCCGGCGTGGTCGCCTTCGCGAACGCGAATGCGGAAACCGTGTTCGGGTACAAGCGCGAGGAAATCGTCGGGCAGCGGGTCGAGATGCTGTTGCCAGAACGCCTGCGAGAGTCGCACGTTCCATTGCGCACCGACTTCGTCCGTCATCCGGAGGCGCGTCCGATGGGCGCAGGGCGGGAGTTGTTTGCGCAGCGCAAGGACGGTGGCGAGGTTCCAGTCGAGGTCGGATTGAGTCCGATGCGAACAGCCGACAAGTTATACATCCTCGTGTCGCTCGTCGACGTCTCCGAGCGCAGGCGCTACGAGCGCGAGACGGTGAAGCAGCGGGACGAGCTCGCGCATTTGTCTCGCGTCGCGATGCTCGGGGAGCTCTCGGGATCGCTCGCGCACGAACTCAATCAGCCGTTGACGGCTATCCTCAGCAATGCGCAGGCCGCGCAGCGATTTCTCGCTCGCAATCCGCCCCAGCTCGAAGCACTTTCGGGCATCCTGGCGGACATCGTCAAGAACGATCGCAGTGCCGGTGCGGTGATTCAGCGGCTCCGCTCGATGCTGCGCAAGGAGGAAGCCGAGCGTCAGCCGCTCGCGCTCAACGACGTCGTCGCGGAGTCGCTGCAACTGATGCGCAGCGACCTTCTCAATCGCCAGGTATCGGTGCATACCGAGCTCGCGTCCACGTTGCCGACGGTGAACGGCGATCGGATCCAGTTGCAGCAGGTGTTGCTCAACTACGTGATCAACGGTTGCGATGCGATGGACGGCCAGCCCGTCGACCGGAATCTTCTCGTGCACACCCGGCAAGGTGCCGGCGGCGGCATCGAAGTCGCCGTCTCGGATCGCGGGACCGGCATTCCACCGGAGGACATCGAGCGCATCTTCGAGCCGTTCATGACGACGAAGCCGCGTGGGATGGGTCTCGGGCTCGCCATTTGCCGCACCATCGTCGAAGCGCACGGCGGCAAGGTGTGGGCCAGCAACAACGCGGACCGCGGCGCGACCTTGCACTTCGAACTGCCCGCCAATGGACGCTGAACGATCGCCGCCGAATTCCGTTGCTACCGTCTTCGTCATCGACGACGATCCCGATGTGCTGCAGGCGCTCGCTCGCCTGCTTGCATCAGCCCGCTGGCGCGTCGCGACGTTCTCTTCGCCGGAGCGCTTCCTCGAGGCTTCCGACGGCGCGCGCGGGTGCATCGTGCTCGACCTCGCGATGCCGGGTTTGAACGGACTCGAGCTGCAGCAGGCGTTGGAGGCGCGAGGGAGCGTCCTGCCTATCATATTTCTGACCGGGCGCGGCGACGTCGCATCGAGCGTTGCTGCGATGAAGCGCGGCGCCGTCGACTTTCTCGAAAAGCCCGTCGACGACCAGCGGCTTCTCACAGCGGTGTCTCACGCGCTGGCGAAGCATGAAGAGCTTCGCAGTGCGCGCCAGCAGCGCGAAGGGATCGCCGCGCGCCTTGCACTCCTGACGGCGCGCGAGCGGCAGGTGCTCGAGATGATCGTTGCCGGTCGGTTGAACAAACAGATCGCCGCCGACTTGGGAACCGTCGAGAAAACGATCAAATTCCACCGCGCGAATGTGATGCACAAGATGGGCGTACGCACGCTCGCGGATCTCGTGAAGGTCGCCGAGCGCGCAGGCATCGGCGAACCCCCGAGAAACTGACTCCACCTGGACCAAGGTCCAGTTTCCCGCTTCGAGCCTCACGGGTAGGGTCCGACACATGCCAAGCGAGGGGCCGCCGCTTGCGGTCGTGGACGGTAGTCGTGGTCGCGGTCGAGTCTTCGGCGGCGCGCGATTCCTGTCGTACGGCTGGACTGTCGCGGCCCTGACGGCGCTGATCTTAGGATCGGTCTCGAGTTTGACGCGCTCTGATGCGCGCGCCGCTCCGGTGACGGAGACCCTGCGCGTCGTTGCCCTCCCTACCGCGCCGTTTGTGCTTCCGGGCACCGATCCTCCGACCG
>Ga0306920_100010316_pt1 | contig 12530 bp, 10 predicted proteins | sample flu12Cox44000170_FD_204666 | JGI IMG/M metagenome (GOLD analysis project Ga0306920, IMG submission 204666) | Lab enrichment of tropical soil microbial communities from Luquillo Experimental Forest, Puerto Rico - flux4day.12C.oxic.44.000.170 (v2)... | ecosystem: Environmental > Terrestrial >...
CGCAATATCGGCCAGTCGGTCTTTGCGCTCTACAAGCAATTGCACGATTTCCGCAGCGGCTCGCGCGTCAACGAGACGATGTCACCGCTGGTCAAGGATCTCGACGACAAGCAGATCGCTGATCTGGCCATCTATTACGGCCGCCTGTTCCGCGGTGCGATCGACCCCGAGCAAAGCGGGCGCTATGTCGGGATCGACATCGAGAACGTCGTCAGCAATGGGGATGTGGCTCGCGGCCTGCCGCCGTGCTCGGCCTGCCACGCACCGCGCACCGGCGGCCCGATCGAGACCCCGACATTGACCGGCCAATATGCCCAGTATCTCGAGGCTCAGCTGAAGGCCTTCGCCAGCGGCACGCGGCATAACGACACTACCACCGCATGCGCAGCGTCGCCGCAAAGCTGACCCTCGATGAAATCAGGCTGCTGGCAATCCGCTACTCGGGGCAATAATCGCGCGGTTCCGGGCGACCCCACGGATCAGGGATTGCGCCGATATAAATACAGGCCGGCGGGAACCCTTTGGCCGGCAGGGCATCTATGAGCTTGACCGGAGCAGGAGGCGTGGATGGACGTCGGGGCGTCCGAGCGAGCGCAAGAGAGCGTGGCCGACGGCGAGCTGCTCGCCGGCATGCGGGCAGGAAATTCGGCCGCCTTTGCCGCTTTGATGCGGAGCAACAACCAGCGTCTGTACCGGCTGGCTCGTGGTTTTCTTGGAAATGACGTGGAGGCCGAAGAGGCGGTTCACGACGGCTATGTGAACGCGTTCACCCATCTTGTGACGGGTTCCGGGGCGGATCGAGCCTTGCGACCTGGCTGGCGCGGATCGTATCCAACGAAGCGCTCGCGCGGCTGCGGCGGCGGCGTCCGACCATCGATATCGCCGAGATGTCGGAAATCCTTGCGGCAGATGCCGGGCCCTTCGCCACGGCGGAGCCGACCCCCGAGCAGGCGATCGCCCGGCGAGAGATCCGCAGCGCCATCGAAAAAGCGGTCGACCAGCTGCCGCCCTATTTCCGCAGCGTCTTCATGCTGCGCGCCATCGAGCAGATGAGCACCGAAGAGACCGCGTCCTGTCTCGGCATCCCCGCCGAGACGGTCAAGACGCGTTTCCATCGCGCCAATAAATTGCTGCGCCAAGCGCTGACGACGCAGTTTGGGGCGATCTTCGACGACGTGTATTTATTCCTCGGGGCGCGCTGCGATCGGCTTGTCGCCACAGTGCTCCAACATATCGGCGTGTCCGCCGAGCTTCCTTCCACGATGCCGCACAGCGATCGGCGGGCATCGTACCGTACTCCGCCGTAGCGCCCGCCGATCGCCCGATCACAATACGGAGAGAGCCATGCGAAGAGCTGTTGCGGCCTTCGGAATCCTGGCGCTTGCCTCGCTTCCGCTCACCGCGAGCGCGCAAAACGTCGAGAAGGCGCCGCCAGGCGGCCCCTATAAGAAGGTCAGCGAGTTGGTCAAGCTGCCGGACTTTCTGCCCGGTCTCGGGACGCTCTATGTCAACCCGAGCACATTGCCGGCAGGGCCTTTTCTCGCTTATGACCACGCGGGAAAGCTGGTCAGCACGATCTATATGATCCCGCTAAAGGATCTCGATTCACAAAAGGGCTTTCCGGATCTCACGGCCCCGGGCGGCAAGGTCGACCATGTCACCATCTCGTACAATGCCGGCCACCCCGGTGTGCCCGATCCGCACTACCACATTGTGCTCTGGCACGTTCCAAAAACCCAGGAGCAGCTGGTCGCGAAGTGAGGTGCAGCGCCAGTAACGATCGACCGATCGGCTGGACCTCCTGCCAATGAGCAAGCGATTATCGCGCCGTGCGCTGCTTGAGAGCGGAGGTCTGGCCATCGGTGTTCTGATAGCGCGCGGCGCCACCTCACGGGCCGTAGCCGATGAGGAGATCAAAGAAGCGGACAAGATCAAGCAGACGGACGCCCATTATCAGCGGTTTCCGAAGGGCCCGCAGCGCTGCCAGATCTGCCTGCAATACGTGCCACCAGACAAGTGCAAGATCGTGCAGGGGCCGATCTTTCCGCAGGGCTGGTGCCAGTTCTTCGCGGCCCGAGAGAACGCCCACTGATCCCCCCAATCGTCATTCCCGCGCAAGCGGGAATCCAAAGATTTCAGTCGCCTGCTCTGGACTCCCGCTTTCGCGCTAGGGTATGCACGCATCTGATCGGAGGAGTGGTATTCGTCGCCCTCGCGCGCGAGAAATCGAGCGGCCTCATGCGCATACCCGTCGTTCCCGCGAAAGCGGGAACCCAGGATTTCAGTCGCTTGCCCCTGGGTCCCCGCGTACGCGGGGACGACGAGTCGTGTCACAATCGGGAGGATACTCTGACTGCTTCTTTCGCGGGCGACCGCTAACTCACCGAGATGTGTGCATGCCCTAGCGCTTTCGCTGGGGCGACGAAAACCTAGGCTCGGTTGGTGTCGCCAGCCCCTACGCGAAGCTCATGTCGGGGGCAAACGGGCCGGATTCGATGACGACGTCACGGATCGTGCCGCTGTAGCGGAAAATGCCGTGCCGCTCCGATAATTCCCAATCGACCGGGGCGCGGCGGTCGAGGCCGATGTCGAGCCCCTCGTGATACCCAGCCATCAAGGTCGGGGTGAGCTCCCCCCAGTCGCCAACCTCGCCTGTGTCGACGAGCAGCCGGCCGCGGCCACGGCGCCGCCCCAGCGCCTCGACCTCGAGTGCAGCACTGCACTCGCCCTGCGGCACCACGGGACCGGCCAGCGAGTGAAATCGGCCATACCCGTTATAGCTGAGCCGCAAGGTGCCGTCCTCGATGTAGAGCACCAAACCGCCGGCAACATCGCCGATTGCCCACAACACACCCCGATCCGTAGAACGATGCCGCAAGCGCGCGAGGATCTTGAAATTCCGATTGGCGATCAGCGGCGCGATTACATTGCGGTGCACGGTCTGCGTGTTGGGCAGAAAGCGCCGCCGGCTATTGGCCCGAGGCCGCCGATGCGGCGGTACGTCCAGGAATTTCTGCGCCGGCGTGCGGTTGTCGAGCGGATAGACCATATTCGCCCAAGCGGCGTCGTCAAAGGCCGCGACCAGCTCGGCGAGCTTTTGCGGATGCTGGCGGCGCAAATCCATGCTCTCGGAGAAATCCTCGGCATGGGCGTGCAAGGTCCAATTGTCGAAATCGATCGCCTCGCCGCGCTTCTGCAATGAGACCGCGACCCAGCCGTCCCGGTAATAGGCGCGGTTGGCCCAGCATTCGTAATACTGTTCGTTGCGCGGCGCCGGAGCGTCCGCATCGCGCAATACCGGTGCCAGGCTCTTGCCCTGCATCGGCTGGGCCGGCTCGCCATGCGAGGTTGCCAGAGCCGGTACACCCGCGAAATCGAGCAGGGTCGGCGTCACGTCGATGACATGCGCGAACTGGCTGCGCATTGCCCCGAAATCCTTGAGCTTGTCGGGCCACGAGATGACAAAGCTGACGCGCCGCCCGCCACCGCCGGTATAGGTCTTGTAGGACGGGAATGGCGCGTTGGAGACCTGCGCCCAACCCATCGGATAGACGGACGAGCCGCGCCCGGTGCCGACCCAAGCCTCGCGCTCGACGTCGAGCTCGACCGGCAGGTGGGGCAGCCCCGCATAGCGCCGGTTGAAATGCAATGCGCCAGAGGGTCCGGCGGAGTTGGTGCCGCCATTGTCGGACGAGAAGACAAAGATCGTATTACCGAGTTCGCCGAGCTCTTCGAGCAATGCCACGAGGCGGCCGACATTCTGGTCAGCGCAGTCGAGCATCGCGGCATAGGCTTCCATATGGCGCGCAAATAGCCGCTGCTGGCCGGCGGGGACATCGTCCCAGGCGGGTACGTCCGGGTCGCGCTCGGCAAGCCGGGTGCCCGGCGGGACCAATCCCATTGACTTCTGGCGCTCAAAGCGGGCGGCCCGCAGCGCGTCCCAACCGGCATCGTATCGTCCGCGGTATTTAGCCAGATCCGCTTCCTTGGCCTGCAATGGCCCGTGCACGGCATTGTTGGCGACATAGAGAAAGAATGGCCGGGTCGGGTCCTGGTTACGGATCTCGGTGACCAAGCCGATCGCCTTGTCCATCCAATCGTCAGTCGCGTAATAACCCTCGGGATAGGCGTCGATCGGCGCCACGATGTTGTTGTAGACGATGCGCGCCGGAAAGAAATAACCGGTCTCGCCTTCCAGAAATCCGTAGAACCGGTCAAAGCCGCGATGGGTCGGCCAGGTCGGGTTGGGCGAAACACCATTGCTCGAATTGTGCCACTTGCCAATGGCGATCGTTGCATATCCGGCGGTGCGCAAGGTCTCGGCAATTGTCGGCGCGTCGAGCGGAATGTCGCCGAAATAGCCGGGAAAGCCCGGATTGTTTTGGGCGAGCCACCCGGTCGCCACCGAATGCGCATTCCTTCCGGTCAATAACGCCGCGCGCGCCGGCGAGCAGATCGGGTGCGTGGTATAATGAGTAAAACGGATGCCGCGAGCGGCCAGCGCATCGATGTTGGGTGTCGCGATCTCGGAGCCGTAGCAGCCGATATCGGCCCATCCCATATCGTCCATCAACACGATGACGATGTTCGGCGAGCCCGCCGCCGGGCGCACCGGCACATTCCAATGCGGCTCCGACTCCTCGCGCGTGCGTCCGATTTTGCCGGCAAATCTCGGATAGGTTCGTGTTTCGTTGGTAATGATGGTGTCCTTCCGCTGATAGAGGGATGGTCCGCTTGTTCTCCCCTCCTGGCAAGGCTGTTGCGAAAAATGGCCGTGTACCATATCAATCTTTGATACAGGAGGCATCGTCATCGGCACCAACGACAATCTTACCCCCGAGCTCGAGCGCTGTGCGCAGGTTTGTGTCGAAAGCGGCAGGTTTAACAAGCCAATGCGGCTGTGAAGGCCCTGGAGTGGGTCTATGGCAAAGCCATCTAGGGGATGGGTGTAGACTCCTCAGTCGAGGATATGGCGCGGGATTACAGCTGCGATTTGCCTATCGACAAGGGCCATTGAATCGCTGATTGCATGGCAGGTAGGCAAAGCCAGTGCAGCCGGTTTTGTGACGGGGCTTGGTGGTTTAATTACCTTGCCCGCTGCTATTCCCGCCAATTTTGCAAGCGTTGCATACATTAAGCTTCGAATGATTGCCTATATCGCGCACCTGCGCGGTTACGACATACGAAGCGGCCAGGTAAAACATGGCACTCGCCTGCCTGTGTGCCACACAGGTTACTAACCTTCTTAAACCTCGATGGTTCAGCATAATCGGGCAGCGGCCCGGTTTGGGTCAGTCGCGCCGATTCTGCAGCGGCTACTATGCGTCCGGTTTGTCTCCGTTCGCCGACCATGCGCAAATGCCTGGCCTGCAGCTCACTGCCATAACCACCGGATTTGTCGGCAGTGCGCAATGATCCCGCGCGGTATTTCAACTGCGATACGTCCGTTCTCAAAACGATAGATTGCCATGATCGATCGTTTATACGGTTTGCCGTCGTCATAGGTTGCGGTCAGCTGCCAGCGCACGGCAACTCGATCGCCCTCCTCGATTATATCGAGGATTTCCACGTTTATAGGCGTCTTTAATCCCGCCGCATTTGGCGGCCCGCCTCCCGCATTTCGTGCAACCGGAAGTCCTCGGTGAACCAATCGCTGATGCGATCGGGAGCGTCCGAGCTGGTAGCCGCAGCAATTTCCCGCAGCAGGTCTTTTTGTTGAGACATCGTGACGCCCCCTTTGGGTACTATATCCACTAGGCTGCGAGGCGTTCGGATGGGAGATGCTTGTCTTGCCGCGTTTCGGTATTTGCCGGCGCTGATGCGGCCCGTTTTTTCTCGATCTGAGCGAGCAGCCAGGTTTTCACTGCCACAGCGGCTCGCTCTCTCTCCGCATGATCATGCGCGAGACGACGCGCCTTGCGGATTACGGAGCGTAGTTCGGCGACGCTGCCGCAACGAGTGTCGTTGAAGTGCACGAGCGGAAGGCCGGGGCGGGGCATCGCATCCTGCAGGAGCGAGATCACCGGTTTTGCCGGAAGGCGATGCTCGTGGCTCAGATGGAAAAGAGCGCCGACAAGGCAGTGGCCGCCGTGTCCGTCATCATAAGAGCCGCGGGTCCAGTGCAGATCATCCGCGAAGAACTCGAGCATAAGATCGAGCAGCTGCACCGCTTTTCCGATATCCGCTTCAAGCATTGGTCTGATCGGTCCGGGTTTGGGGTGACGCGCGAAGCATACAACCAGGCATTCGCCAGATTCCCGGCGATTTTGAGGCCAGGATCGCCCTTTTGGCCGGCTCGGGCAACGGCAAATTGCCTCGCCGCGGGCAAGAGGCGATCGCAGCCGGCAGTTGACGGCACCGCAACGCTGATACGCACCGTTTTGCCTGCATCGCGGCATGCCTCTCCCCCTCGCAGCCCGCGCATTTGCTCTCCCTCGCCCTTACGCCGGCGCAGATGGTGCCCGCAACCGGGCGATCAAGGACAGGATTTCGGCGAACATCTGTCGCGAGACTGCGACCTTGGCCATCTGGAAGGGCACGTAGCGGCCATGCCTCACCACCTTCGCGCCGATCTTGATCAGCTTCTCGCGCAGGCTGGTCAGCGACCGCGCCTCCGCCGCCTCGGGCAGCGAGCGTCCGCATGAAGTTGCCCAGGTTGTATCCCAGCACGTGATGCTGGAGACGGACGGCGTTGCCTGCAAAGGTCCATGACAGCCGCGTCCATGTGACCGCGCCCTTTCCTTCCTTGATGAACTGCTCGCAGGTGCCGTGCTGGTTGTAGAAGGCCACCACGCGGTCGGCCGGCCGTGCCAGGTTCGTGACGATGAGGCCGACGCGTGGGTTCAGCTCACCCGGATGCCACTCGACCTTGGCCACAACGCGAGGTGGCTTGTTCCAGCTCTGCGCCTGATAGCTGAAGCTGGCGAAGGAGCGGCTCACCTCATGCGGCGGCCGCCCGACTGGGTGCTTCAGCAGATAGCCGATCCGGTGCTGCAAGACATCGTTGGCCGGCAGCCGGATCGTGTAGCCGATGCGCTCGGCGTCGAGGAACTTGTACATCTCGGGATTGGCGAAAGCTGCGTCGCCCCGAAAATACAGCCGCTTCACGGCGTCCCTGTAGCGGGCAATCACCGGCTCCAGCACCGCGCGCCACTCGGCGGCGCCGTGCATGTTGCCCGGCCGCAGGGCGCAACGCTCGGCATCGCCGAATTGGTTGAATACGAACAGAGGGTGGTAGCAGGTGCAGCCGAAGTGGCCATTGTAAGCGCTGCCTTCGTAAGCGCTGCCTTCCTGCTCGCCATAGGTCGGGCTTTCGCTCGAAGCCAAGTCGAGCACGATGGTCTCCGGCGGTCGCCGCTGGTGCACTTTGTCGATGCACTGGCCGGGCAGATCCGCGAGCGCGGCAAGGTTCTCGGGCCGGCTCAGTCACTTCGTCTCGAAACGTCCCATCCAGCTGGCCGAAGCGGCAAAGCCAGTGACCGCTTGGTCGCCGACCACCCAGCGCATCGCCGGGTCGCGACATAGCCTGTCGGCGTCGTTCACGTCCTCGTAGCCAGCCACCCGCCCGAACGCCGATTGACACAGCAGACCAGCCAACCGATGGCGGCCGTTCTTACTGGTGCGTGTGTCCTCAAGCGTTTCAGCACTCGTGTTCGGTCAGGCTCAGCGTGTCACCCAGCTCGCGGTAAGCCAGTACCCCCGCATCGGAGGTGATCGTGCAGCCGCGAAATTGCAACGCAGACGGCGGTCGAAATCCAGCCTCAGACTGCTCTTGTCCGCTTCACCCGTCGGGTCTCCCATCGCTGCCCCATTTGATCCCCCGCAAAATGCTGAATTCTAGCGCCAATTATCGCAAAGGCCCTCAAATTCGCCGCGTCATCCGGTGAATCCGGGTTAAAGATGCAGGTGTTCAAATCGCTCAAAAGCTCTCCTATAATTTTATAATGAAACAAATTCCCCGTGAATTACTTTACAATATCAATCGGGCAGTTGGCTTTCGGCTCGTCACGAAGGCCGGCACCACTGGCATCATAAATATCGTCAGGGTCGTTCCTGGGATCGGGGGATTGTCAATGCAACGGTTGATGGCGCGATGACGCGTGCCATCGGCCGCGCCGCAAATCTGTTTTTAACGACCAACCACGTGAATGCTGACGAGCTGATCCCCTATCTCGCCGCCCCAATCACCCCGGCCTTGATGATCGTCGGCGAGCCGGCGCCGAAGCAATGCGGTTTTGGTCGTTTCCCGGCTGTCCCCATCTTCTGGTGTACGACGCGGAAGCAGAGCCGACGATCATCCTCGGTTTCGTGCACCAGTCTCGCGAGCTGCCGGCGTGGCTGGATCGCATTCTGATAAAATGAGCCCGAACTACTCGCGGACATTGTGTTTGTCAGCTTCTAAACCCAGTTGCCGAGCCTGAGCCCTGGCACCCTTGCGACCTCGCGAACATTGTTGGTGACAAGCATCAGGCCTTCGCTGCGCGCGTGAGCCGCGATCAGCATGTTATAGGCTCCGCAGGGCAGCCCCACTCGCTGCAACTCGGTCTGTATCTGCCCGAAATGCGCCGCGGCTTTCGCCGAAAACGGCAACACCTCCAGCCTTGTGGTGAACTGTTTGACGGCTTCGAGGTTCTGGCTCCGGCGCGCCGATTTTTCGACGCCGTATAGCAGCTCGGCGAGGGTGATCGTCGAGATGCAGAGCCCCTCGGCAAGCTCGTCAAATCGCTCCCGCAGGGCGGCTGGACGGTTCTTGATCACGTAAACGCAGATGTTCGTGTCGAGCATATATTCCAGCATCAGAGGGGCTGGCGCTCCTCGGCCAGAGGCTGATTGCGCTCGGTCATGAAATCGTCGGAGACCTGGGGTCCCTTGACAAAGAACTCGTCCCAACGCCGGCCAACCGGCGTAATCAACCGGCTGTTGCCGAGGCAGATGACCTCTACCTGGTGCACCCCCTCGGGAAACGCCACTGCCTTGGGGAGCCGCACAGCCTGGCTTCGATTGCTGACAAAGACGGTCGAGCGTGCCATTCCCGGTCTCCGTATATCCATGTGGGATATACATTGGAAACGTCGAGGTAGAGTTCAAGGCAGATAGGGGGTCGACGCTGCGGCGGCAAACCTCGTTCCTCGAGGGGGTCGCCGAATAGGCCATTTTCCTTCATAAGAGAATCCAGAATCGTCGCGCCGGAGCGCAGACGCGGTTGCCCCGGTACGGCCTCGCATTTCTTCGCTCTGGGTGACGGCAACCGATGGCCGCAGCGACTTCCGAGGATTTGCTGGCGCTGTTCGACCGCGCCCCGCTCAACCGCCGCTACTGGACGAGCTTTGTGCTGCTCGGCGCGGTCTATGTGCTCGATTTCTTCGATTTCTTCCTGATCGCGTTTATCATGGCGGAGGTCGGACCGAGCTGGCATCTGACCTACGGTCAGGTGGGGCTGATCTTTTACGGCAGCGGGGTCGGCGCCATCCTCGGTTCGCTGGTCTGGGGCTCGCTCGGCGAGGTTTTTGGGCGCCAGCTGCAGACCGTGACCGGCACCCTGATCTGCGGGGTCTCCGCCGGGTTGATCGGCTTTCTGCCGACCGGGGCCTATCTGCCTTTGGCGCTGCTGCGCATTCTCGTCGGCTTTGGCCTCGCCGCCGCGATCACCCCGGCCTTGACGATCGTCGTCGAGCTGACGCCGACCCGCTGGCGCACCGGCATGACCAGCCTGTTCGTCCTGACCGCCAGCCTCGGCCCGTTGCTCGCCTCCGCCAGCGCCGCCTTATTGTTGCAAAGGCTCGGCTGGCGCGGGGTCGCGATGCTGGGCTTCGTGCCGATCCTGATCGGCGTCGCGGTGTGGTTTTTCGTGCCGGAATCGGTGCGCTGGCTGACCGCCAAGGGCCGCTTCGCCGAGGCGCGGGCCGAGGCCGCCAAGCGGCTCGGAATACCGCTCGACAGCGTGCCCCTGCCGACGATGCGGCCCGCGACCCTGCCGCGCGCGAGCCTTGCCGAGCTCTATTCCAGTCCGCGCCTGTTCTGGCAAACGATCCTCGTCTGGGGCGGCTCGACGACGGCGGCCTTCGGCTACCTGCTCTGGGGTCCGACGATCGTGGCGCTGGCACTCGACATGCCGGTGGCGCAGGCCGCTAAATATTTTGTCTATGTCTCCGCCGCAGCGATGATCGGCCGAGTGCTCGTCGCGCTGATTGTGCAGCGGGTCGGCCGACGGCCCCTCGGCATCGTCTTCGGCTTCGCGGCGGCGGTGGCGATCGGCTCGGCCGGGTATTTGCACTCGGCGCTGCTGGTCGGGTTCCCGTTGTTCGTAGTGCTGATCGCGGCTTCCGCGTTTTTTGTCGAGGGCGGGATGGGCAGTATCGCACCCTACACGATCGAGCAATACGGGGTGCGGCTCGGGTCGCGCGCATCGGGGCTCGGGCATGCCGCGGCCGGCGTCGGCAAGATCACCGGCCCGTTGGCCCTGGCGCTGATCGCCGGCACCGGCAACCTCGTGCGGCCACAGGCGACAGCCGCTGCGGTGTTCCCGGCCATGCTGCTTCTTGCCCTTTGTATGCTCGCCGTGGCCTTTGCATTCATCTTTCTGGCCGCCGAGACTCATGGCAGGGCGATGGCGCTCGGTCCGGAGGAAGAACCGACCGCATCGCCGCAGCCGGCGAGCAATGCCGCGGGGTGAACCGACCGGGGGTCGATCTTCGGGTCGCCGAGTTCGCGGCCGAGCGACCACAATACGGCAAACCTGCTTTTTTTCGTCGACCTCCACCAGCTGCGAACAGCCCGTTGTGCTATCGGACTTGTTGTCTTTGCGGGTTGGTGCGGTTATCTTCGCGTCTAACCCGAACTTTTCCGGGTTTCGAATGTAAGGTTTTGATTTTAGCTGAAGTCGTACCGCCTGTGTGGGCATGTTCCAGCGCATTTTTCGCTTGACAAGGTGCAGTGATGCGACTCTAAGCATCGCATGTATGTCGCTACCGTGCCCAATCGCGGCTCGCCGCCTGCCATTCTGTTACGGGAGAGCTATCGCGAGGGTGGCAAGGTCAAGACCCGCACTCTGAAGAACCTGTCGGACTGGCCGGCCGAGCGCATCGATCTGTTGCGCGCGGTGTTGCGCGGCGACAAGCTGGTACCGGCCGGCGAGGGGGTGGCGATCGAGCAGGCGCTGCCGCATGGTCATGTTGTGGCGGCGTGGGAAACTGCCCGCCGCATCGGGCTCGATCGCCTGCTGCCGCGGCAGGGGCCGCTGCGCCGGCGCGATTTGGCGCTGGCCTTGATCATTGCCCGCCTGCTCGAACCGGCCGCCAAGCTGGCGACGGCGCGCGCCCTCGATCCGACGACGGCAAGCCACTCGCTGGGCACGGTGCTCGGTCTCGGCCGGGTCGCCGCCAAAGAGATTTATGGTGCGCTCGACTGGCTCGGCCGGCAGCAGAGCCGGATCGAAGCGGCCTTGGCACGCCGTCATCTCGCCACCGGCACACTGGTGTTGTATGACCTGACCTCGACCTATCTGGAAGGCCGTTGCTGCCCGCTGGCCCAATACGGCTACAGCCGCGACCACCGCAGCGACAAGCGGCAGATCGTCTTTGGCGTGCTGTGCAATCAGCAAGGCTGCCCGGTCGCGGTCGAGGTGTTTGCCGGCAATACCGCCGATCCCAGCACCCTCAAAAGCCAGATCGACAAGCTCAAGCATCGCTTCCGCCTCGGCCGCGTAGTCTTGGTCGGGGATCGCGGCATGATCACCCAAGCACGGTTGCGCGAGGATCTGATCCCGGCCGGGCTCGACTGGATCACCGCGCTGCGCGCCCCGGCCATCCAGGCGCTCGCCGCTGCGGACGGACCCTTGCAGCTCTCGCTGTTCGACGAGCGCGATCTGGCCGAGATCACCAGCCCTGATTATCCCGGCGAGCGGCTGGTGGTGTGCCGCAATCCCGTGCTCGCCGGCGAGCGCGCCCGCAAGCGCAACGCATTGTTGGACACCACCCAAGCCGAGCTAGCCCGCATTCAGCAGCGGATGCGGCGCCCGCGCAACCCGCTTCAGGGCGCGGCCGCAATCGGTCAAGCGGTCGGCGCCGTGCTCGGCCGGCGCAAGATGGCCAAGCATTTCCGGCTCCGCATCACCGATCACGAGCTGGCCTTCGCGCGCGACGAGGCCGCAATCGCCACTGAAGCCCGGCTCGACGGGATCTACGTACTGCGCACCAGCCTGCCACCCGACCAACTCGACGCCACCGCCACCGTGCACGCCGACAAGAGCCTGGCCCATGTCGAACATGCCTTTCGCAGCCTCAAAAGCGTCGATCTCGCAGTCAGGCCGGTGTTTCATTGGACCGAGCCGCGGGTCCGCGCCCATGTCTTTCTGTGCCTGCTCGCCTACTATCTCGAATGGCACATGCGAGGCGCTCTTGCCCCCCTCTTGTTCGATGACCATGATCGCGCCGCAGCCGCGGCGCAACGCGCCTGCCCCGTTGCTCCAGCCGCGGTCTCGCCGGCGGCACAGCGCAAGGCGGCAACAAAGCTGACCGAGACCGGCGAGCCGG
>Ga0306920_100010317_pt1 | contig 12529 bp, 9 predicted proteins | sample flu12Cox44000170_FD_204666 | JGI IMG/M metagenome (GOLD analysis project Ga0306920, IMG submission 204666) | Lab enrichment of tropical soil microbial communities from Luquillo Experimental Forest, Puerto Rico - flux4day.12C.oxic.44.000.170 (v2)... | ecosystem: Environmental > Terrestrial >...
CGCTCCCATGTCGCAGCGGCCGGGATCGGGACGTTTCGCGCCCCGTTGGTCGATCATCAGCCGGTGGCCACTGCCATCGGTACAGCCGCTCGCGCTCGGATTGCCTGCATTCATCGCGGGACTTCCTGAAAGTAGAGCCCTTGTCTGCGTCGGACCGCCATTGTACTGCAATGGTCCGAGCTTGGGGTTGGTGTTATTCCGGTCGCCGCTGCCATGGAGGCTTTTTGCGCAGGTAGTGTCACTGCTCATGTTGTAGCCATGCGACGTCAGGCTGCCATAGCAGTTTCCTCCATAACTATTATTCGCGAGGATGCTGTTCTGAAGTGTAAGTGTGCTAGCGCTCTTGCTATAGATGCCGCCACCGTAGGTGCCGGCATTGCCAAAGGGAGTCTTGATAAGCGCCTCATTCTGGCTGAGCGTGCTGTTGTTGATCATGGTGCTGCCGCTTTCGTTGGCGATCCCGCCGCCATAGGCGGCCGTCGCTGGAAAATTATCTGCCGCCTGGTTCCCGCTTAGGGTGCTGTTGGTAATCGTCAACCTGCCCGCGTTATAGATTCCGCCGCCGGCCCCGATGGCGCCCGGTCGAGATCGCGTCGCGGTATTTCCACTGATAGTACTTTGGAGAACCGTCAGCGTCCCGGCGTTATAGATGCCGCCGCCCAACCCGCCAGTAGCCGCGCCAGAGTCATAACTACTATTTCCGCTGACTGTGGTCTTGACAATCATCAGTGTTCCAGCGTTATGAATGCCGCCGCCGCCAGTAGTAAGGTCGAAGCCATTGCGCAAGGTCAACTCTGCAAGAGTGACATGCGCCGTGGATTTAATCGTGACAACTGTAGCCTTTGTAGCCGAGCCTCCTCCATCAATAATGGTTGTCGCGGCGGGCGAGCCGGGCGAGCCGACGATCGTCAAGTTGAAGGCTATGCTGAGATTCTCTTTATAGGTTGCGGGGGCGACAATAATTGAATCGCCTGAAAATGAATGGGTTACGGCACGGCGAATCGTTTTGCAGGCGGTTGCGGCTGCCCTGCAGTTGTAGGCGTCATTGCCCTTCACTCCATTGACGTACCACGTTGTGCTGGCCATGGCGCATCGACCCACGCCGAGAATTAGCGCCAGAACCAGCAGGCTAGGAAGCATCAGTTTGGGTTTCATCATCATTTCTCCGCTCTTTTAGAAATTTGTACTTGACGATCTGGCACAACTTGAGACTTCTGACAACGTCACGGAGCCGCCGAAAGGACCAGGCTTGACATCCTCCCTTGAAGCGACTGCTCGCCGCCGTCCAGGCTGAGATCCCCCTCCTATCAAGCAGGGGAAAATCAGAGGAGAACTTTGCCGAGAGATACAAGCTAAATCGCTGGGTCATGGCCGCAGCCTCTCGTGCTTCATGACCTGACAGTAGGCGCAAATTAGCCAATAAGTCGGCAAGTTCCGGTTGCGACTGGATCGTTGAACAACCAATCGGCATCCCGAAGAAACATAGTTCTCGCACTTCGTCGTGGGAGACGTCGTCAGCGAACTACATATATACCAGGGCCTGCAGTAAAGAGGGAAGAGAAGATGCGAGTCGACGCACAATGGTAACGGCGTAATCGTTACTTATGACTAATGTAATGTCATAAGTATTACGCAGCCGAAGGGGTGCTCCTTGAAGGGACGAGTCCGTCACGAGTATGGACTTCGGCACTGTAATTCCCGGAGTACGAGATGAGCTCCGTGGGCTGGAGAGTCCCGCTACGGCCGCTGGCAGCAGGGGTTGTTCCCTGGAGCGCGGCATGAGGGATCCAGAAGCAGCCAAGTTGTCAGACCGCATACACAGTGTGGAATTTTGATGGGAGGATTTGGGAAAGGAATTTGAACGGGACTGCCGGACGACAAACGCGGGAACGGTGCCGGGACAACGCTGCCCTGCCGCATATACTGCGACTCCTAGGCGGCAGTCTGTACGATGGCAAGGTCGGGCGGCATGGCATCGCTTGGGAGTACGCCATGCTAGCGTTTGTTCCTGCAACTGGGTTTCTCCGTGCGTGGCTGATTGCGTCAGCCGTCCGGCAACGGTAGCCAAAACCAAAAAAATTTAAGGCATTGATGCTGAGGTAACCGACGAACTGTGGGCCTCCACGCAGGCACGTCAGCGGCACGGCTCCGGTTGGCGGATGTCCATACCACGGGGAACTAGGGACCCGGTGTTGCTGCATTATTCCACCAGGCACACGGGTGGGATATTCTGAGTGGCGCGCAATGGGAGATTCCTTACACGGTGGTGTACACGGGAGTGCCAACTACCTTGGCGCGCTGGCGCATCCCCAGGCACGCCGACGGCAGCTACATCCGTAGTTCAGCCCCCAATGACCTATAATTCCTGAAGAGTTCCATGCTGGCGCGCCGTTTGTGCAGTTACGTTCAATTGCGTACCATCCATTTCTCGGACACTACATCGTCGCCCAGCACCGGTGCTTCCCCAGTCCCGATGGACCTTTGCGCGAGGTGGGTGTGGCGCCGGCTCCTGCGTACAATAGGGAAGGAGCAACGATGCGAACCCTTGCCACCGCTTCGCATTCCGAGTGCATACGTGTCTAACAAATTTTCCATTGGCGAAGTGAGCGTCGGGAGCGGGACCTTGTTCCTCATTGCCGGGCCTTGTGTGATCGAAAGTGAAGCTCACGCCTTAAGGATGGCCGAGTCCACTGCCGCCATTGCGCGTAGCAAAAGGTTGCCGTACATCTTCAAATCGTCTTATGACAAAGCCAATCGCACATCAATTCATAGCTTTCGTGGTCCGGGGTTGACCGAGGGACTGCGAGTCCTCAATAGAGTTCGTCACGATGTAGGTGTTCCGGTATTGACGGACGTGCACGAAGCGGTTGACGTTCCGCAAGTGGCCGAAGCGGTGGATGTTTTACAGATCCCGGCATTCCTTTGCCGGCAAACCGATCTGCTAATGGCAGCTGCGAAAAGCGGCCGGGCTATAAACATCAAGAAGGGGCAGTTTGTCTCGCCCTGGGACATGTGGCATGCCGTAGAAAAAGTCCGCGATGCCGGGGGGGAGCGTGTCTTTCTAACCGAACGAGGTGCCTCGTTTGGCTACAACAATCTGGTTGTCGACATGCGGTCGCTGGCGATTATGCGAGAATTCGCGCCTGTCGTCTTCGATGCTACGCACTCGGTCCAACTGCCATCCGCAGGTGCCTTGAACGGAAAGGAGGGGGTCCAGCAGACCGGGGGACAGCCTGAGTACATTCCTCTCTTGGCGCGTGCTGCGGTGGCGGCAGGAGTGGACGGAGTCTTCTTGGAGGTGCACGACAATCCGTCGCAGGCGAAGTCAGACGGTGCCAATGCTCTCGACCTGAAGAATCTTCCGGATGTCCTTGACCAGTTGATTGCCGTTCACGCTGCATTGAACTAGGCAGGCTGCTTGCCAGCATCGATTCGTCTCAGTGGGACCTTGGTGGCAAGTTATGCAATATCTGCCTGGAACAAACCTGGTTAGCGAGCCGTGGCAGGGTATAGACGGGATTCAACTTCACTGCAATTTTGCGCCATTCAGTGTCCGTTTCGGGCGTTTAAGGCATAAAATATAGGGAGTTTGCCGGCTTTGTTGCTATTCTTGCAAGGGCTTCTAAAGGCCGTAGCACCGCTGTGTCCAGCCGAAGCATCCTGAGTCGCAGACCACACAGTTCAGAGGAGTTCACATTGTCTAAGAAGCGTTATCTTTTTACGTCTGAGTCGGTGACAGAAGGTCACCCGGACAAGATTGCCGACCAAATTTCCGATGCAATTCTTGACGCCTGCCTGAAAGAAGACATTTACAGCCGGGTGGCTTGCGAAGCGCTCACTGCGACCGGCCTCGTAGTTATCGCGGGAGAAATCACCACCAAAGCGTACGTCGACTTCCAGAGCCTGGTGCGCGGCGTCGTTGCCTCCATCGGCTACGACAACGCGCTGTACGGCTTCGACTCCAACACTTGCGCGGTTATCTCGTCGATCAACAAGCAGTCGGGAGATATCGCCATGGGTGTGGACACCGGTGGTGCTGGCGACCAGGGCATGATGTTCGGCTACGCCAGCAACGAAAATGCGAACTACATGCCGACTCCGATCTTCCTGGCGCACAAGTTGACCCAGCGCCTCACGGAAGTCCGCAAGAACGGCATCCTTCCTTATCTCCGTCCTGACGGCAAATCGCAAGTCACCGTGGAGTACGACGAGGGCCACAAGCCCGTGCGTATTGATGCCGTCGTGATTTCGTCACAGCACGCCGAGACTGTCTCGAACGATGAGCTGCGGGCCGATATCCTGAAGTACGTCATCCAGGCTGCGTTGCCGTCTGAGATGCTCGACGAAGACACCAAGTACCACATCAATCCGACAGGACGTTTCGTAATAGGTGGCCCCATGGGCGATACCGGTCTGACCGGACGCAAAATCATCGTGGATACTTATGGCGGCATGGGACGTCATGGCGGTGGCGCATTCAGCGGCAAGGACCCGACGAAGGTCGATCGCTCCGCCTGCTACATGGCGCGCTATATTGCCAAGAACATCGTGGCTGCCGGTTTAGCCGACCGCTGCGAAGTACAGCTGGCGTATGCCATTGGCGTCGCCGAGCCGGTCAGCGTCCTGATCGATACGTTTGGAACCGCGAAGATTGACGAACAGAAGATTTCCGATCTGGTTCGGGCCAACTTCCAACTCACTCCCAAGGGCATCATGGAGTCCCTGAATCTGCGTCGCCCGATCTACCGCAAGACCGCGGCTTACGGACACTTCGGACGCAACGATCCCGACTTTACCTGGGAAGCCACCAACAAAGCTGCTGCACTGCGCGAGCAGGCTGGTGTTGCGCCGCAGACGGCCAAGGTAACGAGTTAGTTTTAGCTCCGGGGCGCCCGCTATGGTGGGTGCCTCGTCACCCTCTTTCGCGATGGTGATTGCCGAGCAGTCATGGCCGGCGCACCGACGCAAGCCAATACGAACGGGAGTTTATGTCGACAACTACAACACGCGCCGCCGGCGATATCGCCAACATCGAACTGGCCGATCTGGGCAAAAAACGCATCGACTGGGCCAACCAGTCGATGAAGGTGCTGCAGATCATCCGCAAGGAATTCATTAAGATCCAGCCGCTCGCTGGTATCCGGATTTCGGCCTGCTTACACGTGACCGCCGAAACTGCAAATCTCGCGATAACCCTGCGCGATGGCGGCGCGGACGTTGTGCTATGCGCGTCCAATCCGCTGTCCACGCAGGACGACGTCGCAGCCTGTTTGGTTCGCGACTACAACATTCCGGTCTATGCCATCAAGGGCGAAGACAACGACACTTACTATTCGCACATCATGTCGGCTCTGGACCACAAGCCTCATGTGACTATGGATGACGGCGCCGACCTGGTAACCATCGCTCTAACCAAGCGCAAAGAAGTGCTGGATGGTGTGATCGCGGGCACTGAAGAAACCACTACTGGTGTGATTCGTCTCCGAGCGATGGCAAAAGACGGCGTGCTCACTTATCCGATCATCGCAGTCAACGATGCTTCTACGAAACACTTGTTCGACAACCGCTACGGCACGGGGCAGTCCACCATTGACGGCATTGTTCGCGCTACCAACTTCCTGCTCGCGGGAGCTAAGTTCGTGGTCGCCGGCTACGGCTGGTGTGGTCGCGGACTTGCGAGTCGCGCGCGCGGTCTGGGAGCCGAAGTGATCGTGACCGAAATCGATCCCACGAAGGCGATCGAAGCGGTGATGGATGGCTACCGTGTGATGAGCATGGATGAAGCTGCGAAGATCGGTGACGTCTTCTGCACTGTCACTGGCAACAAGAGCGTCCTGCGCAAGGAGCACTTCGAGGTCATGAAGGACGGCGCTATCATTTCGAACTCGGGTCACTTCAACGTCGAGATCGACATCCCAGCGCTGGAAAAGATGTCGTCGTCGAAGCGCACCACTCGAAACTTCGTGGAGGAGTTCTCGCTGCGAGACGGTCGCAAAATCAACCTGCTGGGCGAGGGCCGCCTGATCAACTTGGCTTCCGCCGAAGGCCACCCGCCGTCCGTAATGGACATGAGCTTTGCCGACCAAGCCTTGTCGGTTGAGTACCTGGTGAAGAACCATGCTTCGCTCGAGAAGAAGGTCTTCCCAGTTCCCGAAGACCTCGACAAGCGCGTGGCCAAGCTGAAGCTCGAGTCCATGGGCATCAAGATCGATAGCCTTACTTCGGAGCAGGAGGAGTATCTGGCGAGCTGGTCAGAAGGAACATAGAAACCGCCCAATTCATAGTTGGATGGTCAAGGGGCGGCGGAGATGCCGCCCCAGTGTTTGGTACGGCTGCGTCAATAGCCACTGTAAGTGTCGGACCGACTCGGACCAACCCCATTCTAGGCAGCGCGCGGCAGTCTACTTACAACACCACGATCGTGATCCCGCGGTTTTGCCTTCCGAAATCGCGGTCGTCTTTGAGTTCAGGAAAACGCTTCAACAACTCCCAAGCGTGGTCGTCGCCCTTGCGCCAGTATTCTCCGTAGATGCACTTGCGGATCTGCTTGGACTGTTCCATCTGGTGCAATGTCGACTGCAAGGCCATTCTGAGGTCGCCTCCAACCCCTGATGAGCCGTAACCGTGAATGATTTTCAGGACCGCTATTCCGCTTTGACGGGCAATCTGTAACTCGCTTGTGAGCCGGGCCCGTGCCTGTGCCACGTTGGGCATGCCGTCCTCGATATTCACGGTCTTGATGCTGCCTCCCATCGTGCTTATGGTGTTTGGCGGTATTCGAAAGTGCGGTTTCGCTCCGGCATCCGAATCAACTACACGATATCATCTATAGCTCAGCGGACTTTCAATGAGAGAACTCGCATCGCTGGCGTTGGACACTGCAAAACTGCGTGGAGCATCGCATGCTGAGGCGCGAATTGTCGACGAACGCGAGCGTGCGCTGGCCACGAAGAACGGACGCATCGGCAACACCTCGGACTCCGAGTCACTGGGCATTGGCATTCGGGTCATTGCCGATGGTAGCTTCGGATTCGCTGCCACCGATGACATGACGCGCGAAGGAGTGCAAGGCTGCGCCGATCAGGCTGTCCAAATCGCCAAAGCGTCAGCGCGGGTTAAAAAGGAAGACCTCCTTCTCGTACCCGAGCCATCTCACGTCTCTGACTGGGCTTCGCCTTGCAAGATCGATCCGTTCAGCATTCCGATCGAGAAGAACCTCGACCTTCTGTTCGCGATCGATGCAGAGATGCGAAGGGTTAGGGGTGTGACGCTGGCTGAGACCAGCATGAACTTCCGGCGCTGCGAGCAGTGGTTCTGTTCGACCGAAGGCTCTGAAATCCATCAGACTTTCATCACCACCGGAGCGGGTTACGCGGCGCATGCCTTCGCCGGTGCTGAAATCCAGAAGCGGTCGTATCCGAACTCCTATGGAGGCCAGTACCAAAACAGGGGATACGAGCTGATCGCAGAGCTTCAGTTGCTCGATCACGCAGCCTCCATCGGTGAGCAGGCGGTTGCACTTCATTCGGCGGACCAGTGTCCGCAGGGCAAGTTCGACGTCATACTGGCATCAGACCAGCTGAGTCTGCAGATTCATGAGTCGATTGGGCATCCTATCGAACTCGACCGCGTTCTCGGTATGGAGGCGAACTTTGCGGGAACATCGTTTCTTACATTAAATAAGCTGCGTACATTGAAGTACGGCAGCGACCTCCTGAATGTCGTTGCCGATGCAACGGAATTGCACGGTCCCGGCCTCGGAACCTTTGCTTACGATGACGAGGGGGTGGCTGCACAATGTACGCCGATCATCAGCGACGGATTGTTCACCGGATATTTGACCTCCCGTGACACCGCCGCTGCAATCGGCGCAACCCGTAGCGGAGGTTGTCTCCGAGCAGAAGGCTGGAACCGGCTGCCAATTGTGCGTATGACGAACGTCAGCATCTTGCCGGGCGAGTCGCCGCTCAGTCTCGAGCAACTCATCGCCTCGACAGAACACGGCATCCTGATGGAAACCAACCGCTCGTGGTCGATCGATGACAAGCGCTACAACTTTCAGTTCAGTTGTGAAGCGGGATGGGAGATCGTGGGCGGTAAGCGCCACCGCATGTTGAAGAATCCCTCCTACTCGGGAATTACGACAGAATTCTGGAATTCGATGGACGCCATCTGCTCGCGTGACGAATGGACGCTGTGGGGCACCCCCAACTGTGGCAAAGGTCAGCCGCAACAGGTGATGGGCACGGGACATGGTGCTGCACCTGCGCGCTTTCGCAATGTCACCATTGGCACGGCGTACAAAGGGACCGAATAGGGATGCTCACCCGCGATCAAGCCTCCGCCATTTTTGACAAGCTGCGGAAGTACTCGAGCGCCGACGAAGTCGAGCTGCTGGTTTCTAGCGGACGCAGTGCCTTAACCCGTTTTGCCAACAACACGATTCATCAGAACGTTTCCGAAGAAAGCCACGCGTTGTCCTTAAGAGTATCGATCGATCCCAGTTCCGCAAAAGGCGGTCGCACAGCCCGAGCGAGCACCAACAAAATCGATGATGAGAACCTCCGCCGTTTGGCACAAACTGCAGACACGCTGGTCAGGATGCAACAGCCTGACCCTGAGTTGCTGCCAATGCCAACTCCGCAAGAGGTGGCGGAGGCACAAGTGAATGGTAGCGGACTGGTGCTCCGGTACATCGAACGGACGACGCGGATTAACCCGCGGGATCGTGCCGAGGCGGTGGCACGAATCGTTGATGTCGCGAAGAAAAACAAACTCACCTCCGCTGGAATTTATGCGTCATCGGAATTTGGCGAGGCCCTGTTCAATTCGCGCGGTGTCTCCAGGTGGCACGAACAGACCTCGGCGGAGCTCTCCGTCACCATGCTTGGTGAGACGTCGTCGGGATGGCAAAAGGCGAATGCTCCCGATGCTGCCGATCTCGAGCCTCGCGAGATGGCCGAGGTTGCAGCAGAGAAGGCAAGAAGATCGGCGAATCCTCGTGAATTGGAGCCCGGGAAGTACACCGTCATTCTGGAGCCGTCGGCCGTGCTCGACATTGTGGGGTTCATGTTCTGGGACTTCAGTGGCTCGGCGCTTTTGGAGCAGCGATCCTTCCTTACCCATCGCCTTGGCTGCAAGCTGTTCGGCGACAACATTACCGTGAATGACGATGTGTACCATTCGTTACAAACGGGTGCGGCTTTTGATGGCGAAGGCATGACGCGGCAGCGGCTCACGCTGATCGACAAGGGGGTGGTGAAGGAACTCGCTTACTCCCGCAGTGCCGCGAAAAAAATGCGCCAGTCCGAGTTGATGTCAAATGTCGGCTCGATCGGGGCGACGGGACATGGATTCAGGTTGCCGAACGAGATGGGTGAAGCGCCGCTAAACATCGTGTTTGGCGCGGCTCCGGCCAGTGAGTCGCAAGCGGTGGATCAGATGATCGCCTCTACTGATCGTGGAGTTCTGGTAACTCGCCTATGGTACATCCGCGAAATCGATCCCTACGACAAAATCCTGACGGGAATGACACGCGACGGAACATTCCTTGTCACAGATGGTAAAGTGCAGTACGGGATCCGAAACTTGCGTTTCAACGAGAGTCTGCTGCACATGCTTCGGAATGTCGAAGCGTTGGGTCAACCCGCGCGCGCCTGTGGTGAGGAGTCGATCGACATGGTAGTTCCGCCGATGAAAGTGCGGGCGTTCAACTTCACTGAAGCCACGAAATTCTGACGATCGAATTCCATCGAACGGACCCCATAATGCTCGGATCTCAGATAGCACTTTATGGTTAATTCCAAGGTTGATAGCAGTGCCACACGTCTCAATCTCGGTTACCCTAACAGTGGGGCACTTTCGGCGCCACCTTCATAACTAAATGATAACATTGGAATGTCTCCAATTTCGAAACGTAATTTTCTGTGCACAATTGGTGACTTTGGTGGTACTTTAGTAACTTCAGAGCAGGATGCGATTAGATGTATCGTAAATGTGGGACGATTTTATGACCACTGAATCCCATCCTGACTTGAGAAATGCGGTTCGGTTTCCTCTGCACCTCCAAGTGACGTTGAAGACGTCTGCGGATGAGCACCGAGTGCAGACGATTGACATTTCAGCCGGCGGCATTCTGTTTCGCACGGAGACGGAAGTTGAGGTCGGCTCAGACGTGGAATTCACCGTCGCTATGCCTGGCGACGTCCTGGGTTCCGATCAGGATGTGCTGGTGAAATGTAAGGGACGGGTGGTTCGATGTTCCGAAGAGTCCTTCGGGCGGAGCGTAGCGGTTGTCATCGATGAGTACAAGTTCGAGCGGCACTGATCGCCTGGGAGCCTCACTCCCTCGGCACGAGATGGATCGGCAACCTATCCGATCGGGCTTCCCGGTACATTCGAGTCCGATCGAAGCCAAACGCACACCGATCCGAATCATCATTGCAGATTCCGAAGCGATTTTTCGCGTCGGGATGGGGAAGATTTTTGCTCTGGAGCAGGACTTGGAAGTCGTCGCCCAGACCGAGACTCTGCAGCAGACATTGAACGCGGTTACGAATACACCTGCGGAAGTCATCCTATTTGAAGCAGGACTATCGCCGAACCCGGCCGAAGCCGTTGCGGAGGTGATTCGACGATCTCAACCGGACACCAGAGTAATCGTCGTTGCACATCGGACGGGTGAAGAAGAAACTGTCGACTACTTGCGCCGCGGAGTGCGAGGCATCCTGACCCGCTCCGTGTCGCCCGACTTGCTGGTTCGCTGCGTGAGAAAAGTTGCCGCCGGTGAAACTTGGCTCGACAACCAGGGAGTCAACTGGGTGATTGAGGCATATCGCTCTCAGGCCGAGCATGGCGCCACTCCCAAGCAGCATCTGCGTCTCAGTGAAAGGGAAATGCTGATCATCGGTGGTGTCACGCAAGGCCTGAAGAACAAGGACATTGCCTTGGAAGTGGGCACTACTGAGCAGGTCGTGAAGAATTACCTTCGAAAGATATACGACAAGCTTGGCGTGTCAGACCGGCTTGAGCTAGCCCTCTACAGCATGCATCGCCGCCTTTTAGATGGCTACGTTCCGCTCGCTGGCCGCGAAGCGTCGGCCACGCATTCGCCAAGCCGCACCACTCCGCAAGCGCACTTGGCATCCACTGGAACGGGGCCGTGGTCCAACGATTCCGGCAAAAAGGAGTAGTCCGCTCCACTCCGCAAATCCCTGTGCTGCTGACATAAGCCATTTTTGTGGCTTCATTCCCCGCCGCGAACGCTTCCTGTATTGTTTAGTTTTAGTGAGTGAACAATACGATAGGTTGATAGAGCCCTTATCCAACAATCGAGGATCTCAATGCAACTGTTTAGCCCAAGACTTCAAACGAACTTGCTGGCAGTTGCGGCCCTTCTTGTTTGCAGTGCAACGTCTTTGTGCGCGCAGAGTCAGTCCGCCCTCCCGATGAACGCGCGCTCCAAGATCGATGAAATCGCAAACAATGCATTGTCAGTCACAGGTGTTCCGAGCGCGTCGCTTGCTGTAGTGAAGGACGGAAAAATCGCGTACACACAAGCTTATGGCGATGCCCGACTAGATCCTAAAACTTCCGCCAAGCCGCAAATGCGTTACAGCATCGGCTCCATTAGCAAACAGTTTACCGCAGCAGCGATTCTTATCCTGCAGCAGCAGGGGAAGCTCTCGCTCGGCGACAAGGTTTCTAGGTGGGTGCCGAGGCTGACGCGAGGCGATGAGGTCTCTATCCGTCAGCTACTGTCACACACCTCGGGGTATCAGGATTACGCCCCTCAAGACTATGTAATTCCTGATTGGGAAAAGCCGATCTCGGCGCAGCAAATCATGGATCGCTGGGCCAAGATCCCGCTCGATTTTGATCGCGGCACGCAATGGCAATACAGCAACACCAATTATGTAATCGCCGGAGCGATTGTCGAAAGGGTCGCAGGCAAGCCGCTCTTTGACTTCCTGCAGGAACGTGTGTTCGCGCCACTGAACATGACGAGCGCAACCAATACCGACTTGCGGAAACTGCCGGCCAGTGACCCTGCTGGCTACTTCCGTTATGCGCTCGGTCCCTCGCGTCCGGCGCCAAAAGAAGGACCGGGATGGATGTTCGCTGCTGGAGAGCTAGCCATGACAGCCGAGGACGTAGCTAAATGGGACATCTCGCTGATCAACCAATCGCTGCTTAAGCCCGCCTCATACCGCGAAATGGAAACAGAAGTGGTGTTGAACAACGGAGTTGGCACGCGTTATGGACTAGGGGTCTCCGTCCTCAGTCAGAACGGACACCGTTGGCTCGAACACAGCGGTGAAGTCTCAGGATTCACAGCTGAAACCATCGTCCTGCCCGACGATGGTTTTGCGGTAGCCGTCCTGACAAACCAGGATGCCGTTGGCGCGGCGTCGCAAATTGGGCAGGGAGTTGTGGACTGGTTTGTGAAAAGCCAGAACGCGCAGGACCCCAAGCAGGACGCCTTGATTCGCGGGGTCTTTGACGCTATCAAACAAGGCAAAATCGATCG
>Ga0306920_100010318_pt1 | contig 12528 bp, 12 predicted proteins | sample flu12Cox44000170_FD_204666 | JGI IMG/M metagenome (GOLD analysis project Ga0306920, IMG submission 204666) | Lab enrichment of tropical soil microbial communities from Luquillo Experimental Forest, Puerto Rico - flux4day.12C.oxic.44.000.170 (v2)... | ecosystem: Environmental > Terrestrial >...
TTTTCTGGCGTTTAAAAAGTTTTGTTCGAATTGGTCAGCCCGATGGGCAGGTCGATTTAAGCTCCCATTAGCGTTTCATGCCGGCGAGAATCGGCTTCTAGCGTGATGCTCGAAGCGTCTGGATGAATTCCTTCAATTTGGCGCTAGTCTGAGCCCGTTCTTCGTCCGTCGTTGGCGGCTCATCAGGCTTCGGCTCAACCCGTTTCTTCTTAGGAAGCGGCGATGGCTTTGTGTTTGTGACCGGCTCCCGGTAATCTTTTTCGAGGGCGCCCATGAAGAATCCTCCGCGTTTCGCAGGTCTTTGGATCTCGTGAGAGCAGCTTTTTCTAAAACGTAGCCTTTGCCGTCTTGGTCGAGATAAAATTGGACCGTTTTTCTCTGGTCATAGCTCAGCTTCAGCTTTTCGGTGAGTTTCTCCACAATCTCGGCGGGTTCGTCATCATCATCCGGCCAAGAAGAAGCGACGACGACGACGGGCTGCTTGGTGGGGAGTTGCTCATGGAGTTTCGATCCGTCGTCGTCGTTTCTCTTGTTTGTGTTCTCTTGCTCTATATTACCGAAAGCGGTTTTCCGGCTTTCGCCAAAGTGGTTTTCCGGATTTCCCGAAAGAGGTTTTTCCGCTTTCCCGAAAGTGGTTTTCCCACTTTCGCTAGGAGAATCGGCCTCCATGATGGCATCCAAGGTGTCTGTATGGATGCGATAATACAGCCGGTGATCGAGGCGATCGTACTTGGTTTCTAGGATTTTCTTCTTCTTAAGATCCTCGGTGCACTTGTCCTGTTCCCACCGCGATAGACCAGTCTCTTCTTCGAGCTCAAGTTTGGTTTTGTAGATCCAGCCTTCTTCGTCCTGCTGTTTGCCCTTCCAGAAGAAAAGCTGGGCGATAAAGAGCGCTTCCTTAGGGCCTATGGCATGAATGAGCTTGACCGGTACCGTGATGGTGCGGCCGCTGTGCTCATATGCTTCAGACCATTTCATGCTTGCATTCCCATTCAATCGCCGCCGACGCCAGGTCTCTCGATTTTTTCTGCAGGCCCTTTTGCCGGCCGGCGCACAACCTTCTCAAGGTTGGTCATACAGTTGGGACTTCGGCAAATAGAACGAGCGAACCGCTTTCAGCCAGGCGGAGAGGGGACTCTTCCCGTTCCAGTCCACCTCCTAGGAGAGCTGCGCGCACATCTCGGCGGTCTAGAGGGCGAGGCCGCCGCGGCCGAGCTCCCTCACAAGATCATCCTCGTGGATGGTCCCGGGAGTTCTCCCTTGGGCGTCCAACGTTTCCCAAACCCCGTAGCAAGCTCGCAGGATCGCTGCGGTGTACGCCCGCGCTGGGAGCAAGTCCCACAAGGGGACCTCAAAAGTCTTTGTCCCTTCCTCGCGTTCGATGGCGATCCGCGCGCTTCTTTCGTGAAGACCACAAACGATCGCCGGTACGCCGCCGCCGGTCGTCTTGCGGTCCGTCAGGAAATAGACAGAGTTACCGATCTCCATAATTTAACATTCTCCTTTAGGGTTAGGGTGTTGTTCTAGGAAGCGGATCAAAAGTTCTCGCGTGTTCGATCGGGGAGTGGTTCGTCCCGATTCCCAGCTTTTGAGACTGGCGAGAGTCAGATCGAAGAGATGCTTACGAAAAAACGCCACCGTTTCGGCCTGTGAAAGGCCGTGGGTTTGACGCCAGAAAATAAGGGATTCGACCACAGGATCTTTTGTTTGCGCTGGCGCTCCGGCCCGTCTCTTCATATAGAGCCATGATGCAGGGAGAAAAACATACAAGCAAGAAAAACTAGTAACCAAATATGTCGCTTTTATTTTGTCGTTCAAAACTGACGTTGAGGCTTGCTATCACCAGCTGTACTATGCGAGAAATCGCCCTTCCAAATGGATCGCGAGCTCGGTGACCCCATCAATTCTCCCCAGACGGGTAAAGAGCTTAGGGCTTGGCGGAAGGCTCTCGGGCTACGACAGCGGGAGCTCGCCAGGGTCCTAGGACTTCACCCGAATACGATTCGCCGGGCGGAGTGGGCGATGTGCGACCATCTGAAAGGTCAACTTCTCCTCGCGGTCCAACTTACGCAGCATCGCATCGTGCACGGTGAAATTGATTTTAGCGCTATTTTCCGTGAGAGAGTGCCTCGAGGACGGCCGCGAAAAGATATGGGGTGACGTAAAACTGTAACATAAAAAGTCCCTATTTTTCCTTGCCGCCTGCTTAGAATCCCTATAGAACCTGTGGCGACTTACGAAGTTTTGTCGTCCTATGGTGAATAGAGTAGTTACAGAAAACGGGGAGAGCAACGGAAAAGATGCGGCCCTGGGGAGGCGCTTAGAAAAGCTCCGACGCGACTTCGGCCCCACTTTTCTCGCTGCACTCAACGATCCTCTAACGATCGAGATCGTGCTCAACGCCGATGGCACCCTGTGGCAGGAAAAGCTGGGCGGCGAGATGGAAATCATCGGCGAAATGAGCGCCTCGCGCGCCGAAGCGGTGATGCGCACCATTGCGGCTTGTCTCAACACGGTCATCACCTGGGATCACCCAATGCTGGAGGGGGAACTCCCGCTCGATGCATCCAGGTTCGCAGGCCAGCTCCCGCCAATTGTCTCCGCGCCGACGTTCTCGATCCGCAAACGCGCCTCGAGCGTCTTCACTCTTGCTCAGTACGTGGAGCAGGGGATTATGACGCCAGAACAAAAACAAACGCTTTGTTCAGCGATTCTGGAGCACCAGAACATTCTGGTAATCGGTTCTACCGGCTCAGGAAAGACCACGCTGACCAACGGTCTCATCCATGAGATGACCTGCTTGTGCCCTCATGAGCGCATCATCATTATCGAGGACACCGGCGAAATCCAATGTGCAGCCCGTAACGCGGTGCTTTACCACACGACCGCCGAGGTGACGATGACCAAGCTCTTGCGCACCTCGTTGCGTATGCGACCCGACCGAATCCTGGTAGGCGAGGTGAGGGGACCTGAAGCTCTCGACCTGCTCATGGCCTGGAACACCGGCCACCCTGGCGGAATCGCAACCTTGCACGCTAACACCGCGAGCTCTGGCCTGAGCCGGCTCGCCAGTCTCATTTCTATGGCGCGGGATTACCCCAAGCCAATCGAACCGCTCATTGGCGAGGCGGTCGATTTCATCGTTCACATCGCCAAGGAAAACCACTCCAGAAAAATAAAAGAAATCCTCCGGGTTACATCCTACAACACGCAAACAAACAGTTACGACTTAAGCACTCTATGAAAGCAAAATGGCTCTTCTTATCGATCCTTCTTTTTCTGGCGTTGAGCCCTTGCTTGGCCTTGGCTGCCGGCACCGGCGGCGGCGGAGGGCTCCCTTGGGAAACCCCTATCCAGAATGTTTCCAACTCCCTCACCGGCCCCGTGGCCAAAGCAATCGCGCTGATCGGTATCATCGGCGCGGCCGGTGTGCTCATCTTCCAGCACGCCGAGATGAACATGTTTGTCCGGTTTGTGACGTGGATCGTCCTGGTCATTAGCTGTCTGGTCGGCGCCAATGCTTTCTTAAATAACGCTGGTGCCACTGCAGCGGAAATCACGAGCAACCCAAAACCTTTGCAGCACGAGGTCGGTGCGGCCTTTCCGCGGCTCTCGGAGCCGTGGCCCCATTGAAGAAAGAAAGATGCAAAGATGCGCCCGAGCGATCACAGTATCCCGATTCACCGCGCCGCTAACCGGCCCGTGCTGCTCCTGGGTTGTGACCGGGAGCTGATCGGTTTGGTGATTGCCGCATCGCTGGGCTTGATCTGGATCGGCCAGACTTGGACCAGCGTCGGTTACGGAGTCTTTCTCTTCCTGTTCAGCCTCGGGGTCTTGCGCCTGGCCGCTAAGTCCGATCCCTACATGCGCCAAGTCTATATGAGAAGCCGTCACTACAAGAGGACGTACCTAACCAGGAGTACACCGTTTGTGGATACGCCAAAAAGAAAGAATGGATCGCTGAGCCCCTACCGATCGCGGGATCCGGGCTTCTGCGACCTTCTCAATTGGGCCGCGGTGCCGGAAGACGGCATTGTCATTGGGAAAGACGGAAGCCTGATGGCCGCCTGGGTGTATGAGGGCGAAGATGAGGCAAGCCGCACCGATGAAGAGCAGGCGCTTGTGTCATTTCGAATCAACGAAGCGCTTAAACGACTCGGGAACGGATGGATGCTCCACGTCACTTCAACGCGGGCCGAGGCGGCTGGATATCCCGCGCGGAGCCTGTCGCATTTCCCGGATCCCGTGACGGCGGCGATCGATGAGGAACGCAGGCGTTTCTTCGAAGCGCGCGGCCAGATGTATCAGAGCCGTTTCACTCTGGTCGTGACCTGGCTGCCCCCAGCGCTGACGCAAAAGAAGTTCACCGATCTGATGTTCGAGGATGATCGGCCGGCGGGGGACGCCCGCGAACAAACGCTCTCTATCCTTCAGCAGTTTAAGCGCGAGATTTCGGCACTTGAATCGCGCCTGGCGCCGCCATTCAAGCTGCGCCGGCTGCGCGGCCGCGCGGTGCAGCAGGAAGACGGTTCGTACCTCATCCTTGATGACCTGCTCGAGCACCTGAACTTGTGCGCGACGGGGAAAAATCACCCGGTGATCCGGCCCAGGAATCCGATCTATCTCGATGCGGTCATCGGAGGGCAAGACCTGGTCACCGGCGTGATTCCCCGAGTCGGACGCAAGTTCGTCCAGATCGTCACTATCGACGGATTTCCTCATGAGTCTGCTCCTGGAATTCTCACGGTTCTCTCCGAGCTCCCGCTCGAATACCGGTGGACGAGCCGCTATGTGTTCCTCGATCGGCATGAGGCCACCAGCCTCCTTAAAACGTACCGCAAGAAATGGCGGCAGAAGATGCGCGGCATCTTCAGCCAGATTTTCCCGAACCCTAACGCCTACGTCAACGCGGACGCCAAGATGATGAGCGAGGATGCCGAGGAAGCGCTCGTCGAGATCGAGAGCGGGGATACTGCCGGCGGTTATTACACTTCGACCGTCGTCGTCTTTGACGAAGACCGCGCCAAAGTCGAGGCGGCCGCCAAGCAGATCGAAAAGGCGATCAATAATGCGGGATTTACCGCGCGCGTCGAATCCTTGAATACGATGGACGCGCTGATTGGCAGCTTGCCTGGTCACGGCGTCCAGAACGTCCGTAGGCCTTATGTCTCGGTCTTTAATCTCGCGCACCTCATTCCTACGAGCTCGATCTGGACTGGGGAAGAAAAAGCGCCTTGCCCGATGTATCCGGCGCTTTCTCCGGCCCTGATGCAGTGCGTCACCAAAGGTCACACGCCGTTCCGGCTTAATCTCCACGTCCGCGACCTTGGACACACGATGATCTTCGGCCCGACCGGTGCCGGCAAAAGCACTTTCCTGGCGCTTATCATCGCCCAGCTCCGCCGATATCGCGACATCTCCATATTTGTCTTCGACAAGGGGATGAGCTTGTATCCCTTAACCGCCGCGGCGGGCGGCGCCCATTACACGATCGCCGGCGACGATGAGAGCCTTGCTTTCTGCCCGTTGCAGTTCCTGGAAACGCCGGCCGATAAAGCATGGGCCTTGGAATGGATCGAAATCATCTTGGCCCTTAACGGGAAAGAGATCACCCCAGGCGAACGCAACGAGATTGCGGGCGCGCTCGAGAGCCTGAGCCGAAGCCACGGCAATTCGCTCACCCATTTCCTTTCCACCGTTCAGGTGCGCGACGTCCAGGAAACCCTCAAACAGTACACGGTTGAGGGCAGCTTTGGGCACCTGCTCGATGCGGAGACTGATTCCCTCGCACTCGCGCGGTACACAACCTTTGAGATCGAGCACCTCATGAACCTCGGGGAAAAATACGCTCTACCCGTGCTGCTTTACCTGTTTCGTAGAATCGAGCGTCTGATCGGCTCACAACAGGGTAAACCCAGCGTTATCGTGCTCGATGAGGCCTGGCTGATGTTGGGGCACCCGGCTTTCCGCGACAAAATCCGAGAATGGTTGAAGGTGATGCGCAAGGCCAACTGTGCCGTCGTAATGGCCACCCAATCCCTTTCGGACGCCGGCCGCAGCGGGATCCTCGATGTGATCGCCGAGAGCACGCCCACCAAAATCTTCCTGCCAAATGTCTACGCGCGCGATGAAGTGTTTCAGGAGCTCTATGTCCGCCTGGGCCTCAACAAACGGCAGATTCAGCTGGTCACCGAAGCCACCCCAAAACGCGAGTACTACGTGACGAGCGAGAAAGGCCGACGGCTGTTCGAGCTGGCCCTCGGGCCGCTCGCCCTGGCCTTCTGCGGTGCCAGCGACAAAGACACGATCGCGAAAATCCAGGGCCTGGAAAAGAAATTCGGTCCTGAGTGGATCTACCCTTACCTAGCCTCACGAGGCTTGCGCCTGGCCGACTACACCACCACCAGCACGCCATGACAACAGCAGCACTGACTCCAGAAAAGAACATGGTCTCTTTGGGAACAGAAACTCCCGCGGACCAGCAAGCCAGTATGCTGGCAAGCCAGCAAGATGCTAATCCCTTTCTCGACACGCGCCGCGCCTGGAACGGCGTCTGGGAAGAGAGTTTGGCGAACGCGCGCCGTTGGCGAATGATTGCCTTCGTTCTGCTCGCGCTCTTGGGGATAGCCGTTTATGGGCTGATCAATCTCGGGAGCCAGCCCAAAGCGATTCCTTACATTGTCGAAGTAAACAAGTTGGGAGAAGTGGCTTACGCTGGGCGGCTAGAGCCGGCGCGCGCTGATAGCAATGTGATCAAAGCGTCAATTGCTTCCTTCATTGCCGATTTGCGCCTGGTCACGCCGGACGCTGGGCTCCAGGCTGAAGCTGTCAATCGAGTCTATGCGTACATCTCGAAAGGCGATCCCGCTCTGGGCAGGGTGAACTCTTTCTATGGCGCGACCAAAGAATCCAGTCCCTACGTACGCGCTCAGGATGAGATTGTCTCGGTCGCGATCGATGATGTGTTGCCTACCAGCCAGAACACTTGGCAGGTGGATTGGAGCGAGACCACGCGTGATCGCAAAGGCGAGAAGGCTGTAACTGCCAAATGGAGAGGCCTAGTCACAATCGTCCTTGTGCCACCCAGCGCATCGACCTCGGAAACGCAACTCCGCCGTAATCCTCTGGGCGTCTACGTTCAGGATGTGACTTGGAGCCGACTTAACTAACACTTATGAAGGCAAGGAACAAAGTTCTTTTTCTGGCGTTTCTCACCGCACGTTTCGCCGGCGCTGAACCGGCGCCACTTCCCGGCGCTCTCCCGAGCGCGGCCCCTGTTTGGACGCCGCCCGCCGCACCAACGCCAGAAAAGAAAATTGCTGGCAATGCAGCAAATCAGCGAGATGCGCAAGCAACACCTTCTCCGGTTGCCGCGGTTGCGCCGGCGGAGCGATGGGATCTTCTGTCAACCCTGGCCAACCGGCAGGATCAAACTGTCACCCTCTCGATCGATGAAGCGGCCGGCGTCGAGATGACGCGAGAGTGGCGCGAACGCGCGAAGAACTTCGAAACTCAGAACATGACTGATGGCGCAGTTCAGTTCACCTGGCCCGCGGAAATTCCTTCGATCGTCTGCGCTGTGCTCCAAGTAACCGATGTGGCCCTTGAACCCGGCGAAGCGATCACAAGCGTTTCGACCGGGGATAACTTGCGCTGGGGTGTCGAATCGGTGGTCTCTGGGGATGGAGCCACGCAACAGCCGCACCTTATTATCAAGCCGTTCGATCGCGGCCTGACCACCAGTGTGGTCGTGACTACCACGCGGCGAAGTTATCATCTTACCCTGCGTTCCACAGATCAGGCCTACATGCACGAGGTCTCATTCACTTACCCCGAAGAGCCGCAAAAACCCGCGGCGCCGGAGCAAAAGCCTAAGGCCAATGTGGCTTTGACCGAAGAAGTTGAGCCCTCGGCAAGCCAAGAAAAGAAGCCCGCGCGCAAACCAAGCGGGGAATTGCCGCGCGGATCTCGGGTCCGCCGCGACCCGCCTGGTCAACCGGAGTATACCCAGGATCCGGACAGTTATCGGATCAACGGCACCCCAAGGTGGCGACCGATCAACGTTTATAACGACGGCCGCAAAACCTACGTGGTCATGACCGAAGAGATGACTCGGACCGAGGCTCCGGCCATGCTTGTTCTTCGCAGGAACAATTATTTATTCGGTTACGATAAGGTGCTGGCGAATTATCGCCTCCAGCACAAGACCTATATCGTTGATACCGTCTTTGACCGCGCCATCCTGGTGAGCGGCAGCGATAAAGTCACTCTTACACGCGTGCCCGGCAAGGTGCGCGCGATCAGTACCTTGGAGGGAAGCGATGCCGGAAACCGAAAATAACCAGCCTCCAGAACAGCCACCCGCACCTGCAGGCAAACCCTACAGTGTCCGCCGTGTCAACAACGTGCCGCTCTTGATCGGTTTTATCCTGGTGGCAGCTTTTGTAGCCATCGTTTTTCTGGTGGTGCTGCCCAGCAATGACAACGCCAGAAAAGAAACCAAGACAAGAATCGTGAGCTCGGAGGGTGAAGCCGCGGCGATCAACGCCGGCGCGCCCAATGGATTTATCGCGGCGAGGACCGCGCAAACACCGGCAGCGCCGGCTCCTACCGCTGAGCCGGTTGCCTATCGGCTGCCAGCAGCCCCTCAAGCAACTCCGGACGATCGCCTGGCCACCCTGAAGGAGGCGCTCTCGTTCCGGACTCGCAGCGTCAACGTCGAGCACCCGGTGTTGTACCAGGCAACGCCGGCTCCCACACCACAGCCGGTTTCCGCGCCGGCGCCGGAAGATTACCGGACGCTAATGGAGAGGACTCGGGCGGTGAGGGAAGGCAATGGAACGCCAGAAGTAAAGAGGGAGGCGACAGCCCTAGGCAATGCTCTGGCAAGCGCCGATTACGGTGCCGATAATCCCGACCGATGGCATAGCCCCAACCAGGTCGAAAACCCGGTACGCTATCAGCTTCGCGCTGGCTTTGTGATTCCGGCAGTTTTACTTTCTGGCGTCAATTCTGAAGTGCCAGGCACCATCATTGCCCAGGTAGCTCAGGATGTTTTTGATAACGCCACCGGCACCGAGCTTCTGATCCCGCAAGGTGCGCGGCTCATTGGCTCGTACGCGTCTAACGTCCAGTACGGTCAATCGCGGCTGTTTGTCGTCTGGCAACGGATCGTTTTCCCAGACGGCCGCGCCCTGGATATCGGCGCCGAGCCTGGCACTGGTTCCGATGGATATGCTGGGTTCAAAGACAGGGTCGATTCTCACTGGGTTCGGATCTTCGGGAGTGCCGTTTTGATGTCGGCTATTTCCGCCGGCGTTGCTTATTCGCAGGATCGCAATGGCCAGGTTAGCGGCAATTATTCCGCGCCGAGCTTTGGGCAGGAACTCTCAGCGGCGACGGGGCAGCAGTTCGGCCAGGCGGCCGCCAAGCTCCTCGAGAAGAATCTCGACATCGCCCCGACCCTGAAGATAAGGCCTGGGTACCGCTTCTCAGTCCTGTTAATCAGGGATTTTGTGTTTCCCGGCGTCTACGAGGACTTCGCCTACCACCGCGGGAATCAGAACAGATGAAGACGCCAGAAAAAGAAAACTAGGAAGGAAAACCAATGCTTAGGAAAGTGTTAACTGGGATCGCACTTTGTGCCATTGCCACCGGGGTAGCGCCTTTGGCGCTGGGGACCGGTTTCGAGTTCGTTTACGATTCGGCTAACCACATGACTGCGCTGGCAGAGCTCCAGCAACAGGCTACGAGCGCAACGCAGAACGTTGCCTCGGTCCTGAAACAGGTCGATCAGTACGCCACGCAGCTTCGGCAGTATCAGACGCAGCTCATGCAATACGCTCAGCAGATCAAAGACGCGGCGCTGCCGGTCTCACAGATCTGGGGTCAGGCGCAAGGCACCATGCGCGATATGATGAGCCTGGTGAACCAGGCCCAGGGTGGTCAGATGCTCGCTTATCTCCAGCAATACAAGGATTTGAACGGCTGGCTGCAGAGCAACGGCTATTACAATCCGAATACGATCCAGCAGGGTTACGCCCTCCAGAAATCAACCAACGACACGGCCCTACAGATGGCCCAGGCACAGCGCGCGGCGCTTCTGAACGATGTTCAGCGCTTCGATGGGTTGCAGCAAGCGGCTTCGAGCGCGGACGGCGCGGACAAGCTACTGAGTGCGGCGAATCAGATCGCCGCGGAACAGACCAAGCAGCTCATGCAAATGCGGGCTCTATGCAACCAGTTGCTCGAAGAAGCCGCTGCCCGCGATGCGGCCCTCGCTAACCGCCAGGCTATGATGGATGCGGCTACGCAGAAGGCGCTGGCGAACGATAATGGCGGCTTTGAGAATACCAAGTTGCCTTTGAACTACTCGAACTTCAGCAAATGACTAGGCTCTTTACCAAGATTGTTCCGCGGACGCCGTCGTCAATTGGCATCTGGATTTTTGGACTGTGCTGCGTGTTTGCGGTTGCTGCCATGATAACGCATAACATCGCTCGTCTGTCTGACGAGGAAAAGCGTCATGAGGTCCAGACGAGGTTGGAACAAACGGCCCGCAAAATAGATGAAGACTGGAAGAACGGTAAAGGCGCTTTTTCTAATACTACTCTGCCGTTGAATTACGACCGCCTATCACCTCGGGAATCAAAGTGAAGTCAATTGCTTTGCTCGTCATCCTCCTATTTTCAGCCTGTCAGGAGTTCTACCCAAAAGCCAATCGGGCTTCTGCTACAAGCCAGGCTCTAAAAAGGGGAAGGGGAGGCTTCGAGGGAACAACCTTGCCTTTGGACTATGATAAAGTCGCTTCAGATCTAGAAAAACAACGACGATGAGAAAGCAGTTCCGAACAGTTTTCGCGTCAATCGCATTCTGCGGCTTTTTTGTTCAGACAGCGGCGGCCGGTGTGGGTACTGATGTGATTGATAACATCACTAACCGATACAGTAACAGCGCGGAATCCTGGATCTTGAGCATTCAGGGTCATGCTGAGGATTTGTTTTGGATACTTGCTGCCATCGCCGTCGTTTGGACATTCATCGTTTTAGTGCTGCGACAATCGGATTTGGCCGACTTTGTGGGGGCGGTAATTCGATTCATTTTGACTACGATGTTCTTCTACTGGCTCGTCGACCATGGTCCAACGCTAGCGGCGAAGATTCTTTCCTCGACAATGCAGCTTGCGGCGGACGCTACTAATGTGCAAGCCGTCACGATTGGAGACTTCATTGATCTGGGCATCAAGATCTTTATCGACGTGACAAATTCTGTTCAAGCTAGCTGGAATCCGATTCCTGCGGTTGCAGCCATTTTGTTGACGCTCATAATCATGCTTGCGCTGGCCGGTATCACGTTCGTTCTCATACTGGTGAACTGCCAGACATACGTGCTACTTGCGGCCGGCGTGATTTTTCTTGGATTTGGGGCTACCGAATGGACGCGCGACCTGTCAGTTTCATACTTTAAACACCTGCTTGGTATCGGCATTAAACAGTTCGTACTGCTGCTGCTGGCCAGCATCGCGCTGGACGTTTTGAAAACTATGGACGCGTCTCATACCAGCAGCGGATGGACGCCAGATCTCGCAGACCTCTGCCGCGCTGTGGCGGAGTCCGTCATTCTTTTGATGTTGATTGCAGTAGTACCAGGCAGTGTTGCCGGCATGTGTGGAGTCCCAGTTAGTACGGCAGGGGTAGGTACTTTATTCGCCGGCGCACAATACGGAGCGCAAGCGGCAGCACTTGCCTCAGGTATAGGCTCGACTGCTATGGCTGGGGGTCGAGCCTTCGGAAGTGCGGTCCGGAATGCCGTAAAACAAGGCCAGGCGCTATCCAGAGGGAAACCCTAACGTGTTACTAGGATGAGCCGGATAGTCGATGTTATGATTCGGAGTTACGCGAAAGGCTATCTTTTTGGTCAGATGGTCGTGGGATGTTTTTTCCTCTTGGTGTTTGGTAGTTTTGCCCTGTCGATTTGGTGGCTGTTAATAGATTCATATTTGAAGGAACATCACATCCACGATTTCTGGTCTTTCCTTCAGTGGGTTTGGCCTCATCTATGGTGACGTCAGCCAGGAGAAAAGCAGTGAAAAAGGGCAAATGGCTCGTGCTTCTTGTCCTCGCCTGGCTACCATCGCTGGTTAGCGCCGCTGGAACTCAGCCTTACAGCCTTTCGATTGAGATCTATGCGGGGCTGACCACTGCAGAACAATCGATGAGTCGGCCTTTTTTACAGGAATTGATGGCGTTCAAAGAAGGAACCGGCCCTCCACCTGGCCAGCTCGGCCGAATCCTGCACCTGGAGCATCCAGCGGCTCCTGACTTTGATTTGGTAGGGGAGGGGACAGCCGATGGCCAGACTCGCTCGGTGCGCGTCCGTGTCACTCAGAAGCCTGACGGGCGGCTGTTTCTGCAGTTCTCGGACCTGGGCGGACCCAGCCAATCGTTTTTCAGCCACAACCAGCTGTTGATCGGGCCTGGGGAACGCCAGTTCCTACGGTTTCAGGATACTCCTGGCTCTCCTGGCTCC
>Ga0306920_100010319_pt1 | contig 12528 bp, 12 predicted proteins | sample flu12Cox44000170_FD_204666 | JGI IMG/M metagenome (GOLD analysis project Ga0306920, IMG submission 204666) | Lab enrichment of tropical soil microbial communities from Luquillo Experimental Forest, Puerto Rico - flux4day.12C.oxic.44.000.170 (v2)... | ecosystem: Environmental > Terrestrial >...
GAGCGCTTCACCAAGACGCGCTCGGAGCTCACCACGCTGGTGGAGATCGCCTTCGGCGGCATGGTGGCCGAGGAGATGTTCTTCGGCGAGGCAGGGACGGGTCCGGCCGGCGACCTCGAGGCGGCCACCCGCACGGCGGCGCTCATGGTCGGCGCCTACGGGATGTCGGGCTCGCTCGTGTCGCTGCTCGCGGCGGGAGGCCCGCCCGGCGCCAACCTGGTGGCCAAGGTCCTGTCCGACGACGCCGGGCGAGCCGCCCTCGAGCAGATCCTCACCGAGGCCAAGGCGTCCGTGCGGGAGCTGCTCGAGGGACACCGTGCCATCGTCGAGGCCCTGCGCGACGCCCTCCTCGCACGCGACGAGCTGGTGGCCGACGAGATCGAGGCCGTGATCCTGGCCGCCGGCCCGGCGGTGGAGGGCCCGATCTCGGCGTTCCTGCCCGAGGGCCGCGACGTGCTCCCGGCCGGCCTCGCCGACGTGCTCCCCGCCGGCCTCGCCGACGTGCTCCCCGCCGGCCTCGCCGACGTGCTCCCGGCCGGCCTCACCGACGTGCTCCCCGCCGGCCTCGCCGACGTGCTCCCGGCCGGCCTCGCCGACGGGTCCGATGGACGGGCCGACGGCTTCCCCGAAGGCTTCCCGGGTGGGCTCTCGCGGGGCTGAGGAGCCGGTCGGTCAGTAGACCTCGCTGGCCGGCTCGAGCAGGCTCACCGATCCCCGCGACGCCCGGCGGCGGGCCCACACCAGCACGTCCACGTCGTCGGTGAGGTACACGAGCTGGACCGACGCGGACAGCTTCTCGAGGGCGTCGAGGATCGACCACTTGCGCTCGCCGTGGATGCGCTCGAAGGGCTCGTCGAAGACGACCGTGATGCTCTCCCCGTAGGGCCCGACGCGACGGGCGGCGGCCAGGTGCCCGAGCAGCACCTGTTGAACCGCGTCGACGTCGAGCACGACGTCGCCCAACCCGGCCGATCCGAGTGAGGCGAGCCGGCGCTCGAGCGCCTCGCGCCGGTCGGCCATGGCGGAGACGTCGGGGAGGGCGCGGAACGACGCCTCGTACTCGGCCACGAGGGCGGCCCGGCGGCGGGCGAGGGCCTCCCGATCGAAGTCGGCGTCGACCGCCACGAAGTCGTCTTCGTCCCATCCGGGCTGGCGGTGGGCGTCGACCAGCGCCTCCAACTTGCGCAGGTCGGCGTCGATCTCCCGCTCCGTCCGCGCCTCGGCCCGGGCCTTTTCCCGCTCCTCGGCCGCGCCCCGCGCCTGCTCGAAGGCGTGCAGGCGCCGTTCGAGGTCGGCGTCGTCGGGCCCGCCGTTGCCCCCACCCTTGGCGCCGAACCCGGCCCCGCCGAGCGCGGTCTCCAGGTCCGACCGGGTCGCCGCCTCGCCGCGCTCGGATTGCTCGAGCGCCGCCTGCAGCCGGGCCTGGACGCTGATCGACGCCTGGTGGCGGACCATCTCCACCGCCAACCGGGGATCGTCAACCCCGAACGGCTCGCAGGCGGCCACGAGGCGGGCGCGCGCCTTGGCCACGGCCGGCTCGGCCACCGTGGTCAGGCGGTCACGGAGCAGGGCGATCTCGTCGGCCGCCCCCCGCGACCCGCCGAGGGACCGGGCGTAGTCCCGGGTCTCCGCTTCGAGGGCCAGCGCGTCGGTGGGGGCCAGATCGCCGGCCAGCTTGCGCCAGGCGGCCATCGCCCGCCGGTACTCGAGGGCGGCCAGCTCGAGCGGCTCGGTGGCCTTGGGGTCGATGTTGACCTCCAGCCGTCGCATCTGGAACGTGATGTACGACGCCACCCCCGCCCGCTGGAGCGCGTCCGTCTCCGCCTGCTGGCGTCGCGCCAGCTCGCGGTTGGGCACGGCCACCGCCCACACGGCCACCCCCGCCACCCCGAGCACCCCGACGGCGATGAGCTCGGGGAAGGTGATGAGGCCGATGAGGCACACGAGCAGGCCGACGAACGCGCCCCCGAGACCCGGCAGACGGCGCCGGCCCGCCTCACGCACGGCCACGTCCACGGCGTCGTGGGCGGTCTCGAGGTCGGCGGCGGCCGACGGCGAGACGCCCTCGGCCTGGAGGCCGCCCAGCGCCAGCGACTGGTCCTCCAGGCGGCGGGCGGCGTCGATGGTACGGCGGGCCGCGGCCCACACCTCGTCCTGGCTGGCGTGGGCCAGCCGCACCACGGCCGGGTGGCTGGGATGGGGCAGGGCGCCGGCGGCCAGCGAGTCGAGGCGGTCGCTGAGCAGCGCCCGCTGGGCCTCGGCCTCCTCGAGCAGCGCAGACAGCCCCTCCAGCTCGGGAGGCACGCGGTCGGGCGTCTCCAGCGCCTCGGCCAGGGTGCGGGGATCGAGGCGGTCGCGGTTGCCGAAGCGGGCCCACTCGGTGCGCAGGGAAGCCCGGGCCCGCCGCCAGCGGTCGGCCCGGGAGCGCACCTCGTGGCCGACGGCCATCAGCTGGCGGTCGGCGGCGGCCACCGCCGCGCCGCCACGGAGCGAGTCCTGCTCGGCGCGCACGTGCTCGAGCTGGGCCACCAGTGCGCCGTACCGGCGCCGGGCCCGGTTCGCTTCGGCGTCGCGGACCTGTTCGTCGATGTCGGCCACCTCGGCCCGCATGGCGTCGACCCGCTTGCCGAAGGCGAGCGCGGCGCCGAGCTCGGCGTCGAGGGCGGCGAGCGCAGCGCGCGCCTCGGCCACCTCCGGGCGCTCGGGTTCGGCCGGGGCGGCGCTGGACGGCGTGAGATCGGCGGCGGTGAGCACCATCAGGTGGCGCAGCGACCGGTCGTCGACGCCGAGCAGCATCGACGGCTCGTCACAGGGCTGGCCGTCGTCGGTGCTCCAGAACCACCCGTTGCCCTCGCGTTCGCCGACGAACACGTCGCCGGTGTTGTCCACCCACCGGGCCCCCCACAGGTCCTTGCCCCGCCCGGTGAGGGCGTGGACCATGAGGTCGGCGAAGTCGGACCGGGCGCGGGCGTCGAGGCCCCCGACCACGGTGAGGCGGGAGTGGAAGTGGATTGCGGCCTGCTCGGGGCCGGGTCCGACGGTGAGAAGATCGACTCGCAACGATGGGGTCCCTCGCCCAATCCATCGGCAGGGGGCTAGTCCTGCTGGAGGAGTCCTCGGCCGAGAAACTGGCCCAAGCGGCGGAGCCCGGCGCGGGCGTGGTATGCGTGGAACGTGGACCCCTCGCCACCCCCGCCCGAGCCTGACCCCGTGGTCGGGGTCGGGGCGGACGCCGGACGGGCGCAGGCGGCCGGCATCAGGGCCGGCACCGGCGAGGCCGGGGCGGCCGTGGCGGACGCCGGCGGGGCGGGGCCGGTCGAGGTCGTGGCCGATACCGATGGGGCGCGGGCGGCCCGGCGGGCCATCGCCCGGTCTTGCGGGGGGCGCACGGCGGTCTGGGTCGGGGAGGCCGACGAGCCCGAGCTGGAGCAGCTCCGCGCCGAGATCGGGCGGCGGCAATGACCCCGCCCCTGATCGGGATCACCGCCTACCCCCGGGTGGTGGAGATCGTGCCGGTGCCCACGCTGCTCCACACGGCCAACCGCTACTACGTGGACGCGGTCGTGCGAGCCGGCGGCTGCCCGCTGATCCTGCCGGTCACCGACCCTGCCCTGGCCGCGGTGGCGGTTCGCGCCCTCGACGGGCTCGTGCTGCCCGGCGGCGGGGACGTCGACCCCGCGCAGTACGGGGAGGCCCCGCTGCCGGAGACGGCGGCCGTCGACGCCGGGCGCGACGCGTGGGAGATGGCCTGCGCGCTGGCGGCGCTCGACCGTTCGCTCCCGGTCCTCGCGACGTGCCGGGGGGCCCAGGTCCTCAACGTCGCCCTCGGGGGCTCGCTCGTGCAGCACATCCCGGCCGTCACCGGGGCCCGCCACTCGTGGGCGACGCGCTACACCGAGGAGGTCCACGACGTGACGGTGGCCGCCGGTTCCCGTCTGGCCGAGGTCCTCGGCTGCGACGCGCTCGGCACCAACTCCCTGCACCACCAGGCCGTCGATCGGCCCGGCGCCGGGGTCCGCCCCGTGGCGTGGGCGGAGGACGGCACGGTCGAGGGCTTCGAAGTGGAGGGCCACCCCGAGGTGCTCGCCGTCCAGTGGCACCCCGAGCTCATGCCCGACGACCCGTTGCAGCAGCGGTTGTTCGCCGACCTGGTCGACCGGGCGGCACGAAGGGCCCTCTGACCCATTGAGCGCCGGGCGACCGGCGCCGATGACCTCAACCATGCTCGACCTGGTGGTGCTCGTGCCGTCGAGGCACGAAGCCTCCAACGTCACCGCCGTGGCGGAACGGGTCGAAACGACCTTGGGCGTGACCGGGATCGCCTGGCAGCTGGTGTTCGTGGACGACTCCGACGACGAGACCGTCGCCGTCCTCGCCGGCCTGGCCGCCGTGTCCAGCGACGTGCGGGTGATCCACCGGCCGGTCGGGGCCCGGGTGGGCGGGCTGGCCGGGGCGATCATGGCCGGGCTCGGCGCCGTCGACAGCCGCTGGGTGGCCGTGATGGACGCCGATCTGCAGCACCCCCCCGAGCTGCTCCTCGACCTGCTCGAGCCGCTCCAGGCGGGCACGGCCCAGGTGACCGTGGGCAGCCGCTTCCTCGAGCACGCCGGCGGCCGCGAGGGAAGGTTCCGGCCGGCCGTGTCGTCGGTCGCCCGCCGGGTGGTGCGGGCCAGTCTGCCCCGGGCCCGGACCGTCACCGACCCCCTCGGCGGCTTCTTCGCCTTCGAGCGATCGGTGGTGGACGGGGTGGCGTTCAGCTCCCACGGGGCCCGCTTCCTGCTGGAGCTGTTGGTCCGGGGCCGCCAGACGCTGGTGGCCGAGATCCCCTACACGCTGGCCACGCGGGCCGGCGGCCGCTCCAAGGCCGGGCCCGACGAGGGGTTGCGGCTGCTGCGCCAGGTGGCCCGGCTCAAGCTGGCCTCGGTGCCCCCGCCGGTGCCGGTCCCGGCCCGGGCCGCCGTCGCCGTCCGCTGACCCCCGGTCACCGGGTGGCGGTCGAGACCTGGTTCTGGTTGGGGACGGGCTTGCTCGGGTGCGACCGCATCACGAAGCCCGCGACCACGTAGAGGGCGATGGCGATGGCCACGAGGGCCACGATGCTGCCCGGAGCGAGCATCGTCCGGGGACGCAGCCGCTGCTTGGGCTTCTCCTCCTGCTCCTCCTCGTCCTCGAACAGCTTGGCCGCGTCGAAGAAAGAGCTGGGTTTGCGGACGTGGCTGGGCCCGTTCTCGTGCGCCTCGGGGGCCTCCGGATCCTCGGCGTCCTCGAACAACCCGGCCAGCGAGAGGGCGACGGCGTTGCGCCGGTCCTCGGCGGAGAGCTCGGGAGCCGGAAGGGCGGCGCTGGACCGGCGGTCGAGCAGGCCCCTGACGGCGCCCCGGCCGCCGGGCGACACCGCAGTGTCGGCCGGCGGCACGAAGTCGAGGTAGGTGCCGCTCAGGCGTCCCTGCTCGTCTGACGCGGTCAGCTCATCGGGCCAGGCGAGAGAACCCTCCCGGTCGACGTCGCGGGCGAGGCCGTCCCACACCGAACCCTTGCCGACGGGTGCACCGGGCGCCGGCCCCGCCGCCCGTCCCGAAGGCCGGAACGCGGCCGGCGGGCGGTCACCGGGCGGTGGACCACTCGGCCGCTCATTGGTGGAGAGGTCGGCCAGGGCGTTGGCCGCGGCGCGGCGGTTCCGGGCTCCGTCGCGGCCCCCGGCGGACGGCGGCCGCCCGCCGTCTGCGAGTCCGTCGTCGGCCGATGGGCCGGCGGAGGGCGGCGTGAGCGCATCGACGCCGCGACTGGGGACACTGCCGGCGCCGTTCGTCCTCCCCATGGGGCCACCCGGGCCTCGGGCATCACCGGGAAGGCCGTCGCCGCTGCCCCGCGCGCCACGGGCGCCGGCAGGGGCGTTCATGCCGACCGCCGTGCCTCCGGGACCGCCGGGCGGCCCGCCCGCCGTCCCTCCGGGACCGCGAGCCGGGACGCCCATGGCGCCCGCCGGGCCGGCCGGACCTCCGCCCGGGCCGTTCATGCCGTCCGACGGGCCTCCGGGGCCGCGAGCCGGGCCGTTCATGCCGCCCGCCGGGCCTCCGGGACCACCGGGCAGCCCGCTGGTGGCCGCCGGCGGGCCGCCGGCACCCCTCGGTGCACCGCCTGCGCCGCCGTGTGCCGACCCGTTGCCCGCGGCAGGGCCGGGCCGGTCGCCCGGCCCGGGGGTCGCGCGGCCGACCGGGAACACCGGACCGGGCCGCGCCGGCGCGGTGTCCTCGGGGCGCGGCCCGGCGGTACGCCCCTCGGTCGCGGGGCGGGCGCCGGGCGCCGGCCTGACACCAGGCGGCGGCACCGTGGTGCCTTCCTGCTCGGGGGAGGGCACGGGGAGCGGGGTGGACGGGTTGTGGCTGATGGCCGGCACCGGCCCGGATTCCACGGCCGCCCGCCCACAGGCGAAGCAGACGGGACTGGACACGGTGTTGCTGGACCCGCAAACACAATCCCACGTCAGGGCGGGCATACCGCTTTCATCGGCGCGTACGCCGAGAAACCGGAGAGTTGGACGGAAGGCTCGTTCGGGAACGGTCCGGGGGTGGGGTTTGTTACTATCCACGTAGGGGAAATTCGCTGCCCCCCGTGCCTTCGAAGGAGCCCGCATGACTGCCACCGACCTCGACCTCGGTCGGTACAAGCTCGGCTGGAGCGACACCGTCGACTACGCCTTCACGCCCAAGAAGGGCCTCAACGAGGACGTGGTGCGGGAGATCTCGTGGTGGAAGGGCGAGCCGGACTGGATGACCAACTTCCGGCTGAAGGCCCTCCGCATCTTCGAGCGCAAGCCGATGGCGCCGTGGTTCGCCGACAACATGCCCAACCTCGACTTCGACGACATCTACTACTACCTCCGCCCCGCCGGGGGCCAGGTCGACGAGTGGGACCAGCTCCCCGAGCAGATGAAGGCCACCTACGAGAAGCTGGGGATCCCCGAGGCCGAGCGCAAGTACCTGGCCGGCGTGACGGCCCAGTACGAGAGCGAAGTCGTCTACCACCGCAACCGGGAGGATCTCGAGAAGCAGGGGATCCTGTTCTCGGACATGGACACCGCCGTGCGTGAGCACCCCGAGATCGTGCGGCGCTTCTTCGGCAAGATCATCCCGCCGGGCGACAACAAGTTCGCCGCCCTCAACTCCGCGGTCTGGTCTGGAGGGTCGTTCATCTACGTGCCGCCGGGGGTCAACTGCGAGCTGCCCCTGCAGGCCTACTTCCGGATCAACGCCGAGAACGCCGGTCAGTTCGAGCGCACGCTGATCATCGCCGACGAGGGCGCCCAGGTGCACTACATCGAGGGCTGCTCGGCCCCGGTGTACTCGAGCGAGTCGCTGCACTCGGCCGTCGTCGAGCTCGTCGCCCTGCCCGGCTCACGTATCACCTACACCACGATCCAGAACTGGTCGCCCAACGTCTACAACCTTGTCACCAAGCGGGCGCGCGCCGAGACCGAGGCGCACGTCGAGTGGATCGACGGCAACATCGGCTCGCGCCTGACCATGAAGTACCCGAGCGTGGTCATGGTCGGACCCAAGGCGTCGGGAGAGGTCCTCTCGGTCGCCTACGCCGGACCGGGCCAGCACCAGGACACGGGGGCGAAGATGTACCACGCCGCGCCCGAGACGACGTCGACGATCATCTCCAAGTCGATCTCCAAGGACGGCGGGCACAGCACCTACCGCGGGCTGGTGCACGTCGACCCGGGCGCCAAGAACGCCAAGAGCTTCGTGCGCTGCGACGCCCTCATCCTCGACGAGGACTCCGTCTCGGAGACCAAGCCCTACATGGAGGTCGAGGAGCGCGACGCCCAGATCGGGCACGAGGCCACGGTGTCCAAGGTCGGCACCGATCAGCTCTTCTACCTGATGAGCCGTGGCCTGTCCGAGCAGCAGGCGATGAGCATGATCGTCAACGGCTTCATCGAGCCGATCACGCGGACCCTGCCGATGGAGTACGCGGTCGAGTGGAGCCGCCTCATCGAGCTGCAGATGGAGGGCGCCGTCGGCTGATCCCTCCGGCCGGCGGTAGGGTCGCAGGCGCCGCCGACAGCAGGGGAGGGCACGGTGAGGTATCGCACGCTCGGGCGCACCGGGGTCAAAGTGAGCACGCTCTGTCTGGGCGCCATGATGTTCGGCGCCTTCGGCAACCCCGACCACGACGAGTGCGTCGCCATCATCGACGCCGCCCTCGACGCGGGGATCAACTTCATCGACACGGCCGACGTGTACTCGCGCGGCGAGTCGGAGGAGATCGTCGGTCGTGCCCTCCACGGCAAGCGCGACACCGTCGTGCTCGCCACCAAGGCCAACGGCCGGATGGCCGAAGACCGCAACGCCCAGGGCAACAGCCGCCGCTGGCTGGTCCGCGAGTGCGAGAACTCGCTGCGCCGTCTCGGGACCGACTACATCGACCTGTACCAGATGCACCGGCCCGATCCGTCGTGCGACATCGAGGAGACGCTGGGTGCGCTGACCGACCTGGTGCGGGCCGGCAAGATCCGCTACGCGGGGTGCTCGACGTTCCCGGCGGCCCACATCGTCGAGGCCCAGTGGGCGTCGGAGCGCCGCGGCCTCGAGCGCTTCATCTGCGAGCAGCCGCCCTACTCGATCCTGGTCCGCGGCATCGAGGCCGAGGTCCTGCCCACCTGCCAGCGCTACCGCATGGGCGTGATCCCCTGGTCGCCGCTGGCCGGGGGCTGGCTCACGGGCCGCTACCGCAAGGGCCGGGACATCGCCCCGTCCCACCGGTCGCAGCGCATCCCGCAGCGCTTCGACCTGAGCCTGCCCGCCAACCAGGCCAAGCTCGACGCCGCCGACGCGCTGGCGACCGTCGCCGACGACGCCGGCCTGGGCCTGATCCAGCTGGCGCTCGGGTTCGTGCTGGCGCACCCGGCGGTGACGTCGGCGATCATCGGACCGCGCACGATGGAGCAGCTCAAGGGCCAGCTCGACGGCGGCGACGTCGTCCTCGGTGACGACGTGCTGGACCGCATCGACGAGGTCGTGCCCCCCGGCGTGACGCTCAACCCGGCGGACCGGGGCTGGATCCCGCCCGCCCTGGAGCGGCCGTGGGAGCGCCGCCGTCCCCCGGGGGCCCGCTGAGCCGACCGCGCACCCACGGCTCGAACCGGGCCCGCGCCTCGGGCGGGAGGCGGTGCGGGCGCCCGGACGTGGCGCGCACGAACAGGCCGGCCTGGCGGGCGGTGGCCACCGTGCGCCCGTTCGACGTGATCAGGAACCGCAGGGTCGCCGACACGGCCCGCAGCTCCTCCATCCACAGCGACAGGTGGACCGGGTCACCGAGGCGCAGCGGCCACCGGTAGTCGATCTCGGTGCGGGTGAGCACCGGGGCCAGATCCCGGGCCAGCAGGTCCGTCACCGGCAGCCCGGCGTCGGCCAACAGCCGCAGCCGGCCGATCTCGAGCCACCGGATGTAGGCGATGTTGCTGACGTGACCGGCGAAGTCGATGTCGAACGTGAAGATCTCCAGGTCGAGCTCGACCGTCCGCTCACCCATCGGCCCAGTCTGCCCAGGACAGGCCTTCCGGCCGTGCCACCATGGGTGGATGGCCATGCGGGAGGAGTGCAAGCACTTCCAGAGTCGGACCTACACCAACGGCGAGGTCGCCCGGATGTGCGAGCTCGACCTCGCGCCCGAGGCCCCCTGGCGTTGCCCCGACGAGTGCCCGGCCTTCGAGCGGCGCCTGGCCGACGTCAACTGGGTGCACGGCTCGCTCGTCACCCCGCCGCCCACCGAGGAGCCGGAGGGGTTCGACGCCGACAGCATCGAGCTGCTCGACGAGGCCGAGGCCATCGTCAACGCGGTCGCGCCGGAGGTGATCGACGACGTCGACCGCCAGCGGGCCAAGGAGGAGGCCCGCCAGGCCGGCGCATGGCAGCGGATGAGGCTGCGGTTCCGCCGCCGATAGGCAGCTTGGGGAACGCGACCCCCGCCGCTAGCGTTCCTTCTCCCTGGTAGCCCCGTGACGACCGCGTTCACCCCCCTCGATCCCGCGTCCCTGCCCGGCTCCCGGGAGCTGCTCGACACCCGTCGGGCCGCCCGGGCGCGCTTCGAGGAGGGGCCGCTGCCGACCGAGGCCGACGAGATCTGGCGCTACAGCCGTATCGGCGAGCTCGACCCGGGGGCGTGGACGCCGGCCCCTGCCCCGGCCGGCTCGGCGGTCCCGGCGGGGGTGGCGCCGCTCCTGGAGCACGTCGGGCGGCGGAGCGGGCTGGCCGTCACGGTCGACGGCTACCTCGTCCAGCACGACGCCGACCCCGATGGGGCGCGCGTCGCCCTGGCCACGGGCGACATCGACGCCCTGTCCGCGGCGGCGGCGCCATGGGACGCGTTCGCCGAGCTCAACACGGCGCAGGCCCCCTCGCCACTCGTCGTCGAGGTGCCGCCCGGCGGGGTGGTCGAGGATCCGCTCGTGATCTGCCACTGGGCCGCGACCGGGGAGTCGGCCGCGTTCCCCCGCGTGATCGTGCGCGTGGGGGAGGGTGCGGAGATCACCGTCATCGAGTACCACGCGTCGGGCCCAGTGCGGGCGTGGGTCGACCCGGTGACCGAGCTGCACGTCGCCGACGGCGGACGGCTGACCCACGTGACCGTGCAGGAGCTGGGTCCGGCGGTGTGGCAGACCGCCTTCCTCGCCGCCGACGTCGGCCGTGACGCGTCCCTGCGCACGGCCAACGTGGCGCTGGGCGGCGACTACGCCCGCGTCCGCACCGACAGCCGGGTCACCGGGGCGGGAGGCAGCGCCGAGCTGCTCGCCCTCTACTGCGGCAGCGCCGAGCAGATGCACGATTTCCGCACGCTGCAGGACCACGTCGGGCCGAAGTCCACCAGCACCCTGTTGTTCAAGGGGGCGGTCGCCGACGAGGCGCGCTCGGCGTACAGCGGCCTGATCCGCATCCGGCGCGGCGCGGCCGGCACCAGCGCCCTGCAGACCAACCGCAACCTGATCCTCTCCGACACGGGCCTGGCCAGCTACTCGGTGCCCAACCTCGACATCGAGGAGAACGACGTCACCTGCTCCCACGCGTCGGCGACCGGCCCGATCGATGCGGAGCAGCGGTTCTACCTCGAGAGTCGCGGGGTGCCGCCGGAGGTGGCCGACCGGCTGATCGTGTTGGGGTTCTTCGCCGAGGTGGTGGGACGGCTGCCCTCACCCGGGCTGCGCGCGCACCTCTCCCAGGTGATCGGCACCAAGCTGGGGGTGACCCGTGGCTGAGGTGGCCCTGTGCCCGCTGGACGAGCTCGTGGAGGGAGCGCCGCGGCGCTTCGACGGCGACGGCTTCCGCGTGGCGGTCGTGCGCATCGGTGACGACGTCTACGCCATCGGCGATCGCTGCAGCCACCAGGACGTCTCGTTGTCCGAGGGCGAGGTCGACGTCGAGGAGCGGACGATCGAGTGCTGGAAGCACGGCAGCACCTTCGACCTCTGCACCGGCGAGCCGCAGACGCTGCCGGCGACGCGTCCGGTCCCCGTGTACGACGTGCGCATCGCCGACGGCATGGTGATGATCGAGGTGGGCGCCCCCGCCCGGGCGGTGGAGTCGTGAGCGAGCGAAGCGAGCCCGCCCGAGCGCCACGCCCGAGCGGCGGAGAGCGGGCCGGACGGGGAGCGGGGAGCACAGAGCGAACGCACGGAGTGCGGTCATGAGCGAGCTGGTGATCGACCGGCTGCACGCCGGGGTGCACGGCCGCGAGATACTGCACGGCGTCGACCTGGTCGTCGGGTCGGGCGAGGTGCACGCCGTCATGGGCCGCAACGGCTCGGGGAAGTCGACCCTCTCGCACGTGCTCATGGGCAAGCCCGGGTACGAGGTGTCCGGTGGCAGCGTCACGCTCGGCGGCGTGGAGCTGCTGGGCCTGCCGACGTGGCGGCGGGCGCAGGCCGGTCTGTTCCTGGCCATGCAGTACCCGATCGAGGTCCCGGGCGTGTCGTTGGACGACGCGCTCGGCGCCGCCTTCGCCGCGCGCGGGGCCGACCCGGCGGCCGTGCCGGCGCTGGTGGGTGCCGAGGCCGAGCGCATCGGTTTCGACCGGCAGTTCCTGAGCCGCCCGCTCAACGTCGACCTGTCGGGCGGCGAGAAGAAGCGCAACGAGACATTGCAGCTGGCCGTGCTGTCGCCGGCGTTCGCCGTGCTCGACGAGCTGGACTCCGGCCTCGACGTCGACGCCCTCAGAGCCGTGAGCCGGCGGGTCGCCGCCCTCGTGCGCGAGCGCGGCATCGGCGTGCTGGCGATCACCCACTACCGCCGGCTGCTCGAGGATCTGCACCCTGACGTGGTGCACGTGCTCGCCGGCGGGCGCATCGTGGCCAGCGGCGGGCCGGAGCTGGCCGAGGAGCTCGAGCGCACGGGCTACGCGGCCTACGGGGGCGAGGCCGCCGAGGACGCCGACCCGTTCGCCGACCCGTTCCGGTAGGACTCGCGCCGGGGCCGGTTCCAGGCGTCCGGATCCGAGCCGGACCTCGGAGCCGGACCTCGGAGCCGG
>Ga0306920_100010320_pt1 | contig 12528 bp, 11 predicted proteins | sample flu12Cox44000170_FD_204666 | JGI IMG/M metagenome (GOLD analysis project Ga0306920, IMG submission 204666) | Lab enrichment of tropical soil microbial communities from Luquillo Experimental Forest, Puerto Rico - flux4day.12C.oxic.44.000.170 (v2)... | ecosystem: Environmental > Terrestrial >...
TCAAAATCGGAGTGAACCGCTCCCGCCGCGGCTGGCGCTTTGTCGCCGGCGTGAATGGTCCATGCGCGTGTCTCTTTCTCGCCAGTGGTGAAAAATGTGCGCAACCCGAGCAGATGATATACCGCGCGAATGAGCGCATGCACACCGCTGTCTTCGACGCCGAGACCGCGTAAATATTCGAGCGCCTCCTGCTCGCTAAGATCAACCAGCTCGCTTTCGATGTGCGCGCTGACCAAAATTGCTTCAGTAGCGAAATGGTGGTTCGCGTAGTCCTGAACGGCGGCGACGCGTTTCGCGGCGCTGTAGTCGGGGGCGTTGACCCCGCCACTATTGAGATTGCCCGGCTCCGGGCAGCCGCCGTCAGCGCCCGCAGTTACAGCCGCCAAATCAGATTCCGCCACGTTGCAGGCAAAAATTGTTGGCTTCGACGTCAGAAGGAAGAAACCTCGCGCGATTGCCTTCTCTTCGGCAGAGAGCTCGGCTGTGATCGCCGGTTTCCCGTGGTCTAGATGCGCGAGCAACTTTTCGACGATTGCACTTTCAATCATCGCTGCTTTCTCGCCGGCATGCAGTTGCTTCTGTATTCGGTCGTATCGCTTCTGCAACGAGGCGAGATCAGCCAACACCAGCTCGGTGTTTATAATCTCGATATCGCGGACTGGATCAATTGTCGCGCTGACGTGATGAATGTCGGGATTTTCAAAACAACGCACCACCTGGACGATCGCCTCCACCTCGCGAATGTGATGAAGGAACTGATTGCCCAGCCCTTCACCGGCGCTCGCGCCTTTGACGAGTCCGGCGATATCCACAAACTCGATCGCTGTCGGTGTGATCTTCTTCGAGCCAGAAATCTCGGCGATCTTTTCCAGCCGTGGATCGGGCACGGTCACCACGCCCACATTCGGATCAATCGTGCAGAACGGATAATTCTCCGCAGGCGCCTTGTGCGTCCGTGTGACTGCATTGAACAGCGTCGATTTTCCGACGTTCGGCAACCCGACAATTCCAGCGCTTAGCATCGCATAATGTAGCGCGAGCGTCTCGCTTGCGCCGGGCAAAATGGGATGGAAATCGCAAGCGAGACGCGTGCGCTACTCAACGTAAAACTCGGGCCGGCGGGATTCGAACCCACGACCTGTCGCCGCGGCGACCGCTCTATCATTGCAATTGGTCAAGTTCGTCACGACCACGGCCTGTCTTGTAATATCGTTCCTTTCTTGCGGCATCGACGCGATTAGAAAACGTTTCGCTGTGCACTAGAGTCCATGGCACACCGTAACGCGTGGCCTTGCAATCGCCAAGATTGTGGCGCCTAACGCGCGCCTCAAGATTCTCCCAAGAACCGACGTAGCGACGACCGGTCTTTTGGCTTTTAAGCAGGTATACGTGAAACATTAAGTCACATCGGGCCGGCGGGATTCGAACCCACGACCTCTTGAACCCCATTCAAGCGTTCTACCAAGCTGAACTACGGCCCGAAGTTGTCGAAGAACATTGTCTATTTGCCAAAAATCGCGAGGAGCAATTGCCAGTGCTTTTTCGTGCGACCTGTCGCCGCGGCGACCGTTCTACCAAGCTCGCCACGGCGAGTCCGTCCTGTGGCGGACTGAACTACGGCCCGATTTGGTGCAAACTATTGCCAACCGCAGAGAAATAGCGAGAGACGCGATAAATGAAAACTGTCATTCGCAGCAATCCCTTTGTTCATTCAGTTGCGATCGCAGTTTTTCTTTTTGCAGCCGGCTCGGTTGCCGCTCAGTCACCGAAGGCGATTCAGTTAAACGAAACTGCCTTCACATTCGCTATGGAGCTTATCAAGGGGAGACAAGTTATTGCGGACGGCAAAGGTGAGTGGACCAAACATTGTCCTTCAGCAGATCAAGAGAGTGAGTTTATTCGTCTTCACGGATTCGCAGAATATGCCAAATGGCATCTAGGCATCGATCGTCGCTTTCCAGAGAATTCGAAGCGAAGATACAAGTTTCCTTACGGCGATTTCAGAAATGTGCATCGGTGCGGGTTGCTCGCGGCGAAATCCAGAGCACGGCAGTACGGGTATGCGGAGATAGGCAACGCGGCGGAGGAATTGAGGCGGGCAATAAAGCAACCCGATTGACACAGAGACTCAGAAAGTCGTCTGCGTTTCATGCGTGTAAATTTGTGGCGCTAGGCCTGCCAGGCCGTTAAGAACGTGTCGATCAACTCCGGCAAGTCATTGCTGTATCCGCCCTCGAGGACGACTGAGACAGGAATACGGATTTTGTTTAACCACTCGCCCAGTGTAGCGAAGTCTTCGCGCTCGAGCGTTAATTGCAACAGAGGATCGCGCGCGTATGCGTCGAATCCTGCTGAAACCAGAAGCAAATCAGGTTCGAAAGCAATCAACTTATCGAGAGAACGCCGCGCAATGTCGAGAATTCGCTCGCGCGGTGTGTAAGGCGTGATGGGATAATTATCGATGTTCGCGAAAGATTTGGCTCCCGTCCCAGGGTAAGCGGGGAACTGATGAATCGAGGCAAATCGAATTCGCTCATCATGCGCTATAATCGCCTCGGTCCCGTTCCCGTGATGTCCATCAAAATCCCAAATGGCAATCCGTTCGACCTTTGCTGTAGCCGGGGGCGATGACCCCGGCAGGGAGGCATCAGCAATGCCGGCTACAGTAAGCTCGTCGAGCGCCGCAACGGCAACGTTGCTGAAGTAACAGAAACCCATTGCGCGATCTCGCGTGGCGTGATGACCGGGCGGACGCATCAAACTGAAGGCAGCCTCACCGCGCAATGCGGAACGCGTTGCCTCGATTGCGGCGCCAACCGCACGGCGCACATATCTTTCAATGTTCGAATAAAGTGGCGTGTCGAGATCGAAATTTTCGAGCGCGTTGGCAACGCCTTCGACATGCTCATGCGAATGTGCGCGCAGCAACTGCGCATCCGTCGCGGGAGTGGGTTTCCGCCATTTCCAATCGGGATGTCGATCCTTTAGAACTGGCGCACTGCGGGCGATCCGTTCTGGTCGTTCCGGGTGACCGGGGCTCGAATATTCCAGACAACTTGGGTCGTAAAAAATCGTCATCGAGGTTGCAAGCTGGGGCTCAAAAGCATATTCGACTACGGCTATGCGATATCAGGTGTGTCATGTTGAGCGGAGCCAAACATTTGTCTATTCGCAGGAAACACCCGAACGCAATCCGAGATTCTTCCCTTCGCTCAGAATGACACCGATGACACAGTTGGTACAACGATGCTAAACAGCCAGAAAATTGTTGTGGTGATGCCCGCGTACAACGCCGCGCGCACGTTGCGCCAAACTTACGACGAAGTCATGGCGCATGGTATTGTCGACCTTGTAATCGTTGTGGACGACGCGAGCCACGATGAAACCGTGGCAATCGCGCGCACGCTCCCAAACGTGCAGGTGGAAGTGCATCCGGAGAATCGCGGTTACGGTGCGAACCAAAAAACTTGTTATCGGCTCGCATTGGCCGCAGGCGCAGACATCATTATCATGATTCATCCCGATTATCAGTATACGCCGCAGCTGATTCCAGCGATGACGGCTCTTGTCGCAAGCGGTCTTTATCCTTGCGTGCTCGGTTCGCGGATCCTCGGCGGAGGCGCGCTGCGTGGTGGTATGCCTTGGTGGAAATACGTTTCAAACCGGCTCCTCACCTTCGTGGAGAATTTTCTCATCGGAGCGAAACTCTCCGAGTATCACACTGGCTATCGCGCCTTTTCGCGCCAGTTGTTGGAGCGGTTGCCATTACAAACAAACTCAGATGATTTTGTTTTCGATAATCAAATCCTGGCGCAAATCATCGCCCTTGGTTGCGCTATCGGCGAAGTGACGTGTCCGGCTCGGTACATGCCCGAGGCATCGTCAATCAATTTCCGTAGAAGCGTGCGCTACGGATTAGGCTGCCTGGCCACGGCTGCACGTTTTCGTTTGGCACGATGGGGCTTGGCTCCGCCGATCGTTTAACTGTGTTGCTTCTCGCACCCCGATCAGATCATCAAATCACGTAATGGCCATGGATCCAGAGTTTCCACCCACGACGCACCGTCCAATGCACCTGGCTTCCAAACATAATACGTACGTCCTACGTAATAATCAGGGCCGTGAATGTAGTAAGGCCGATCGTAAACCGCGACGCTTACCGACCCCTGGATAACCAGCACCATAATACGGCGCCGACCCATAATAAGGGCCATATCCCGGATACGCAGTGTAATACCCGTCGCATCCACCGACAGTAAGCGCGGCGGAAATTAGGACGAACAGCAGATAACAATTAATTTCTCGTTTCCATCATTTCCCTAATCGGATTCGAAAGATGACTTAAGTGCGCCTGTCCCGTGACGCACCGTTTTTCTTGATCTTTTTCGACCGATGTATGTAACTAAACAACGCCTTGGTCGAGCATGGCGTCGGCGACTTTTACGAATCCGGCGATGTTCGCGCCAACTACGAGGTTGCCGGGCTGTCCGTATTCTTCGGCAGTGTCCCAGGAGTTTTTGAAGATCGTCGACATGATGTGACGCAACCGCGAATCGACCTCCTCGCGCGGCCATGGTAAACGCATCGAGTTTTGGCTCATCTCGAGACCGGAAGTGGCAACGCCTCCTGCATTCGCCGCTTTGCCCGGGCCGAACAGAATTTTTTTCTCCAGGAACAGATCAACGGCCGCAGGCACGCTGGGCATGTTGGCCGCTTCAGATACGAGGTAACAGCCACTACCGACCAATTTCCCCGCATCTTCGACGTTAATCTCGTTCTGAGTCGCGCACGGAAAGGCGCAATCGCATTTGATTCCCCAGGGGCGCTGTCCAGCCACATATTTGGAGCCGCGGAATTTTTTGGCGTACTCGTTAATACGTCCGCGCCGGACGTTTTTGATACTTTTGACCCACGCGAGTTTTTCTTCATCGATGCCGTTCTTGTCGTAAATCAAGCCGCTGGAATCGGACATCGACACAGGCTTTGCGCCGCACTGGATCAATTTCTCGACCGTATATTGCGCAGCGTTACCGGCGCCTGAAACAGTGCATACCTTGCCTTCGATGGTCTCCTCACGCGTCTTAAGCATTTCCTGCGCGAAATAAACAGCGCCGTAACCAGTGGCCTCTGGTCGAATGAGCGACCCGCCCCAACTGAGGCCTTTTCCGGTCAGAACACCTGTAAATTCGTTCGCCAGCCGTTTGTATTGTCCAAAGAGGTACCCGATCTCCCGACCACCCACGCCAATGTCTCCCGCAGGTACATCGGTGTTGGGACCGATGTGCCGAAACAGTTCCGTCATGAATGATTGGCAAAATCGCATGACCTCCCGATCGGATTTACCTTTTGGATCGAAGTCCGAGCCGCCTTTGCCGCCACCCATGGGCAGACCGGTTAGCGAGTTCTTAAATACTTGTTCGAACGCAAGGAACTTGATGATGCTCGCACAAACAGTCGGGTGAAAACGCAATCCGCCTTTGTAAGGTCCGAGCGCGCTATTCATCTGCACGCGAAATCCGCGGTTCACCTGGATCTGTCCTTTGTCGTCGATCCACGGGACGCGAAACTGAATCATTCGCTCCGGTTCGACGAGACGCTCCAGAATTCTGGCGTCTCTGACCTTCTTGCTGCGGTCGATAACTGGCCGGATCGACTCCAGCACCTCCGTGACTGCCTGAAGAAACTCAGGCTCGTTAGGGTTACGTTTTCTGACGATTTCGAGAACTTCTTGAATTAAGGCCATAAAAATCTTGCTGGCTCATTTGCCGCAATGTGAAACGAGGGATCTGGTGCGCGATGCAGGGTTCGAACCTGCGACTTCTCGCATGTGAAGCGAGCGCTCTACCACTGAGCTAATCGCGCGGGTTTTCAGAAGCGGAGAAAATAAAGAGCGCGCGAGGCAGCGCAAGCCTGTCATTCCGAGCGAAGTGAAGCGGAGTCGAGAATGGAGCGGCTGGGGAAGCCGCGACATGGACGGGAAGGCCGAAGGCTGAGCGAACGGCGAGTGAGCGAATAGAATCCCATTGCATAGCCTTCGGTAAGGTCGCGAGATCCTTCGACTCCGCTGCGCTTCGCTCAGGATGACGAGGGAAGGGCGCTTGCCCAGTGACGTGTCGCGTTCTATCTAAACGCATGTCAGAACACAAAGTTTCTCTCACTTGGCAACGCGGCGATAAGCCGTTCGAGTATCAGAAATATTCACGCGACCACACTTGGAAATTTGAAGGTGGTCACGAGATGCAAGCGTCAGCCGCGCCCGCGTATCTCGGCAATCCGAAGTTGGTCGATCCGGAGGAAGCGTTTGTGGCATCGCTTTCGAGTTGTCACATGCTCACGTTTCTCGCCATCGCGTGCAAAAAAAGGTTCGTGCTCGACGAATACACTGACGACGCCGTCGGCGTTATGGAGAAAAATGCCGAAGGAAGACTCGCCATTACACGTGTCACACTTCGACAACGCCTGAAATTCTCAGGCGAGAAACAACCCACACCGCAGGAAATCGAGGAGATGAATCATGGCGCGCATGAGCAATGTTTTATTGCCAACTCCGTGAAGACTGAGGTGAAAGTCGAACCGCAAAGCTAAACCGATTCGTCCACAGATTGACGCAGATTCCACAGATTCAACCAAAGCCGGGCAACTGTTTCACTGGATAAATCTGCGTAAATCTGCGAAATCTGCGGACACTCCCGATGAGTGGTTCGACAGACTCACAACGCATGGAAAAAATCGTCAGCCTGTGTAAGCGGCGCGGCTTCATCTTTCAGTCCAGCGAGATCTACGGCGGACTAAACGGCGCCTGGGATTACGGTCCGCTCGGTGTCGAATTAAAGCGCAACCTGAAGAATTATTGGTGGCGCGTCATGGTGCATGAGCGCGATGACGTCGTCGGGATGGACGGTGCGATCCTGACGCATCCCGAAGTGCTCAAAGCATCGGGACACGTCGAAGGATTCTCAGATCCGATGATTGATTGCCGCACCTGCAAGTCTCACTTGCGCACCGATCAGCTCGTAGAGAAAAAAGGCGTTAAGCAATGCCCAAACTGCGGCGGCAAAGACCTAACGGAAGCGCGGCAGTTTAATCTCATGTTCGAAACGCATGTTGGCGCAGCTGCCGAGGAAAGCTCCATTGCGTATCTGCGGCCTGAAACCGCACAATCGATCTTCGTCCAGTTCAAAAACATTCTCGAAGTGTCGCGCAAGAAGCTGCCATTCGGTATCGCGCAAATCGGAAAGGCTTTCCGGAATGAGATCAATCCACGCAATTTCACATTTCGCTCACGCGAGTTCGAGCAGATGGAGCTGGAATATTTTTGCAGGGCAGAGGAGGGGATGAAATGGCTCGACTACTGGTTGGAAGAACGATTGAAGTTTTATGAGAACATCGGTATTCCGCGCAAGAGACTGCACGCGCGGGAAGTTCCAGATGAAGAGCGCGCGTTTTATTCGAAGGGCACCTACGACATCGAATACGATTTCCCGTTTGGCGGCCAGGAACTCGAAGGGGTAGCGTATCGGACTGATTACGATCTGCTGCAGCACCAAAAAGCGAGCGGTAAATCGCTCGAGTATTTCGATGACGAGACGAAGCAGCGATTCATTCCGCATGTGGTTGAGCCAAGCGCCGGCGTGGATCGAACTATCCTGGCCTTGATCTGCGACGCCTACGCTGAAGACCAGGCGCCTAACGACAAAGGTGAAATGGAATCGCGCATAGTCCTACGATTTCATCCACGGATCGCGCCGGTCAAGTGCGCGGTCTTTCCATTGCTCAAAAATAACGAGCCCCTCGTTGCGAAAGCGAAAGAGATAGTCGCGCACCTGCGACCACACATGACGGTCTTCTATGACGAGAGTGGCGCGATCGGTCGGCGATACCGCCGGCAGGACGAAATCGGTACGCCTTTCGGTGTGACAATTGATTTCGAAACGCTCGGCGAAAAAGATCCGACGCTGCGCGATACAGTCACGCTGCGGGACCGCGATTCGATGCGGCAGCAACGTGTCGCGATTCAAGATCTGCCGGCGATCTTGAAGGAACGCATTCGCTAATGGATCTGGCGGAGTTTCGCGAATACTGCCTGAGCAAACCAAATACAACTGAGGGGACTCCATTCGGACCCGATGTAATCGTGTTTAAAGTCGCCGGCAAAATGTTCGCGCTAGCAGCTCTCGAAGAAGTGCCGCCAACGGTAAACTTGAAATGCGATCCAGATTTAGCGCTCGACCTGCGCGACCAGTACGAGCAAGTCAGGCCCGGGTATCACATGAACAAGAAACACTGGAATACCGTTGAGATTGAGAGCGGGATTCCTGATCTGGAACTGCGAAAAATGATCGACCACTCCTACGAACTGGTGATCAAGAGATTGCCAAAATCTAAGGTAAAGGTCGGAGCTCAATCTCGCCGAAGTTCAACTGCAACGCGTCGCGCGCGACGTTGAGGAAATTATCGGCAGCATCGGTGAGTGCTACGTGCAGCTCACCACGCTCTGTTGCTGGCGAGCGCAGCGAATGTCGATCCAACGTTTCCTGCACTGCGGTTGCACAATTTTGTGCGGAATCGACGAGCGTGATCCCGCCTCCGAGCGCGCGAGCGATCGCCGCGCTTAGCAGCGGATAATGAGTGCAGCCAAGCACCAGCGTGTCGATCCCGTCAGCAAGCAGGGGCTCAAGATAACGGACAATGACCCTGTCGGTTACGTCGTCGTCAAGCAATCCTTCTTCGATCAATGGGACGAGCAACGGACACGCGCGACTGCTAACGCGCACATTGTTGTCCGTCGCGTGTAGCGCCTTTTCGTACGCACCGCTGCGGATCGTCGCCCGTGTTCCGATTACGCCGACATACTGGTTACGGGTTGCCTGCAACGCTGCACGCGCTCCGGGCTCGATCACTCCGATCACAGGGACGGAAAATTTCCTCGTCAGCAGCGGTAGTGCGACTGATGAGACCGTGTTGCACGCTACAACCAGCGCCTTGGCATTTTTTTGCATCAGCATATGGGCCAACTCCAACGCATAGCGCTGCACGGTATCGGAACTCTTCGGGCCGTATGGAACGCGTGCCGTGTCGCCGAGGTAGACAATTGTTTCGTTTGGCAGTCGATCACGCAGCGCCTTGACGACAGTGAGCCCTCCGATGCCGGAATCGAAAACGCCGATTGATCGAGGGTTGCTCATGCAGCCGGAAAGGTGATGCGCAAATAGAGTAGCGCAAGCCTCTGGCTTGCATTTGTTACGCTGCGCAAGCCGGAGGCATGCGCTACTTTCAAGACAATGGCTGAACTTCCCAAGAGGTACGATCCGAAAGCGGTTGAACCGAAATGGTATCAACGCTGGCTGGAGAATCGCGATTTCGTAGCAAATCCGGAGTCCGAAAAGCCAGCGTTTTCGATCGTGATGCCGCCGCCAAACATTACCGGCATGCTCACGCTCGGCCATGTTTTGAACGACACGATTCAGGATATTCTCGCTCGCCGCGCACGAATGCAGGGATTCGAAGTCCTTTGGTTGCCGGGAATGGATCATGCGGGAATCGGAACACAGACCGCGGTGGAGAAATATCTGCGCCGGACCGAGAACAAAACGCGCCACGATCTCGGTCGCGAAGAATTCTTGCGGAGGGTGCTCGAATGGCAGGACAAGCATGGCGGTATTATCATCGAGCAGCTCAAGCGGCTTGGCTGCTCATGCGATTGGTCGCGCCAGCGCTACACCCTCGATGACGCTTATGCAGCCGCTGTCCAAAGAGTCTTTGTCGAGCTTTACGACAAGGGCTTGATCTATCGCGGTCGCCGGATGATCAATTGGGATCCTGCGGCGCAAACGGCTGTTTCCGACGAGGAGGTGATAAGCAAGCCTCAAAAGGGGTATTTGTATTTCGTTCGGTATGAGATTGTGGAAAGTAGCGCATCCGTCCCGGTTGCGAATGCAACGCAAGCCGGAGGCTTGCGCTACATTGAGGTCGCTACCACGCGACCCGAGACTATCATGGCTGACACGGCTGTCGCGGTGCATCCTAAGGACAAACGATACCTCGACTTGTTAGGCAAACATGCCTGGCGTCCGCTCGCACGGGAGAAGATTCCGATCATTGCCGACGAAGCAATCGATCCGGAGTTTGGGACGGGTGTTCTAAAGGTTACCCCAGCACACGACGCGCTCGATTTTGAAATTGGCCAGCGTCATGACCTCCCGATCGTCGATGTTCTAACTCCTACCGGGCGCGTCAATTGCGCTGCGGTTCCAGAGCTCCATGGACTCGAGCGGTTCGAAGCACGGAAGAAAGCTGCGGAGCTGTTGCAGGCGAGGGGACTTCTGGCGAAGGCAGAGCAATATGAGAACAACATCGGGTTCAGCGATCGCAGCGACGTGCCAATCGAACCGCGACTCAGTGAGCAATGGTTCCTGCGGTACCCGAAAACACAAGAAGCGCTGGCAGTCGTTCGTGATCATCTCATCCGTTTCTTTCCAGGGCACTGGGAAAAGGTTTACGCACAATGGCTGGAGAACATCCGCGATTGGTGCATCAGCCGTCAGGTGTGGTGGGGACATCGCATACCGGCGTGGTATCGGAAATCACAAATCCGAAATAGCAAATCCCAAAGCGGCGAGGAGATTTACGTCGGCATCGAGCCGCCACATGATCCCGAGAACTGGATCCAGGATGAAGACACGGTCGACACGTGGTTTTCGTCTTGGCTGTGGGCGTATGAGACGATGGATGAAGAGACGCGGAAGAAGTTTTATCCGACAAGCGTGCTCGTAACCGCGGCGGACATCATTTTCTTTTGGGTCGCGCGCATGATCATCGCCGGGCTCGAGTTTAAGCCAGGGAAATCGAGCAAAATTGAAGACAACATTCCGTTTTACCACGTTTTCTTCACGAGCATTGTTCGCGACAGCCAGGGTCGCAAAATGTCAAAGTCGCTCGGCAATTCGCCCGATCCGCTTGAGTTGATCGACAAGTACGGTGCAGACGGCTTGCGTTTCGGACTCATGCGCATCGCGCCTACGGGCCAGGACATTCGATTCGATGAACGACAAATCGAAGAAGGCCGTAACTTTGCGACCAAGCTCTGGAACGTCGCGCGATTTCGTCAGATGCAAGGTAGCGCGAGCGTCCCGCTTGCGAGCGAGCCAGAGGCTCGCTCTACTCTATCAATCTACGCCGTCGAAGTGCTCGCTCGGTTGAATGAGACAATCGACGCAATCGAGTCCGCGTATCGTGAATATCACTTCAACTTGGTTGCGCAACACATCTATGATTTTGTTTGGAGTGATTACTGCGACTGGTTTGTTGAAGCGGCTAAGACTGACATTTTCAGTGACGACGAAGCCAAAAAGAGATCGGCCCTGGCAGTAATGGATGTTGTGCTCTCGGCGATATTGCGATTGCTGCATCCCTTTATGCCGCATCTGACTGAGGAGATTTGGTCGTTACTGGGCCTCGGAAAAGGCTCGATTCAGTTCGCGGCCCTGCCCGAAAAGGTTGCGTTGGAGGCGGTGGCCGGCGGTACAGACCAGCGGCAACTCGTATCTGGTATCTATCAAACCGTTCAAGCAGGTCGAAATCTTAGATCAGCAGTGAAGTTACCTTCCAACAGAAAGATACGATTTATTTTACGCACGAATGATAAAACGATTTCTGAGCAAATTCCGACCCTGAGGCGATTGTTAAATGCGGAGGAAGTAACACTCGACCCGAAATACGAAGCGCCGGCTGGCACTCCGGTGGCGGTCACGCCGCTCGGTGACATTTTTGTGGCGATTGCCGCCGCGGACCAAGCACGCGAGCGCGAGCGATTGGACAAAGAAATTGCGAGGATCGAACAGGAAGCGCGAACGGTGGAAGGGAAGTTGCAGAACGATGCGTTCGTCAAGCGCGCTCCAGCGGCAGTGGTGGAGGACCACCGGCGTCGGTTAAGCGATTTTAACGCGCAGCTGACGAAGTTGAAACAGGCGCGCGAAGGCCTGAGTTAAAGATAATCTTGTGCTCGTCTATTTTGGCGCCGCGCTTTTCAAAAAATTCCTTTAGCTCCGGCGTGTAGAACGTGCCGTCGTATTCCTGATTTAGTTCAAGCCAGACCCGACCACGCGGCTTTAGATACTTCGCCAGATCATCGAGAAAGAATTCCCACTCTCGGGCGCCCCAAAGTCCAGGCATTTTGTGATTATTGAAGCAAATCATGAACGCGGTAATGATATCGAACTTTTGACCGAAGCTCGGGAGCGGACGAAACGACTGAATTCGCTGAACAACACGGCGGACACCGAGCAGACGCGTGATTTCCCGGAACATTGGCAAGCGATCCATGTCGAGGCCAACTCCGGAATGGCCGAGAAGCTGCGCGATGTAGAGAAAGTATCCTGCGCCGCAGCCCAGATCGAGAATCTGCTTTGGGCGCGCCAGGTCGAGTTCAAGCTGGCGAATCCGGCGAATGTTAACTCCAATCCAGCGGTCGAGATCGAGATATTTCGGCCAGTCCGCGCCGGGATCTGCTACGGCGTATCGGTGGCGAAT